>VTLG01012247.1_pt1 | contig 40244 bp, 46 predicted proteins | sample 4694571 | NCBI WGS metagenome assembly VTLG01 (sample SAMN12604809, study PRJNA352737) | marine metagenome | biome: ENVO:00000447; feature: ENVO:00000209|ENVO:00000569|ENVO:01000036; material: ENVO:00002151; isolation source: viral sequences binned using virsorter ... | reverse complement strand
GGTAACTTCGAAGCCCAAAATTTTTCTAGGCACAAAAATGTGTAAGTTCTTACATTCTCAATAAGCAGCCACATATTATCAATTATTTTTACGCTCTAGTGATAGCCTAGTATTATACCATTATTTTTAGTTTACGCTATTCTATAAAGTGTAAGTAGTTTACAATTATGCCATTAATTACTAGATCACAAGCTGCAAAAGAGATGGGAGTTACAGTTCAAGCTGTATATGGTGCTATAAAAGAGGGTCGTCTCACTCCGATAACAGATGAGAAAGGTAAGATTTGGATAAATTCAGACACCTTAATGAACGAATGGACTAAGAACACCCAGTTTATGAGGGTAAAATCACCTTCTTATCGTCCTAAACCAATAAAAGAAACAGAATCTTTTCCTGATTACAACGAAAGTAAAGCTAGAACTGAACATTTAAAAGCAGAAATGATGGAGATAGAAAAGAAAAAGTTAGAAAGTGAATTAGTGAATGTGCAAGAAATTGAAGATGCGTGGGTAAACATAGTGACAGTTGTACGAACTAAGTTATTAGGTATCCCCACCAAAGCAAAACAAAGATTACCTGATTTAGATACGACTGCTATTGCCTGTATTGATGACATTATTCGTGAAGCGTTAGAAGAGTTAGCAACTGTATGACATCTACGCAAAGTTTAGAAAAAGCATTTTTCTTATCTTTTAAGCCACCAGAAAAACTATCACTTAGTGATTGGGCGGATAAATATGCATACCTTTCCGCAGAATCTTCAAGTGAAGCTGGGAGGTGGAGAACGTTGCCATACCAGAAAGCAATCATGGATGCAGTGACTGATCCTGATATTGAACAGATAGTTGTAATGAAATCAGCTAGGGTTGGTTATTCAAAAATTCTTAATCATGTAATTGGATACCATATCCATATGGACGCTTGCAATATGATGATTGTGCAGCCAACTATTGAGGACGCTGCCGGGTATTCTAAAGAAGAAATAGCTTGCATGATTAGGGACACCAAATGTTTGCAAGGTTTGATAAGTGATCCAAAAGCAAAAGATGGTCAGAATACAATTCTGCAAAAAAACTTTCCTGGTGGAACTCTCTCTTTAGTTGGTGCAAACTCACCTAGAGGATTTCGTAGGGTAAGTAGACGTATTGTTCTTTTTGACGAGGTGGATGGATATCCAGTTGGTGGTGCTGGAACTGAAGGTGACCAAATCAAGCTTGGTATTAGAAGAACTGAATATTACTGGAATCGAAAAATAGTGGCTGGATCTACACCAACAATAAAAGATTTTAGTCGTATTGAAAAAATGTTTTCACAGACGAATCAAAAAAGATACTACTGTCCTTGCCCCAAATGTGGTCATATGCAATATTTGCGATGGTCACAATTTACTTGGATGGACAATGATCCAGACACAGTTAAATATAAATGCGAATCTTGTAGTGAATTAATTGATCACTCTAAGAAACGATGGATGGTTGAAAGAGGTGAATGGAGGTCTACTGCCCCATCCTCTAACCCTAGACATATAGGTTTTCATATATGGGCTGCTTATTCTTATAGCCCAAACGCAACATGGGCAAATTTAGTAGAAGAGTTTTTAGCATCGAAAGATGATCCAGAACAGTTAAAGACGTTTATAAACACTATTTTAGGAGAGACATGGGATGATAGCTACCAAGCAAAAGTAAATGCTGATGGTTTGATGGAAAGGGCAGCGGATTCCCAATACAGCCAAGCAGCACCTCCAGACGAAGCATTGATTGCTGTGGCTGGGATCGACACCCAAGATGATCGTTTATCAATGTCTATCTTTGGTTTTGGTAAAAATTTTGAAATGTTCTTAATTGATAGAAAAGTTATATATGGTAGCCCTGCAAGAAAAGATGTATGGAAACAATTAGATGAAGCATTGTTAAATGTATATAAAACAAAGAGTGGTTATGAATTAAAAATTATTAGTGCTGCTATAGATACAGGTGGTCATTTCACTCAAGAAGTTTATCAGTATGTTAGAGAAAGATCTGCTTGGGGGTTGATAGGAATTAAAGGTATAGGAACAAAAGGAAAACCAGCTTTAGGAAAACCATCAATGGTTGATATTAATTATGTAGGTAAATCTTTGAAGCGAGGAGTGCAATTATTTCCAGTTGGTGTAGATATGATCAAAACTTTGCTACACAACAAACTACGAGATGCTGAGATAGGTGAAGGGTATATACATTTTTATAAAGAAGTAACACATGATTACTTTGAAGAACTTACAGCAGAGAAACAAATATTAAAATATAAGAATGGATATCAAGAACGTGTCTGGGCTAAAAAAAGTGGTGCTAGAAATGAAGCTTTGGACGAAATGGTTTATAGTTGGGCTAGTTTTGAAAGATTACTACAAAAATATGACAGAAGAACCATTTTTGACCAATTTGAAAGAAAAAGAACAAACAATGATAGTAATTCCAAGTCTAAGCTAGACTCAAGGAAGATAAACAGGTCTAAACGGCCTAATTTCGTCTCAAACTGGTAAAAACCGTGCTATTTCCCACTAAATTTCGTTCTGGAGACACTATTGAGTGGACTCTAAACGCAACAACTGATACTTATGGTAACCCTATTAGTAGTCCAGATTGGTCTGTTATCTATTATTTAAGAACTAACAAATCAAAACAAGGAGTGACTGTTAGTAGTACGGCTGATGGGGATAGTTTTAAGTTTACCATGACAAGCACTATCACATCTGCGATGTTAGATGGTAATTGGTATTACCAAGCAGTTGCGACTAAATCTGGAAATACTCCAATGACTATAGCTCAAGGAGAATTTAAAGTTTTGGAAAGTCTGCAATTTACTGGGACAAATCCAAAAGCTTTTGACGGAAGAACTACAGCACAAAAAACTTTAGATTTAATAAATACAGCTATAGATAATATTTTAAAAGGTGGTGCGATACAGGAATATAAAATAGGAACAAGAACAGCTAAAAAATATACTTTGGCAGAATTATATCAGTTAAGGACACAATACTTATCTGAGGTAAACTTAGAAAAACAAGCACAATCAATGGCTAATGGTCTTGGTAATCCTAGAACTATGTATGTGAGGTTTAAATAATGAATGTTTTTCAAAGAGCAATTGTTAGATTGTTCGTACCTAAATACATGAGACGTAAAGGTAAGAGAGCTTATCAAGGTGCATTAATTAGTAGACTAACTGCTGATTGGAGAGCAAGTCAGTTAAGTCCTGATGCGGAAATTAGAAATAGCATTAGAAAACTTAGAGATAGATCTAGAGAACTTATAAGAAATAATCCATATGCAAAACAGGCAAAAAGAACTACACAGTTAAACGTAGTTGGAACTGGTATGAAGTTTCAGTCGTTAGTAAAACAGATAAGGGGTGGTAAAAGAGACGAAAGAATTAATGATGCAATTGAAGAAAAATGGGAAGAATGGACACAGGCATATAACTGTGATTGTGCAGGGAGACATAGCTTCCATGAATTTGAATGGATTTTAGCTGGTGCATTACCAGAAAGCGGAGAAGCAATATTTAGAATAGTTAGACAACAGTTTGGAGAATCTAAAGTACCTTTAGCTTTACAAGTTATTGAAAGTGATTTATTGGATGAAGAATACAGTGGTGCGACATTAGCTAAAGGTAATGAGTGGCGAAATGGAGTTGAAGTCGATCAGTGGGGAAAAGCTGTCAGATATAGCATTATGTCTAGACATCCTGGGGATGCATATTATTTAACTAACCAAGGAAAACAAAAAGAAAATTTACTTTTACCAGCTAAAGATATTATTCATTTATATATGCCAGAACGACCTGGCCAAAACAGAGGAGTACCTTGGTTCCATCCAGTAATGGATGATTTGCATCAACTTCAAGGATATGAAGAAGCAGCAGTAATTAGGGCTAGGCAAGGAGCTTCGGTAACCGGGTTTATTACCAATAATTCTGGAGAACTTATTGGAGATGATGTAGAAGCAAGTGAACGTGTGCAAGACTTTCAGCCTGGTACATTTAAATATCTAGCTCCTGGAGAATCTGTTTCTGTACCTGATATTGACTACCCAAGTCAACAATATGAAATGTTTATCAAAAACAAAGTGAGAAGGTTCGCGAGCGGATTTGGGTGCAGCTACGAAACAATTTCGAAAGATTTCTCAGAGACGAACTATTCCAGTTCAAGATTAAGCTTGCTTGAAGATAGAGAACATTGGAGATTTTGCCAGAAATATATTATTCAGAATTTTCATTATCGAATATTTAAAGAATGGTTATCTTTGGCAGTTTTGTCTGGTGAGCTTGATTTTCCAGATTACACAAGTAATCCCAAAAGATATTGTAAGCCTAGGTGGACACCACCAGCCCAACACTACGTTGATCCTTTAAAGGAGGTAAAAGCTTATAGAGAAGCAGAACAGGCAGGGTATATGAGTAAGTCACAAGTAATATCAATGAGTGGTGGTGGAGATTATGATGATATTGTTAGAGAAATAAAAAGAGAACAGGATGTTGCAAGTAATTTAGGTGTAACATTGGATAAAGATCTTGATTTAGAAGTTGAGATGGGTCAAATGGAACTTGATCTTTCACCTAATACACCACCTCAACAAGAAAAATCGAAACCTACTAAAAGGAGCAAAAAGTAAATGGCAAATGTTAATGGGGTGGATATTAACCTTATGCCCACGGAGGGAATGAGAGTAGAAGCTAGAAGATATAGAGAATGGAAGAAAGATGGAGAAGCTGGAGGTACAGATGATGCAAGAACAAGAGCTACACAAATATTAAGTGGTAACCAACTAAGCCCAGATACTGTTATAACTATGAATGCGTGGTTTGCCCGGCACGAGTCGGACAAATCGGGCAAGGGTTTCCGCAAGGGCGAAGACGGCTATCCTAGCAACGGGAGGGTCAGTTGGGCTGCTTGGGGCGGAGACGCAGGGCAGTCTTGGTCTAGAACCAAGTCTAACCAAATTAAAAAAGCTAGGGAGCGTACTATGTCTGAACAGACTGAAGAACGTGCAGCACCTGACGCTTTGAAGACAGGAGATTTTGTTTCTTGGTCTTCAAGTGGAGGTACGGCACGAGGAAAAATTACTCGTATTGTTAGAGATGGTTCTATCGATGTGCCAGACTCTTCTTTTACGATCACAGGAACACCTGATGACCCTGCTGCTTTAATCACTTTATATAGAGATGGTGAAGCAACAGATCGCAAAGTTGGTCACAAGTTTTCTACTTTGACTAAGATTGCTCCAATCAGGGTAATCTCAGCAGAAGATAAGCTGCAAAGAAAAGAAGTTACTGACTTCGATCAGAAAAAAGCTAGAACTTTTGAGTTTCCTTTTTCATCGGAAGCACCAGTTCGTAGGTTTTTTGGTGACGAAGTGTTAAGCCACGAAAGAGGAAGTGCTGACTTATCCAGATTAAATGGAGCAGCACCGTTTCTCTTCAACCATGATCCGAATCGCGTTCTAGGGGTAGTGGAATCTGCGTACATATCAGACACCGACAAACGTGGTTACGCTAAAATCCGTTTTTCTCGCTCTAAATTCGCTACAGAAGTCTTAGAAGACGTTAAAGATGGTATTTTTCGTGGAATCTCGTTTGGCTATAGTCTGGACGAAGTGGAAGAAACGGACACTGGGCTTAGAGCTACACGTTGGACTCCGCACGAAGTTAGCTTGGCAACTATCCCGGCAGACAATTCCGTGGGGTTTGGAAGGTCTTTAGTAGAGAATATTTCGTCAGAAAGTGTTACTTTAGATGAAGAAGACATTATCATTAATGTTAACTCCTCTCAAAAAGAGGAACGTTCAGCGGTTCCCACCGCACAATCTAATCCATCTATGGAAGAAACAACTAAAGAAGCTGCGGTGGAACAAAAGCCGACAGTAGAAATTGATGTTCAAGCTGAAGTACAACGTGCTTTAGATGAGAACAATGCTCGTGTTGCAGAAATCACTTCAACTTGTCGTGAGTTCTCAGAATATGGAGCAGAAGAATTAGCAGAAACTCTTATTAAGGGTAATAAAACTGCTACAGAAGCAAGATCAGCTATTTTGGATCTTGTTAAAAATAAAAAGGCTACTCCAATTCGTTCTACCGACATGATTGAAACAAAACAGTCAAGTGAATTCCTTGACAAAAAAGAAGTTAAGCAATTCTCTTTCTTAAGAGCTATTAATGCTCTTGCATCACCAGGTGACAAGCAACTACAAGAAGCTGCTGCATTTGAAAGAGAAGTTTCTGATGAAGCTTCAAAGCGTTACGGTAGACCAGCAAAAGGAATTATTGTTCCTAACGAAGTTCTAAAAAGGGATTTAAACGTTGGTACTGCTGCTGACGGTGGAAATCTAGTTAGCACAGAGCTTCTCAGTGGTTCTTTCATAGAAATCTTAAGAAATAAGATGGCTATCATGGAAGCAGGGGTAACCATGCTTACTGGGCTAGAAGGGAACATTGCGATTCCGAAGCAAGATGGGACAACAAGTGCGTACTGGGTAGGAGAAGGCGGAGCTCCCACAGAGGGTCAACAGTCATTCACACAAATTTCAATGACACCAAAGACGATAGGTGCATTTACTGACTTTACTAGAAGAACTCTTCTACAATCTTCAATTGATATTGAAGCATTTGTTAGAGATGACATTGCTAAGAAGATCGCTCTTGAGTTAGATCGTACAGCTATCTATGGAACAGGTTCTTCTAACCAACCATTAGGTCTAAAAGATACAAGTGGTATTGGCTCTCAGTCCTTAACATCCTTCGGGACATTCAGTGAATATATTGGTATGGAGACTGATGTTGCAGTAGCAAATGCAGAGGGTGGTGCAATGAAGTACCTCATTAATGCTTCTGCTAGAGGTGCTTTAAAGTCAACAGAAAAAACAAGCACATCAACTGCTAATTTCGTTTTTGAGAATAACCAGATTAATGGTTATGACGCTATTGTTTCTAACCAGTTAGTTAACAATGACGCAATCTTCGGAGACTTTAGTCAGTTCATCGTGGGTATGTGGTCTGGATTGGATTTAACAGTCGATCCATACGCTGGTGCAACTTCTGGCACAGTTAGGATAATAGCCCTCCAGGACATAGACTACGCTATTCGTCAGGCTGGGGCATTTTGTTTCGCGACTTGATATGAAAGTTGAGTTAATCAGAGGTGTGTTGATAGCTGGAGTCCATAAGGACTCTGGCACAACCATTGATGTGGATCAAGATTTAGCTAGATCGCTTATAGGCAGCGGTAAAGCTGTAATCCCTGTTGTTAAAGCAACACCAAAAGCAAAGCCTAAATCTAAAACTAAAACTGTTGTTAAGGACGACTGACATGGGCTACAACCGAGTTAACTTAGAAAGACTAGATCTATTAACAGGTCTTGGTACTTCTACAAAAACTGCTACTGGAAACGGTACAGGTATTGATTTAAAAGATTACGAAGGTGACATCCTTTTTATTCTTGATTCTGCTGCTGGTGGTGGATCATCACCAACACTAGATGTAACTATTGAAGATTCTGCTGACAATTCAACTTTTGCTGCATTGTCTGGGGCAGCTTTCACACAAGTAACTGGAACTGCATCTGCACAGAAACTATCTATTAGTTCTGATGAGTGCAAAAGATATGTAAGAGTTAAGTTTACTATTGGTGGCTCTTCTCCTACATTTGATCTATCTGTAACAGGATTAGGTCTTAAGAAGTACGGTTAAATTTATTGCCCCTTAACTGGGGCTTTTTCTTATGGCATTTGTTGAAGAGTTAGATGTATTTTTTTCTGACTTCGCTGACGAAGTGATATACGATAATGATACATATATAGGTCAATTAGACCAACCTGATGAAGTTATAGTTGACGGAAGAATATTAACTACCGAATATGAATTATTAGTTAAAACAAGTGATTTCTCTACAATTGTTTTTGATAAAACTATTCAAGTAAACGGTGAAGAATATTCAGTAAGAACTATGATGAAAATAGATGATGGTAAGTTTTCTAAAATTATGTTGAGTAAGGATGAAGACGAATGACAACTAAAAGAGAACAGATATTAGCAAAAATAAAAACAGAATTAACTGGCACTACAGGAGTAGGAACTCGTATATATAGGAATAGAGTTTCAGCTTTAGCTAAGTCTGAAACACCAAGTATTGTTCTAGAGTTTATTACAGATGATCCAACTGTTAGAAATGGAACTATAGATATTTTAAATTGGACTTTAAGAATTAGAGTTGTAGTTATTGTGAGACATAAAACTCCAGATACTAAAGCAGACGCAACTGTTCAAAGTTTACATTCCAAGATAGTTGCTGATCCGACACTAGGTGGTTTGTCTATAGATGTAAGACCATCAACAGTTACTTTTGAAGCTGTAGAAGCTGATACTCCAGCAGGGATTGTAACTTGTGAGTATGAAATTGATTACAGAAGTGCTTACAATAATTTAACTTAATGAATTACGATATAAGATATACCTATATACAACTTTTTTATTACAATGAGTAATGAAAACCCTGGAGAAGGTGGGAGTTACCTACTAGATCCAAAAACTGGTAAACGCAAGCTTATCAAGCAAACACTTCCATTCCAAACTAAAACAGAGGTAACAACTGATGGCACTACAGACAAGGAAACAGTCGATTCTGATTGAAACAGAAGGTAGTTACAATGATGGCAGTACTACTCCCAACGGAGCAGATGCTGTATTAGTAACTGAATTGAATGTTACTCCAATAGCTAGCGATGTTGTTACTAGAGATTATGTAAGACCATATCTAGGTGCATCAGAACAGTTATTAGCAAACTCAAGAGTAGAAGTTTCTTTTTCAGTCGAATTAGTAGGCTCCGGGACAGCGGGTACTGCTCCTGGTTATTCCAAAGCGTTACTTGCAACAGGATTATCTGAAACGATTTCTTCGGGTACATCTGTTACATATGCCCCAGTAAGTGCAGCGTTTAGTTCTGTTGTTCTTTTTGTGGAAATAGGTGGTAGTGCAACTAATGAAAATGTCCTACATAAAATTAGAGGGTGTCGAGGAAGTGTTGCATTAGAAACAGCGGTTGGAGAAATTCCAAAGCTAAACTTTACTTTTACTGGGATTTACGAAACTCCAATTGATTTAAACGCATTAACTACTCCTACTTATAATCATCAACCAACACCATTATTATTCAAAGCTGGTAATACATCTGGTTTTAGTATTCATGGACATCAAGCTGGTTTAAATTCATTATCAATGGATTTGGGTAACAGTATTGTATATAGAGAAGTAATTGGTAGTACAAGTACTAAAGAAGTTTTACTTACTGATAGAGCAACAAATGGTTCAGTTGTTATTGATGCTGTAAAGCCAAGCGTTAAAAATTTCTTTACTGCTGCACAGACAGATGGCACATTAGGAGCTCTATCTTTCTTGCATGGAACTACTGCTGGCAATAAAGTACAACTTACTTCTTCCAGAGCAGATCTTGGTGATATTATTTATGGAGATTCTGATGGAATTTTAACAATGGAGATTCCTTTTACATTAGTTCCAAGTGCTGCTGGTAATGACGAATTTTCGTTAGTTTACACTTAGATTTTTCTTGACTAAGTAGTTAGAATAAGAAGGTATATATTTGTTTATTATTTTTATGGCATTTATTAAAAGAAAACTTGCTGTCTATCCTTGGCCTGTAGAAGTTTCTAAACCTTCTCAAACTAATATAGGAGAGTTCGAGTCAACTACTTTTACTGTTAAATTTATTAGACTAAAAACTTCAGAACTTGTAAAGTTTGAAGATGACGCAGTAGTTTTAGAACCTGTTGAAATGTTAAAGATGATTGTTGCTGGTTGGATGGATTACACTGATGAAGATGGAAAGGATATACCTTTCTGTGATAAAGAATTAGCAGAAATTGCAGAAGATGCTGATATGGTTGCAGCCATATCTAATGGATATAAAGAGTTTTATGGGAATGCACAAGCAAAAAACTAGAAGGTGCTGCTGTTCATTGGGCTGGCGGTGGCAAAGAAGTAATTGATACATCAGTTGATCTTTTAAAAAAATTAGGAGTAGCTGAATCAAAATTGCCCAAAAAAGAAGAAAATAATAATGATTATGAAGTATGGGATATTAATTGGGATATTGTTCAAATGTTTCTTAGAATGAGTACACAATGGTCTACTTCTTTTGGTGGCTATGTAGGATTAAAATATGAGGTATTATTATTACAAGGAGGACTCTTTGATCTTTATCAAGTCGAGGATAAAAAAGAAATGTTAGAAGGCTTAAAGATTATGGAGTTTGCTGCTCTTAAAGAATTGAATAAAGAGGTCAAGAAATAATGGCTGGAAATCAAATGGAAAATATTGAAATTGCTTTATCCGTAAAAGGTTTAGCAGATATCAAAGCTGTACAAGAAGCTTTTAAAGCTTTTAAAAGTACATTAAAACTTACAAGACCACAGCTTGAAAAGGTTATAAAAGAAATAACCAAAGTACATGGCAATACCAAACTAAGTACTAAAGCAATAAAAGGTCAAATAAATGCACTTAAAGAAATACAATCTCGTGTAGGAAAAGCTACTGTTGCTTATAAAGAACTTGGAACAGCTATATCTCGTCTGCAAGGAAAAGGTATAGAAAGAATGCGTCTTAATATCCAAGCACAACGTGCTGGAAGAGTAGACTCTGGTTTTAAAGCTTTTTCTCAAGATGCAGATGAGATTACTTCTAGAGCAAATTTAGCTGCTAGTGGTCGTGCGTTTTTAGGTAGTGCTGATGCACAACTAAGACCTATAAGTGGTTTAGCAGAACAAATACAACAGATAGGTTTAGCTCAAGTAGATGCTAAATTCCAAAGACTTGGTCAATCTGTTTCTCAGGTAAGGCAAGATATTTTAGGTGCTGCTCAAGCTGGTGGTAATAATGTCAATGCTCTCAATGCACAAAGAGCAGCATTAGAAACTCTTAGAAATGGTGTTGACATTGGTAGTCAGAAGTTCAAGCAACTTACCAGAGATATACAGGCACTTGAAACTAGATTAAATTCTTTAACTAAATTTAGCGGTAAAAATATATTAGGTGCTGCTCAAGGATTATTAGGAGCAACATTTGTTGGGGGAGGAGCAGGGTTAGCTGGTGGATTAGCTGGATTAGGAGTAGAAGCTATAAGACCAGGAGGAAATTTACAACAAGGTGCAATAACTGGAGGTTTGATTGGTAGTCAGCTAATAAGTCCAGCAGCACAGTTTGTATCAGGATCTGCTCAGTATGCATCAGGTATAGCTAAAAGTCAGATTGCTTTAAGAAAAGCTACTCAGGTAAAAGGTGCTGATGGAATGGTTGACGAAGCAGCATCTGTGAAAGCGTATAGCCAAGCAATGAAAGCAGCAACGCAAGTAACTAAAGACTTCAACATTCCACAGGAACTTGCAATTCGAGGAATGACAAGATTAGGTGCTGCGGTTATAGGTGCTGGAGGTAATGTCACAAACGCAACCAGAGCGTTTACTAACGTTTTAGCAGCTATTAAAGGTACGGCTGGTGGCACAGAAGACGCAAAGGCTGCAATAACCGCTTTAGTCCAGATATACTCAAAAGGCCGTGTGTCAGCGGAAGAGCTTTCCGGGCAACTCGGTGAAAGATTTCCAGCAGCCGTGACAAAGTTTGCTGATGCAAACGATATGACCACCCAAGAGCTACAGAAATCTTTGAAAAATGGAACTGTAGGTCTTGCACAGTTAGAAAAATTTGTGATTGGTTTAGGAGAAGAATATATTGCAGTTTCAAAAGAAATTGGTGCGTCTGCCGAAGAAGCTGGAGCTAGAAGTCAGGTTGCCTTTAATGAGTTAAGACTTGCTTTAGGTAATGATTTAAAAGAAATTGGTGCAGAGTTTCAAGAAGCAGGGATTGAATTAATGTCTGCTTTAGTTCCAGCTTTAAAAACTATAGCTGCTGGGTTTGGAGATCTTGCCAGAGGGCTAGCTGCTGGAACAAAATTTATTGGTAAAGCTGTCAAAGGAATTGTTGATAATGGACATGAATTAGCATCTGTTTTAGCAGTTGTTGGTACAGCTTATGGAGTAGCAGCATTAAAAGCAAAAGGTTTTACTCTTGCTCTTATAGGGCAAAAAATAGGTGCAGCGATTACAGCAGTAGTTAAAATGACGATTGCTTTAAGAGCAATGACTATTGCTCAGATAAAAGCAAACTTAGCAGCTTTAGCTAATCCTTATGTTGCGTTAGCTTCTGGTATTACTGCTGCTGTTATTGCAATCAATAGATTATCGACAGCTAGTGCAAGAATGGCAAAAGATTTATCAGAAGGAGCAGGGGGAGAAGAACTTGTAAATAAAGCATTCAAAAGACGTTTAGAAATACAAAAAGAAATTAAAAGATTAGAAGACGACAAAAGAAGTCATAGCACAAGAATTGCTAATCTTAAAAATGAATATGATTTACTTACTGATGCCATAGAAGCTTTTAGGGCTAAGAACTCAGAACTTGGAGATGAATTAGCAAAAATATTTGAACAACTAAAAGCATCTGGAGAAGCAGCAAAATCACCTTTAGAATCTTACGCTGCAAAAATTACAGATATTACAGGTCAAATAGAGAATGCAACAGTAAATGCATTCCAAGGAATGGAAGATGCATTAACAGAATTTGTAATGACAGGCAAATTAAATTTTGCTGATTTTGCAAGATCTGTGATTGCTGATTTAACTCGTATTGCTATAAGATCAGCAATTATTGCACCATTAGGAAAAGCATTTGGTTTACCTGGTTTTGATACTAAAGATGCTTTAGGAAATATTTATGGTAAAAATGGAATTGTACCTTTCGCCAAGGGGGGCGTAGTCTCAAAGCCCACTATTTTTGGTTTTGCCAATGGAGGTGTTGGGTTGATGGCTGAAGCTGGTTATCCAGAAGCTATTATGCCTTTAAAACGTGGGCGAGATGGAAAGTTAGGAGTTGAAGCATCAGGAGGGGGAAGTAATATTGTTAATGTAACTGTTAATGCAGATAGCACTACTGTTGAAGGCAATATGTCTGAAAGTAAACAGTTAGGAGAAGCTATTGCTGCTGCTATACAACAACAGTTAATAATGGAACAACGACCAGGAGGTTTACTACATGGCTAGTTGGAATACTTCAGTTAATATCCCTCCTGATTATGGTGTTGTAAAAAAATCAACTCCAAAATTTAGAGAGGTGCAACTAGGAGATGGCTATGTTGTAGCTGCTAAGTTTGGTTTAAATCAAGATTTAAAAACTTGGGATTTAACTTTTTCTAATATTACTGAATCACAATCTGATGTTATAGAAAATTTTTTAGATGCAAGAGAAGGAACAGAAGCATTTGAATGGACTCCACCTAATGAATCTTACACATCTAAATACAGATGTAAAACATGGAGTAAAACTATGCCTTATTCAAATTTAGCAACTATAAAAGCTACATTTGAGGAGGTTGCACTTCCATGACATCTCCTTCTCCTTGGGGGGCTAATGCAAATATTTCTTTGGGGAATATTGTACAGGCAGGGACTAAACAGTATTCTGGGTTTCATTTTAAATGTACAACAGCAGGGACAACTGGTAGTTCTGAACCAGAATGGCCTACTAAACTAGGAGGTACAGTTGTTGATAATACTGTTGTTTGGACTGCTATCAGTTCAACATTTAGCTCAACAAATACATTAGAACCGTCAGCATATATTGAATTATTTGAATTGCATCCTGTACAGGCTTTGCATAATACATCAACTCCTATTAGATGGCATAATGGTTGCAATGAAAATCGTACTGGTAATATTACTTTTGGTGGTTTAACTTATAGCAGAATACCGATAGAAGCTACAGGTTTTGAACGCAAAGCAAATGGTGCTTCACCAAGACCTACTTTAACTGTAGCTAATATTGATCAAACATTAACTTTGTTATTAAATGACGTAAATTTTTTTAATAGCGGTAATGATTTAGGTGGTGCTCAAGTAAGAAGAATATTAACAATGAAAAAATTTTTAGATGGTGAATCTGATGCAGATAGTTCTGCATTTTTGCCTTATGAGATTTGGATAGTTGATCGTAAAGCTTCAGAAAATATGAATACAGTTACATTTGAGCTAAGTACAGAATTAGATAGACCTAATGCACAAGTTCCAAAAAGACAATTAATTGGTAATTGTTGTCAGTGGGCTTATAGAAGTTCTGAGTGTTCTTATACAGGTAGTAATTATTTTGATAAGAATAATAATAGTGTTAGTTCTCTTGCTGATGATGTTTGTGGGAAAAGACTTACAAGTTGTAAAGCAAGATTTGGAGAAAATGCACAATTACCGTTTGGAGCTTTTCCAACTGCTGGTAGATCACAATAATGCTAGAACTTACAGACTTAGTAAAGAAACAAGCTTTAGATCATGCTAAAGATGAATATCCAAAAGAAAGTGTTGGGTTAGTACAAGTTATAAAAGGTAAACAAAGATATTTTAAATGTAATAACATTGCACAAACTCCAGATGAACATTTTGTTTTAGATCCTGATTCATATGAAGAAGCTGAAAAAAAAGCTCCTATTATTGGATTAATTCATTCTCACCCTGCGACACATCCAGATCCATCTCCAGCAGATAAAGTTTCTTGTGAAAAAAGTGATTTACCTTGGTACATTGTCAATCCTAAATTGGAAACATGGGGTTATTATGAACCAAGTGGATTTGAATTAGGTTATATAGGAAGAGAGTTTAATCATGGAGTTGTAGATTGTTATAGTCTTGTTCGAGATTTCTATAAAAGAGAATTTAATATTGAATTATATGATTATTACAGAAGAGATAAATGGTGGGATGGTGATGAAAATTTGTATATGGATAATTTTGGAAAAGAAGGTTTTAAAGAAATACCATTGAAATATATAAGTTATGGCTGTGTAATTTTAATAAATTTAGAAAGCAATAAAGCTAATCATGCAGCAATATATATTGGAAAAGAAAATGAAGATAATAATAAAATTTTACATCATGTTCAAGGAAGATTATCAGGCATTGATCTATATGATGGTTATTATTTAATTAATACATCAAAGGTGTTGAAACATGAAAACTGTTAAGGTTTATGGTGCATTAAAAAAATATGTAGGACAAGGAGTTTTTAACTTTGATGTATCAACTCCAGCAGAAGCAATACAAGCTTTGTGTGCAAATTTCAAAGGTTTAGATAAGTTTTTGATTGATTCTGAAAAAAATGGAATTGTTTATGACGTAAAACTTGGAAAGGAAATTATACAAGAAGATAATATAAAAGACTTACTAAATCCTTGGAGTTATAAAGATGTATTTAGTATTCGTCCAGTAGTACAAGGTGCTGGTCGTGGTTTTGGAAGGTTTTTAATGGGTGCTGCATTGTTTGGATTAGGGGCTTTAGGTCTTGGAGCAAATTCGTTTATTGGGACTTTTGGTTTAACTGCCCCAATCAATGTTGCTACTGCTTTAAAACAATTTGGAGGTTTGCTGATGCTATCAGGTGCTGCTGAAATGTTATCTCCACAACCAGAGTTACCAACTGAGCCAAATTTATTAGAAAGTAGTGCTTTGTCAGGGCTTTCTAATGTTGAAAATCAAGGCACTCCAATTCCAATTTGTTACGGTCGTGCTTTTGTTGGAAGTGTGATAATTTCAACAGGTCTTGATACAGATGAGGTGGCAATTTAATGAAAGAATATAAACAATATTTAAGAGGTAGTGGTAGCGGTAAAGGTGGCAATCAGCATACACCTGTTGAAGCTGATGATTCTCTATCTAGCATTCAATTTGGTCAAGTAATTGATTTACTTTCAGAAGGAGAGATAGAAGGATTAGATACAGGTGATATAAATAGTGGAGGTTTACAATCCGTTTTTCTTAACGGAACTCGCATACAAAATCCAGATGGAAGTAATAATTTTAATGGTTTTACAAGTGCATTTAGAAAAGGTACTCAAACACAAAATTATATACCTACAAGTGAATTAGGAACTGAAAGGACTGATATTAATAATGTGGAAATTACAGCAGGGAATAATCCGTATACGTCTAATGAAAATAATGCATTTGTTTTCACAGTCACTAATACCAATGTAAATAGAGTTAGGGTGACAATGATGTTACCTAATTTGCGTAGAGTTGAAGATGACGGAGATATTGTTGGTTACGCAGTAAAATTTAATATACAAGTTAATTATGATGGTGCTGGTTATAACAATTCTGTATTTTCAAGAAATGCAAATCATAGTGAAAACAATGGATACTGGACGGAAATAAAAGGTAAAACTTCTACTCAATACAAAAAAGATTATGTATTTAGTCTTTCTAGTTTTAGTAATCAAGCTCAAATAAGAGTTGTAAGAATTAGTGTTGACGATCCTACAGGGGGTACTGAAAAGTTTTTTAGTAAAACATTTGTATCTGGTGCAACTGAAATAATAGATTCTAAATTACGTTATCCAAATAGTGCATTAGCATTCTTACGATTTGATTCAAGACAATTTTCTAGCATTCCAAGAAGAAAATATTTAATTAGAGGTATAAAAGTACAACTACCAAACAATGCAAAAGTAGATATTTCAACAACTCAAAGATATGTAGTAGCTACAGGAGCAACAGAAACTATAACGGATGGTATTGGTTATATAGGCAGGGTTACATATACAGGTATTTGGGATGGTACGTTTGGCACTGCAACATGGTGTGCAGATCCAGCTTGGTGTTTTTACAACTTATTAACAAATACTAGGTATGGATGTTCTGTCAATCCAAACACTTTACAAAAATTTGAATTTTTTGCCATATCACAATATTGCAATGAATTAGTCCCTGATCAACAAGGTGGAACTGGACAAGAACCAAGAATGTTAGTGAATATATTAATTAATACTAGAAAACAAATACATGATGCAATAAAAGATTTTACTAGTATTTTTAGGGGTCAAAGTTTTTACGGTGCTGGAATATTTAGCTTATTTCAAGACAAACCAGAAACAAGTAGATATTTAATTGGAAACGCAACAGTTGTAGAAGGTTTTTTTGAATATACTGGTACTTCGCAGCAATCAAGACATACAACAGTAACAGTTGCTTACCAAGATTATCAAAAACTTGGAGAAGTAGATTTTGAATATATTGAAGATGTAGATTCTGTTAGTAAATATGGAATTATTAATAAGCAAATAAAAAGTATAGGGACATATTCACAAGGTCAAGCTCATAGGTTAGGGTTATGGACTTTAAAAACAGAACAATTTGCCACGGAAACAGTAGCATTTTCTGTGCCTATAAATAGTGGCATGATTCTAATGCCTGGTATGGTTATTGATATAGCAGATAAACATAAAACAGGTTATAGGCATACAGGATATGTATCGGCTGGTAGTACAACTACATCAGTAAAAATTGATAACAGTAGTGATATTAATCAACAAGGTAGTAATTTTACAATATCAGTAATTTTATCTACTGGTCTTTTAGAGAAAAAAACAGTTAGTACTATTGATTATTCAAATAGAACTATTAATTTAGTTGCTGGACAAAGTTTTAGTGAAGCACCAGCAGCACAAACTGTTTATTTACTAGAAAATAGTGGAGTTTCAGCACAACAATATAGAGTAATAGATGTAAAAGATGATGGAGTTACTTTCAAAGTTGTAGCTTTAAAATATAACAATAGTTTATATAACGCTGTTGATTTAGGAGAGCCTATAACAGTACGTCCAATAACTGATCTAACCACAATACCTGATAAACCAACTAATTTTTCAGATAATGAATTTTTGTATTCTGACGGTCAAGGTGTTTTTGTTGGATGTGATATTTCATGGCAACATAACAAACGTAGAGTAACTGAGTTTTTAGTTACATATAGAGTTGATAATGATAACTGGGCTACAATATCAACCGCTGCTACTTCAGTAACTTTACGTCAAGGTGGTAACTTTGGAGCCTTAAGAGCAGGGAGATTACAAGTACAAGTACAAGCAGTTAACTATTTAGGAAAATCAAGTGGTATTGCATTACACGAGGTAAATTTAGCTGGAAAGACTGCTGCACCAGGTCAGGTACAAAATCTTACAATGATTCCTACTAATGGTCTTGCAAGATTGCAATGGACGCAAAGTACAGAACTTGATGTGGTCGTAGGGGGTCTAGTGAGGTTAAGGCATTCTCCATTATTATCAGGTGTAACTTGGGCAAATAGTAACTCAATACATGAAGATGTTACTGGTACTGCAAAAGAAGCTTATGTTGATTTAAAAGAAGGTACATATTCTGCTAAGTTTATTGACTCTGGTGGTAGGCAAAGTATTACTGCGACTTTAGTAGAATTTGATGAGCCTGATTTAGAAGATCTTATTGATATAAATACACAAACAGAAAACAATACGTTCTCTGGTTTACCTAATCCTAATACTTCTAATTTGGAAGTTGTTTCTGGTGAGCTTGTTTTAAAATCAAATGGCAGTGTTTTACATACAAGTGGTACTTATTACTTTGCAAACAACCCTATAGATTTAGGTAGTGTATTTAGTGTAAAACTAAAATCAGAAATTAAATCGAGATCTTTTTTCCCTAATGCTCCAACAATGAATACACTTGGATTAGATTTTGATCCATTAGCAGCTATAAATACTACAGGAATTGCTGCTTTGCCATCTTTTGTTGGCGATACTCCAGAAAATAATAATGTTCAATTATATGTAAGAACAACACAGCAAAATCCAAGTAATAATGTTTGGTCAACTTGGCGACCATTTAATAATGCAGAATTCAAAGCAAGAGCTTATGAATTTAAAGCAGAACTCACTACAAATGACAATACTGCTCAGTTAGCAGTTTATGGTTTAAAAATTATATCTAAAATGACAAGAAGAACTATTAATGGAAGTGGTACAACTTTAACTAATACAGATTTAACAGTAAATTTTGCTAATAATTTTGTAAGTACTCCTATTATTGGAGTAACTTTTAGTGCTGGAAGCACTGGTGAATATTATAAAATAACTTCAAGTTCTGCTTCCAGTTTTAGCATTTCGATATATGATAGTAGTAATAGTCGTATTGCAAAAGCTTTTACTTTTACAGCTATAGGATTTGGGAAGGCAATTTAATGAGTCAAGTAGATACCAATAATTTTCCAATTCCAAATGATACAGGAGCTAATGTCTTAGCAGATATAAATGAAAATTTAGAAGCACTACAAACTAATAATGCTGGAGGTTCAGCACCCGCTGCTGGAAGGGCACATCAATTTTTTGTTGACGAATCTACTACTCCTGACACTTTAAAAATTAGAGGAAATACAGATAATGCTGCTTTTATAACTTTAGGTAATATTGAAACAAATTTAGGTATGATTCCTAAAACAGGTGGGACTTTTACAGGTAATGTAAAATCATCTGCTGGTAATGTATCATCTCCTTCTCTTCAAATAAATGACGATGATACAGGATTATATAAACCAGCATCAGACACAATAGGTTTATCTTGTGGAGGAACAGATGTTGCTCATGTAGAAACAACAGGAATTGAAATAAAAAACGGCAAAAAACTTGAATTTAGAGATACAGGTAATTCTAATGTTGTGAGTTTACAGGCTCCAGCTTTAACATCTGATGTAATTTTAACTTTGCCAAATTCTGATGGAAATGCAGGGGATAAGCTAGAAACCGATGGGAATGGTGGTTTATCATGGCAACCAGTACAAGGTGTACCAACAGGTACAGTCTTACTTTGGGCTGGTGCTGAAGGTAATGCTATACCCGGTGGTTATTTAGAGTGCGATGGAGATCATGTTTCCAGTACAACTTATGGTGACTTGGCAGCTATATGTGGTAATAAATATAATAATGGTCAAACACCTCCATCAGGAGAATTTTTCTTACCTGACTTAAGAGGTAAGTTTGTTAGAGGTTGGGATCATGGTAAAGGTGACGATCCTAATCGGGTATTAGGTTCTGTTCAATTAAGTGCAAACAAATCTCATACTCATAGTGTTGCTAGTTCAAGTATCTCAAATAGCGGTGGAGATCATGGTCACGCAATAAGACCTTTACGTTTAAATCAAAATAATGGTGCTGTTGGAATCACTCTAGGCTCTGGTCAAAGTTATAACGTAGGTTATGCGTCTAATGATCACCAAGGAAATGTATCTGCTAATAATGCAGTGAAAAATTCTGGTAATTTTGCTTCAAGTATTACTTCAACTTTGTCTCTAAGTTTAAATAATGATGGAACTGACGAATCTAGACCAGATAACGTAGCTATGATTTATATAATTAAAACGTAAAAAAGAATGGAAATGTAAATAATTAGGTATATAATAAGTTTAAATATATTTATTTTTATTCATGTCATCTATTACAGAACTAAGAACAGAAGCCCAATCAAAAGGCAAAGAACTTGTAGAAAAGTGGAATCAGTTGCAAGCTGAGTGTCGATCAATTGAAAAAGAACTTGATGGGTTAAATGGAGAAATTTTAGCTTACAATAAAATTGAACCTCCTACAGAAGATGCTCCTAATGAAGCACCTGTAACATAACAAAATGTCCTCACCTCCAGCTTTGCAAAATTTAGAAATTTATAGAGCTACTGATTGGTTTCAAGAATATATTCTTGAAACTGAGCAAACTGATGGAAGTTTTACTGCAATGGATTTAGCTGGTTTTACTATTACATCACAAGCTTGGGATGAGGAAAGAGATTATAAATTTGCCGATTTTGTTGTTGGATATACTGACAGAACTAACGGTAAATTTAAATTATCTTTAACAGATGATCAAACTGTGGATTTCCCAGACGAATTATATTATGACGTTGTAGTAACAAATACAACAGGAGAGAAAGAAACTTATGTAAAAGGTAAGATAAAAGTATTACAGGGGTACACTAGATGAATAAAAAAATAACAGTTAATACTCCTGAGAAAAAAATAACAGTTAATTCTCAGACAAAAGTGGTCACTGTAGCCATTCCAGGTCCTCAGGGTGCAAAAGGTTTAGATTTAATAGATACAAATAGAGTAGATGGGAGTATAGTTAGGTATAAAGCGTCTGTGGATTCCTATGTGGCTGACGCGGATGTTACTCCATTGGAATTGACCGATGGAGGAAATTTTTGAAATCCATTGCTACCACTAGCCTTTACCTAAACTAAGCTCATGGCAAACACTTTAAGATTTAAAAGAAGAGCATCTGGTGCTGCTGGAGCACCATCTTCTTTGATGGAAACAGAACCAGCGTATAACGCAGTTGATGATACTTTATATCTTGGTATCGGGTCAGGTGGGGCTGGAGGTTCAGCAACGTCAATAAAAGCTATAGCTGGATCGGGTGCTTTTGTTGATAAAACTGGTAACCAAACAGTCTCAGGCAATAAAACCTTTACAGGAACTATTGATTTAAGTGCTGCTACAATTCCATCTTTTTCAATAAACCAAAACTTAACAGTTGTTGGAAATTTAACAGTTCAAGGTACGACCACTACTATTTCCAGTAGTACAATTGATGTTGCAGACAAAAATATTGAATTAGGTAAGGTAAGCTCACCTACTGATACCACAGCCAATGGTGGTGGACTTACTTTAAAAGGAACTCAAGATCATACATTTAACTGGTTAAATGCAACAGATTCTTGGACATCTTCAGAGCATTTAGAGCTTGTTGCATCTAAAAATTTCCGTATTGATGGTTCTGTTGTTTTATCGAAAACAGGACTTGGTTCGACAGTTTTAGCATCTAGCTTAACTTCAGTTGGCACTATTACATCAGGTGTTTGGAGTGGTACAGATATAGGAGTAGCACATGGGGGTACAGGAGCGTCAAATGCAAGTGGTGCTAGAACAAATCTTGGAGTTGCCATCGGTTCAGACGTTCAAAGTTATGACCCACAGCTAGACGAACTTGCAACAATGGCTGCTGGCACAGCAACTGCTTTAGCAGATTTAACACAAGCAGAAGTTCAAATTCTTGATGGTGCGACAGTTACAACCGCAGAATTGAATAAATTAGACGGTGCGACAGTAACTACTGCTGAAATAAACAAACTTGATGGATTACTCTCTACCACCACAGAATTAAACACCTGTACTGATGGGTCAACATCTGCTACATCAACAACACTTGCTTTAGCAGATCGTATGGTTGTTAATGATAACGGAACAATGGTACAAGTTGCCTTCTCTGATTTGGTGACATTTCTAGAAAATGGATCAGTTAGTGGGTTCGACCTGGACGGGGGCACATATTGAATTAAAGCTAAATTACTAAGGAGTTTTAAACAATGTCTAACACAATTAAACTTAAGAGAGGAAGCGGTAGCGATCCTAGTGCTAGTGATTTAGTTTTAGGTGAATTAGCCATAAGGACAGATACAGGTAAGATATTTCTTAAAAAAGATAACGGTACGGTAGCTGAAGTTAGTGGTGGAGGTGGTTTATCTGATGGAGATAAAGGAGATATTGTTGTCAGTAATACTGGCGATACTTTAACTATTGATAATGGAGTTGTAACATCAGCCAAAATACTAGATGGAACTATTGTAAATGCTGATATCAACGCAAGTGCAGCGATAGCAGGATCAAAAATTTCTCCAACTTTTACATCTAGTGTAATTTTAAATCAGGGAGTTCCAGAGATTCAATTTAATGCTACTAGCCATGAAAATGATTTTAGGATAATAAATTATCAAGGTAATTTTATTGTTCAAGATATTGATGCACTTAATAATAGATTAGTAATTCAAAGTGATGGTACAACCTCTTTTTCGGGAAATGTAAATTGTGCTGCTGGTCTTGACGTAACAGGAGCTATCACTGGAACGGCAGACGCAACCATAAATGGAATTACTGTTGGTAAAGGTGCAAACTCTGCCGCAAACAATACTGTTCTTGGACAATATGGTTTAGATGCTGCTGTTACTGGTACAGGTAACACGGCTATCGGTCAAAGTGTATTAACTAATAACACATCAGGTTCAGCAAATAGTGGTTTAGGTGCTTTTGCTCTTACTAGCAATACAACAGGTACTAACAATACAGGGGTAGGTCGATCAGCTTTAGCTCAAAATCAAAATGGAAATCAAAACACAGGTTTTGGTGGATATGCTTTAAACAACACTATAAGTGGAAGCGAAAATACAGCAGTAGGTTTTAATTGTTTACTTTCAAATACAACTGGTGCAAATAATACTGCGGTTGGTTCAAGAGCCTTAGATGCTAATACTACTGCAAGTAATAATACTGCCGTAGGCTATACCGCATTAACTGCAAACACAACAGGAACTTTTAATGTAGCTGTTGGTAAAGACGCTTTATCAGCAAATACAACTGGTTTTTATAATACTGCTATAGGTGGGCAAAATTTAAAATCAAACACTACTGGAAGTCATAACACTGCTGTTGGCTTAAATGCACTAATACTAAACACAACTGGAGCTTCAAACGTAGCTGTAGGTGCTAACGCTTTAGATGCTAACACTACTGGTAATTATAATGTTTCTTTAGGTCGTAATTCTTTATCAGCAAATACTACAGGTTCAAGCAATATAGGTGTAGGTGAAAACGCTTTGATGAGCAATACTACAGCTAGTAACAATGTAGGTATTGGTCAATCAGCTTTATTTGCAAACACATCTGGCACACAGAATGTTGCTTTAGGTTCTACAGCGTTGTTCTCTAATACAACAGGACAAAATAACGTAGCAATAGGTTATCAAGCGTTAGACGCTAATACAACTGGTAATTATTCCGTAGCTGTTGGTAAAGGTGCTTTATCTGCTGCTACAACAGGAAATAATAATAATGCTATCGGAATTAATGCAGCACTTTCACTTACAACTGGTGGTGAGAACGTAGCATTTGGTTCTAACACATTAAGAGGAACAGAAGTAACAGGTAACTATAATGTAGCTATTGGAAATGGAGCTTTAGGCGATATTACTTCTGCAAGTGAAAACGTAGCAGTTGGTTATACAGCACTAGGAGAGAATACAACTGGAACTCGTAATGTTGCCGTAGGTACTGATGCTTTAGATAGTAATACAACAGGTAATGACAACACAGCTATTGGACATGATGCTTTAACAGCAAACGTTACTGGACAACAAAATACTGCTATCGGTGCTTTTGCTTTAGATGCTTGCACTGTAGGTCAAAGCACTGCCGTTGGATACAATGCACTTGGTAATAATACTACAGGAGTTAACAACACTGCATTAGGAAGATCAGCCTTATTATCTAACGTTACAGGCAACAATAATACAGCCGTAGGTTATAACGCATTAATATCAAGTACTGGATCGTCTAACACAGCCGTAGGTACTGGTGCTTTAGATGCTGCTACTACAGCAAATAACAATACGGCAGTTGGTAGAAACGCATTAGGTTTAACTACTACTGGACAAGAAAATACAGCAGTTGGTCAAGCTGCCCTAGATGAGAATACTACAGGAGGTAGGAACACAGGTCTTGGAGACCAAGCATTATCATCAAACACTACAGCAGATAATAACACTGCGGTTGGTTACAAGTCTTTAAGTGTAAACACAACTGGAACTGAGAACACAATGGTAGGTTCTTTAGCTGGTGATGCGGTAACAACAGGTTCAAATAATACTGGTGTTGGTAGACAAGCTTTAGGAAGTGTAACTACTGGCGGTAATAACACTGCTATAGGCTGGAACGCACTTTTATTTACCACTACACCAAGTTCAAACGTAGCCGTTGGATTTAATACTTTATCTGCTAATGTAACTGGCTCGTCTAATACTGCTTTAGGTACTAACGCTTTAGCTGATAACACAGGATCAGAAAACGTGAGTGTTGGAAATCACTCAATGCGTCTTAATACAAGTGGACTATACAACGTAGCGGTAGGAGCAAATGCTTTAGATGCAAACACAACTCAAAGTAACAATGTAGCAGTAGGTTATAGATCATTAACTAATCAAACTGTCGCAGATCAAAATACAGCCGTAGGTGCTGACAGTATGTACACCAATACAACAGGTGAATATAACGTAGCCATGGGATTTATGGCTTTATATCACAATACAACAGCTTCAAACAATACTGGGTTGGGCTATCAAGCATTACTATCAAACACAACTGGAGCCAGGAACACAGCAATAGGTGATACTGCTTTAGATGCAAACACAACAGGTAATGATCATGTAGCGATAGGAATGTCAGCTTTAGGATCTAATACTACAGGAAATTATAATGTTGCTATTGGTAGAAATTCTCTTGCTACAAACTCAACTGGTGAATCAAACGTAGCCGTAGGTTTATCAGCACTTACTAGTAATACTACAGCCAGTAATAATACAGCCGTTGGTCGTGCTGCTTTACATAACAACACAACTGGAACTCAGAACACAGCAGTTGGTTCTAATGCTTTGGACGCAAATACTACTGGAGATTATAACGTTGGTATAGGTTATTACGCATTAGACAAAAATACAACAGGAGACAGTAATATTGCTATTGGTGTCACTTCATTAAGAGATGCAACTACGGCAAATCAAAACGTAGCTGTTGGTCATAATACTTTAACCCACAACACAGTTTCTAATAATACTGCTTTAGGACATGGTGCATTATTTAATAACACAACTGGAGGAAGCAATGTAGCTGTAGGTAGATGGTCGTTATTATCAAACACAACTGGAGCAGGTAATACTGCTGTTGGTAACCATACTTTAGATGCGAATACTACAGGGGCTGGTAATACAGGTGTTGGTCAAAATGCTTTATCTGGAAACACTACAGGCAATTACAACGTAGCAGTTGGGGCTGCGTCCTTAACAAGAAACACATCAGGTAGTGATAACGTTGCTATGGGGTATGGTGCTTTAGATGCAAACCTTGTTGGAGTTAGAAACACAGGAATAGGAAGGTTATCTTTGTTACTGAATACTGCTTCCGATAATACAGCAGTAGGTTATGGTTCATTACAAAGTAACTCAAGTGGAAATAACAATACTGCTGTAGGTAAAAGTGCTTTATCACTCAACACAACTGGAGTTTATAACGTAGCAGTAGGTGCTACAGCCTTAGATGCAAATACGACAGGAGTTAATAATGTAGGTGTTGGATTTAGAGCATTAAGTGACAATAGTGACGGTATTGATAATGTAGCTGTTGGTACTCAAGCTTTATATAGATCTACAACTTCTGACTACAACACTGCTGTTGGTGGTAGTTGTATGGTAGATAACACAACTGGACATTCAAATACAGCGGTAGGTTATTCATGTTTAGCTAATAATGTAAGTGCACACTTTAACGTAGCAATAGGTCGTAATACTTTATTCACCAGCACAACTTCTGGTGAAAATACAGTAGTTGGAGCCAATGCTATGGAGGATACTACTACTGGTTCTAATAATGTTGCTATTGGTCGTCATGCCTTACACGCAAATACAACTGCTAGTTCTAACTGTGTTGTAGGTTGGTATGCAGCAGCTACTAGCCAAACAGCTACTCGTATTACTGCTCTTGGTCATCAAGCATTACAGTTTAATACTCATAGTGATAATACTGCTGTTGGTTACACCACTATGCAGAGTAACACTAGCGGTAGATATAACACTGCTGTTGGTGGTTATGCTTTAAAAGCAAATCAAACTAATAATAATTGCACTGCAATTGGGTATGAAAGTTTAAGATATAGTACTGGGGACAACAATACTGCTGTTGGTTTAGGATCACAAAAACAAACTACTACAGGAGTTGATAACACTTCTTTAGGTACTAATTCTGCAAATGATAATACTACTGGAAATCACAACGTAGCATTAGGTAAAGACGCTTTACATTCAAATCAAACAGGTTCTTTCAACACTGCTGTTGGAAGTCTTGCCATGAACACTGTTGGTGTTACTTGGGGAGGTAAAAACACAGCGGTAGGTTACGCAGCATTAACTAACAATGAAACTAATGATAATACTGCTGTTGGTTATGAAGCTGGAAGAAATAATACAACTGGAACTATAGTAGCTATAGGATACGAAAGTTTAAAAGCAAATACAACAGGAACTTCTAGTACTGCTGTTGGTTATCAATCTTTAGATGCAAATACTACTGGTAGTAGCAATGTTGGTATTGGATTTAGAGCTTTAACAAAAAATACAACTGCTGACTATAACGTTGCTATTGGTAGTGGTTCTATGCACGAAAACCAAACTGGAGAAAATAACACTGCTGTAGGAAGAGGAACTTTATATAATAATGAAAATGACTTTAACTCAGCCTTTGGTTCGTTATCTTTATATCTCAACACAACTGGCACACAAAACTCTGGTTGTGGAAGAGGTAGTTTGCAGAGTAATACTACTGGAAGTTACAACACAGCGATGGGTTCGCTTACTCTACACCAAAACACAACAGCTTCTAACAATACTGCTGTTGGTTATAACTCTTTATATGCAAACACAACTGGTTCACAGAATACGGCTGTAGGTCAAGGTGCTTTAGATGCTAATACTATAGGAGGTAACAATACAGCAGTTGGTAAAGATGCGTTAGGAGGAAACACAAGTGGAGTTAATAACGCAGCCTTTGGACATAATGCAATGCTTTATAATACAACAGGTGGATATAATGCTGCTGCTGGTCAAGGTTCGTTAGCGAACAATACTTCTGGTAGTAATAACTCTGCTTTTGGTTATTTTGCTTCAGTAAGCAACACTACAGCATCCAATAACACTGCTGTAGGTGCTAGTGCGTTATATAACAACACAACAGGAGGAGATAATACTGTATTAGGTTCTATTGCTTTAGACGCAAATACTACAGGAGCTAGAAATACTGCTTTAGGTCGTGATTCTTTAGGTCGAAATACAACAGGTTCAGATAATGTTGTAATAGGACAATCCGCATTTTCTAGACAAACAACAGTTAGTAGTAACACAGGTGTTGGTAATGAAGCTGGTTTTTTCCAGTTAGGCGGTAATAATACTGCTATTGGTAAAAGTGCTTTTAGAGGTACAAGCAGTGGTACATACGATGGTCAATATAACGTAGCTGTAGGTGCTAATGCTTTATACAACAACACCACCGCAGATAATAACACTGCTGTTGGATATGATACTTTGAAAGCAAATACAACTGGAGATCATAATGTAGCTATTGGTACATATGCAATGATGAACTCTACTGCAACTGATCGTGCTGTAGCTGTTGGTTATCGTGCTTTAATTTCTTACACACAAAGTGGTGATACTTATATTACTGCTGTTGGTTATAACGCTGGTGCTAACTCAACAACTGCTGCTCAGTTTGTTGCTGTAGGTGGTTCTTGTTTAGTTAGTCAAACTACAGGTAACTACAACACAGGCATGGGTTACTACGCCATGGCTAGTACAACAACAGGTGGTTCTAACACAGCTATTGGTAGGTCATCTATGTACTCTAACCAAACAGGAGGAAGTAATACAGCCGTTGGATATAATACCTTAACAAATAACACTGTCTCCAATAATACTGCGATTGGCAGTCAAGCATTAAATGCAAACACAACTGGAACTGCTTTGGCAGCTTTAGGTGTTAATGCTTTATACAACAACACAACTGGTAGTTTTAATACAGCAATTGGTTATATAAGTTTAGATTCAAATACCACAGGTAATAATAATACTGCTGTTGGTTATCATTCCTTACAAGCAAACACAACTGGTGGTCAAAATACAGCTATTGGATTAGGTGCTTTATACAGTAATACCACTAGCAGTGGCAGCACTGCTGTTGGTAGATTAGCTTTACAAAACGCAACAGGAAGTCAAAACGTTGCTCTTGGTCACGTTGCTGGAGATAATATTACAAGTGGTGCAAATAACATCGTTATTGGTACTAATGCAGATGCATCCTCTGCAACTGTAAGTAACGAAGCAACAATTGGTGATAGTAACATCACCAAATTCAGAATACCGGGTGTTGATTTTTCAATATCTGCTAATGCTGTTGTTAATGGCGGTGTTTTTTATGAGAATGCTCAAACAGTTTCTAGCGACTATACTATTACTAGTGGTAACAACGCTATGGCTGCTGGTGACATAGCCATAAACAATAGTGTTACTGTTGTTGTATCCGCTAATTCAACACTTACTATTATTTAATTATGGCTGAACGTACTGCTGACGAAGTTGCTGCAATCTTTACTGCTGCTGGAGATAGCGTGACTGTTATAAACGAACTCGCAGGGTTGTCATCTTTAACAGATGAGCAAAAAGATACAATTAAAAGAAATGTAGAGCATCTTGAGATTATTAAGGCTTATAAAAAAGAAGATGAAACTACATCAATTTGGACAAGTGAAGACTTTACTGCTCAAGACGCTGCCGTTACATTAGGAAAAACTAAGTACTAAACGTGGCTTTAAATATTAACGGAACAACTGGCATTTCTGGTGTAGATGGCTCGGCTTCAGCACCAGTTTTACAAGGTACAGATTCTAATACTGGTATTTCTTTTGGAACGGATATTGTTAATCTTAATACTGCTGGTAATGAAAGATTAAAGGTAAATAGTACTGGCATTATTACTGCTCCTTATCAAGCTGCATTTACCGCATGGTCTAGTATAAATAGTTTTTCTTTAGCTGCTGGAGGTAAAGTACCTTTTAACGAAGTAGGTGCAGGGTTTGGAAATTTTACACCTAGAGATACTCATAGTGGGACAGATTTTTATGACACTACAAACCGTAGATATACTGCTCCTGTAACTGGTTTGTATTTCTTTAATGTTGCTATATATTTTCATGCTACAAATAATGCTAATCTTTGTTCAATTGTTCCAAGAGTTAATGGTAATCAATTAAGTAATGGTAATAATACAATATTTTTTATATCTGCTAATGGTCATTCAGAAGGACATACACCAAATGGCAGTTTATTGCTTCAGTTAGATGCAAATGATTATATTGAAATTTATAGAAGAACAGGCCAATCTGGTACTAACAGTTGCTATGGGGCACATAGTCATTTTCAAGGATTTTTAGTGGGGTAAAAATGGCAATTAACGGAAAACATGATGTAAACGATGCTTTTTTAAGCTTACATCCTACTGCAATATGGTCTTTATATGATTATGCAGATTACAGCACAGTAAATTGGATAAGCACTGATATAACTATTCCAACAGAAGAAGAAGTAAAAGCAGAAATTGCAAGACTTGATGCGGAATGGATTGCTAATGAATATCAAAGAAAAAGAGCAAATGAATATCCAGAATTAAAAGAACAATTAGATTATATTTATCATAATGGTATTGATAATTGGAAAGAAAATATTATTAAACCTATTAAGACAAAGTATCCAAAACCTAGTTGAAAGGGTGTTTTTTTGATATAGTTTATTTAAAGTAATTATGTTAATTACAGGGGTTGCATGAGTTCAATAAAATTAAAACATTCTGGTGGTAATTCTGTTTCAATAGCAGCACCAACTTCAAATCCATCAGCAGATCGAACTTTACTTTTGCCTGGTAATGCAAATTCGACTATTGATACTTTGAACAGGGCTGGAAATATTTTACAAGTTCAGCATAATTTCGTAACTGACCAAATGGGTTTTGCTACTTCAAGCACAAGTTATGTTACTCATTCAAATTTACCAACTCTTTCAATAACACCTACAAGATCAACTAGCAAAATCTATGTTAGTTCTTATATAGGTATGCAATGGGATAATGGAGATCAAGTTGAGAACACAATTTATAGAATAATATCTGGCGGTGCAACTACAGATTTAAGTGGCGGTAATACTTATGGTTTAGTATTTAAAGGCGGTGCTACAACTGAGTATGGTTATGCTGGGGTTCAGTTTGTTGATTCTCCTAGTACAACATCACAAGTAACATATACTTGGTATGCACGATCAGAATTTGGTGGTTCAGTATCGCCAAATCATGGTGGTTGTGCTTTTGCTATGACATTGATGGAGATAGCAGCATGAAAACACCACCTATTGTTTCAAAATTTGATTCTATATACAGGCTTTATTCAGATGTTGTAAGTATTGCTGAAGTTGAAGGAGGTTTTGCAGCTTACGATAAAGATGGCAAAGAAGTTTCTATTAATATGTCTGATGTAGATGCTGATTTTGCAAAAATTGATTATAAGAACAAAAGACACGAAGCATATCCAGATTGGAAAACACAGATGGATATGCAGTATTGGGATGCTATAAATGGTACAACTAAATGGAAAGACCTTATAACTAAAATTAAATCAGACAATCCAAAACCTAGTTAATTATGTCAGAGCTTAAAGTCAACAGTATAAAAGGAACAGGGGCTAGTACAGCAGCTATCACAATTGATAGTTCTTCTGGTGGTTGTAGTGTAAATCTTACTAATAATTTAAGCAATAGAAATATTCTTATAAATGGAGCAATGCAAGTAGCTCAAAGAGGAACTTCTGTTTCTAGTTTATCAAGCTCAAATAAAGTACAAGTTGTAGATAGAATGTTTTGTCGCATGGCTGGTAGTGTTGGAACTTGGACAATTTCACAATCCACAGATGCACCAGAAGGCTTTGCAAATTCATTGAAATGGGATTGTACTACTGCTAATGCCAGCCCTCATGCAACAAATGATTTTGCTTATATTCAACAAAGAATTGAAGGATTTAACGTACAACATTTAAAAAAAGGAACTGCAAATGCTTTAAAAACTACTTTAAGTTTTTATGTAAAATCGAATAAAACTGGAAATTTTGCAGTAAGACTCAATGATGTTGATAATAGCAGACACGTTGGGGCGACATATGCAATAAATTCTGCAAACACTTGGGAAAGAAAAACTGTTACTTTTGTAGGTGACACAACAGGAACTTTAGATAATGATAATGCTCAATCGTTTAATGTACTTTGGTGGATGGTTATTGGCAGTGGGAGAACATCTGGCAGTGTACCCACTTCTTGGTCAAGCCTTGTCACGGCAGAAGAAGCTGCTGGACAAAATGTTAATATGGCAGATTCTACAAGTAATGAATTTTACATTACTGGCATACAGTTAGAAGTAGGAGAAGTTGCTACTGATTTTGAAATGCTTTCAATTAGTCGTCAAATTGATGATTGTCAAAGGTATTACTACAAAGATCCTAGTGGCGGTAAAGATCATGGAACTTGGGTTACTTATACTCCCAATGGTGATAGTAGAGGGCGACAATCACACCCTAAAGAAATGAGAGCTACACCAACTATGACTTTTAGTTCAACTACTTGGAGATGTGTAGGAACGTCTAATAGTAACGCCCTTGTAAACATAAACTTTACAGGTGTAAATGCAGCTAATTCAAGTCCAAAAACTTGGAGCATAAATACTAATAGTCTTAGTGGTTATGGACAAGTCGTTTCTTGGGGTTCTAATTCCTCAATTACAATAGAGGGAGAAGCGGAGCTTTAAATTATGTCTTACAAATTCGGAAATCTTTATGAGCCAGAAACAGAATACAACTACATTATTAGATTGTCAGATGGAGCTAGTATTCCATGTGATCCAGATAACGTAGATTATCAAGAATACTTAGAATGGGCTAAAACTAACACTACAGAAGAGCCAACTTATAAATGGCAATAATTTACTTAGATTGTTCAATAATTTGACGTTGAATTACACCTAATGTGACGTAAAGAGGTGATAGTCCTATAATTAAGAGTAATACAGCAATGCTCATCAAAGACATTGCTCTTAAAATAGCAAATTTAACCATGCGAAAACTCTTAGACATTTTAACTATCGTAACTAGTATCTTAACCTTAAGCATTATTGGTACAGGATTCTTTACATACAGGTACGTCACCAGCGATGGCTTTAAGGAAAAAGTTTTAGAAAAAGTTATGGGTCAAGTATCTGGCCTGATGCCTGATGTATTAGATAAAGCTATACCAGACATGACAGGCGGTTCTATACCAATAGAAAAACCAGATATAAAATTTTAATGCCTGAGATTAACATAGTACCTAATACAGCAATACCACGCATTCCAATAATAGAAATACCTGTAGAGCAATCAATACCTAATACTTCTCATATAACTAAGACATTGCCACCAGCATTAATAATGCCTTGTGCAACACTTAGGAATGATGGAACGGAAAATAGTCAATTATTTATAGATGATCCAAGTGGTAACAAGTTAATATGTCCTTTGCCATATTATGTACCTTTGCAATATGACAAAAAAAAGATTCTTCTTGTAGAAGAACAAAAACCCCCTACTAATGTTGAACCTCCAGAAACAAATACTGAACAACCAGAAGTCCCTAAAGTAGACAAAAATCCACCATGTCCAGATCCAAAAAAAAATAATCCAAGAATAGGAGACTTAAATGCAAAAGGTACAGAAAAAGTTGTTGGGTTTAAATGGGTAGAAGAAACAAAAGAATGTGTAGTTCAATATGAGCCAACAACCGCAATAGAAAAATATCTTCCAAGCATAAACACAGTATCTACAACATTTGCAATAACAGTAGTAGCAACAACCGCAGCTACACTTACACCAATTCTTAATAGAGTACTTAAACCTTTATTTAAACAAGTTATAGGAAAAGTTAAAAAAGCTATAGGTAAAAAAGGTACAAAGTTTTCTGGCAAAAAACCTATGAAAAGCAAAATAAACAAAAAATAAACGTTTATTTTTTCTTAATTTTATGAGTATGAGACTCAAATTCCAACATTTCTATGTCTTCGCATAATTTTGCCATAGGTGTACCTTCTTTAAACCTTACTCCGTTCTTGAAATTGTCTAAACACGTTTTTGCCCGGCTCATCTCAAAATTTAACCGCTTTGCTGCTAATGATGCGTCATATAATTCGTTTTGTTTTTTCATTGCTTCTCGACATTGTCTTATAGGTTCTCGATCTAATGGGATGCTAAAAGTAGCTGTAATACCTCCATTTATAGATACATTAGATTGTTTTTGCCCTGTTCTTACTTGCTCGAAATATAGTATTTCTCCTCTATATCCAGCATCTACATCTCCATCTCCAATAGGCTGATTTTCGTCATCAAAATCTCCTTCAGTATCTCGTCTTGAGTACACTGGTCTATCAAACGTTTCTTCGTAAGGAGTGGCAAATCCATATGTTGTGGAGATAAATGGCGAGATATTAAGAGTAGCACCTTGGCATTGAATAGTATTCATCTGATAATTAAAATTTCGGGACGGAACCACCTGGACAGCCTGGTTAACTACGGAACCACTAGAATTACTGGTTGTGTTGACAGAATTTGCAAAGACAGGATTATTAAGCAAAAGCAATAAACATATATATCTTTTCATTGGCTAAACGTACTAGTTGTATCAGTGATATTTTCTACTTGAGTGGTTCTTTGTATATGGGTAAAATTTGTAATACCGGGCGTTTCTAGCGTTTCATAATATTGAAAACTTTCGCCTTCATTCACAATGCTAAATGTAGGCTTGTTATTTAAATTAGGTGATACATAAGTAGTACCTGTCCCTTGTATTGTTGTATCTAACTTTGTCCAGCCTTCTGGAGCCACATTACCTGTTGAACTTTGTACGTTTTCTCCACCTACGGTTAGTTGATACCCATTCCGTATATCAAAACTTTTTATATCTTCTACTATAGTCTGTTTTGTTTCTGACCTTTGAATAAGAACTCCTTGGTTAAAATTGGGGATTACATTTTGAGAATATACAGGGGTGCTAAGAAGACTTAGTAGAATTCCATACCTATACATACCCTGACCTAATCAACTATTAATGTACTTGTCATTTGACCTAGTGCTTCTGTATTTGCCCCCCCTGCTGTAATTGTTAATTTTTGAGAATTAGTTACAGTACCAGCTAAGTTAGCAACTGTACCCCCTGCAATTGAAGATACATTGTCCGAAAAATTAGCAGCATCTCCTGTAGTTACAGCACTTGTAGGTACTACATCTGCTTGACTAAAAGATTGGCTAAAAGAAAAATTATTAGCTGGAACGTCTTGAGTGACCGTCAAATCAGGAGGTGTTCCTACTCCACTACTGATAACAAGTGAACCAACACCGTTAGCAACTGCATTGTCACCAGAACCATGTGTTGTGTCTACACCTACACCGCTTACGCTGTAACTGCTACCTAGCCGTGAGCTAGAAGTGGAAGCTCCTCCTACTGTAAGTTTGACAGATGCGGAAACTGAATGACTAAGGTCGGCTTTTACCTTGCTGCAACTACCAAAAGGAGTAGTTGCTAATGCCAATAAAATAATTAGTTTTTTCATTTTTTAGGTGTTTGAGGATCTACAATTTCTGCACCAATAATTTTTATTGGCGTTTCTATTCTAACTGTCGAATAACTACCAGACTGTGATGCTAATAACGCTTCAACTTCTTTTTTGTTAAGTGGTTTTTCATCTGGTTTATATGTGCCATCACCTCTTTTCTTAGCACCCTCCAGGCCGAAACTGGCTAGGGCTCCTGTCAGTAAGCTGGCCGGGAACGTGATATCTTTTGGTTCATTGCTATATCCCGGAATTGTTATGTAGTTAAGACTCACGATAAATCCACTCCAAGCAACAACAATTAAACGAACAATTATAGAAATAAATGCTAATTGTTCTTCTTTATCATCAATTCCTTCTTTAAATTTTTGAAAAGGATTTTTCTTAGTTTTGTTTTCTTCCATTGTTCAACTAAGCAGTTATAACTATAATAGTCATTAATATTTAATTAAGCAAATATGGTAAAACCTTTAAAAAAAAGGTCTGAGTTTTTATTTCCAACACAAATAGTTTCGGGTGAAATTCCTGATTTTGATCAGATACAAAATAAATTAATTGATTGGATTTATAAATATAAAGAAAAAAATGATGACATAGTTCGGATTAGTAATAAAGGTGGTTGGCAATCTGCTAAAAAAAATGTTTATGTTGATGAAGGTTTTAAACCATTTGAAAATATAATTGTATCGATGATCGGTGAGTTAGTTGATGAATACAAACTAACAAGACAAGCTGATATCGTTCAAATGTGGATAAATGTTAATGGTGCTGATGCTTATAATGTTAGTCATAGACATCCTGGTGCTGATCTTAGTGGTGTTTTATGGGTAAAACAAACACAAAAACAAGGTAGGTTTATCTTTGACAATATGGATGTAGGTTATAGAGACGCAACTATTTTATATAACATGGATGCAAAATATTTAGAAGAAAAAAGAATGCTTCCAGAATGGTATCCATCTTATAGGGATGGAACTATTATGATTTTTCCAGCCATGTTTTCTCATAGAGTAGAGATAAACGAAACTCAAGAAGATCGTATTAGTATATCTTTTAATATTAAATTGAAGTAAAATAAAAACAAAAGTTTTATTGCACAATGATTGAACTAATAGCTGCTACAGGTGGAGCATTATTAACAGCTATATTTGTGTCTGCTGGATCATTAAGTTATAGAGGTAAAAAAAATAGAGAAGATGTTGTAAGCTTACTCACCAAAGTAGAATTAATTTCTGACAAAATGGATGATATGCATGCTGACATGAGAGATATTTACGGTAGACTAAATTCACTAGACATAGCTGTCGCAGAATTAAGACCAAAACGATAATAAAAAAACTCTAGTATAAACCTTAGAAAATACTAGAGCTTAGTGTGTGTGAGGAGTAAAAGCAGATCTGTGATTCTACTCTTATGTTAAATATAGCTAAATAAGCTAGACTTATAAAGGCTATAAGTAAAACAAATGTTAAAGATTTTAAAACCTTTACTATTAAAGTTTCTTTCTACATCAGCTTGTAAACAATTGGTGATAGATTTGCTTCGAACAATTTGCAAGCAAACTTCAAATAATCTTGATGATCAAGCTGTTGATTTTTTAGAAAGACAGTTATTCCCTAGTAGAAAAATTTCTTCTTTACCAGACTAATTATTTTTTCTTAGTCCCTTTTTTCTTTTTCTTTTTTCCTGTTCCGTAGTGTCCTGGCATGATTGTGTTGTGTAGCTATTCATATTAATAACAGTTTAGAAGCTTTACTTAATAAAAATTTAAGATAAATTGATAATAAGTCACAGTTTCCTAACATCATGGATATACAAATTCCTTGGTCGAGTTGGTTTACTAAAAAAACTAGACGTAAACCAGACGATTGGATGATAGTGGAAATTAGTTTAGAAGAAGAGTTTGCTGTAGAAATGTTTTTAAGAGATATGTACGATGTTCTAGATCCAGATGAAATGCCTGATTTAATATCAAAACTCGCTAACGATAATTTACGTTTACTAAAACTTGTAAGTCAAGCTGGACAACATATAGATAAGACAAGAACAAAGAATCCTAAGAAGACTAATCAATAAGTTTGCAGTTGCAATCTTTCCATCTTGATTTTACATATTTAATAGCTTTAACCTTATTCTCAGCATAAGTTGTAAGTTTCATTGGAGGATTACCAAAATCACTTACAAGAAAAGTAAATTTTTTAGTTTTTTTATTTTTTTCTGGTCTAGTAACTCCTTCCATATCAGGAGTTTGTGCTAATAATTCTTTATCTGGAAAGTTGTTTGATCTCATAATTTTTGCTTCATTTTTAATAAAATAAATTCTGTTTTGACTTTTGCATCTTGTTCAATTTGCCTATATTCTTCATGACTAATTACGTTTAATAATAATTCAGCAAAGCAGTTTTTATAAATAATTTCAAACAAATCGTCTTGTTTTGCAATTTCTAATAAAAAAGCTTCACATACTTTTTGTTTTCTTCTTACTCTTTGATGCCATTCATTGTCATATGGTTCATTATCTCTTTCTTTTTGTGCTTTTATTTCTATAAGACTTTTATTCATAGAGCCAATAGCATATTCTAATTCGTCTTTTAAAATAATTAATTCAGCACCTTTTATTTGAGATAACTCATCAAGACATACTTCTTTTCCTAATTGTTTACTGTAAAAATTTAGAGCCATAAAGATAAAGATAATTTTCTTTAGTCTAGCTTATTTTCATTCATTTCCCATAGCTTGATTAGTTCTTCTAATTCAGCTATTCGTTTTTTTGCTGCTGCGATTTTTTGTTTAGTTGTCACCTTCTAATCTTTTCCTTTTTCTCATTTCTTTTAAGGACTTTTGACCTTGTAAAATATGTCCCTGCACTAAGGTATAGTAATTTTTCTTATGTTCAAACTGTTTCTTATCATAATCAGATAATTTATCTTCATCTATATCAACATGAAGTCTATGTACTTTTTTCTCAAAGCTTTTCATATGTAAATCAGCCCTGTTAGACAAATATTCAACAGCATTCTTATCATCAAGAATATGAATTTGTTTTCTCTTTGTTTGTACAACAACAGGATAGCCAAGTTCTCTACAATTATTTTCTATAGCTTTTGATACTTCTCTAAAAGCAAATTCATCAGGATGAGAAACATATTCTTTCCTGTGATATTTATCAACACGTTTGTTGTATTCTTCTTCACCTAAAAGATTATATTTAAAATGATGAAGAACTTGCTCTTCAGTGTATACGTCATTTTTGCGTATTTTTTGGTAGTCAATAGACAGGATTGGTAATTCTTGCATGATAAAAAAATAAAGTTAGTGAGTGCCTGTTAAGTACAGGCAAACTTGTAAGCAAAGTCAACTAAAGCCAAACTAGGAAACTGCAAGGAGACTAAGATCTAGGACTTACAAGATAATCTATGCCTAGGAAAAATTCTGTACCTGTTAAGCACAGGTAAGCTTGTAAGTTAAGATAAAAGAAATTAATTTAAGTCAATAAAACTAAAACTAATCAAAATCAAGTCAAGGCAATACTAGGACTTACACCGAAGATGCCTAGTGAAAATTCTGTGCCTGTTAAGTACAGGCGGACTTGTAAGTTGAGGTAAATCAACAAAGTAAAAATCAATATAACTTAAGGGATCTCAAGAAATAGTAATTTAATAATAGAAGACTGTTAAGTACAGTCAAACTTGTAAATAAAGGGATAAAAATAAATTTTAAATTAAGGGAGGACAAGCCAAGGAGACGCATAATAACGGAAAACTAGGACTTACACCGAAGATGCCTAGATTTTTATATTAAAGCAGTTTCCTCATATGCAAAGTTTGACACCGTAAACTTCCCTGCATTACCACCGTTCTCAGGTCTGTAACTGCCAACTCCAGAATACATACCACTTGCTGTTAACATGGTTTCAAGTTCTGATAATTCAACTTGACTTGTATCACAAGTTAATGAAAAATTAACAGACCAATCAGGAATTTTTACTCTAGTAATCCATATCAAATTACCATTTCTTTCACCTCGTAGTCTTACATATAATTTGTCATTCCACATACCATTACAATCTTTTTTACCGTCATAGTCAAGAAGCATGTCTTCTGTAACAGTTACACCTCTATCAAATGCAGAGCCTTTTCTATTGTTAAGTGCTTTTGCAGAATTTCTAATTGATTTACGCAACATTTCTGCTGGCATATATGGATTTTTAAAACCTGCAAAAGATACATTGCCGTTACTATCAACAATGCAATCACAATCATCTGTGTCATCAATCTGCCAATGACAAGACATAAGAAAATCTAATTTAGAAAGAGTAATATGATCCTCTTCTGTTTTTTTTCTTTTTTGTGAAATTGGTGTACGAATTTTGTATAGCGGTTCTGATGGATGCTGATACTTAAAATTTTGAAGTTGTATTGGAGTAACACCTGTAAGTGTTCCACGGACTTTATAAAGTGCCATAATTTTAGAAATAGTAAATAAATATAGATACCTGTTAAGTACAGGTAAACTTGTAAGTGAACGGATAATAAGATAATTCAAGCCAACTGACCGAAAGGGATCTCAAAGCAAGAAAGTGGGCTTACATAGAAAACTAATGCCACATAATTAAAAAGGAAACTCCTCGTCTTGCTTTTTCTCCGTAAGTTTAAAGTCTTTAGGATCTGCTAGATTACGTCCTTCTTCAATTTCTTTTTGTTTTTTGAAGACAGGTTCGAAAGTAAGACCTTGATACTTTTTACCACTAGAAGACTCAGAGAGCCATCCATTAACTTTGACAGGTACTGCTGGTTCACCTAAGTATTCGTTGTGATCTGGCTTACACTCCTGTAAGTATTTAATAAATTTAGGTAACTCAGACTCAGGGATTTGCATTTGTCCTGAGTACTTAGGATAGTTTTTACTTGAGTCATAGTTGTCACCATAAACTCTTTTGTGGTCTTCATCTGTATTAGAAAAGACTGCTAATTTGATCTTAA
>VTLG01012131.1_pt1 | contig 40247 bp, 45 predicted proteins | sample 4694571 | NCBI WGS metagenome assembly VTLG01 (sample SAMN12604809, study PRJNA352737) | marine metagenome | biome: ENVO:00000447; feature: ENVO:00000209|ENVO:00000569|ENVO:01000036; material: ENVO:00002151; isolation source: viral sequences binned using virsorter ... | reverse complement strand
AAGAACTATTCGAACATGGCTAATGGAACTATATATGTAGATGGGACTCTCATTGAGAATGATGATGACAAGCTCGATATATTAGCTGGTCTCTCAATTCATGAGAAGTTACACTTAGTTCATACTAAACCATTAACTAAATGGGAACGTGATTATAGTTACAGTAACAACCTTAGTCCGGCACAGGAAAGATTGTTACATAATATATGTAATATTATAGAAGATGAATATATAGAATCTCAGTTAGCTAAGACTCATGCTGGGTATACTATGTATATTGAGAAGGTTAAAGAACACTTCTTTGGTAAGCATGGTCATAAGATAGATGAGATGAACGGTAACCCTATCGCTGACATTATGAATACATTGTTAGCTATGGTAAGATACCCCCAATCTATCTCAGCTGACCGTAGAAAGAAACACTCTAAACATATTCAGTTCTTTGCCCGTGCTCTAAAAGATGCACTAACTGATAGACATTCAACCTTTATGGCTATGGATAGTATATATTGTTATATGAATCAACTCGCTAAAGAAGAAGCTAAGAAACATGAAGGCACCGACGAAGAAGAAATACTACGACGTGCTGATAAAAGATTAAAAGATATCTTAGAAGATTGGGGTGATGATGGTGAGGGAATGTCAGACGAAGACATAGACCGTATCAAAGAGAGATTGATAAAACAAGAACGTGATGAAGCTGAACGTGGTGATAGATATGACCGTAAAGAGAAGTTATCACGAGCTTTAGAAAAGTTTGCAAAAGAACTCGCTGACTACAGTTTAGATAGAGATACCATCTCAGACGCACTCGCTAATGAAATAGATGAGTTAGCTGACAGTGACTACACTGAAGAGAAGTGGGATGTGTCCCGTGCTCTCGGTTTGAAACAAGGTGGTAAAGTCACATGGCGTAATCAAAGAGCCTCAGACTATGATAAAAATCAATATAATGAGGCTGAGAAGAATATGAAATCAGCCATAGGTCAACTAAAGAGAAAGATACAACTATATGGTGACACACGTATCAACACCATTCGTAACCAACGAAGAGGTAAGTTAGATAAACGTATGCTACATAAGATACCTCTCGGTCGGCCCGACTTATTCAAGAATGTAATTATTGACGAAGACAAACCACTCGATGTATGTCTCTTAGTCGATGAGTCAGGTAGTATGGGTTCATGGAAGATGGCTAAAGCACGTGAGACTGCGATTGCTTTACGTGAATCACTCAAAGACAATCAAGCTCTCAACTTATGGGTGTTTGGTCACACAGCCGACGGTTATGAATGGGATGGTAAAGGTGACACTAATATGTCAGTGTATTGGTCACCTACATATAAATCAGATGTAAAGGCTATGGGTGCTATGAGAGCACGTAGTGAAAACAGAGATGGTATGGCTATCCTCGCATCAGCTGAGAGAGTAAAAGCTGAGTCACCTTCAATAGGTAGTAACAAACTTATGATTGTTATCTCAGACGGTGAACCATCAGCAGACAAATACAGATTCCCAATCGGTGTGCCACATACTAAGAAGTGCGTCAGACATATTGAGGGACAGGGATGGAATGTAATTCAAATTGGCATCTCAGGTGCACGTGAACATATTATGAAAGATATGTTTACTAATTACATATTGTGTGAGGATACAGCTGAATTACCAACTAAGGTAAGTAAAGTAATTAGAAGGGTGATAAAAGTATGAATGATGATAATAATATGAAAGAAGCTCAGTGGTTTATATTAATCGCTGGGTTCATGATGTTATGGATGGTTATGATTATGATAATGGGTTAAGGGTGACAGGTAATAAGTTGAGAACTTATTTTACTTAGTCGGTTTTGCTCATAGCTCAGCTTATTACCCACCAAACGCACGAAGACTTTGAACTTTGAAGCTCAGTTTGTTCATCAGGCCACACCTACCAGCCTCCTTTGGAGAACGTAGGAGAGTAGGACAGTATGAACAGAGAGGTAGCTATCGGTATGGTGATAGCTGTATAAAAAGGAACCAAGTTTTGGAGATTAGCTGAACGCATTATGCGGTTGCGTCTACCTTTACGTCAAGCATACCTCAGTATACCCCTGTAAATCTATCGCTGAAACAATTATGGATTAAGGATGAGTTTGGTTTTGGTATACGAAGAAAGAGCACGATAGTTTCAGTTGCGAAGCTACACGACTCTTACTGAGAAGCCGTTCTCTCTTCGTGCACCACAACCTTTATATAGGATAATCAAATATATTGAAATATAATCAAATGGAATTGAAAATATGCAAACATTTTTACCAACAAAAAACTTTAGAACATCAGCCAAAATCCTTGACTATCGTCGTCTCGGTAAGCAGAGAGTAGAGGGCCTTCAGCTCATCAACTCACTCAGTCCAGACTATGATAAGAAAGGTTGGCTAAGTCATCCTGCACGTTTAATGTGGGTTGGCTACGAAAACGCTTTGAAACATTACACTAACGTAATGATAGAAGAGTGGGTTGCACGTGGATACAACAACACAATGCAACTATATGAAATAGAAGGGCCGATAGTATACCCTCAATGGTTAGGCTATCCGGAACTGCATAAGTCACATCGAATGAACCTACTTCGTAAGGATTACGACTTTTATAAACAGCACTTCGATGACGATGCACAAACGGACCTCACAATCATAAACGAGTATGAATACTATTGGCCACCGGAGAAAGAAAAATGATAAGAGAATTATTAGTGTGGTTAGATAAGAAGTTTGGTTTCAACCGAACTAAGAAACTTATGATAAGACCACGTAAATACGGAGCAAAGAAAAAATGAACTTAGAACAAGAGAACATGGAACTCAAAGAGATGTTAGCTGGTGCACAGTTAACTGAGAAGAACTTAGGGGATTACCTCTGGGAAATATGTGACATAATACACATGCAGATGTCATTAAAATATCAGGACAGGTGGGTTGAGAGAATGATTGAACTCGGACTGTATGACCCCAACGAAGGATTAGAGGATGACAACAAACTAATTCCTCCAGAAGGATGGGCTGATGGCAACTAATAAATCTGAAGCTATACACTTCATGAAGATAGTGTTAGATTGGTGTAGTCCTCAGGTTGCACGAAGTATGATGGATGACTTAGACTTCTACATCGCTGAGACTACTGACAACGAATCAATTAAGACATCAATCAAGATGGTCCGAGAAATGATTTATGCTAAAGCTGAGGAAAACTTAATGATAGACGAAGAAGAAAGAGTTTTCAAAAGTATGGCTGAACAAAGAGGTATGACTAAGGAATGAGTCTCGCATGGACTGAGTGTAGTCGATGCGGAAAACGTATCTCAATAGCTGAGGATGGATTAATGGAAGGGAAGTGTTTACTGTGCAGTATGAAGACAATATAGATATTGGAACAGGTTTAGCGTTAACCTTATGGATTATAAAAATTCTTCTTCTTATCTTTATTATCAGTTAAGCCCCACTTAGCAAAGCTTTATATATCTCTAAAGGGGAGATATAATATAGCATGGTCTATAGAGCATGATTAATTAAGCATTAAGTAGCTCTATACTAACCACAACATTTGCTAAGTGAGGATTAATGGGAAGAAAAGATACAGGAAAGAATTTCGAAAACGAAATAAGAAGAAGTTTAAAGAGCAGTCGCCACATATGGTGGTTCAGGATTCAAGATACAAATGACATCAACAGATTCGTTAAAATTGCAGTCGCAGAAAAGCAACCTGCTGATTTCTTTACAGTCTACCGAAGTAGACCAATTATGCTTGAGGCTAAAACTTCTCGGAATCTTACTTCTTTTCCTTTATATTATGGTAATACCCCTGCTATTGCTAAGCACCAAATAAGAGAAGGTGAAAGATTAACAAGAGCTGGTGGACTAAGTTTTATCTTAATACGAAGAGAGGAGTTTAGAAATAAGAAAACATATGCCGTGACCCCATCCCAATGTAAATACTTATACAGTAAAGCTTTCAAAAAGAAATCTGTTAAGTGGAGTTGGTTTGAAGAACACGCAGTCGAAGTAGAGAGATTAAAGGCACCATTAAGATGGAACCTACAAAAGTTATATGAAGAAACAATCTAAAAAAAATATGAGAAAAAGAGCAACTAAAATACCTTATGAAGGATATACATTACCACCCTCATCAGAGAAAGGTGGTATGTTTGTAGACTTCAATAAGATTATACAGAGAAAACCTGTTAAGAAAGTAAGGATAAAAAAGAAATGAAAGAGATAATGAAAGAATATAGCACTACATTCTATGAATGTTTAGAGGCGTGGCCAGATGATATCAAAGAAGATATATACAAACTATATGCTTATCTTAGAGTATGTGATGAGATGGTAGAAGGTGAGAAGACACTACACGATTTCAAACATTGGAGAGAAGTAATAGAAGAGTTTTATAAAGTGAGTGATAAATATCAGTTCGATGGTCAATGGTTAGCAGACTTTCACCTCAGTATGTATCAAGATATGATAAAGAAAGAACACTCAGTTGTTTCTATGTTAGACTACTGTAAAGGTTCAGCTGAATCAGTTGGTATGATGATGTCAAAGATATTAGGATGTCACCCACGTTGTGAGATACACGCAAGGTCTCTCGGCAGAGCTTATCAGATTATTAACTTCATAAGAGATTATGATGAGGATGTCGCTAATGGATATCATTACATCACAGATAACTTTAGTGCATACTTAGAAATATTCTATCAAGATATAGATAATGGTATGGATGGTTTAGATTACATACCTAAAGAGTTACAAGAGCCTATCATAATGGCTACTAAAAAATATATGGAAGTGGCAGGTGAATTCAGTTAAACCACCATACTATAAAGTATTGTGGCACAAGTGTAATAGATGTTTAACTCACTACACCAGCGAAGAACCTCATCTCAGGGCTTATTTGTGTGATGAGTGTTGGAGAGCTATACCTCACTTCACAGTAAAGACAACTAAAAAGACACCAAAAAAGAAAAACGATATAAATATGCAAACAATAATCTTATATACAATCGGTAATCTATTGTGTTTAGGGGTAATCGCATATTATTTGTGGTTTAAATAAATATGAATGAATGCATTAGATGTTTTAAAAGAGCTTTCTTCGTCGGTATAGATGGGAAAGCAAGGTGTGTTCACTGCACACCATACAAGGAAAAATAATGGATATAATACCATTAGAAATTCCACTGAAAGACCAAATAAAGGTCCTCAGTTTACAACTCTCAGTATGGATAGCGAAAGCTTTATATACTCAGTAGTTATGGAGATTCAACAAGGTGATTAAAATGGATAGAAATCAACAAATCAATCTTTTGATGGATGCTGTCAAGCATTATCAGAAGACAGGAAAGCACAAACAGGTGAGTATCAGATACAACCCTGTCAACAGAACTCAATTCGAATTTAACTCATGGAAACATGACAGAGATTCCGAGTCTGTAAGGAATATTTTACCAGAAGATATACACATATCCTCAGCAGGTAAGTTCTACGTAGTAGGAAAGGACAACAGGTATAATTTAAAACAATATACTTCTCAGTTCAAACAACACGTTAGAGCATATCGATTAGATAGATTGGTAGTAGAATAAACATGAATGAAATGTTAGTAGGATTTTTGAAATCCGCCAAAGACAAAAAGCAAGGATTGAACGTAGCTAAATTTATGACTGATGAAGAACAATTACAATGGGAAATATTAGTCAAAGCTATGGACTCTATAGACATTATGAAGATAGGTGTGGACTTAGAAAAAATATCTAAGACCTATCAATTAGAAAAATGGCAAGAGATGGCAATCTTAGCTTACGTCAAGGTGTTAGAGATTATGGTGAGAACAGCTAAAGAAGCATCACCAGAAGCTTTTCCACCCAAAGCAGAACCACCTACCCACAACCCATACACAGGGAGTATGTTCGGATGATGCAGTGTGGTTTGTGTAAGTGTAATCTACACCCTAAGTATATAAGGTATAAAGATATAAATGGTAACCCATACTGTCAACAATGTTATACAGTTATTGGAGGACAAATATGAAAGTAGTAGTAGACAATGTAGAGATATTAGATATAACTCTCGGTTTATATGGTAATGTTTTTGTTCGTGTTAGGGATATAGATGGGTATGAATACGCAGGTGAACTAACGGAAGTGATGGAAGATGAATGAAAGATGGGAAGCCTTTGACCGTATATGGGCTAAGGGTAAAACAAACAAGATGGTTCAACGACTTCAAGAAAAATGTAGAATGAGAGGATTAGAACCAACTGAGGAAAACTGTCGTGACTATTGGATGGGATACATTCGATATTATGTCGACGGTTGGACAGGACAGGGTTATCATGTGAACCCACGTAAGAACAAAATACTCATGAAACAACTGAAAAGGAATCAAAATAATGACAATAGAAGAAGACAGAAAGGCGGAAAGAAACCACCACACAAGATGGGCGGAAGAAATTCGCAAAAGAAACGAAACGTATAGTGACGAAAGTAATTGGTTTCCATTTGTTCAAAACGTGGAGGATATCTTAGCTCGAATAGATAAGATGTCAGAACGCTTTGACGATTTGGAAAACAAAATCGGAGAGACACAAGGAATGATAAAAAACCTAAGAAAAATATTAATTAAGCTGGAGGTCATAGATGACAGATTCATCTTCTGAACCCGACATGGGACAGATGGCTGGAGAACTCATGATGGCTAAAATGGATGCAAATAAGATGACACATCTTTTACGCATCGGGACATTTCAATTAGAGATAAATCCTACATCAGAAGTTGATGTAGAAAAATTCTTTAGTGAAACATTAGATAAATTAATCTCAGCATATGGTGAAAAACTATTAGAGATTGATATCAAAACCGCTTCTGTGCACGGTAATATGCATGGATAAAGAAAGGAGAAAGAAAATATGGCAGAAAAAAGTGGATTAGACCTAAGAGCCGGATTGTTCCGGAACACAGACAAAAACGGAAATGTTTACTACTCAGGCAAGTCTGAGCAAGGTGACGAATTCGTTATGTTTAGAAACACCTATTGGAAAGAAGGTTCAAACAAACCATACTTCAGATTAATGAAGCGTGTAAGTGATGGACCATCTACCTCAACAACTGAGGACTGAATATGTATGGAAGAGATACAGACCGTATGTTAGATATGTGGATGGACTTACTATCTCAGATAGAACAAGTTCCATCAGGTCGACATGCGATATCTACACTTAAACGAAAAGACGTGCAAGTGAATGAAGAAAATGGAACTATAACTATAACAGCAGAGTTAGCTGGTTTAGATAAAGAACAAGTTGACGTTGAAGTTAGTAATAGAACAGTAACTATTGTAGCCAACTCTGAAAGAAAGAACTTTAAATGGGAAGAAACATTTAGGTTTGAATTAGACCCAGAGTCAACTAAAGCTACTATGGTTAATGGTATACTTGATTTAGTTATAGAAAAGAAAGAGAAAACTTCAGCAAAGAAAATAGAGATTGAATGAGTATAGACGATTGGATTCAATCGCCCCGCAGTCAGAGAATCTGGTTAGAAGATTCAATGAAGTCTTTGGGACAATTTGCTTTCATAGCACCCATTCATAGAGTTAAACATTGGAATCCCACTACTAAGCGTAGGAATAAATGTTGGGCTAAAGAAGGTGAATGTGTCTTTTGTAAAAATGGCACCCCAAAGATAAATGAATTTACCTATGGTATATACATATCAGAGAAGAAAGAAATAAAATATCTAACTCTGACTGTAGCTTCACACACACAAGCCCAGCGTTTATTTTCTACTCTCATAGATAATGGAACGAATCCAACAGATTTAGTTTTTGAATTTCAAAAAGGTAAAGTTAAAACTACCTTTGGTAGAGAAGCTAATGGTTATATAATAGAACCAACTGAGACCGAAGCCTTTGTAGCTGAGAAGTTTAGACCAAGTCTAACTAACAGTGAAGAACAATCTCATGTTTGGATAGTGCCTGAAGAAGTAGTAGAGTATCTTAAAGATAAGAATGGAGAACCAATGAGTATGATAGATTTATTCTTATTACTTAAGAATCAGTTTCCTGCTATACCAGAGAAAGAATTGAAAAAATATGCAGTTAAGTTATGTGAACATAATGTTTTAAACTTAATGAATGCAAAGGAAAGATGGATATGAAAAAATATGAAATACATGATTTGTTGAGATATTTTCACAACGCAAAAAAAACAGATGGAACTCTTTTTCCTATATTAGGAGAAGATTCTTTAGCACTAACTGCTTGTTTATCATATATATTAGAAGATACTAATTTCTGTATCAAAGCATACAGTGGGACAGGCAAGACAGTTCTAATGGAAGCAATAGCCAACCTATTACCAAAGAATTATATGTATACTGTTGAACATATGTCAGAGACAGCTATATGGTATGATGAGGATAAGATAAACAAATCAAGGTTTGTTTGTATACCAGAGGCACAGAAGATACCTGAAGGTGTAATGGAAATAATAAAGACATGGGCTGACGGTAGGACAGCAGAACGTAAAAAGACTGATGTGACTATAGGTGCTACTGTTGGTCAGTGGTTACACCCTAAGTATGTATTGATGGCAGTTGCAGTTGAGAATGATAAAGGTTCAGCTATGTTTGACACTGAGCTTGAAAGAAGATGTATGATTATGCATACTAACCCAACAGTAAAACAAACCGAGTTAGTTGTAAAACATAAACTTATGAACTCAGCTTTACCCAAAGCAACAATGTCTTCTATGTCAGATGAAGAGATAGATGGACTCAAGAAACATTTAGAAACAGCATTACGAGAACGAGATGAAGATGATTCTACAGTAATTAAGAATCCCTGTGCACCTTTCTTATTTGATGCTATACCTTCAGCGTTTCCTGTGTCTCGGTCTAAGGTTCAATATCTTCTCAGACTAATAAATGCCATAGCAAGGTTCTATCCTGATGAGATAATCAGAGTAGAAAAAGATGGCATCAAGTATGGATTAGTAAGTCCTAAACATAATTGGTTGGGTTTACGCATATATCTCAATTCATTTGTAGAAGAATGTCTACATATGCCAAGTCATGGAACAGATATATTAAAACTATTCCCTGACACAAGATTAGATAAGTTTGGGTTCGCTGATAGTGAAACTGTAAAAATGTCAGAGGGTGAGCTGAAGAAAGCAGCCAAAGCTGCTGGTTTACCTTTTACTAAACTGAGACCTGTTTTAGCTGGTCTTATGATGACAGGTTTCTTAGAGGTAGATGATGAAGGTGGTAAGAAATTATACTATAAAAGTCCTTTAATAAATGAACCTGTATCTAAAATAAATTGGAGTGAGTTAATTGAAGAAACAAAGAAGTTTATACGAAATGAGTGGGCTGAAGTATCTGATGAATACATTAGGCGCAGTTGTAGCAGTATCAAAATTATTGACCCGTTTAGTGGGAACAACATTGAATTGGGTGAAAGAGCAAAGACAGCGTTAGAGATAAAGAGTGCTGATTATCCTTCAGTATTCAAAACAGCTAATGACGCAAAGATTGAAGACTATGAGTCTTTTCTATTGAAAGCAGAGGGAGATTATAATGGCAAAGAAGCAGACGCAGTCAAAGCCTTTTTCGAGAAAACTAAGACTACCACGTAAAGACGAACAGTTCGCTGTTGTCGTAGAGATGTCTGGTGGTTCGAGAATGAAGGCATTGTGTGCTGATAACAAAACCCGCATGATTAGAATTGGTGGTAAACTAAAAAAGAGAATGTGGTGTAGAGAGAATGACTTAATCATAGTTAAACCTTGGGTTATACAGAGTGACCAGAAGGCAGACTTAGTGCATAGATATCTCCCTACTGAGAGGAACAGGGTCCTCCATAAAATCCCTGAGGAACTAAACATATGGCAGACGTAAAAGGAGTCGAAGCTACGTATATAGACTTTACTCGTAAGACAGCAAAGTATCCAAAGCGTAGAGAAAAAGAATACCTAATGATAGGTTTGATGAATGAAGCTGGAGAAGTTGGTGGTGCATTTAAAAAAGAAATCAGAGACCACGTAGACAACACTGACCTCATTATAGATGAGATGGGTGATGTTCTTTGGTATCTCACACGTCTATGTGATGTATATGGTTTGAAAATATCAGACCTTATGGTAAATAACATAGATAAGTTATTTCAGAGAATGACACCAGAAGAAGCCAAACGATGGCGGACAGAGCATGGTGGATATTAAGAAGCTATCAGTATCTAATGATGAGGAACGAGAAGGTTGGATTCAACTATTGGAAACAGCCATAGCTTATCACTGGGATATGTCAGGACAATTTGAACCTGAAATAAAAACACCTCATAAGGATAGTGAAATGGAAAAGGTAGCTGAGATTCATCGTGTATGGGCTCGTTCTATACAAGATGCTGTGAACTTAATAAAGATGTGGGAGATTGAAGAATGAAAGTTCCACTCATAGCAAGTATAAACAAACGCACAATAGATTTAGAAACTAAAAAACTGAAGGTCAAGATGTATAGGAATGGTCAAGCTGAGGCTGTAGAGTCTCCATACACACCATACTTCTATACTGAGGACGAAAATGGGGAGACAAAAAAGTTGATAGCCTCAGATGAGACAGTCAAACTGAAAAAACACCTCTATATACCCGGTATGGACCACATACCTACCCACGCACTCTTCGATGGTGGAAGGGAAACATTACTCGAAAGGTTATGCATAGAACACCCTAAGTTCTTTGCAGACTACCCTAACGACAAAGATGTAAAATGCCTTGTGTTTGATATAGAAACACACTCCCCCGATGGTACTTTCCCTTTTGGTGAGAAGTATCCTGTCGTTGCCATTGGCATTGTAACTTCCACAGGAGAGCGCAAAGTGTTCTTATGGGATAATGAGAAAGAAGATGATAGTAAATTATTATGGGACTTCGCTAATTATGTACAGGAGTATGACCCTGACATTATTGCGGGGTGGAATCTTGTGGGGTATGATATTCCACAAATTCTCCACAGAGTACGTTATAATCACATAAACGAAACCCAATATATAAAACACCTGAACCGAGATGGTTCTAGTTGGGGGTTTGAACCTCCTAAAGACAACCGTGAACTTAAGATGAACGCTGGTGGTCGCATAGTTTTAGACCTGCTACGGTGGGCCAGATTAGATTATTCTTTATCAGGCTTACCACGTGGTCTCAAACAGGTATCTCAGGCATTTGGCCTGAATCCTATTGAGCTCGACTTTGCAGAGAAAAACCTACTCGATTACCCCCTACAAGAGATAGAAGACTACGTTCTGTCTGATGTGGACTGTACGATGTTTATGTATAACCACTACTTTCCACAAATACAATACGTAGCCGAGGTTCTATGTGTACCACTGGCCACCTATGTTAACGCCCCCAGTAGCTATATTACGAAAATATTGCAGGGGAGGAGCTTATTCGAGCAGGGCATAGTAGCGCTTAATCGAAACAAAGAAAGACATCCAGAGATATTTAGGTTCGACAAGGGTAACTATCAAGCAGCACACATTGAACTGTATAGACAAGGTTATGAGGCTGAGAACTACAAAGTAGATTTTAGTTCGTATTACCCCTCTATAGCGATGGCTCTCAACTTAGGGCCTGATACGACGAAAATTGTAGGCTATGATGAGTATACACCGGACATAGAGTTTAAGGATGGAATTCTCTATGTGCCAGATAATAAAGTAAATAAACGTTTAATGGTTAAAATAGATACAGATAAGAAAAGTTGTTTGTATAATATGTGTAAAGAGTTTAAAGAAATGCGTAAACCTTATAAGGTAGGTAAGACTAAAGAGGATAAGAGTAGGTCAGATGCTCTTAAAATAATGGTGAATACTTTCTATGGTGCAAACGCTAATCCTTATATTTCTTACGGTGATATGGGCGTGGGGCTTACTATCACAGCAATTGCCCGTTGGTTACTACTATCGGGTGTCGACATCATCCGTGCACGGTATGGAAAAGATGCTGTGGTTTATGTACATACTGATGGGATTAATACTAATGTGGATGTGGATGTAGATTGGTTAACTAAGAGATTACAAATGGTTCTCAGTCACCACCTACCCTTTACTGAGGCTGAAAACATTACCATGGATAAGGATGTTTTCAAAGAAGGGGTGTGGATACAAGTAGGTAATTATATATTACGTAACTTGGATGGTAGTGTTACAAAGCATGGAAGCACATTCAAATCAAAGAGCCGCTCTAGATTCTATAACAAGGTATTAGATAGGTTATCAGACGCACGATTAAATAATACCGTTACAAATTCATTTGTAGATAAATTATACGAGCTGGACGAGTATATTTTAGAAGATTTTATAATGCGTCGTTCTACCAATAGAGGGTATGATGATTATAAATCAGAAACAGACTTAACGGTTCAATTAATGAATCTAGGTAAACAGATAGGAATGGAACCAGCAGAAGGTACTACATACTTTTATGCTAAAACTAAGGAAGGATATAGGTTGAAAGAACAAATAAAATCCGTAGAAGAAATAGACATCACATATTATTGGGATACAATATCTAACTTACTTATAAAATTTGGTTTAAAAGAGTATGTCAAGAAGAAACCACCATTGACGATGTTAGATAAAAAACAACAATCATTAGCGGAGTGGATATGATTTTTTATTTTGCACGGGTACAAGATACTGAAGGTAACTGGCATCGTAAGGTAGGTAAAACTAAAGACCCTAATAAAAGATTTAGTGATAAAAGATTATATTTAGGGTGGGAATATATTGCTACTAAACAATATGATGCTGATGATATAAAGGAAGTAGAGAAACAATTCAAAGATTTACAGATAGGTAGAGAACATAAAAATCTAAATATACCACCTCATTTCATGGGAAAGACAGAAATAATAAAAGAAGATGTGAGTGATGAAATAGTTATCCAAAGGATGGAAGATATAAAAGTACCAACTAAGACAACATTGGAGGACTTCTGATGCCACAAACTTTATATACTCAGGTTAGATATATTATAACACGGACAGCACGTTTGCTGCTCCGACCCTTCGGGGAAGTGATAAAATGGATGAAAGTGATAATAAACCGTTGTCGGCATTTTTGTCGGACGCAGAAGTCAAAGTGGTTTGGCGTGAAGAAGAAAGAACAAAGGTAGGTAGAGGAATGATAACGAACGATGATGAGAATTTTGTATACCTTACTGGAGAAAAAGGTACAGTTATTGTTAATAAGCGAGACATAATAGCTATAAAGCAGTGAGGAAATAATGAAGCAGTCATTTTCAAATAACAGTGAGCACACTGTAGGTAGATATTCTGATGAATTATCTTTTAAAGATAAACCGAGTGATAAATTAAGAATTATGCCAGTATCAGATAGCCCTTGGGCTCCTACTGGTTTCGGTACTAATACTAAAAATGTAAGTGCTATCTTACATAACGAAGGACACCATATAGGTTATGCGGGATGTCAAAATACCCGTCACGCAAAATGGTATACCCCTTGGCCTTTGGGTCAAACTGAGAAAGAAGTAGCTTTTGAGAATTTACCTATATTATATCCGGGTCAAGAAAGGTTTGGAGAAAAATCCTTTCCACATTGGGTACAAACATTCAAACCAGATTTAATATTAGGGCATTTAGATTTTCAAATGTTTAAACATATGACAGATGCAAAGACCCCACAAGCAGTAACTATACCATTCTATCACCCTGAGACAGGTAAGATAATAAATAGAAAAGAAAGAAATGAATTGATGAATAAAGCTTATAAAGCAGTTTTAAAAGGAGCACCGTGGAAATTATCTGTTATTATACCTTATGATGGGGAACCATCTATACCGGAATGGCAAGAACAAATAGATGCAATAGATTATCCCATCGCTATGTCCCGTTATGGACAGATAGGGTTGAAAAAGGACTTTGATGTAGATTGTACATATATGCCACATGGTGTAGACACAGGACTTTTTAAACCTAAACTAAAACCATTATATGGTGGTGAACCAAAACCTGATGCTTTTATTGTGGGGTGTGTAGCTAGAAACCAACACCGTAAAAACATACCTCGGTTAGTAAAAGGTTTTGCTCAGTTTGTAAAGAATAATAATATTAAACCAGACCAAGCAAAATTAATGTTGCATATGGATTGGAATGACGCAATGGGTTGGAAATTTCCTAATTTTGCTGCTCAATATGGAATAGAAGAATATTTAATGCCACCAATGATGGGACACTTGGATGGTGGACAAGCAGCTACAGAAGAAGAAATGGCTGATTTATATAATTGTATGGATGTGTTTGTATTACCTACAGCTGGAGAAGGATTTGGTATACCTACTTTAGAAGCGATGTCCTGTGGTGTTCCTATTTGTGTTACAAATTACACAACAGGTTATGAGTTAGTTAAATGTGATGACCCTGAAAATGAAGACGTACCCATGTTTCCATTAGGGGGTCAACAAAATGACCCATCACCCAATGGAAGAGATGAATTAATAGAAGAAGATATTTGTGAAAGAGGTATATTACTTCCTTACAAAGATATGTGGTGGGATACTCCTGCAAGAGCAGCACCACAAAGAGCTATATGTAGTGAACGTGCTATATGTCAAGCTTTAGAGTATTACTATAACAACCCTGATAAACGTATAGCAGCAGGACGAGCAGCTCGTGAACATGCAGTTAATCACTACAGTTGGGAAGTTGTAGGACAACGATGGATTGATTGGGTAAATATAATTACCGAAGAATTAAAAGGAAAGAAAAAGAAATGAATTTAGTATTTGGAATGGATGGAGTCATATGCACTCCATGTAAAGACTACCATGAGGTAGACAGAGCAAAGCCATTAACCAATGTCAGAGAATTTATGACATGGTTGATGCAAAAAGAACATCATATAACTATATGGTGTAAAAGACCTAACTCTTTAGATTGGGTTATGGCAACAAAAGAATGGTTAGCTGAGAATCAAATACCTTACAGTAGGTTATTATTTGATAGACCCTACAACCCAGTTATGGTGAGTGAAACACCACCTAATGCTAAGTATTATAAACACGATAATGATATGAATATTATAGCAGATATGTTTGAGGAGTGGAAAAATGAACAAATTAAAAAACAAAAAGATTAATACAAGAAGTGGAAATATGATAGATAACACAATGAGAGAAGCAGAAACCTTAGGAACAGTAGGTCCCATAGCCAAAGTAACATGGTATGATGCAGCCAGTACATTTAAAACATACCGTATAAATGCAGATGACCCAAAGGAACATCTAACTATATGTGAGACTGTAGGAGAAATAGTAGCTCAAGACGAACACGCTACCGTTTTAGTAATGCATGGTTCACAATGTGATGGTGCAGATATCTTTGCTATACCTACCGATTGGACACAGAAGATAGAAATATTAAAAGAATGTACTTCAGAGAATACGGAATCCCAGCCAGAATAGCCCGATGTTATAATGTTGACCAGTTAGAAGAAAAGATAGCTGAGTTTAATGGTAAAAAGAACTGTTACACTAGTGTATATGTTTTTGATGATACTACTGATAAGTCAGAAGGTAAGACCAATTATGACTCCGCTGTCTTAAATACTATCTGGTTCGACTTTGATGACGAAAAGGATGTAAAAAAATGTTTAATGGACGTAAGAAGATTTATAAGGCAGTACTGCAAACCCAACGGAATTATCCCAAGGATATATCTTACAGGGGGCAAGGGCTTTCAAATGAATATAGACCTATGGTCGCCCGTGGACTTATCGGAGCATTTGAAAAGAGACATGCTAAGAAACTACTTAACATTCTTAAAAAACAAATACAAGCTTAAAACATTAGACCAAGCCTGTATAAATAATAGTGTAGCGTGTTTAAGAAGAATACCTAACACTAAATATATTTCTAAGATAACTAATGAACCTACTGGTGTATGGTGTATACAACTCACTGTACAAGAGGTTATGAAGATGTCTATCGAAGAAATATATGGGATGGCAGCAGAACCACGAGAAGAAGAAATAGAAAGTAATAAAAGTAAAAAAGCTTTTAGGCACTTTGTTGAATATATGTGTGATGAAAAAGATATAAAGCATAATGTATCTTTAAGCATAGCTTATCTCTTAGATAAATTAAACAATACTATAAGCCCTATTAAGCATACCTCTATACAGCATGATTATATAATGCCCTTAAGGGGGTGTATAATAGAGCTCATAGAGCGTAATATAGAGCGTGGACATAGCAGCCACGAAGAAAATAAGATAATTGGTATGGAGTTAATCAACGCAGGATACTCCAACCGTGACATTCATTTTATATTCGAGAGTATCTATAACGAGCCCGGCCGAGACTGGGGTTGGTATACTGAGGACCCCGAGAAAGCTGGACACATCATAGATAACATGAGACAGAAAGCTTTAAATAGATATTCAAAGGATAAGTTAATACAAATGAAAATTTGCAAGGACAATTGTTCTTGCTAGGAGAAGAAAAGATGGCAACATTGAAAAGACTAGAGAAACGTATGAACGATGTAGAAGCTTGGGTAAAGGCATTTGACACCAGTCAAGGACCTAAACAAACCATGGACAATCTTAATTGGTTAGTCGGACAAACCAAACAATTGGGTGAAAGACTACAAGCAACAGAAGGACAAGCAATGCAGATGCAAGAAGCTTTACAGCAGAACGCACAGATTGTTGAAAAATTTGTTGAACAAGAAGATTTGGTACATGCATGGCAAGGATACCTAGCCGAACTACAAAAGGAGCAAGAAGATGCCGTTCAAGAGTCAGAAACAGAGAGCTTGGATGTACAAGAACAAACCGAAGATGGCGAAGAAGTGGGAGAAGGAGACGCCTAAAGGCTCCAAACTTCCAAAGAAAGTCAAATCTAAAGGTAAAAAGAAAGCAACGAAACGCAAATATAAACGTAAGAAGTAATATTGGCGAAGACAAAAAAAGGTGAAATATTATGTCAAGTATATTAACAATAAAAGTTTCCGGAAACGCAGGATGTCAAGCAGATGTCTACGTAGCACGCTACGAAGTCTACCCTAACACAGACCCAACTGGTGTATGTGTAGGATTTAGAACTGTTTGCAGTCCTAATGGACTATCCGGATATTGGGACACTGTTGTCCCGAACGCAGACATATCTGAAGGGGACGACCCTAACAAGATAGCAGGATACGCATGGAGTGGCAGCGCAGGCGTCACTGCATTATCAGGAACTATTGTTCCTTGGGCTGAGACCGAAATGGTCAAGAGCACAATCATTGGTGAACAATTCGCTAAGATAGAGGAGGAAGGTTAAACATGTGTTGTTGTGACGACTGCTCTTGTTCATGCGAATGTTCAAAGGAGGAATAAGTATGGCTAAAAAAGCAGATAAGAAGACAGAAGTTGTCGAAGAAGTTGTCGAAGAACCTAAAGAAGAAAAGAAACTCAAAACTAAAATAGTGAAGGGTTTCGAATGGGAAATCGACGACGATGGTAATTTATTAAGAAGGTTATAGTCTCGTAATGGGACTACTAACTTCTCTTAGCCGCTGCGAGTGTAAGAAAGATGAGTCTTGCACTTGCGGCAAAAGAGTCTTAACAGACTTTAAATAGTATTTTTTAAAATTAGAAAAAAGCTTATATAGTAGCTCAAACTATAAAATGAAACCGCAATTGGAGTGGTAAAATGTTTAAGAACGAAGTAGCAGAATTTATATATAAAAGAACGTATTCACGTTGGTTAGAAGAAGAGGGCCGAAGAGAAGACTGGCCAGAAACAATAGAAAGATTTATTAATTTTATAATTTCAAAAAGACCAGACATCCCAGAAAAAACAATTAATAAGATAAGAAAGTATATGACTGAATTTGCAGTTATGCCTTCGATGAGGTTTTTGTGGGCAGCAGGTCCAGCAGCAAGTGCAGATAACACAGCTATATATAACTGCTCCTTTGCTAAAATAAATAGTGTAGATGCGTTTGCTGAATGTTTATATGTTTTGATGTGTGGAACTGGTTTCGGTTTCTCAGTAGAAAAAGAAGAAGTAGATAAGCTACCTACAATCCCTACAATAAAATCAGGACAAGGACTCCCTACAGTATTAATAGAAGATTCTAAAGCAGGTTGGGCTGACTCAGTAAAAACTTTAATGAATAGTTTATATGGTGGTCAGAACATTTATTTTGATTATAGTGCTATAAGACCAGAAGGTGCAAGACTCATGACTATGGGTGGTCGTGCTTCAGGTCCAGCACCATTAGTCAAGTTGCATGATTTCATGCGTGAGACCATGCACAACGCCCAAGGTCGAAAGCTTACTACACTCGAAGCTCACGACATATGTAATCAAATTGCAGAAATAGTGGTAGTAGGTGGAGTTAGACGCAGCTCACAAATCTCTTTGAGTGACCTTGATGACAAAGAAATGCGTCACGCTAAGGAGTGGCCTTTCCCTATTAAACGTGCTATGGCAAACAATAGTGCGATATTTAGGGAAAAGCCTTCCGCAGCACAATTTTTAAAAGAATGGGCGTCATTAGCTCTATCAGGCACTGGAGAAAGAGGTATATTTAATCTCAGTGCTGCACAGAGCAAAGCCCCATCAAGACGTTACGCTCCTCTTATTCAGGGAACCAATCCCTGTGGAGAAATAATGTTACGGGATATGGAGTTCTGTAACCTTTCGGAAGTGGTTGTAAGAGCAGATGACGACTTAGACTCACTGTTAGACAAAGTTGAGACAGCAACGTGGCTTGGTGTAATACAAGCAACCTTTACGGACTTTCCGTATCTAAGAAAAGAGTGGAAAAAGAACTGTGACGTAGAACGGCTTCTAGGTGTCAGTTTAACCGGTCAGATGGATAACCCCTCAGTTCTTACATCGGAATGCTTAAAAGCGCTTAAAAGCCGTGTTATACGCATATCTCGTAAAGCAGCTAAGGTACTCGATATAAATGTACCTGTTGCTACCACTTGTGTTAAGCCATCAGGAACTGTTTCACAACTTGTAGACTCTGCGTCTGGAGTTCATCCAAGATACTCACAATATTACATCCGTCGTTACAGAATTGCAGCCCGTGACCCATTGTTTAAAATGATGAAAGATGCTGGTATAAAGGCTACTCCAGAGGTAGGACAACAGAAAGGTAGTGCTACCACTTGGGTACTAGAGTTTCCAGTAAAATCACCCGACGGTTGTATAACGAGAAAGGATGTCGCAGCTCTTGACCAACTGAGCCACTATAAAAACTTACAACATAACTGGTGTGAACATAACGCTAGTATGACTGTATATGTCAGAGACGATGAATGGTTTGAAGTAGGTAATTGGGTATATAAAAACTGGGATATTATTAACGGAGTATCTTTCTTACCATACGATGGTGGTAAGTATGAATTGGCTCCATATGAAGAAATAGACGCTAGAACCTACGAAAGGCTTATAAAGAAACTACCCATAATAGATTATACGCAACTGTCTCAGTATGAGTTAGAGGACAATACCCAAGGTAAAGGTGAGTTCGCTTGTGTTGGTGACAAGTGTGAAATCTAAACATGGAATTTGATAAAGATATTACTGGTTATGGCCGTAAAATGGGCCGAGACGCAGGTCTTAATGAAGAAGGTAGAATCATGGCTGTTAAAAAACTTGGAGGCTCTGGAGAAGAATTCGAAGGAATGCAAGTCGAAGGTACAATAGCAGCTAGAACTATGAATCCCGGAGGTGCACACGTCGAAGGTGGTGGTGCAAACTCTGGAGATTATGCTCCTTCATATGGTAGAAATGATGGTGTTGTTGGTAACCCACGTGGTCCACCAAATATGAACACCGATGCTTAATTATCTTGTTGTGATATATACTCAGCTAAGGTAGGTGGTTTTCTATTTATATTTAAACCTATACTAAAAGTATTTGAAGTAAAAGCTATTTTTTTACCACGAACTCTATAGTTACCACTAAACTTAGGTTCTTCAGTCTCAATTCGTATCACATCATTTTCAGATAAATGCACACCTTCAAAAGTATCTATACCATATTCATATTGTGTAGTTAAATTAGCTCTAAATATTTTTTGAGCAAAATCTTTACATTCTGCGGGTGATTTTAAAGAAGAATTATTTACTTCTAAAAAATTTCTATCATAAGCATCAATAGCAGTATCATGTGTAAATGTACCCTTTACTCCATGTTGACCATTTACAATTACAATAGTTGGCACCTTTTTATTTACAATTTTTAAATCAGTTATATTTTCATATTCAGTAAATGTATGTGTGGTTTGGGTTGTATCTAAATCAGATTCTAATTCTATAACCAACTGAGAAAAACTACCATCATCTATTATTTTGATTATGTTAGGTTTCGGTAGTGACCCTGAGTTATCTACAGCTCGTGCCATTAATTGTTTTATAATATCTTTAACTCCAAAGGTACCTCTTAACGGTGGAGTAGAAGATGTAACTAAAGGAGTAGTGTCTCTAATATAATCTGTTTTAATTTTAGTGTCTAACTTAGCCATTTTTATAGCTTTTCTTATTGCATTGCCTATTGTTAAACCATCTAAATTATCTTGGTTTGTTAATGCTATTTTAGCTTTTTCTGCATTACCTCCTTTAACCATATAACCAATTACATCTTGTGCAAGTATTTCAACTGAGTCAAAATCTTCTTTTACTCTTTTAATATAACCTCTAAATATAGGTTTGTTATCAAAATTATTAACATAAAATGTAACTTCTTTATTCCATAATTTTTTAAAGCCAGCTACACTTAAAGGTAAAGTAAATTGTAAAGTAGCCGCAGTTAAACCCCCAGTGTTAGTGTAAGCTCCTTTTAAAAAGGGGACATCTTTACCTTCAATTTTAATTTCAGGAGTAAACCCTTTCATCCTTTATTCCTCCTAATGGATATCTATCAGTCATCAACTTACCTACATTATCAATCAAAGCTATATCTTTGACTATCATGTTAAATGTATATGACAACACAGCTCGGGGTCCACCAGTAGAACGAGTTTCGTTAACATTATTTATGACTCCCCATAATCGGATAAATGTGCCATCTTTTTGAGGTTCATCCCAATAAACAGGAACTGCGTCTTCTTGAAGTTTTCTAATAGTATGTAAATGTCCATAAAGGCTAGATGGTCCTTGGTTAGCAAAAGCTGTAGAATCATTTTCGTCTCCTAAAGCTACACTACTAAATCCTATATTTTCTAAAGTAACTCCACTTTTAGATATAAATGTTTTTCCTTTACGTGTTATAGCTCTAAAGAATACTCCTCCTCTTCTTAAAGCTACATCACTGGTGATAGGTAGGGAGTTAAGAGTATACGCATCATCGTCAATAGACTTTAAAATAACTGAATCTCCTTGATTAGCATCCCATATATTCCATATTTCAGGACACGGATTACCACTAGTACCTGCCGAAGTAGTACCACTTAGTGTTAACTTTAAAGCATATTTATCATTGGTAGCCCAAGATGAACCTGTTAAATCACTATCTGTTGCATTATAAAGATTTTTAAAGAAAGAAGTTCCGGCATTGTAATTTTGTGCATCAACTGTCATCAACTTAGCTGAGCCAGTAGCCCCTACCACAGCAGTATCTGAGAATACCTTTTCAGCTCCATCTATTACGTCATATATATTAACCCTACGAACATACAACCTTATAGAAGCAGCGTCCCCATTTACAGGTATAGTATAATTAGCATTTGCTGCTGAAGTACCAGTAGTTCCAACTTGTAAAGTTAACTTATCAGAACCGTTCCAACCATTACTTGCACCACTAGCTATCCAAAAAGCAGCACCCGAAGCCGTTACAGCAGTTGTGTGTAATAAAGCTATATATTTAAATCTACCTATATCATCAGCACTTCCTATTGTACCCAGAGCAGTTTGAGAAGAAGCATCTAACGTCAAAGTAACTTTATCACCATAACCATCACTACCTGCTACATTAGCAACTGCTGTAATACCACCTATTTCAGTGTCGTTGGTTCCAGTAGCTGTACATGCGGCAAAGCTTCCACTAGCCGTATTATATACACCACCACACAACTTGGTTATAGAAGTAGCAGTCCAGTCTGTAGGCATATCATAACTAATATAACCTGATTTAGCAAAAGAAGTGTGGAAATCATTGTACTTCTTTTCGGTTGTATCTCTGTATTCTCGATTGATGCGCGTAGTATCTACATAGTCTAATGGTTTCCAATAAGCGTTTTGTTTTTTACCACCTACATCATCAACATGTAGATACTCCACACCAGCTATTTTAAGACCACTATTATTAGCCCAACCAGATAAACCTGAAATTAAACCATTAGCATAATTAGTTGTATTAAAAAATATTTTATTTGTTTTACTCTCAAAGGTTAAAAGAATATATTCAGCAGACTGAGCTATGACAGCAGCACCTAATATGTCTGCTTGATTAGTAGTATTCACACTGGATAATTTAAAAACATTTGAGCTCCCATTGTTTTTCATTTCTGATGTAAACGACGTAACTGGAGTTTGATTACATGCTTCTGGGGTAGTCCAATCAGGAGTAGGATATACTCTAAACACCTCAGGTTGATTTGTAGTAATTACACTTCCCGATAAACCACCGGCTACTACAGAGTTACGAACTGTATAATTTTGGTCGAAGAATCTACCATAATCATCTAATGCAACAGTGTCTTGTCTTATATTACCAGAAGTGGTCCCTGTAATATACCATGTATATTCTGTAGCTCCACCAGCTACCCCAAACATAGCTTGGGCTGCAATATTATTGAGACCATCTGGATTAGTTAAATATGAATAATGTAAAGGTTGGGTAGTTGTAGTGCCTATAGAAGTACCAGTGCCTAGTATATTTGTACTCAAAGACCATTGATTGACAGGACTAAACCACCCCTTTCCATTGTCAAACCTATTGTCACTAATACTAATATTAGACGCAGCAGCTCTACTTTGTCCCATATCCAACGTTACATAACGTCGTTGGTCATCGACAGTTTTAACAGGTGAACCTGCACTAACATAAGTAATAGGGTAAAATTTACCATCAGCTGCCTTTGTAACTAAAAATATCTTTAATCTATTAAAAATTTCATTAGTAGTATAATCAGTACCAGCGTTAGCTGCTGTAGTTCCAGTTGCTTTACAACTAACATATTTAAACTTAAGAACTTTAGAAAATGTTAAATTAGTTTGGTCACCTATTGCGGTGTGAAAATCATAAACCCCATATTGATTAGCTGCTGACGTAAGATTAATATCAAAAGCAAAAGTTTCTTGTTTAGCTACTGAACCTAACGCAATTTGAGAGTCTACACCGCTTCGTGCATCATATTTATTTCTGTGAGATACAGCTTCTACTTCTAAAGATACTTGTTTAAGAGTGCCTGTGAGTTCTGTTCGTGTTAATGTTGGTGCTATAGCTATATAAAGTTTTTTAGGTCCTTCTATTTCTAATATAGAATTATCTATACCACTATCAGATAATGTGTTTTCTACTTTCATTATAGCAGTTGGTGTGTCATCATTTGCTTTACATGTTTGTATACCTGTGTCTTGTGAAAAAGGGGTTATAGCTGTATTACTAGTTTCATTCGCATAATATCTAGATACAAAACCTCTAGAATTTATTAATTGCACTACTGGTTTAAAAGTTCCAGATTTATTATATGTGTGCTTTACCTCTATTGATGATTTAGGTTCTGTCAATTCTACCCATTGGTAATTAGCTTCTTCTTTTTTATTACTTTCACCATCATCCCAATCTATATAAACAGCTCTCACGTCATTATTTTTAAAAGTCAAAGTGGCTGTTCGCTCTTCATTGACCTTACCATTAACACTTTCATCCCATGTTAACGTCATAGTGTAGTAGCCCTCCAATTTACTAGATTAGATTCTGCCACTAATTTAGGAGACGAACCTCTGATATTATGATAATCAAAAGCAAATAATTTGGCAGTGTGATTAATTAAAACACCACTTGATACATCCTCAATATCTACGAGATTATATACATAATTACCTGCTTGTTCAACTGGTAGGATAGGTTTATCATAGTACACAAACTCATCAATACTTCCTATCCAAGGACGCCTAGTTGTATCAAACGCATAATTACCTCCAATATATAAGTCTCCATACTTATGAGTATTATAAGAAGTACCACTAGGTACCAAGGCATCATTTGAAGACATTTCTAAAACACCATTTAAATATATATTTAATACATAAGGGTCTGCGGTTGTGGAATCATATGTAACCATAACATTCATAGGTGTTTGACCATCAAATGGAATAAATGTAGTTCCCGTCAATGGTGCTGATAAACCACGTTGGTCATATAATAACTTATTTCCTGAGACAGCACAAGTAACACCCAACCTACTATCTGCGGTAGCAGTACCTAACGTAGGACCACCACCTCCATGAGAGTAAAGGTTATAAAACTTAGCACTAGTAGCCATAGTAGAGTCAGGAACACCATGACATACAATAGAAAACTGACTTGCGCCAGATAAAATACTTGACGTACCACTTACACACATTGTAACATCAATATCATCTTCAAATTTAGGAGCCCATCCTGCAAGTCCTGTAATATCAGAATAAGGTAAATAGTCAGTACCGCTCGAGCCAGTAGCTTTAACTGTGTAGCTTGTATTACCTTCAGGGTCAGTAGCAGTAAATGTTGCCCTTGTGTTAAAATCGGTCGGTGCGTTGTTTAATGGTACATGTATACGACAATGTGTATATTTATTTGGTATATCTTTAGTTGATTTTATTATATATCTATACCATATATCTCTACTGTTATCTTCTTTCCAATTAAAAATAACAGAATTTAAATTCTCAGATGTAAGAGAATAGACATCTATATTACTATCTATTAAATTGAATGCAGGTTTAACGCTAAAGTCTGAAATCACAGGGACAGGGTCATGATATTCATAATAAATATTAGGTCTATATCTTGTAGTAGAATGAGTGGCTGAAGCTATTTTTGCTGAGTTAGAAGCTTGTCCATCTAAATTTAAATAAAGATTAAAATTAGCTTTTTTATCATCTAGATAATGTACTAATCCTTTTAAGTTTAAAATACTATATTTTGAATTTACAGCAGCAGTACTATCGACATAACCTCCTGTGGGGTTGTCTTCACTTTTAACACCATGACCATAATCAAAATCTGTATCGAAAAAAGAATTTATAGAATTTGTTCTTAAATCCCATGTATTAGTATACACTGCTGCCTTACCTATAGTGCTTTCATCAGCAGTATTATAATGATATAACCATTCATTAAAAGTACCTCCTAATTGAGAATCATCACTGTCTGAAGGGGTTTCATTTACTAATGCTATTTGACCAAATGTGCGATTAGTATTATCGTTATCTGAACTAATCATTGCTGTCATCCAATACTTTTTTGGACCCACCCACAATTGAGATAGGTTTTCTTCAGTACATAAATCAACATTACTTTGGTCTGACCTCACGATATTATTATCGAAAGTAACAATATTACCATCAACCTGTTGAACCTTTATTGTATAGTATAAACCTCGTGTGTTCCCTGACGTATTTATAGTATTATTTCTATTTGCTAAATACAATACATATTTATCATCTGACGCATTCATATTAAATAATTTAGGATTATGAACCATTATTTGATTCTCACTTAAATTAGGGTCGGTAGCTGGTATATGCATTATTTTTGTAGAAGCGAGAATATGTTCTCGTTTTGTCCACTCAGTATAACCCGGATAAGTACCGGCAGCTCCAGAAACATACATTTGCATAAAACCTTTTTGGGTTATACCATCATTAGAATATATTGAATTAGAGCCAGTTCCCATTGCTAAACCATTGTTAGGGGCACTAGCAGAAGCCATGTTATCTCCACCTATACATTGTCCAGCTGCTTTATGCACAGCATCATCTGCATTAGTATAAGAACCCCCAGATTCTCTATAACTGTTTCCTCTAAATTGATTACCTAAATATTGTGTATAATCACTTGCCAAAGTAACTGGTAATGAGAATATTGCTCCTGAACTGAGGGAAGGTACAATTCTATCTAAGTTAGTCCACTCAGGAGTAGCAAAATCGTTTAATAATAAATATCCCATTTTGCCGTCTGTGACGTTGTTAGGCAACCAAGTTTTCTCATCCATACCAATTAATAAGTAATTACCCGGATGAAGCTCATGTAAATATTGCCCTTGCTTTTGAGTAGCGCTAGGGGATGGTCCGGCTGTAGTATAAGCTGTACCTTCTCCATTAAACCAAGAACCCATATAATAAGTTGACCCATCTGCTTTAGTGCCTTGGATTCGGTGATAAGGAGAGGTTATAGAATTATTATTTATAGAACCTCGTGAATAAGCGTCTTGTGATGCTGTCATGTTAGCTATAGGTGGGGTAAAATTAGTGAATTCTATGTTATCTATATAGACTTCTGTTTCCATAGATACTGGAGAACTATAAACAGTGTCGTCACCAGTTTTAAACCAAGACCCTACACTATCATCACCCTTTATCCATCTATAATTTTGAACCCAAATAGTCATGTGTTTTGGCCACATAGCTCTTGATGACATAGTAGCTTCATTATCGTCATCGGCATACCAACTTCTATCGATAAAAGTATAAGGACGAATAATACCTGCATCAGAAGCATCACTACCAGTTAACGCTGAATTCATAGCACCCACTGGGAAAGGAATATCTAAAAATCTTTTTTCTTTATCAGGAGATTGACCTCCATCACCCGCACTTAAATCTCCATCCACGATAGTCGAAGTTGCTAAATTAGTATCAAACACAACACGCATAGCACTTCCTCCACTTGGAACAGTGCCTCGAGGAAAATCTTTATAAGGAGATAAACCTTGACTTCCTGTCCAATTATATGCTTGAGCGTCTATATGAAATTTAATGTTAAAATATGAATTTAAAGGTAGTTCTACTTGTTTTTCAGAACCACTTAAAAATACACCACTTCCAGTAGGGTAATTCATACCTCGAGTAGTGTCATTAAAAAGTGAACGATTCATAATAGTATGAGGACCAAAAGAAGTAGGAGTATTAGCAGTTCCACTTAAAAATTTACCCATTCCATAATATCCCACATCTCCTGCTGTACTAGCGCTATCATATCCAGAACCACCATCTGTACCATAAGGTGCCCTAAGATTAGGGTTTCTAGTTACAGGTAGAGCTTGAGCGTAAGCAAATTGATTAGCTTCACCTTCTGTACCATCCAAATTAAAAGTACGCATTATAACACCGCCTATAACACCCTCACGCATATCACCATTACCATAAGCATTAGTTAAACCATAATCTAAGAAATCGTCTAATGTTTTATGTGTATCTAGTGGTTTGAAATTAGAAAATACAATAGCTACACAACGCAATGTAGAAAATGAATTATTATCATAATCTATATATCCAGATGTTGTTGGTGTAACCGTAGCTACATCCAAGTTTCCTGTTGGATTAGTAGTAGTCCACCCATAGTATAATTTTTGGGCGTTTGTTGTACCAAATGTAGTGCTACCACTAGCAGATTGTTTTATAGCCCATCTTGGACAAGGGGGTAATTTTTCAATCAACATATCCATACTGATATATGGTAGAACTTGTCTTCTATCTCCTCTCAACTCATATCCTGCATCTAAAGGAACAGGGTCTGGAATATTATAAACTCCAGCCATCAAAACTTGAGGAGTTGCATCATTAGGTTTACCCATATATTTTTCTACCAAAGACGCTTGAGTTGTGCCTGTGTAAGCTGGAGCTCCACCCCAATTATGATAAAATCTAAAAGCTGTGTTACCGGCATTAGCTTTATCAGTAGCAATTTCCATATGGGTCATTAATAAAGGATTGTTGTCATCAGAATCATAAGGATTTGATATATTAAGAGTATTTTTAAAAGCATCAAATATGGTGTTATTAGTGCTAGGTAATGATTCTTGCCCCATACCAAAAGTTAAAGGGTCAGTCGAAGCTAATTGATTGGGCGTATTTAATTCATCATCACTGTGAACATATCCATATAGGTCCATAAATTTACGAGGAACCGACAATAAAGGTAAATCAATAAAAGTAGTAGTATTCATCGAAAACGAAAGATAATAATAATCTGCGTCAGCCATAACTTCTAGTACTGGAACTTGTCCATGGTTTCGTAATATTACATAACGCATATCATAACTTTCCCACCAGTTAGTATCCTCTACTCGTCGATAAAGGTCTAAATCACCACTACACCACTGTGCATATCCTGAATATTGCCAGTCACTATATTTCATCCAGTATCTAGTAGAAGGTACGCCTTGAGTAGTATTTTCAAAATTAAAAAGAGTTGTATTATCCCCGGTAAAATTATCTCGTTTCCATGTAGTTCCCTCAGCAGTCCAAGCATTATTTACTACAGTTAATTTATCACCTACTGTTTGACTAGCTACACCAGCATATGTAGCTTGAGGAAATGTAAAACCTCCACTTTTGAGAGGAATATTACTATCTAAATTCCATGCTTTAAAAGAAGGAGGGTATCCACTAGTTTTACTTAAATCAGTTTCTGTAACATAGAGAGATAGATAACCACCCTTAAGCTCATAATCACCATAATTTATATCATTAGCAGTGCTACCGCTCAAAGTTACATATTTATTTTCATCTACTTTACTTAATTTAATTTCACTGGAAACTTCGTTAAGAGGTAAATCTCCAAAATCACTCTGTACTGAACTTACAGTATCAACCACTTGTTTAACAAAAAAGGAGTTGTCTGGAACATTTAATTTTAACATTAAGCTATACCTCCGAAAGAATCAATACCAATTACTACATTTTTCATAACCATACCACTTCCCATATTACTTTGGGTGGCGCCATTATTTAAAAGTTGTCCTGCTGTTTCAGGCACAAATAATTCTGGTCCTTGTTCTCCTACAAGATATGGAGAGCCACCAGATGGGAATCCTCCTTGAGCCATTGGTGTTAAATAACCACCCGCAGCTTTTTCTTTAGTAAAGTGTTTATACGCTAAATATCCTCCACCTAGAGCTAAACCAGCCACTCCCAAACTACCCATCATACCAAAGCGAGCTATACTAGCACCTCTTGCTAATGTAGGGGCTGCTCTAGCTAGACTTCCTCCTTTTTGTGCTTGGTATGCTTTACCCAGTGCTGCTGGTGACATACCTTTACCAGCATTAGCTGCTCGGAAAGCATTCCAAGATAGGCCCGGAGTCATTGCACCTGCACCCATAGATAAAACTCGTGATGCAGCATAAGCATTCATAGCCGTAGTTAATGACCACGTCAAAGCAGTCGTGATTGGTATAATTGAATTGATTAATTTAAATTGTAAATACATTTCTAATAAACCGGGCGGTATTTTATTAACAAACTCTAACACTATTTTTAGTGGCATCGCTAATAATTTTAAAGTTCCTTTCCAATCTATATTAGCTTCAGCTAAATCTTGTATTATTTCTATAAAAGTTTGAGCAAGTTCAATAAATACTTCTACCCCATCTACTGCCAATGCTTGTATAGCCATACCTGTCTCAGTTAATTGTTGCTCAGCTCCTTCACCTTCTATAATAATACCCCTAAAACTCTCAATTGCAGTTACAACTGATTCATGGAAAGCGTTAAGATAACTAGTTCCCTCATAAGCTGCATCTCTAAATGCAAAAATAGAAAGAACATTAGTTTTCAAAATCTGAACTTGAGCAGATAATGATTTATTCTGTTCTTCAATCATTTTATCTAACTCTCCACCAGCATTTTCAGTAGCTTCAACAGCAGCTGTAAACTCATCGGAGGCTTGAACTAAGTGGATAAATGCCGTAGCACCACGCACATTCAAATCTTCTATCAGAGTAGTTAGTAACTCTGTATTCGATGCAGTCTCAGGCCCAACTGCGGCAGCGAACTGAGCAGCTATCTCAGTTAATTGCATCATTTCACCTTCAGCATTTAGGATTTCTACTCCCATTCTACGGAAACCAACCTCAGCATCCATAGCACTTTCAGCAAATTCAGCCAATGCTTGTCTTAGACCCCTACCAGCTATACCAGCCTCTAAAGCTCTATTAGTCAATATCTGTAAAGCCCCTAACAATTGGTCAATAGATTGCCCTGTAGAGGTAAAGAAAGGTAGAGCAAACTTAACAGCGCTTGCTAAATCTTGATACTCAATAAGAGATTTCTGTATAGCATATGCAAATTTATCTGTAACTTCTGCTGCTTGGCTCATTTCCATTCCAAAACCAAAGATAGTCTGAGCAGTTAATTTAGATATAGTATTGTGGTCTCCCTGTACAGCCATAGATAATTTCAGTGTTTCTGGTAATACTTGTATAGATTCGTTTGCTGTTAAACCTGCCGAAGCAAGTTGGTACATACCTTCTGCACCATTCTGAACAGCTATACCATATTGGTTACCAAATTTCATTATCTCATTACCAACTGAGAAGAGTTCATCATGAGTTAAATTGAAAACAGAGTTAGCGTTAATTAGTTCGCGCTCAAACTCCATCAAAGATGTAGTAGCTCTGTGTACTTGAAAACCTAAAGCCGTCATGATAGCTACGGTGTTTCGTAAAGCATCATTAAAATTAGTTCTAAGGGTGTTAGCCACCCCTACAAATTGAGCACCTATATCAGCACCTTCATCGTCCATTTCGCTCATTTCTTGATTGATAGCGTGCATTTCCCCATCAATTTGCTTTAATACCCTAAGTCTCTGTTTTTCCTGACCTACGACTTTCTTTAAATCTTCTAATTGTTTACGTTGTAGTTTTGCTTCTTCTGTACTTAACGTTTTACCCTTATGTGCTTCTTTTTGTCTTTGTCTTTCCTTTTCCACTAGACGCGTAGCATTCATTAAAATACCGTTTTGATGTCTAATTTGTTCTTGTCTTTCCATTTTATTCATTCGAGACATTCTTACAGCCATTTGTTGCATGGTACGCATGCCTTTAGCAGTCTGGAATGTACCTAAATCTCGTTGAGCAAAGGGTTTTTCCATTTCTTTAGTTAATCTTTTGTATTCTGCACTACTAGTTTTATATACTCGACGTGTATTTTTTATAGACTGTTTACTCATTTTGTCTAAATTTTGTTGTAATTTTTGAGTTATGTAGTTTGAGGTTCGTTCTGCGCCAGTTCGAGACGCTTGGTTAAGTTTTGCTAAATTCTTTTTATATTCTCCAGTTAAATCAGCAGATTTTGAAGCCATTTTGATACGATTATGTATACCTTTTATACCCTGAGCAAGTAGACCACCGGTCTTATTGAGAGCCTTTGGGCTCGGAACGGCTAATCCTATCGCGACACGCGCTGCAAAAACTTGTCCTGCGAAACCCATCTAAACACCTTTGAACGTTAAGGCCTTTTTTATTCCTACCATTTCCTCATATTTCCGACGTTTCTCCATATATCGGGCATATTGTGACCGAATTTCAGGTTTATTCTTTGCTATTTCACTTATATCCTTGTCTGTATACCCATCCATTGAGTGTAAGGATTGGTATTCTTGAGAAGCTCTCAATAGTCCTTGTAACTCATGGTTAGGCGTATGTTTAATTTCATTCCAACTCATCCCTAAATCTTTCATTAGGGGTATGTATAACAATACCGCATCAGGCGATTCCAGCATCAGTCGCGAAAATTTTCTTTCGCTTCTTCCTCAACGCCTAGTATTGAATTAGATATGGCATATCTAAGTGTTGTTGGTAAAAGTGCCCATTGTTCAGTACCGATTACTGGTCCATCTGGGTTCTTTTCATTGGCTTTTTCTAACATCTTTACCACTCTGTTAGAGCCTATTTCTTGATAAATAGCCATTTTTTCTTCTTCTGGCATATCATCAGACACACCGGTGAATTTTGGCTCTTCTTTTTCGGTTAGTTCACAAAATTGAAACTGAACTAACTTATTTCTATATTCTACTTCGCTTGTTTGCACCTCATCAGTGAGTGCTACTAATTCGTCCATTGACCAAATTTTCTTTTCTGTCATTATTATCTCCTGAAGGGGGCTCAAGCCCCCCTCAAATTATTAAAACCTTATATGTTTGCGTTAGTTATAGCTGTACCGTACTTAGTAGTTTGGTAAACTGGTTCAATATATGTCATTAGTTCTAATGTTTCATCCATTGTACCATCAGTATTAACTGTTACGGTGTGACTCTGTACACAACATCCCATCAAAGTAACTACTTCATTAGAAGCATTTCTCGTTCCGGGTTCTATTGTCATAAATAGTCTATAACCGTGTGTTGAAGTTGGTTGTTCTAACCCTGCCCATGCTGCACCAGCAGGTCCAGATATTGTTTCCACACCATATCGAGCATCATTAAAGATTACATCCCACTCATTATTCGTCTTTTTACGAGTAAATGTGACTGTAGTTTCTTTTTTGATTTCAGCTTTTGTTTGTGAACGCATACCAAAGTATGAAATATCCTCATCCATAGCGCCGATACTTAATTCTACACTTGTAAGTTGTCCCCAGCTACCTGTAGCACCTACTGGTGTACTAGTGTCTAATGGGTCAGCGAATCCTGTAGTTGCGTCAGCAAAGGCAAGACCGCCAGCAGTTGTTGTTTGTAGTCCATAAGATTGATTTTCCGCAGAACATGCTACGGTTACGTCTTTACCTAAGAAAAATGCCATATTATCAGAGCTCTCCTATAGGTGTCATCGTTGTATCAAAACCAGTTGGGTCACTAGCCGCACTGGTGTTGGTTGGTGTAGACTCTGTTGGAGCTACACTGCTTGTAAATTCGATAGTTTCTTCTGTAACGCCGTCTGCATTGAGTGTCACCGTGTGACCAGTCATTACTGCGTTTCTTACGGTAAAAATTTCACCCGGATTAGCTGAGCCATCAGGTCTATTACCGATAACAAGGTGTACTCTATATCCGTAGCAACAGCTTGTTGCTGCTCCAGATTCAACTACACTATGCATAAACGTACTACCGTCGTTAATATAATATTTATTGTCTGTGGTGTCTGAAATTACACCAAATCTTGCGCCCATTCGGTGGTCGTCCACCCCGTCGCCGCCAAATTCTGCGAGTACGCTTGGTCCGTTGTATAAAACGTCAAAGAAATTATTACTCTTTTTACGTGTTATGGTGACAACGGTTTCTTTTCTAAGTTCCACTTTTTGCATTATCTGTGGTTTACCTACAAAAGGCCCTACGTCTTCGTCAGAAATACTTATTGACAGGTCAATACCTGTCGTGTCACTTATAGAACCACTTAAAACAGCTGCATCGTTAGCCATACGAGGGATACAACTACCTGATGATAATCCATGCGTTAAGGTAGCTAAATTACTAGCTACTCCAATAGCATTGACACCATCTGTGTCGCTTGAACCTCCGTTTAACTTAGATTCTGTGGTGATGTATAAGTCAACATCTCTTCCTAGGAAATATGCCATATTTTTTATTCTCCTTTTTTTTGTCTAGACTTTCGATTCAGACATTCCACTCGTTACCATTAATTTACATTTACTTAGTATATAAAGCTTTTGCTTATCTATCCTCTTGGAATCCTCCATCTCTCCAGTTCGCTACTTTTTGTCTTCGTGCTATGATAAATGGAGCCATAGATATATTCTGCCCTACATCCCCTTGCCATGCACCCACACCACCTTGATTCCAAACACCTAAGAATCTTTTATTTGGGTTACCTCTGTCATCCCCAAACTGAAATTCTTCAGACATAGATGCTCTCATACCGTGTGGCATTCTATCGTACCATGATTTAGATAAATCATTAGCACTAGTAATAAGGCGTTGGAACCATCTTTGCATTGCTGGTTTACCCCCACCTTTATTTAGATTTAACATTATTTGGTCATATAAGTTTTTAGCTATTTCGGTAGGAACTAAAGAAACAGTAGAGTTTATACCTCCTACTCTCAGGTCATAAATACCTTGCTCTACATTAAAAGTTGTCCCTGTCATAGCTTCTTCATTAATCAATTCTGCCCTACCAGCACCTAATATAGCTTGTCCCATTGCATCACTATATGCATCGTGCATCAAATCTGTTGCAGATGTATCTGTACCATAAAGCTCTTGGTCTAAAGCCCACAAAGCCATAGCGTTAGCTAAATTATGGTCAGCTCCACCATCTAAAGCCATTACATCACCTGCTAATGGTTTTTTGAAAAAAGGCATAGTAAGTCCTTTTAAATTTTTAACCCCTGTTCTCATGATAGCTAACCCAACGAAACCATTAGGCATCATATTCTGATAAACATGAGATACAGCATTCTTGGTTAATCCTAATTCAGCGGACATAGCTTCGTTTCGACGCCCCCTATCTAAAAATTGTTTCAAAGCTTTCCATTCTTCTTGTTTATAATCAGTTAAAGCACCTATAGTAGCGGCTTTATCCGCACTAAGAATACCACCTCGGCGTGTTGTAGAATCTAAAACAGTTCTTAAAGCACCAAAGGCCCCAGTTTTAGAAAAATCCTTTTTAAATCTCTCTTCTTGTTTAGGCGTCATAGCATTAGCAAAATCTCTAACCATTCTATTTAATTTAGTTGTTACAGACCCTACATGACTTCTGAGCGCAGAGGTCTCTTTCCCCTTTGGAGGCATATTTTTCATATTCATCATAGCTTTATCCGATACATTAGTATTTCGTGCTCTTGACACTTCCATACTACGTACTGTTTCATCGAAATTATCTAAATTAGATGCTAAAAACTTAGCCATTCCTTTATGTTCTTCTAAATGTAAATCAAAACCTTGTGAAGAAAAACCATAACCACGTTGTAACATTCTATTTACTTCTGCCTCATAAATATCTTTAGGCATTTTTTTCTGAGCCACCAATTCTGCATCTAATATTCTACTCAAATTAGCCAACCCTATTTCATCTACTATACGAGATGGTACAGGAGACCCTATAAGTTCTTGAGCTTTAGACCCCACATTAGTCTCTAAAATTCTTTTAAAATCCATAGCTTGCTGTCCAGCGCGGGCTGCACTTTCTTGGGGTGCTACTTGATTAGCTATACCCCATCTTCCCTGTGCGCCATAATATTTACTCATGTGAGCTAGTCTACCTTCACCTAGTCCCATATAAACATTACGCCTTATATCCCAACCATAACCGGTTGCATCAGCACCATCATCACCCTCATCATTTGGACCATAAGCCATATATCCCGTACCTCTACCAGCAAAATCAGAATCCATATCTAATCTATATTGTTGTGTAAAAGGCATATAAGGAGTAAAACCAATCGCTACATTTCTTAAAATCTCTTGCTTGTAAAATGGCTCTGCCATTACATATTCATTAGTCATATTATCTACTATTCTTGAACACTATAACCATACTTGCAGTAGCCATCCATAGTTCGAGTTCAGGATTATAAGCTAAATCTCTGAAACCACTAAACATACGTTGGTCTACCTCGGTTGCAGCAGGTGTTCCAGTAGCCCCCTTTGTAATATTAGAAAAGTCAAGGTCCATAAGGACATTAGCGCAATTAAGCATGATATAATTAAGCAACCTTCTCTCCCTATAGGGCTGTGCTACATCTCCCCCTGACGTAGTATTGGTAACCGTAATAGAGCTATCTCTATCTACCATTATATGTATATTAAAGCCTACTCCATAGAGCTCCCCTCGTGCATCTGTTCCAGCATTGTTTGTTAATTTCTGGCCCATAAATTGCTGTTCTAAACCGTTCGCTACCATTTCTGTTATTATTGATGGGTAACTGACATCGTCTGTGGTTGGATATTGACCATAAACTGTGACATCGCTACCGTCAGCAGCCCATGCATTAGTAGAGCCTGTCGATGTAGTGTAAGTGCCTGAACGGAGCTTGTCAATTAGAGCTCGTTCTATGTTGTTTAGGTGGTCTGGAGGATTAGTTGGCATTAGCTGTAAGCCCTCCTGCGTGAATCATTGCGTCCGCGTGTTCGAACACAATCAAAAATAATGTAACCGTCAGTCATATCTTTTAAGGAATGTACGTGCCATGATACTGATTTGTAATACTCAATTGCTTTAACATATATTTTATTACCACTAGCTGAGCCTGATACTCTCAGTTCAAAATCCCTCAGGTCAGCTTCGTAATCAAAACTAGAACCTGTAGTAACTGTCACGGCCTTTCTTACTCCATCTAAATAAATACTGGTGGCACTTGTTCCTGATATAAATGGAACATCTACAGTCAACCAACTACTTGTAGGTATTGTAAGTGATGTCGGAGCATAATCTAATCTATAATCATTATCTTGTGTAGCTCCATTGAAACTTCTAATATTATTTAATACGACAGCACCACTTGCTTTTATTTTAAATCTTAATCTATCTGCTTCTAAGGTATTAGTAGCACTGGTTGTAAACTTGAATGCTCCATCATAATCTGCGCCAGTAGTAGCAGTTAATGTTTCACCATCAGAACTAAATGTCCAATTTGCTGATGCACTTCCTGTTCCCCACCCACTAGTGCCACTAGTAGGAACACTATATATACTTCTATAATTTGTAATTAATCTATCCCATCCTTCTATCTCATTAAAGTTGGTGTTGTTATCTTGGTCAAAATTAGGAAGGTTTTTTATAGTAGTTATATTTGGAGTGTAAATCCTAGCAGCTCCAATAATATTACTTCCTTGTTTTTGTTGTTGATAATCTGCGGTTACCGCAGGTCTAATAATTGCAGGTAAATCTGGTAATAAAATCTCAGGTGATGTTGCTGATGTCCCTGATGGAACACCATAATCATCTGTGTCGAAAATAGCTGGTCTATGATAAGTTACTTTCTGAGCCTGCTCAGTTCGGTATCTCAGTGCGCGAAACACTCTGTTCATATTCAAGGCACCGGGACGGACACCTTGAGAACCTATAAGACCGGGCATCAATCACCTCGTGTACCCTGAGGTTCTGGATACATGTCTTTTGTAGAGTCGACACCATCCACGTTTTTCTTCCAATTAACTTTACCAGTCCATGGGTTAGCATTATATTCAGTTGTTTTAATACTGAGTGAATTCTTCATAACTAGTTGTTGTTCAGCTAGTTCTTTGAAGTGTATAAAAGCATCACCTTCATAATAAACTGCTAAATCTCCAACTTGAATTCTTTCTATACCCATACCATTTTGTGCTATACATGCTAAATAACAGGAATAATACATAACTGCATTATTATCTGTGTCGTTTGAATCTAAAGAGAATGCTGTACCTATTTGTTCGTAGTACCATTCTGCTGATATATCCATTAATAAATCTAAAGAATCATTATCAAGTTCCTCTTGTTCTATACCGGCTAAGAGTCGAACTCTATTGCGAAAGCCTGCGTTCCATGTTACATCTACCATTTTACATCATCCCCATTGCGCCTGCACCGCCAGCAGCGGTAATTGCTACACCTACCCACCAGCGCATTTGGCGGCGTAAGTCATCCTCCCACATTTCGTGGTGAGTTAAGTGATTCGTAAAGAGAGTCTCGAACTTATCCATCTTATTATAAACGGTCTTGACGCGCTCGTCGATGCGTATCAGTAGTTCTTTATCTGTGTCTTCCATATATAAACCTTTCCTTAACCTACCAGCTCCGTGTTCTTATCTAAGTCCCTTCCTAGCATAACATCTCTATCATCAGCAGTATCATAATCTAATTGTTGGTCTGCATCTTGTGTAGGGTGTTGTTGTATGATATCTCCTGTACAGTTTATAACTTGCCCTGTAACTCTCAATTCTTCGTTTGTAACGTTTAAGTTTTCACAAGTCCCTACAACCTCCCAATTCTGTTGAGATTTAAAAGTAGTTGCTGCGTTGGTTCCACTGATTATACAACCCGGGCCGGCTGAGAGAACAGAAGTAGTAGAAGAACTTGATAATCCATCTGTACTATTTAAAATTATAGTACTAGAGCCTATATTATATGTACTGCTAGCATCGAAAACCCACTTGGGTGTAGTAACTTGATAATTATTAGTGTTAGTAGTATATGCCCCTCCGCGGAAATAAGCTGAACCAAGATTACCAGAAGGCCCTTCACATACTATATTTCCTCCTAAATTAGTTGGAGCTTGGTCAGAAATAAAAAATCTAAATTTAGCAGCAGGAACTGATGCAGTTGATGACCAGTATGTAATATAATTAGCAACAAATCCAGCACCTCCGTCTGACACAGTACCACCTCCTTGATAAGTAACGCTTGGAGTTCCATCCGTAGTATAAGTACCTGCACCTACTGTGTGCGTACCGTAAACATTCATAGAAGAACTTGTCATTTTCACCAGAGTTGTGGTCTTTGAAGCAGCTGCCATTGTTAAATTGTATACTTTTAAATTTTCATTATTTCTTAGAACAAAATCTCCAGTGCCGGTTAGGTCTATAGTAGAAGTGCCATAGGTAAATGCTCCACCATCTGCCCAGTTGGGTGCTGTTCCTGCTGGACCTAATGTTCCTGTATGTGAGCCACCGACTGAGTTTGCGGTAGTATCACCATTCCCTCCTGTACCTTCATTAAACTCATACCAAGCTATACAACCTGTGTTACTGTCTAAACCTGCATAGTCTGAAAACATCTTACTTTTTATTTGTGCTGGCGTTAAAGCAACATTCCAAAGAGATGCTCTTCCTAAATCACCTGTTAAATTATTTGATGCACCTGAAGCATCGTTAGCACCTAAAAATAAATCTGTTGAACTTGTATTTATTGCATCACTGTTTGATGTTTCTGCTTCTAATTTACCATCTACATATAATTTTAATTTACCAGCAGACGTATCATAAGTTCCTGCTATATGATGCCATTTACCATCATTAACTTTACTTGTCCCTACAGCATCAATGTTAGCTCCGTCATAAATACGAATCATAGCTTTTCCGTCAGCACCTCCTCCAGCATTATAAACTGTCAAGAAGTAATATCCTCCTGATTTACATATGAGATGTTGAAAGTTACCTGTGCCTGTTGTTTTTACCCAACCTTCTAAAGTCATAGCCGTAGTAAAATCTAAAGCACTATCGTCAGGTATCTGAATGTGTCCTGCACCTTCAAAATCAATTGCACTCTTACCAATAAGACCACCACCTATACAAAAATCTCCTGCTACTGTAAATGTATCTGTTGCAGCATCAAGTGTTCCATTTGTAGGTACTGTAAGGTTACCACAAGTAAGATTGTTACCAAAATCATTAGATTCGTTTGCTCCAAACGTAACTGGCGTTGTTCCTAAATCGTGCGCTCTATAAACAAAAACACGGTTTTGACCAAGTATGTGTAATCCTCCGTAAGTTCCATCTGGTAAATCTACATATTTATTACTTGTATTTCTCATAATAATAGTAGCTTTGTCTTTATTGTCGTTAGCAGTAGCACTTACATCAAGGTCACAATCTTTATGACATATTAACATACCATCTATGTCCATAGTTCCTGAATTACTTAAGGCTTCGCTAAACTCAGCCCTCTGTCCATTCAAATCTAAAGTATCTCCACTACTTACTGTTACGGCATTAAACTCAGCATCTCCTGTAAGTGTAACTGTTACTCCTCCGCCACCTGATGTTATATCTTTGTCATAATCTATATTTGCTAGTTTTACTTTAGAACTGCTACCGCCTGAGTCTAAATCTATACCTGCTGAACTAGAACTTAAAACCTTAAACGGATATAATGAAGATGCACCGACAAGCGCACAAGCGTGTGTATTGTTGCCTCCACTTTCAAAACCAATACCATAATTATCTAATTCTAATTGAGAAGCATAGCTTGTAGTTCCAAATGTTATTGTCAACTCAGAACCTTTAGTATCTGGTTGTGGTCTAAGCATTCCACTAGTAACTGTTAAATTATGCTCAATAGTTAAATTAGTAGTAACATCCAAATTAGAACCGCCTTGATTTACTTCTAAATCGTAAAGTACTGGGTCTGATGTTGTAATACTTGAACCTCCTGCTGTAGAGAATTTGACATTACCATTATTATGTGTAAAAGTTCCTGATGCGTTTTTAGCAAATGCTACGTTAGCTAAATCTAAATTACCTCTTGGTGCTGACAAAGTTCCGTTAGCTGCTATCGTAAGGTTTCCGTCAAGGTCAAGAGTGCCGTTTACCCAAGTCGCACCAGTTAT
>VTLG01007608.1_pt1 | contig 40251 bp, 55 predicted proteins | sample 4694571 | NCBI WGS metagenome assembly VTLG01 (sample SAMN12604809, study PRJNA352737) | marine metagenome | biome: ENVO:00000447; feature: ENVO:00000209|ENVO:00000569|ENVO:01000036; material: ENVO:00002151; isolation source: viral sequences binned using virsorter ... | reverse complement strand
TAATATTATTTTGTAATACCCAATCGTCTCTTAATGTCATTGCAACTTCCATGCCAACATAGGGGTCAACATTTGAATAACCCATATTGACAAATAGATGTCCTTCATCTTTTAAGACACGTTTTCCTTCTTTAAATACTGTCTTTAACCAATCAAGATAATCATCTTTAGGTTTATTATCAGAATATAGACCATATTTAATATTAAGGTTGTAAGGTGGGGAAGTGATGATAGCATCTATTGAACCATCATCAAGTTCTTTCATTCCTTCTATACAATCTTTTAAATGAATTATATTCCGTTCCAAAATGTATCCACCTGTGTTGTTTGCATATTTCTTGCGAAAAAATATAATCCTACATTGCATAAGAACCAAAATAGATTAGTAATCCATGCTTGTCTCCAACAATATTTTCTATTACTCTGAACAATATAAAGATTCCTCTCATTCATTGTTTCATCAACAGATAGAGGTCTAACTTTAATGTATTGTTCGAGAGCAAATGAAATTGCACACCCTATTGCAAAAATATAAAACATCAGGTTTAAAAAACCTGCATTAAATAATAGAAAAGAAATCATACTGAAACGAATTGAGGTTTTAGATATTTTTTAGCAGATGATAAAGTACCTGCAACTTTGATTATTTTTAAGTTATCATCTTTCAATAACTTTAATGAACTGAAATTACTGTTACCAGTTTCACTCCAATTAGATTCTAACATATCGTAAGGTATGATGCAAGCGAAATAACTCTCGATAACACCATCTTCATTAGGAATGAATTTACATAAAACGTGCCAATTAGTTTTTCTGTATCCATTACCTGTCCATGAGTCTGAATCAGATAGACTATTCTTCCACTCTATCTCTGTATCATTGAGAGTGTAATCAAATCCCTTTCCTTCAGTAATAGTGAAGTTAGAAACTTTCTCTTGTATCTTCTCTGCAATGATTTCATCAATGATAGGGGATATTGCTTTTGTTTTTTCTTGTGTCTGTCTGTTCTCAAAAATTTTCTTGAAACTTTTTCTGTATAGTGTCTCCATTAAAGGAAGTGATACAGTATTCCACTCATTACATATAGAAGGTAATTGCTCCCTAAGTGCGGTTGCAACATCTTGTATATCTTTTGTAATTGCCATTGGTCTGAGTTTCATAATAATAATATTGTACAGCAAAAAGGTTGAGTGTGCAATACCACTCAACCAGTTTCTAAACTGTCACATCTTGTATAGTTCATTCAAGTGTAGAGAACTAACAACGTCTTGAATTTCTTTCATCTTTTGATGATAGAGTTCTTCTGTGATTAAAGAATCTTTATAGAATCTTTTTTGTAAGTTGCTTACATATGATAGTAAAGCATCTTTTAAAATTTCTTTTTGACTTTGGTCTAAGATAGAGGATTTGATTACTGACATAGCTATCGCCATTTTGATAAAGGTGCGGTTTCGTTTAACTTTTCTTCTTCTATTATATCTGACTCATCAGGATATTGCACATTTTGTGTTGATTTTAAAGTTGCCAGATACTTTAAAACGTGTTCTCTGATCTCCATGAGTTCAGCGAAACAATCCTGATTATAAGCACAACCACGCAAGTCGTGGTCTGGTTTCATAACCGACTCTGTAAAGAGGTCTAATGCCCTCTGATATTTGACAGCTGCAGACTCATTGAGTCCGACCGAACCTTGATCTTTCATTTGTCTATGAGGTTGTGTATTCTAATCCATAGTCAACTTCAGAACTATCATCATAGTAAAGATCTTCATAATCTAAACCATCATCTTCATACTCGATCTTCCCCTTGAGTTCTTGGTCTGCTTCGACCTCTACCTTGATCTTTTTCATAAAAGAAATCTCCTCTAGGAACTCGGTTAGTACCGCCATTACGTTGACGTTTATCTCGAATAGATTTGCCGAAAGAGTAGTTACCCCTTTCAGACCCACCTCTGCGAAAAGTTTTACCCATTTGATTGATAGTAATTAATAAACTACTTGTATTATGTATTAACGATTGAAAGGAATGATGTCCGAATCATCATCAATCGTTTCTTTTACTTGCAATTCTTCAAAAACGTAACCTACGCCATGAAGAAAATCCTGAGTTTTTTCAACAACTTCATGTATGATAGTTGCTTCAAACTCTTTACTTGTGACAGTGTTGTCTTCGTCTGTACAAGTTAATGTGAACTGAGGCATGATTTGTTGCCATTAAAACTACCTCTAAATTCTACCACAAAAATTCTTGACTGTCCATAGGACTGTGCCAGTTTCTAATGTGTTATGTAGTTGAGGTTAAGCACTATCCTAACTGGTTCATCAGTACATGTTGTGCCTGTGTGTTCGGTTGACCCATCAAAGGTCACAAATCTATTGCATTCTGACGTAACAACCGAACCATCTTTGAATTTGGTATATCCGTTACTTGTGTTGAGATATAATATAGATGTCTTTAAATTTGGGGGAGCATCATTTATATCAATATGATACCCATGTTCTAATATAGTTTCTGTTCTCGTAATTAAATTTGCTTTTGCTCTTACAAGTATTGCAAATTTAGTTTTCTCTTTAATCTTATTGATGACTGGTTCTAACTTACTAAACATTGGAGACTGAGGTAGTCCATCAGAATAGAAAAAATGCACCAGTTGAACATTGTTCAATACGGGTGCATTCGGAACTACTTGGGATAAGTACCAAGGAAATTGTCTGTCTATTAATAGACGTTGAAGGTTATTGAAATCTTGAGGACTCAAAAAATCCTCGATCACATCAAGTTGCATAATAAAATTTAATTAAATTAAGAAGGTCTAGTTGGCCAAGTTACGTTTTCTAATTTTCCAGTTACGCTATTAATACTCGCTGAAGGAGAGTTAGCAGGTAAATCTCTTAATGCTTGACGATATGTTTTCCATGCGTCAGTCATTGTATAATCAGAATTACCCATGAAGTCGCATTGCTCAAGAAGTTTGTCTCTTCTTGCTCTAAGTTTCATCTTTGGCCACTCAGTTACTTTGAGTGCATCAAAAGTATTCTGTTGTTCTGTAGTTAGAGTAGGTTGAAGAATATTACCTGTTGCCACTTCAACAACAAAATCATCAATACCCATTAACTTGAGTAAATCTCCAGAAGGGGGTACTGGTGCGGTGTAATTGTTACTATCTGAAGGTGTAATGTCTGCCATTGTTTTAATAAATTAATTTTTACCTAAACGGAAAATACCAACGTTGAGGAATCCTCTCATTCCACCACCGTCATTGTCTCCTTCTCCCCAATAAGAGTTACATCTTACTGAGATTTCTTGGTTACTTGAGTTAGTTTTATTCCAGAACCAAGCGTGTGAACCAGCGATACGATATGTTTGAATTCCACCCTCTTGTCCTCTCATTTGAGAACCTAATTGTGAACCATTAACATAACATCTTACTGCCCAAGCGTCCCAGTCATTGTTTGGATAGTTACCATTTTGATCTGAAGGGGAATAACCTGCATTAATAAAGTATGCACCAGGATCACTTGTATTGACACTAACAGAGTTTTGAGTGTTATTTCCTGAGGAACTAACGTCCAAATTGTTACTATACATTTGGGTTTGGTTTTCCCTAGGTCCGATAAATGCCATTGTTAATTAACCTCCGTAAGATTAAACTTATACTTCTTACCGCTTCTATTATTTATCAAGAAAAGATCGTTTTCTCCCTCTTGAATAGTGTAAGAACCCCAACTCCCATCTATACTATTGCTTGAACCTTCATTACTTAGGTTAAGGTCATTGGTATATACGTCTCTCCAACGATTAGAGTTAGTTCCTAAATCATAAGAGTTGTTATTGTTAGGATAGAGTGCAGAAGTTGATAGAATTGCTTGAACACTACCATTTTGAAGTCTATCAGACTGTAGGTTTGCGAACACATCAGTTCCACCACTATCTAAGTAGTTCCCAGTAACTTGTAAGTTACCTGAGACTGTAGTAGCACCAGATAGAGTCGGACCTGCGGTACCTGCTCTGTTGGTAATTGTATCAACTTTGACTTGTGACATTTTACGAGTTAATCCTTATAGTTTTATTTATAAAATTACCCAAGAACCATTTGATTCCATAGTAACTGTAATACCATTAGCGATTTCAAAACCACCAACAGGAGAAGCGGTGAAACCTGCACGAAATTCATCACCTTGAGAAGGTCCTATTGTGACATTCTCAGTTAGTATGTGTCCATTGGTTCTGATAATAGAATCATTACCAACATTTGGACCTCCACCACCAACAGATGTCCAACCAGGATTTCCTTGACCATCAGCATCTGCTTTATAAACCTCTGCAGAATCTAAGGAAGTATTGAATCTCAAAGTTCCTAACGAAACACCAGTAGGTCTTTGTCCAGTTGTACCAGAAGGTAACCTAAAAACACTATTAGTATTTAGAAAAGATAATGTTGTAATAATTGCTTGCGTGGAATCAGCAATCTGATTTCCACTTATTCTTTTTACTGCCATATCAGAAAGTGATCCTCCGTTCTATTTAGATAGGTAATTCAAGAATGTGAACAGTATCAGAAGCTAAAGGTGCATCGCCAGATGCAAATACAACGTTAGCACCATTAGTGTCAACAGTATAGTTTGTTCCACCAATCTGATTTACACCGTTTAAACATACAATAACTGAGTTAGCAGTATGCTTAATGTTTGGATTACTGTAAGTAGTAAGTGCAAACGTTAATGTTGCACCATCACCAGTGTATGTGCGAGTGATGTATTTGGCAGCAGAGTTACCACCATTACCTGTCACCACTAAGTCACCATCAATTCTTACATCACCTTGTAGATTTACCCTATAGTCATTGTTAACAGCAGTACCAATACCGATAATTGTGCTACTGTTGTAAGAACTAATATTGATTTCACCAGTATCTGTGAGACCAAACTCTTTCCATGCTCCATTGTAGTATATCCAACCAAGCGACTTGCCAGGTGACCAGTTAATATTATAAACAAGGTCGCCATCAGCAGGTGTGTCGTATCCTGTGATATTGGCAAAACTAGGAAGTCCATTTGCATCTTCGGGTGCTAATAGAGTTTGTTTAATTACAGTACCATCTTGGTTATTGTATGTTATTTTCTTGGCAATTATATTATCTGTAAAAGATGTTTGACCTTGAAATGTAACAGGACCTGCAAATATTGATTCTAATTGGTTTGATGCTCCACCAATTACAGTCAGTTTATCAGTCAATACTAATTCAGAGAACGTTTCGATAGTTGTGTTCTCTTCTCCAACAACGTTCAACTGTGCAATATCTTCATTAGTAATCTGACCTGTAACTGGGTTGATAACTTGGTTACCAATAAATAAGTCTCCATTTGAGTTCAATCCTGAGTAGAAAGAAACACCCGCTTCTTCTTTAATTGACTGTGAGAATCTAATTTGTTCTTGAGTTAATGTTTCTACCTGTGTTTGAGGGAAGGCAGTTGAGTAGTTACCAGGACCAAAACCAAGATATTCAAATGTATGGTTACCTGATCTTAGAATAGAATGTCGTCTAAGTTCTACATTAATAGGAGCAACAGTTCCATCTAAGTTTTCTCGAATATTAATTTTACGGGTTTCTTCATCACCTGCACGGGCAGTTAAATCAATGTTAGATAATCTTTCGTTAACTGAGTCATAGTTTGGAGTTGTACCTGGTTGTGTCCAACCTGTATCTGTGAGTAAGAACTGTATTCCCTCTTTAGTAATACTTCTCTTAGGGTCTTTTGCAGGTGTTGGCGATGCTCCATCAGTTGCATTGACAAGACCGATAGTAACATTATCAGCAACAGATACTGCAGCTGCAGGATCAGCTATTGGATTATCTCTGTCAAATGTAGGATATACTTCATTAACATTTTGAGAGAACTTTCTATCATCAAAGTTTGATGTTGAAGGTGCGATAGATGCACATAATAAGGTGAGATAATAAATTCCATCATTCACCCCTCTTTCAAATGCTTGAACGATCTCAATATCATAGATGTAGAAAGCACGTTGTAAAGCATAAGAAGTTGTATCAGTATTCAATGGTTGCATTACGAAACCAGAGATAGGGTCTCTTGGTAGAGGATTAGTTTTATCCTTATCAATTACATATCTAACTCTATAAGTTCTATCTTGTAAATCTCTTGGGTCTGGTATTCTCTTAAGGAATGTAGTTGGTGTGAAGTTTACATTATTATATTGTGTATTAGTTGATAATGTAGTATAGATTGCATTGTTAGTTGCAGATACAGTCAAATACCAACCACCAACTTGACCTGCTTGTCCGCTAATTGTATATGTATTACTATCATATTGTAATGGAGAACCAGCTACACCAGCAGATAAACCTGATACATTAGGACCATAAGGAGATATACTTGCTGACTGAACAGTTGCAGAACTTGCACCTTGAGCTACTAATAAACAGTTAATTTTATCTGCTACAGCACTTGCTCCAGTTCCGTCTTGTCTTGCTCCGACTGTAAAACCTTGAACTCTTGTTGTTGGTGGAGATGTTTCTACTGTATAACCATACAGATATAGTCTAGTACCAGGTGTTGCTCCTTGACCTGCAAGTGCAGCGTTAATTGTTTTAGTTCTTTGAATATCAATGTTAACCCAGTTAATTGAAGTCTCTTCACCAAAGATAACATTGTTTGTAGTAAAGGTTGCAGTATTAGTAGCAGATAGTGTAACAACTCTTGTATTGGTATTAATAGATGATACAGTTGCTCCATCACCAATACCAGTTCCACTAACAGTCATTCCTTGAAGAACCCCGTTAACAGACCCGTCATTTGCTAGAGTTATTGTTGATGCACCATTTGTACCAGCAGCAGTTGTAGAAATTGTGTTAAGTGCTTTAGGTGGAATTATATGTGTTATTGCACCTGCTTTATCTTTTGAAAATGATTTCTTTTTAAAACCAGCAGACCTTAGAGCAGTGTTACCAAAGTTAGAGTTAGAGTTGGTGATTGACATATCACCACCGCTTAATGCAGTAAAGTGTCCTTGATATCCAACAGCGAACACCGAAACTGCCTGTATAAATGAGTCATTTGAACACTTAATATGTTCATGACCCCACCCCTTTCTATATTCAGCAAAACCATCTAAGTGAGCTCCATCACCTGCTGTTGCTACATCATAGTTACCAGTTGATTGATTATATCTTACAAATGCTCTGTCATCTTTTTGTAGTGACAGTCCAGTAAACTGAGCAACAACCATTGATTTGAAACCAGTTGCTTTAGCACCATTTGCGTGCATACCGTTCATACCCCATACACTTCTTAGTGATAAGTTGAATGCGTAAGGTGATGCTGAGTCAACAGTATCAATCTCAGTTTTCACCGTAATATTAGAACCTACAGCATTTCCTGAGGGTTCGCTTGACATTTGGTAAGTAAATACGTTACCAGATGCAGACGTAACAGTAAATGAACCATTGTAAATTCCTGCATCAGCTTCAGACTGAGGACCCGTTGAACCTGTAACACCACTAACGTTAATGTTTACTCCAACAGAGAATCCATGATCTCTTGGATTATCAAATTCATCAACTGTAACTGCTGTTGCTGTGTTTCCATTACGAGTGACCTGTAAAACTCTGTATTCATCAGAGATCGGACCAACGATTCTATTTTCCTCAACCCTTGCCTGTATTTGGTCAGCAGCAGGATCTCCAGAAGTATCAGGAATCGTTGCAAATGCTTTTGATACTTTCTGATAGTATATTTCTAAATCAGTTCTTTCAAGAATATTAGGAACAGCAGAGTAATCTCCGTTAGGTACAGTTCCACCTGTAATTAATGATGCAAGGTTATTTAATCCATCAGCAAACTCAAAACAAGTAAGTCTATGATGAGAAAACTTAGGTGCTAGTGTTTCTACACTATCAGGTTTGTAATATACACCCTCTTCAGCACCATCAAAGAATGAGAATTGCCAGAAGTAAGTTCCACCAGTTACTTTAAAGATTGCTGTTCTTGGTGGGACTTGAGACTCTGTATTAATGCCTTTGGCAGGAAATGTAGTAGGATAAGGAACATACTTAGGTATAATCTTAGTTCTTCTAAGATCAGTCCCAACCAGTGAACAACCTCTTGGAACAATAATACCACCCTCAACAGAGTTATATTTGTAGAGAACATTATTGGGAGAAGATAAGTCTAAATTTGAGTTAGCATCAATCGGAGCAACGTTAGTATATAAAATATCACCTGGTCTGTTATCTACAATATATTCAGCAGGGTAAAGCATGATGCTAAAAGCATCAAATTCGTCATTACTTAGACCAACTCGATATGAAAATCTTGCTACTTCTAAAAATGCTCTTTGAATAGATTTAAAAGGTCGCAAAGCAGAGTTACCTCTGTTGTCAATCGCATCAGAGGCATCAAAGTCGTCTGGGTTGACGTATATAATACGTCCAGTTCTGGACGTAATAATATTCTTTAGTCTAGTTAGTGACATCTTTTAACTGCTTTTTAGTTATTTATTGAAGGGATTAACCACCACCTTCTCCACCGCTAGTGGATTGATTGAAGGTCTGTGTTGTGAATCCAGTTGTAACATCTTCAAATCCTACAAGACTGAAAGAATTATTTGCAGTTGTGCTATTAACAACTATTCTTTCAGCAGGACCTACAACGATAGAAGTAATTTTATCTACTTCATTATTACCATTGGTAACACCATCTACAATATAGTTTTCTGCTTCAAGTGCAGTAGTTGCAACTGCAACTGAGTTAACAGTTACTGTGCTTCTCGCTGCAGTTCCAAGTTTAGGAACATCTCGGAATGTATCAGTAGAGAAATCTGCTGACCCAATTCCTTTCACAACATATAAAGAAGTTCCATCATACTTACGAACGTAACCATAAGGACCTGTTGTCTGTGCTGTTACTGTGTATGTAACACCACCGATTGTGAATGTATCAGTCGAGTTAGTCCAAGTTCCATCAATATCATAGGCATAAAACTCAGTATAAGTTGGTGCAGAAGATACAGATATAGATCTATCAGAACCACCATATCCACTGTTAGCAGCAGTTCCTGTAGTTCCTTCGTAAGTGTATAATGTATCAGGAGGAGTTCCAGTTGAAAAATCATACTGAATATATGCAGTTCCACCACTACCTGCTGTTCCTACAACAGTTCTACCAGTAGTATATTCAGTTCCATCATCTTCAGTACCTGCTGTATTATCAGGACCCCATTCTCCATTAACAGTTGCAGATAGACTCCAATCTAATCCTGACATTGAACTATCAGAGTTATCAAATCTATAAATTCTGTCATTGAATACTGTCAATGTATCTGTAAGATATAAGTTATAAGTTCCACCAGCAGTTGTAGTTGAATATCCAAATTCATTTGTTGCACTACCAACACCACCAGTCGATACAGTTCCACTTGCTCCACCAGAACCAGTTACAGCGTCACCATCTGCAAATTCTGATCCAGATCCGTTAATGGTAGAAGGACCGATAGTGATAGCAGAAGCACCTTCACCAGATGATGCTAAAATTGTAGCAACAGTAGTATTACCACCAGTTCCTTTTGTAATTGTTTGACCAACTGCAAAAGTTCCTGTAATCGATTCTAGTGTAATAATTCTAGCAACAAACTTCTTAATGTAGATAGTTGTAGTAGGAGGTGTATAAAAAGATTCAAATATTAATGACGATTCTTTGTCGTCCGAAGTAATTTTAGTACTTGGTGCGAAAGATGAATTACTAGCAGCGATTGCAGTGTTTACGGTGAACCTATAATCAGTAATTGCATCACCCTTATGTAACAAGTAAGTTGATGCGTCTAATACCAATTTTTGATCATAGTTTTTAAGTCCGACCTTATATGCGGAACCAGTTCCGTCATTTGCAACAGTCAATACAGCAGACGCACTACTATCAATAGGAGCAGAATACAGCACCGTATTAGTGTTTGCCGAGGGTTTTGATTGTGCAAGAATACCTTGATTTGCCATTTTTTAAATTAGAATCCTGCGTAAAAGAATTGTTGTAGTCTAGTTCGACCAGTTAGGTTTGCTGCTCCAATACCTGCACCAAAGTTAACATCTTCAGTAGTAACGTTTTCTGTAGATAACAGCGTAGCATTAGCATCAGGAAACTTAATTGTCCTTGCTAACGTGATATTACTCATGTCCAATATAACTGAACCAGTGGTATTACCAAATTGTTTCAGAGTTGGACTAAACAACGTTTTGTTTCTCATATCTTGCGTAGCAAGTTCAGTAACAAGAACGTTATTGGTTGCAGTAGGATTATTTAGTAAAGAAGTCTGAGGGAACTCAAATACTTCGTTAGATAATGTATTTTGATTAGTTACAGAGAATGTAATCTTTTTAGTAGTAGTTGTAGGGTCTTGTAAGATTAAAGTTTCTACAACTTTGTTCTGTAATGTCTGAGTGGCATCAGTTCCAACCAAAGTAATGTTTGCATCAGGAACTGTAACTGTTCTATTTGCTGTTAATGAAGAAGTATTCATTATAGCGTAAGAAGTTCCAACCTCTGCGTTTGGAACAAATTTTACATCAACAAAAGTTTTACTAAGAACTGTTTGTTCAGTCTTTGTATCAAGTAATGTTGATACTGTAGCAGTTGGTTCAGCAGTAGTAGTAACTGTACCTGCATCAGGTAAGAAATAAGAACGTCTTGCACCAGAAGTAGTTGGCCAGTTAATCTGGAAAATTGCTTCCTCAGTGCCATCACTTATAACAAGGTTATCTTCATCAATAAGAAGAGTCTTGTTTGTTAATGTTTGTTGCGTATCAGTTCCAACTAAAGTTGTTCCATTACCCGAAGTAATTGCGGGTAGTGTCATGATACGAGTAGTAGTTCCAGTTCCTACGTTAGAAACTTCAAACCTTGCCTTAGGACCTTGTGCATCTTCCAAGATAAAGTCACCATCAGCCATCAAGAACTGACCCGTAACTTTAACAGCACCCGTTCCTTTCGGTGCTAAAACAATGTCTGTATTGTTTGCAACACTATCAACAGCAGTCACATACAGTGAAGTATAACTACCACCATTATCAATCCTAGACATATATAAACCGCCATTACCAAAACCTAGACCAATTTGGTCATATGCGTTCTGGTACAAACCAGTGTCTCTGTCCAAATCAAAGCAAAGACCAGGATCACTCTTTGAGCCTCCTGATACACCTTTGTGCAGTTGATTTATTTTTGCTTTCCTATTTGGAATCAAAGGGTCAGATACAACCACTGGTAAAATTGCTTCTCCAGATAGGTTGGAATCTGAGATTGTTTCCAACTGTGAAATCTTCTTAGTTCCCACGAATAATCACACTATTCCTACAGGTCTATTTATAAAGAAAATCAACCGCCTGTCAGGTCGATTTGATCTTCCTCATCACTTTCTTCTTGAGTTTTGTATGCCCATTCATCTGTATGTCCTACTGACCACCACTTAGGCAGAGTTTCAACAGCATAATTTTGCGTACATACCTTGAAGTCAGGTTGTTTTAGGTTATCATTATCAACCAAACTGTTATCAAAAAATTGACATCTATTGTTTGGTTGTGCTGCAAACTGTCCGTTGTCCAATGCAATAATGTTAAATGTCTTATGTTCTGGATCATGCTCCGAGAAATTGACATCTAATACAGAGAAGTCGGGGTGTGCAGTATCAATGGTGAATTCATATTCACCAGAATGCATCTTCTTGTCCTTTCCAAAGAAAGAACACCTACCTAAGATTGGTTTTTCAACTACAGTAATATTGTAATCAAAACAATCCCAGAGTTCTAATACATCTAATGGTAATTGATCGTCCCAGTTGATGTCTTCTTTCCATACAAATGCACTAAGAGGTAACTTATCAAACAATGCACCATAATCAGTGAGTAGTGTTTCAAAGTATAATGCTTTTGCTTGAATACTCCTTACTGAGATCCATATGCCAGGTGTAAGTTCTCCATGTCCTTTTTCAAGGTCATAGAGATATTCTTTTTTGACCCATACTTTTCTAGGAGGTAAAGGATGTACTAGATATGCCATAATAAAAAATTCCTATAACTATGTATCTGACCAAAGTTTGAGATTGAAACCTGCAGAATATCTTACATCATCAGATTTGTTTTCACCTACAGCATGATATAAAGAACCAGGAAAAAATACTAATGAACCTTCATCAGGAGTAAAATCAAATACAGTATATGCCAAAGTCTGTTGTCTAATTTCATTTGTATAATTTTTCATAACTTCCCACTGGTTATAAGCATTTGGAGACTCAAAAATAAGATCTCCTGAGTCTGGTGGTGTATGAATCCACAATACACCAGACATTTGAGCACCAGGATGACAGTGTAATATGTTAGTGTCACCAGGTCTGTTTACATTTAACCAATGTGATGTTACTTCAAAATTTTTAATATTATAATAATTATTATTATTAAAGAATTTGATAAGAGCAGAGTTAATTGTATTTAAAACAATACCAGAATCAGAAAGTTGAGAGTGCCAACCTGTATTTGATTTAGTAATCCCTTTTGGATCAGCAACCTTCTGTGCATCTACAAAACCAATTAAGTCTGCTTTTATATCGCTGTAATTATCAACAGCAACATGATGAATATTTGTTGGAAATAATGGAATAATAGTCATAATTAAAATAAAAAAAGAGAGGTGTTTCCCACGCACCCCTCAGATAGTAAAACAAACACTTACTTTATGACATGGAGGCACTCTTTCTAAGTAGAGATCTTTTGTACTCCCCCACGTTTCATACTATATCAGGGTTTGATTAAGATGTCAAGCTTTGATTTTAAAACTTGCAATCTTTTCTTAGCAGCACGAAGTGCTTGAGGTCTAAGATGCCTTTTCTTCTCCTTTTTCGAGTGGTGTTGCCAATTTGGAATTTTCATCTTTCTTCCATTCCTTTTTTTCGTAATCAAAGTTAGGGTGAGGTGCAGCAGGAACCCAAGGTTTCTTAGATTCGTTTGCTATAACAATAAACCTATCAGCAGCAAATGTACCTGCTAAACTGATTTTAATTTCTTCACCATCAATCCAATTTACTGAACCATCTTTCTTGGTATGATTCATCAAATCTTGGATTTTATCAATCATTTCTTGAGTAAGTTTCATTTTTTTATTTAGGATAATACACTTGCACAAATGATTCACACTTAGGGCATGTAAGATTAGTTACGATAGAATATTCTTCTTCGCATCCATAATCTTCAGCATCAAAATCTGATCCCCAAATCAACTCAGTTCCACAGTGCCAACAATTCATTTTTTAAACACTCCTAACTTTGTTAAAAGATAAAGTGCTAGTATTGTCCAAAAGACAACTTCCAATCCAACATTGTTCATTGTTGTTGTTCCATAAATTGTTTCTTAAATTCTTCAACTTGATCAACCACTTCCTCTGATATAGGAGGACCTGATTGTACAATTGGTGACATTAAGACGGCTTTACCATCTTCACGTTGAATTCTCCAGACAGTTCTGTTGCGTTCACACATAGTAATTAAAAATTCTAAGTGTTTAGTTGCTTCTTCTTCTGTGCAATTAATAGGTGGGTTCATTCTTTTTCAGAAAAACAATAAGTTACCAACTCTGAAGGCACATCATTTTGGATATTGGTTACTGTTTCCAAAAATCCATCAGCACCTTTTTTAGTCCATTGCCATTCGATAGTGTCGTCATAACCATCACTATCTACGATCTTTACGGATCTACGAGAAAAGTTGATGAATACTTGTTCAATGTAGATTCCTGGTTCGTAGTAATCTTTTTTCATTTGATTCTCGTTTACACCAACATTATAGTGTATCACAAGAAAAGTGTCAAGGATTAGTTTAGGAATATACTTGCTGCTGTTAGTTTCATAACTGCACCTGCTGTGAGGTTCATTGCAGCACCTGCGACTATAGAGGTGGCAGTAGAAGAGTTCATTGAGATAGCACCTGCAGCAACGTTTACATTATATAAACCTGTTACAACGTTATTATTATATCCTGTTGCACCAGAAGTAACGGATATAGGACCTGCAGGGTTTGCAACAATATATCTGGGTATAGCATCTGCAGCAGAACCTGCGGGTGTCATAACAGTTTCACAAGAACCTCCAATCTTTCTAATAATACCTGCTTTAACTTTAGGAATTGGTGAAGGAGGGAAATTAATAGTTTCAAATAATGTAGTTGTAGAAATAGTAATAGCATTATCTGCTGATAATATCATTTCAGCAGCACTACATGTTTGTTGTGTTGAAGAATTTTCAAATATACTACCAGTAATTTTACTTGCTGTAGTTCCTATATTAAATTCAGAACCTTGTAATTCAAACTTAGCACCAACAACAGCCATATCAACATCAGATCCAAACTTAATACTATGTTTTTGAATTCTTTCGCCAGTTTTATTACCTTGTTTATCAACAATCTTAGGTGCACCTTCAGCATCAAGGAAAAAACCACCACCAACTTCAATATGACAATCACCAGTAACTTTTAAATGGTAGTCACCATGAATAGTACGAACATAATCTTCATTAACAACTTTACAATCATCACCATGAACTTCTTGAGTATAGTTACCAACGTAAGTGGAATGGTTTGCTACTAAAGCAGCATCATCATTATTATCTTTAGTTTGATTTGCAAGATACTCTGTATACTGAACCTCTAATTGATCATCAGTTAAGTCTGGATTTTGTTCTCTCTTTGCTTTAAGCCATTCATACTTAGCGTGTTCTTTATTATTAAGTTTTACTGCGATATGTGTAGTTCCGTTATTATCTGTTTTTTGTGTTGCTTCTCTACCTGGTGTTGCAACATATAATTCGTATGCACCATTTATAAAGGTTGTAGCTGCACTTAAATATGGATCTGCATTATTAAAAATGTTAGTAATTAAACCACCACCTTTATCATTTTCACCACATTTACCAGCATCACGTCCTCTAACTGCATTAATAGTTGCTAATTCTTCTTCAGTACAACTTGTAACACCAAATAAAGGATAAAAACCTTTATTTTTTTCACCACCATTTCTAGGTCTATCACAATCTCCACCTATAAATTTGAGGAACAATGACATCAAACCAGTTAGGTTTAGACCTTTTTTGAAAAGATCCATACCTAATTCAAACATTTCAGCTCCTTTCTCCCATAATTCTATAAGTTGAACTGCTGCACCACCAATGCTTTGAAGCATACCTTTTACATCATTGATAATTCCCATAGCGAAATTAGCAATGCTTTCAATCTGACAAACAATATCATCAATTAAATCATTAACAGTTTTTTTCAACATTTCTATTTTGCTCACTATGCCATCTACAAAACTATTAATGTTGTTTAGTAATGCTTCAATAGGAGCTTGAACATAATCTAATAAGTTTCCATCAAAAATACATAATTGTTTTAACACTTGTTGAACCACTGCTGTAACTTGTGCAAAAACAGAGAAAGGAATACCAGTAGCACTTGTCAGTAATGTTGTAACTTCTAACTTTTCTGTCAGTTTGGCAAATGCTTCTCTAATAGCACTAATAACTTGAGTGAATATACCACCCAAATAGTTTTGTAAATCTGCTGTAAGTTCTTTAACAGTTACAAGTTTACCAGAAATCATATCGATAAACTCGTCAGCTTTATCAGTTGGTATTAGAAGACCAGCTCTGTCTGCAATATCTTCAACTAGATATGATGCTGTGTATTCTAATGATCCCCATGGTCCTTTAACACCGTTAGCAATAGAAATTGGTTTGGTAGTATCTCTAGGTTTTATTGGATTACCTACACCGCCTGGAATACCTATAGCAGTACCAATATTTTTAGTTGATCCAGTTCCACCAACCTCACAAGTCTTGTTGCCAGGCATACAAACTATATTACTATTAGATTGTCTTAGGTAACCTTCTTCCTTAGTAGTTGCTAATGAATTATTTGGATTTGCTATATGCTTAGTAGCATGATTTACACCAAGACCTTCTTCAAATTTTTCACCTGTAAAAGCAAATTTTTGATTTTCTTTGGTATCTGGTGACTTTGTTACACGCAAAACACCAATAACTATAGGCATTTGTGCATTTTCACCATCCATGAAGAATCCCATAACGATAGCACCAGGTTGAAGTTGTCCAGAACTCTCACCTTGTCCATCATTACCTGGTTGTGATGTGTGTTGTAATACAGTTGCCCAAGGTAGTTTATCAGTAGGAAGATCAGATGTAGTTCCTCCTTGTACATTAGTATAATATCCAAGAACACGAACTTTGACCCTACCAAGTTCCATAGGATCTTCATTGTCTTCTACTTCGCCAACCCACCAGAAAAAACCATCTTTTCCAACGAAATTAATCGTGGGTTCACCTACAATGCCATCAATGTTAGCTACCATTTCTCACACTTTGTTTTTTATTATTTAGCAAGTCTGGTGAACCTGTAAAAATGGTCACTACCCCAAATTAGGTTACCTTCCTTGTCTCTTCCTTGATCTGCACTATGTAACTTATCTCCGAAGAGTATTATTTTTGAACTAACTATAGCATTACCCATGACACATTGTCCTTCTGCAAATAGTCTTCCTTCCCATCTGTTGTCATATTCAACAAATAACATATCACATCCCTGTCTTTTAGTTCCATCTTCACTATAGTTTTCCATTAAAAAAGAGTCCCCCCTTACAAGAGACATTTTATGTCTCCCACTTCGATAAGGTTTGTTAGGACCCTCTTTTCTATAATAGTTTTTTGACGTATACCAAATTTGATCTACATCACTATAATCTATACTCCACTCTAGTTCTACGGAAGCAAATCCTAAAGGATTGGATTGTGCTTGATATCTATTTGTCCAATGACCTAAGAGTGCATCATCAAAATTAATCGTCATACACTAGGCATTCTGGTTCATCTGGATGCATTTCGCAGAATAGTTCTAAAGCGTTAGGATCGTGATGATCTCCTGCTTCAATTTCATCATGATGATGCTCTGCATAGACTTCAAGTTCATGTAACTCTACTTTTGCATGTCTGCGTGCTGCAGGTGATGCCATTGGATTGTCTAAGATTGCGTGATCTGCTTGGATGTGTTCTTCTATTGTTTTCATTTTAGTACCTCTTTGATACAAAACTATTTATATTTGTAGCGTGTCTTTCATCAGGTTCAGTTCAGTAGTCATGTTCTGACCCGTAGATTTATGTGCCAACGCAGCTATAATATAGCGTCCACTATACTTTTTGTCAATCTGTACGTTACCTCCAGTCCTCTCATTTGAGGGAATCTTAACATTTACCCCACCACCTGCATATAAATCTAAGTTACCAGGAATGTTAATAGTTAACTGAACATTTTTTAATGATTCTAAACGCATCCATTGATATGCTTGTAATTCAACTAATTGTTCATAGTTTCTTTGAGGATTGTTTTTAAATTTAGGATCAAAAATTTGATTAGGCATCATCTCATACCTAACTCTCTTAGGAGTCTTTTGAACCTGTTGAATTGTAGGATCTAAAGTTATTTGAGGATTTTGTGATTGTTTATTCAAATGTGACATAGTTTTCCAAATGTCTTTCATAGTATAGTTGTAAGAATCAGCAGATAAATCTGTACTTGTTCCCATTCTGGATCTAGTAATAAACACAGGATCAAATCCTACACTATAACCTGAGAAATTACCATTTCTTAAACCTACTAAGTAATCTCTTTCTTTTGGAAAAGAAATACCATTGATCGTAAATTGATCAAGAGCTTGATTATCAGAAATCTTTTTAGGTTGATAGGTGTAAGTGTATAATCTATAATCACCTAATTCACTTCCTAAGTTGGTAGGTTTTTCATTCTGTTCATTTACTCTTTCAATTAGAGTATCAACAGATTTAAAATGATATCCTGCAGAATTTTCAAAGAAAGCAAAAGCGTTTTGTAATTTTTTACCTGTTCCAGACTTACGAATAGCTCTTTGAGATACCCAATAAACTAAATCAAAAGGTCTCCAATTAGGAGATACAAAACTTTGTTTATTCATAGTCTCTTCTAGATATAATTTTTTACCAGTATTAAGAAACTTTTTACCCATTATAGCTCTTACAATTTCACTAGCTTCATTTTTATTGTTAAATATGGTTTCTGAATTACCAAAAACATTTATTATTTCATTTCTTGTGAACTCCTCTGATACTAAATTAAGTAAATAAACTTCTGTATTTTGATTAGTTCTAACTCTTGATTCTATTTGATAGCATCTAAATCTATAAGTTCTATCGATAATAGATGATTTAATTTGCAAACCAAACTGTTCACTACCAGTCATCTGACTAGAAAACAAACCAGCAGAGTCCTCTAGTATTATTCTCAACTCCATACAGGCAGTTGCCATACTTTCATATAGCTCAAAACCTCTTAGGAAAGAAGCTAGATCATCAGCACCACTTGGGGTTTGCATCTTTCTACCATCTTTATACATAAAAAGTTTAGCTTCAATTTCACCAGCTGTCTGAGTTGATAATGATGGGTCTTGATTCCCTATGTATTTTTGAGAAATAGCAGTGGTAATACTCATGTAAATATACCTCTTAATGGATTGTTAAATGAATTCAATACTGCAACTGCAGTTCTAAGAACAGTTCCTGTAGTTCCTTGAACATTAGCAAATGTTCCACCACCTGCTTGAGCACCTAATAGTTGACGAATACCTGCTTCAGCAACTTGAATAAACTCACGGTTAGATCCGTTAGATGATTCTACAGCAGCAAGTGCCATTTGTACAATCTCTGTAGTCTTTGCATTGATCTCTCTTCTTGCTTGGTTTCTTTGTTCTGTTACTCTTCTAACTTTTGCTTGTTCCTCATAACTTCCTTGTCCTTTACTAAATGCAGGTTTACCACCACCAAATAAACTACCACTGTTACTCATACCACCAGCTTGGAATCCACCGCCAAATAAATCCATGAGTGAAGTATTGCTAGTATCACCTCCAAACATATCTTTTAAATTATCACCAAACTTAAATTCTTTAAAAATCTCAGATAAATCTGAAGCACCACCAACTGTAACACCAGGTCGTGATGTTCCACCAGCGTTAGTTATATCTTTAGTAGAATATAGGAATGACTTACCTGTTTTAAAAGGTGAAAGTATGGGTGTTCTTCCAGAACCCTCACCAACATAATCAAAGTGACCACTATTAGGACCATTAGAATACTTATATTTCCATCCATATTTGATGCCATTCTTCAACATCCACTTATAGGTAGAACCAGAAACATCAAGTCCTTCACCATATAAGTGTACTGAGTTTTCGTGTCCACCAACTTTATCATTATATTTAATACTTCTACCACTACTTGCTACATCAGCACCATTGACCTGACCTTTTGAATCTGATATCATTTGCATAAATTGTGCTGCAGCAGGTTGAGATAAAACTACGGGACGACCCATAGAATCTGTAACTCCTTTAATACCCCATCCTGTAGCAGTATCTTTATGACTTGCAGGAAGAATTGCAAGATTTCCAAGATTAGATGATGTAACTCTACCTTTATTTTCTATAACTTTTTGCATCAAATCCATTTCAGATGCACCTGCAGGTTGAGCACCTAAAAGCATATTAAAAATAGGTGCAAATCCAAAACTTCTATTTTGATCAGAACCAGCAGGAGGAATAATACCTAAGACACTTAAATAATCAGCAACACCTTGATTTTTCATCAAAGATACTGAATTAGCACCACGACGACCAACTTGATTATAATAAAGACTATTTTGAAGTTCTGCAGCAGCAGTATTATAATCTTTCTTCTGTAAAGCTGCCATCATTAATGGAAACTCATTAGTCCACTGAGGACCCATATTAAATGTAAGATCAATCATTGCTGCTTTTTGTTGCAATGAAAGATTTTTATATCCAGGTATTCCTTGAGCAGCTCTCTTATGATGTTTGTAATCTTTATTAAATAACTGTTCAGCATATGCTTTACTGATTTCATTAGGTATTTTTTCACCAGGTTGAACTAAATGACCATAACCAATAGATGTAAATCCAAGATTATCTTTATATTTCTTCAGTCTTAATCCTTCATGCTCTTTGATCATAGCTCTAGAAAACTTATCAAGACCACCTCCACCAAAGAAAAATCCTTGTTGTGCTGCTTCAGAAAGTCTTGAATTAGTTAATCCAGGCATTGCTCTAGTTGCAGGTGTATCAAATGGAACTACGAATGCTCCACCATCACTCCTTCTAGCAACATACTCAGTACCATGTCCAATAAAATCAGGTTTATTACCATCTAGTGATACAGGATATCCTGATTGAGGACCAGAAATCCAACCACCTTTTGCAAAACCTTCTAAGAAACCTCCTTGCATGAATGGTGGTATGTAGTCAAAATCGCCAGGTATAGCAGTAGGATTACCGAAATTAGGATTATATCTAGAACCAGAACCACCAGCGTCTTCTATTCCTGACTGAATTATTTCAGAAATTTGACCTTTATCTAAATCTGAGTTTTCTAATGCGTCAATTTGAGTATCTATTCTTTCTTTTTCTGCCTTCTGTAAATCTCTTCCTATAATGTCGTACGCTGCATAACTAGCAAGTCCAATACCTGCACCAGCAACAAGTGCTGCAGCAACTAAAGGATGAGCCATTAGAGATGCTAATGCACTTTTAAGACCAGTGGCAAAATATACTAAAACATTCTTAAACGCAGTTACAGTTGCTATAGGATTTGTAAGTATACCAATTCCTAACCAAGCTGCACCTAATCCTGCCATTGCTTTGAAAAGACCACTAATTCTTTCTCCAAGAGTAGCTTCATCTTTCAACAAATCATATAATCCATCCATCGTATTATTAATGGAGAATTTTGCCCAACCCGCTATAAATTTAAAAACCTTGTGCATGGTTTTTAAAATAGATACGACTTTATCTTGATTCTCTGGATTTGCTAACCATTTAAGAGCAGGTAGGACTATAAACAATTTTGCAAATGAACCAAATAATTTTAAAAGTGACTCAAAGAAACCAGGAATCTTACCCTTAAACAGAGAATCAAAACCACCAAACTTTTTCAACTTTTGAGGTTTTAGAAATATTGGTTTAAATTTTGCTTTTGATCTTTTTCTCTCTACTTCTAAGAGTGATAATTGTTGCTTCTTTATATCTTTTACGACTGTTCCTAATGAGTTTACTGTAGCACCTAAACCATTAATTGCAGTTGTTTGTAATTTTATAGTCTTTACTAATGTCTGTTGACTCTTTGTAGTAACAGCTGTCCCACTAGAACCACCTCCATCAGGATCTACAAACTTGTAGAAATTAATTTTTGATCCTTTCATTATATTCATAATTTACTTCTTAGAATTAGTAGTGGAAGGTGCTACAAGATAGGTATCACCGCTATTTATAGGCACAGGTGTAGGTGCAGGTATTAATTTTTCTACAATTAAAGGAACTGGTAAGAATTCAATAGCAGTCTGCATAGCATACTCAGCATTAAACTTATTATTACTCATCAATGCTCTACCTTTATCTAATACACCTAAAATTCTAGGATCTACACCTAACTCAGGTGCTAGTTCTCTTAATCCTTGAACATAATCACCAGACTGAGCACCACTCATAATAGCTGCATATACACCACCCATACCAAATCTATCTGCAACTGAACCTAAAGCATTAGTAGCAGAGAAACCATATCCTTCTGCACCAAGTATCTTTTCCATGCCAGGTATAGACATAACGTTAGGTATATTCTTTAAAAGACCACCTACGCCTGGTACTGCTCCTAATATACCTTGTAATTGATTCTTCTCTAACCAATTACCAAATCCTTCCATTCTACCTTGTAAACCAGGTATCATTCCAACTACTTCACCTATAGCACCTCCAGTATTACCACCTAACAACTTCATACCAATCTTACCTATTCTACTATCAGTGATAGCACCAACAGTATTACTCAAGAAAGAACTAACACCTGAGAAAGCTCTAGCACCTTTGAAGTATAAATTAGAAAGTCCTTGACCAAACTTACTAAATCTCAAGTTCTGCATCCATTGAGGTTGACTAATAGCATTAACTGTATTGATATTAGCAAACTGTCCTACAGCACCAATACCACTGGTAATAGCACCTAAAATATTTCCTTGAGCAAGATTTTGTACAGCGTTTATTGCTCCAATAATAGGACCAACACCTGGTACAAATGAAAGTGCTGTGCTAATTATTGGATTACTAACAACCTTTGTAACTGTATTAACAACACCGCTTACAACTTTACCAACAGTATTGACAACACCACTAACTGCTCTTGTAATTCCTCTAACCAAACCACCTATGAAAAACTCAGGTAATTCACCACCTTTTTCAAGACCAAAAAATCCTAAACCAAATAAACCTTTCTTCTTTTTAGGTTCTTCTTTAACTTCAACTGGATCTGGTATATATGTTTCTGCTTGAGCATTATTAGATGCTCCTATTATTTGATGCATTCCAGTTAACTGGGCATCAATTTTTCTGAGCATATTTTTGTTATTCGACTCACCAAAGAGTCCACCAACAGTGATAATATTATCAAACGCACCAGAGAATCCTTGAGTACCTTGATAGAATCTTTCTCTTAGCTCTTGAAATCTCTTAATTTCTGATTGTTGCTTCTCTGGAGACATCGCAGAAAATTTCTTGAGATAACTCTCAATCTGCATCTGATCTAATTTACTAAATCCTAAATCAACTAGCCAATCAAGAGCAATACTAACTCCAGCAGTTGCTAAACCTTTTCCTAAACTTGCTACTGAAGGTTTAGGAATATTAAATTTTGGTTTAATTGAGACTTTAGGTTTTACCGTCGCACTTGGCTTAGGTTTTGTAAAAATTTTCTTTATATTATCAAGAGATCTAGTAAAGAAATTACCTTTTGGTTTTACATTTACTTTTGGTTTTACTGATGTTTTAAAATCATCAAATAAATCAAGTTGTTTAAATTTTGGTTTTGGCTTAGGTTTTGGTTTTGGTTTTGGCTTGGGTTTTGGTTTGGGTTTGCTACCTCCAGAAATGATATTCAATATATTGAGAATATCAGTTATGATTTTCCAAGGAGCCATTAAGTATCTCAAACCGATAATACCTGTCATCAGTTTACCAAGACCCTCTACCCTACCTAATAATGTTTCATCAGAACCAAATAATGAAGTAAATCCATCTATAAGATTATCTGATATTATCCATTCACCAAAGGCATATATCTTTCCAAATACAAATGCTGATTTTTCTAAAAATACAGTAAAAGCTTTAATATTATTCTCATCACCTGCCCATTCAAGCAACTCTTTCATAAAGACAGTTGCAGCAAGTTTCGTAAACAGTGAAATAAAGGGTCCTAAAAGAGGTTGTACCCATCCAAAAGCACTGTTTATCATCTTTGCGATACTACCGCCAAAATCTGATTTTTTATATTTCTTATTTTTCTTAGTATCAAAGTATGATGATAATACTTTTTTACCTGCTATACTCTCTTGGAGGTTCTCTGCCTCCTGATCCATTTGTCTTCTTTTCTCTCTTCGCTCTCTAATATCAGCCTTCTCCATCGTCTTTAGTTTTAAAGACGTGATTTTATTAATATCTACAATTTCTTTACCAACAGTAGATATAGTTTTTCCTAGTCTATTGGTAGCAAGCAAAGTTTGTTTGGCTGCAACAACTGTTGGAGCAGTCGATTTGATTGCACCATAGTTCACAAACTTATAGACTTGTATTTTAGCCACCTTTTGCTTGCTGCTCCTTCATTCGTTTTTCTTCTTCTTTTAGGAAATTAATTAAGAGAGTTACATAAACTTCTTTTTCCCAAGGCATGAGATTATCAATATATTGCATATCCCATTTATGATGATGAATCAAAGCGAAATTGCTTTCAAAATAACCCTTTAGGTCTTGATGAAGGAGTGCTATGCGAAAAAACTCGCTAAACCCTCCAATACGACCTCACTTTCTACATTTGTGTTTGGGTTTGTAACTTTGATTTTATGCTGTAGTTTAGGCATAGTTTCAAAGAAGTTTTGAATCATAGTAAACTGTTTTGTATCCATCTGATCAAAGAAATCTAAGATCTCTTTTTTAGGTGTATCAGAACAGTCATACACTTGTTCAGCATCAGAGATTGTAACTATACAACCAGCTGCCATATCAAATACTTGATCCATACCAGGTGTTTCACCTTCTTGGAAGTTCATAGTAACGAAAGTATCAAGTTTTGGATAACCCATAGTGATAGTTACATCACTAGAAACTTTTAAATCCTTTTTATGTCCTCTAGTTTTAGTAACTTTGATTTCATCAAGAGGAATACTAACCTCAACAGGTGTTTCGTTATCATCAGGGCAAGTCACTGTTAACTTGATAGTCTCACCAACAGACTTAGTTCTAATCTGTAAGAAAAGATATTCAATATCAAAAGTTGGTAGTTTATCAACATCTTGAATATCAGTGCAAGCTTTGATGATATCAGTAACTGCTGTAATCAGTTCTGACTGTTCACCAGACTCAGTTGCCATTAAAAGAAGTTTTTCTTCTTTTACTAGGAAAGGTCTGAAATTAACAGTTCTACCATCAGAAGGTAACTTTAATTTGTACTTTGGTACATTCAGTTTTGGTAATGCCATGAAATTTATATTTCAATTCAGTAATTTTATTTAGGTGCTTACTGGAAGAGAATTCCAGAATTGACACGCAGTGGTTGTGCAAAACTTGCTGCATTAGCACCTTGATGCTTGAATCTACCTTCATCAGTAAATTCTTGAGCTGTAGTAACACGATAACGTTCATATAAGAACCCAACAGTCAATGTCATTGCTCTTGACGTATCGTTATTTAACTGTACAGATCCAATATTATATGGAAAAGCGTTACGAATGTCAATTATTGAGGTTATTCTATATTTTTTAGCAATTAAAACAGGAGTTCCAGATTCTCTTAATGCAGTAATCATATCTGGATCATTATTAACAGGTTCTCCATCACCTCTTTCAAACTTATATACTCTTATGCTAGGACAAACGTAATTATCAAAGAAATCGACATATTGGTTTGAATCAGGAACCATTCTACTGACCCATCTTTCAAAATATGCACGGGTATATTGTGATTGAGGCATAATAAAAGTCATATTTAACTGACTATATGCTGCTGATGTAGCATACTTTGTAGCAGCACCAACATTAGTTACAGCACCAGTAGTAATTTGTTTACTTGGTAAATTAACAGATTGACAGTAAAAATTTAAAAGTTTTGAAAGGTCTCCCGTTTCAGAAATTAAATTCGTTGTTTTACTACCACCCTGTATATTTCCACTATTTTGTAAAACTCTTGGACTTGCAAAGTGAACAGAAAATAAGTTACCAAAGCTCGGATGATTGTCCTGTTGCTTTGAAAATGCAAGAAATTCCTGATACGAAGGATATTGTGCTGCCTCTAGATTGGTTAATGCCATTAGACTTTAAGTTCCTTTTCTGTAATTAATTTAAACTCCCAGTTTTGATCTTTACAAAACTCTGTTGCTGCTTTCCATTTTGCTCTGTTGACACTCCATGTGACAACCTCATTAATATAGCGTTTTGTAAGTCTTTTTTGTGTTTTAGGTTCCATAGTCTGTCTAAATGGTTTTACTTCGACTAAATACTTACGATTCTGGATTTTTACATAAAAATCTGGAAAGTATCTATGCCTTTTACCATCAACAGGTGAAATGTATGGAATGATGATCTCTTCACTACCCCATTCTTGGATTGATGGAGTAAAATCACACCATTTCATAAATTTATACTCCCATGATGACCTATAAACGACATTATTGGGATCACCTTTGTACTTCCTAGGAAAGGAAGGTCTATATTTTCCTTGATATCGCATAAATACATAAAGACCACATAATATTTAGGTAGTTTAACCTTAAATGGCATTTGCAGATAACAACGATTATAATATTACTCTGAGATATCCTCTCAAACCACCTGTTGCGTCTAATGAAGATTTCATTGGAGATGACGCAACTGGTTCTACAGGTGCTACAGATTACCTTAGAATTCAACGTAAAAGAACAAAATATAAGTATGGATCAGGTGGTGCTGCTGGAGATACAGGAGGAACATTTTTCGGTTCAAACTCCCTTACTTTTACTGATCAAAATACAGTTAGAGATTATCATAGAACTTCATGCTACATTGCCATACCACCAGGAATTAATGCACAATATCAACCAGTATATCGTCAAGTAAATCTAGGTGTTGGTGGTGCTGCAGCGATGCAGGCAATGGGTAGCGATAATTTTAATGCTTTAGCAACCTCACTTCAACAAGCTGCTGCAGCGATTTTACCAGAATTTGCTGCATCTGCAGTTGCATCTGGTGCTAATGCTATTTCTGGATTCTTTGGAACTCAAGGTCAGTTAGATGCTAATTCTCTACAAGGTTTACTTACAGGAAAAGTATTTAACCCATATACTGAGCAGTTGTTCCAACAAATGAATTTTAGAAATCATAGTTTTGCTATCAAAATGCTTGCCAGAAATTTCAAAGAAGCGAAAGAGATAAATGATATAATTCAATACGTTAAAGTTGGTGCACATCCAGTTCTTAGTTCAACTGGTAAAAGTGTTCTTCAAATAGCAGACACATTTGATTCCAAAACTCAGCTACAAAATAAAAGTGGTGGTGATGGAACAGAAGCCGTAACATTAAATCCACTTCAAAAGGATGCTAAAGACGAACTTAATAAAACATTTAATAAAATTGAAAATTTATCAGGAAGATTTTTTGAACTACCTGACCATTATAAATTAGATTTTGTTCGTGTAAATCCAAATGCTAGTGAGTTTGCTGATGATGACGTGAGTGCTACAAGATTACATTATAAAATGACCGATACTGTATGTTCTGGTATTTCTGTTAACTATACTCCAGATAATCAGTATACATCATTCAAATCATACACTGGTGACATGATTCAAGTACCAGCAATAGTTTTAAATTTACAATTTACAGAAGTTAAACTCCTCAACCAAGGAGATGTCAGGTCAGGTTTCTAATGTCTTATTTTTCAAGATTCCCAAATGTATATGTCGCTGAAGGTGTAACAACTGATCAGAATTATAGATATCGTTTGGTAAAAAATATTTTTAGAAGAGTTGAAGTAAGAGAAGGTTTAGCAAAGTATACAAATACTTGGGAAAGAGCACAAATTTCAGAAGGACAAAAACCTTGTGATGTAGCACAAATATTATTTGACGATCCATTTATGGATTGGGTAATCCTATTAGTTAATAATATTACAGATGTATATGAGCAGTGGCCAAAAACAGAAATAGAATTACAAGAATATGTAAGAACTAAGTATTCAGATCCCGAAGCTGTTCATCATTATGAAACTCAAGAAGCATTATATAATGACACAGTAATTATAAAAGAAGGAATTGAAGTAAACTCTACTTGGAGAACGATTTTACCAGATAATACTACTTTAGGTGAATCTCAATCAATATATCCTGTGAGTAATTACGAACATGAAACATTTTTAAATGAAAAGAAACGTTTTATCAATATTCCAACAGGAGGTATAGTTAGTAAAATTATGGATGAATTTAGTGAATTAGTTGGATATTTACCACATGCTGAATTAGATGATCAAGGTAATAAGAAGACACCTCTTAGTATTGCTTCTAGATTTACAAATCAAGCAGGTAGTCTTGCTTCTCAGACATCGACTTTGAGAACACAACCAACAGGAGCAGTTACATCATTTGATAACGGTCCTACATCAGCAGGTGTATCATCAACAACTACAACAGTAAGTAGTACAGGCACAACTACCACATCTACCACAAATGCAACGACAAGCACATCGAGTTCGACCAGTTCGACCAGTTCGAGTTCCAGCAGTAGTTCTTCTTCTAGCTCCTCCTCTAGTTCTAGCAGTTCTAGTTCAAGTTCTAGCGGCTCTTCTGGATCTGGATATGGTGGCGGCTACTAATTAGAATCCTTTAGATTTTTTTCTTTTTGGTTTATCAAGGACAATTACAACTGCATCAAAATTTAATGAACGACAATTATTCCACCACCATTCTTGAACCTCTTGCCAAGACTCTACAATAAAAGTAGTTTTACTTGAAGAGACTATCTTATAATGATGGCGATCATATGGTTCGTTACTTGTTTGTCCAAAGTAAAGAGGATCGTTTTTTTCTATTAACTTAGTCATCTGATCTAGTACAAGTCCATCTTTTAATTTCTTGTGATTTAAAACGTTGGTGTAAAAAATCTACTGCTTTTTTTGGTTCATTATCAACACCGCAAGTAAATATATCACACTTAGCAACATTCTTTTCTGGCCAAGTATGAATACTAATATGACTCTCAGCAAGTAACGCATACGCAGTTACACCCTGAGGGTCAAATTTATGTGAATCTATTTTCAATATTTCGCAACCTGCTGCCTCTGATGCAAGTTTTAAACTTTCTTTGACATATTCTTCATCGTCTAAAAGATCATTTGAGATACAATATTTCAAATCAAATAAAATGTGTTTCATAATAAAAATCTTTTCTTAGAAAGATGCTTCTTCAATACAAACTTCATCATAACATACAGAATATGTTATGTCGTCCTTCCAATAGGAAGTATAGAGTTTATCCCATATTAAAGTAAACTCTTCTAGTGTCAGATTTTTAAAGAGCACTTCTTGTCTAAAGTAGATGTGGTAACTTTGAGTCATTCTCCTAGTGTGTGAATTACTGGTTTCTCATGTAGTAATACTTTATATAGTTCTGGCACTTCTGCTGCAGATACTGGTATAAACTCTAATTTAGAATCAAATCCTTCATATCTCTTTGCCTGATTGATTACTATTGAACCCTCTTCACCAGATTGTGATCTATGGTATGTGTTTTTAGGGATAATTAAAGCACCACTATGTACATTTAAACGAACTATATGATATGGATATTTCCAATCAAAATTAACTAATTCAAATTGTCTTTCACCAGATACAACTCTATTATAATCATCTTGACATCCATGAATATAAAATTGTTTTGCACCTACCAAATCATTAGGTGGTGATATAGCAGCACCAGTGTGAACTACCAAATCTGATGAATTAGATTCATCTACTGATATATCATAAAATATAACATCTTCTGTTTCTCTAAAAACACGATGTTTTTTGAATTGAACGTCACTCATAAAAAAACTATAGGGGTCAAATTTTTGGCGGGATTTTTTTTGCGGTTTTCTGGTAATTAAAAGTCGATTTTCGTTTTCAGATTCCAGAACCAACATAAGGTTTGGCAGGTATGTCACCGTCTCCTTCATCCTCATCCTCTTCTTCGATCTCTTGTATGCGTGCATCTAATGATTGCATTAGTTTGTCATCATCATACTCATGACCGCTATCTAATTCTGGATGAACCATTCTAGTTACCATCTTCGTAGGTGTGTATGCTTTCATCACTTCACCATAAGATATGTTTGGTTTTCTATTCATCTCCCTTTGAATATCGGTCATACTTTTAAACATAAAAGCAAACGTAGCACCGAAAAGTGCTACGAAAAATATAAGGTATATGAATACTGTTAGGTCGTTCATCGATTGAATAGTTTTTGTATTGGTACTTGTCTTAACTTATCTATTACATCACTCTCTACTCTCTCTACAATTTTATCAAGAACATCAATATCAATCTCCATGAATGGTGGAATGATACCTAATAATCTTAGCAGACCATCAACGAATAATGCAAGAGCAGTAAATCCTAAGATCATACTGATGACAGTAGCATCACGATTATGTTTTGCCATAGATGCTTCATCAATTTTTCTTGCTTCATCAACTGCTTTTTCAACAGCCATTGCAACAATCACATCTACTTCTGCTTTAGTATATGCTACTTTACGGATTCTTTCTTCCGTCATACTGCCTCCTATTTCTGTAAGGGGGAACTCTTTTATTAAATCTACCATTAACCTCCTGCCATATCACAACCCACAGTACTACCTACTAATATTCCTAGAGGAATTGCCCACCAACGTCCATCACCTCTTGATAACGCAGCACCTGCACCACCACCTACTAATGCACCAGCAAGTTTTCCATCACCACATTCATTTCCATCAGGAGAAGGTGTATAGTTTCTGTATACTTTTCTAGGTCCATATGAAGGATAGTCTCCATAACCGCAAGGAATTTTTATCCTTTCGCTATGCTTTCTTACATAACCTGGTGAACTTGCAGTACCAGGAACATATGTCTCACGATACTCATGACGATAGCAATTATTTTCATACGCATAACCATCTCTTGAGTTTGGAGAGTGCCACCAACGTCTAGTAGAGGGTGGTTCACTATGACTATGACTTTCTGTAGCATGAAGATTTTCAAAGTTATATCTTGGAGCATCTTCGTATGCTTGACGATTACTGACATCTCCAATAGCCTCTGTAATAGAACCTGCATTTACAGGAACTGAAGATAAAAGTAGAATAGCAGCAAGTGCAGTTTTCATGGTAACTCCTTTGTATATTCTAATTATAATAGAAAAGGGGACACTTGGAGTATCCCCTGTGACAGTTTGTGAAGTGGTTAGTCTTCTTCAGCAAGTTTAGCGAAGTAAGACATCGTATCTTCTTCATCTTCTATAGGAGAAGCAGCAACTGCTTTCTCTCTGAAGTCAGAGACTTCTTTACCCCAGTTTTTGCCTTCACTTAAATCTTCTAGAGGACTTTCCTCTTCAAGAGTTTCAGCATCAAACTTAACTGTAGGATTTGTTTTACCTAAGACTAAATCTAAACGTCCTTTAAGTTTTTCATATGTCTTAAAGTTTTTAGCATCTTCAAACTCAGCAAGAGAGTATCCCTCTTTCCAAATCTGTTCTAGACGATCATCATCGAAGTCACCTAATGTATTAGGTTGTGCGAATTCAGACTTGTCATAGTTCCAGTAACCATCTACCTTGCGTATCTTCAATTTGAAGTCAGCACCCTTCCAGAAATTGAAAGGATCGATAGGTGTCTCATCAGCAAATGCAGGTTGCATTGCTTCAACGAGTTTGTCAAAGATCTTCTTACCATACTTATAAAGAAATACTCTTCCTTCATTTTCTGGGTGTGCAGGATCAGACACAACATAGATGTTGCTGTAGTAAGATAACTTACGTTTCTGAGCACGAGCGATATTCTTATCTGACTCTTTGCCACTGTTCCAAAGTTCCCTGTTCAATTCTCCAACGGGATCATCCTTACCAATAGTAGTAAGAGAGTTCTCGATGTACCATTGTCCACCAGGACCTTTGAAGGCATGACTCCAGATCTTTGCCCAAGGCATTTCCTCACCATCTGGTGCAGGAAGGAATCTAATAACAGCATAACCGTTACCAGACTTGTCCAACTCAGGTTTCCAAAGACGCTCATCAGCACCTCCTCCACTCTGAGGTTGGTTTAGTTTTTCGATCTCTTGTGTCAACTTAGACAAGGTTCCACCTGCCTTAGATGCTTTTTTTAGTGATGCGAAAGACATAATTGTATTCTCCGTATTAGTTGTATTAAAGCTACTGTGTAATCGTAGCACACTATTTAGGCTCTGTCAATATCCCCATCTTTTTTTGCTGCGTCTTCTAATGTTTTGATCATGGTATCCATACAATCCATTAGATCTTTAAATCCAAATGCTTGAGACAAAGAATTAATTCTAGTCTTCATATCTGCTGCTTCAGCATCACCTGTAGTAGCAGCAAGAGAAAGTCTTGTATAAAATATTTTTTGTTTACCAATTAAATATTTACAATCTTCTATATGTTCTAACCTTTGTTCCTTACTCATCTCAGGAAGGTGTTGAGACATGACAGCAATCTCCTGATAGGTGTTGAATATATCTTGCAAATTACTTTGAACTTGATCTGATTGAAAGAATGTACTCATAACTTTACTTTAATTGTTTCTAAAATTACTGTCTTATATTTTTTACAATCAATATCTAGAAATGGTTGATACTTTTTAATCTTTTTCTTTGTATCTTTCCAGATCGGATCTTTGATTACTTTATCTAGGTTATCAATATAACCTAAACAGTGTTCAAATATAACCAAAGTTTCTAAATTAACTTCACCTGCATAATATCTTTTCAGCAATGGTGGGTGTTGTCCTTCAGTAAAAAATATATTATCAAAGTTGTTATCTGTTTCTTCTAATAAAACATTAACATCTTGTTTAAATTTATAAGTAAAAGACTCTTGATGTATCTTCCATTTAGTGTAGACATCCCTACTAAATGAACCAATGTATCCTTTAGGATCATTGATAAAATTAGCGACGAAATATCCTAAGACATCTCTCTCAGAATACTTTGTCGCTAACTTTTTAAAGAAGAAACGGTCACGTCTTTCTTCAAATGATTTTTCACTAGCAGATACTTTGCCATTGTATTTTTGATAATCATACTTATCTTTGGTGAAGTGATTTTTTAATGCAAGATACATTTTATACACTTCAAACCCTGTCACAATGGTAAAACTCCTTTAGATGATTGTTTCATATAATTCAAACGTTGTGCTTCATGTCGCAGACGTTCTTTTAATGGTTTTGAAATTAATTTAGGAACTGTTTCCACTTCAATTTCATTCTCTTGGCAGTAAGTAACTACCGCTTCGATGTAAGTAATGAGTCCATTACTATTTTTTACTAACCTTTCAATCTCAGTAGAGAATTTACTAGCGGTTAGAAATTTATCCTCTAGATTTTTAGTTTCTTTAGGCATTTCTTCCCCTAACAAATTCTTCGATGTAGGTTTTAAGTAATTGTAGATAGTCATCAAGATTGTACTTCTCAAATACTTGTATAGATCCTTCTTCAGTGGCGATAAGTGTGACAATTTTTTTTACCTCAATTCCTGATCGTTCGAGGAACATCGCTGCATACGCAGTCTCTTGGACAAAATAATTTTCGATGTATTCCTCTTTTTTTTCTTTAGTAGAAGTTTTGAAATCTATCACTGCTAACTCGCCATTGAACTCAGCAATACAATCCACTCGACCTGCCAAACCAAGATAATGTGAATAGAGAAAGGTCTCTAGACAATAGATATTATCTATTTTGTTCAGTGTAGATTTTGCTGCTTGAAACATTCTAACAGATAATGGATTATTTTCCAAGTATGTGTCAGTGTTTAATTCACCTTTGAAATAATCTTCAGCAAGGTTATGAAATGCTGTACCGCGTTGAGTGGCACGAGCAGTGATACGATTAGCCTCGTTTTCACCAATTTTATTTCTCCAATCCTTAAAGAATTGTGCGTTCTTGAAAGATGTGATTGAGGTCACGCTTGGATAATATTTATCAGCACCAGGAATTGGATAGAATCTTACTCCATCTTTATTCACAGGTTCGACATCAATTTCATTGACATCAACATTAATAAAATTAAACATTTATAATCCTAAATTGTATTTTGCGATGAGGTATGACTTGACTAAACCAGAACGAACAATATCATCGATACCAAATTCTATACAAGAAAAATCTTCCATGTTCTGTAAGATTTTAATAAAATCTGATATACCATTCTTATCATTCTCTCTTGTTAAATCAGTTTGAGTTATATCACCACAGAACATGATCTTACTATCCTCTCCAATACGAGTGATCATAGAATCAAGTTCGTGGAAGTTTAGATTACTAAACTCGTCTACAATAACAATAGAATTATCAAGGGTAACACCGCGAATAAAACTTGTAGACCAGAAACTAATAGTTTCTTGTGCTCTGAGGTTGTCATAAAGCATGTCAAATGAATTATCATCAGGCATACTAAACATATACCTAACCATATTCTTGTAAGGAATCTGATACAGTGCAGACTTATCTTCATGGTCACCTGGTAGGAAACCAATCTCACGAGTAGGCACGAGTGATCTTACAATGTATATCTTATCATATGGTGAGTTCTCGTCAAGCACTTGTTGTAAAGCAAGATACAAAGTGATGAAAGTTTTACCCGTACCTGCAGCACCATGAAGTAATAGGTTCTTACCTAATTCATGCTGCTCAAAAGCAACCTTCTGATTATCTGTCAGAGGTTTGATCTCTGTCATGTAAGAAGAATCAATAGGTTTCTTTCTTTTCATTTGTTTCCTTGACATACCGTTAGGATAAGTTTTAGGAGAGTTTGTGCCTTTGCGTGCTCTTGCCATAATTTAAGTGAAACGACTCAAGTTTGAACCAGGATGTGCTGCTTGGACTTTAGACATTACTTCTTTAAATCCATCATCCATTTTAGGTGTCCCATATGTTTTACCTGCAACACCTGCGTTCCAATCTTTATCCCAATCGGGATTGTCTTTCCTCCACTGATCATAATCTTTCATACTCATGTTGAGTTCTTTTTTCTCTTGAGTATTTTTATTTATTACAGGGTATAAAGGCATGTTAAATCCACTCCAATGCGGTTGAGATAGTTGGGAATTGCTCGACAAAGATTTGTTTAGAACCATTAGCAATGTCCATGTGTTCTTTTTGAGTTCCATGTGCAGAACGTAGATCAATATAATGAATCCAAGAACGTAAAGAACCCGTCATGTAAAGACGAGTAGGAGTTGCTAGAGGGAGTACGAACCTCGCACACTCTTTAGCAATACCTTGTTTAAGCAACTGTTTGTAGAGTTGCATACTATTTTCAAAGTGTTTCTTTATTCTAATATCAAACTCTTGTTTTGTAAAGTCATCAACATCATCAATACTATTCTGTCTATTCTTTTCATCCTGACGACGTAATTCAAACATAGGAATTTCTTCAGCAAGCATTGAAGAGTCAGCATATCTCTGAGAAAATTCCTGATATGTAAATGATCTATGTCTTAAAACTTGAGCAGCAATACCTCTGGTAGTTTCAATCTGAAGTGTCATGGATGCCTGTTCAAAGACGCTCCAATGCCCATGTTTTATACAATACTTAAGAAGACCCTCAACCTTAGGGTTCTCTTGATTCTTAGGGTTTGAGACCCTTGCGATATAACCAATAGTCTTTTCAGCGTCAGGAGTGACGGAGATCAGAGATACATTATTCATTAGATGATGCAAATAAAATTCTAGAAATTAAGTATAGGGCAACTGCTTTTAGATAACCAATAGTCGCTAAACCAAAAAGACCTGGCATTAACCAGTTCCATAATAGCATAAGAATGAGAGGTTTGACAAACACACCTAACACATTAGATGCTGCCTTGTATGCTTCTTCATCCTTTTGTTTTTTCATTGCTGCCTTCTGTTCCTTTGTCCTGTTAAGGAACATAGTCATCTTGTCTTGCGTTTCTGTTTCTTGGGTTGAGTTGGATCGTTCCATAATTTAGGATTAATTATACCTTTTGATTGTGTGAATTTTACAAAATCTTTTTTATAAAGATCATAATAATAATCAAAAAGGTCTACTGATTTATTTCCAATCGCAATATCATACACAGACTTACCATCTTGTTTATACTCAACAAGAAAGGCAGTGTATGGTAGCGATTTATCTTCAGCATCTTTAGGATCGCAGTTTTGTTTGAGGATTTTGATACCTGTCAACTGCGACCTCCCCATTCTATTGAAGGGAATGCTTCAGAGACTACTGCTTTAGTAATTCTCTTATACTTTTCATTGAGTCTACCATCTTTTACAAGAACAAGAAGTTCTGCTTCTTCAGCAGATAGACCTTCAAGTAATTGAACAAACATAGTTTCTCTTTTCAAAGATTTGATTCTAGAATCACCACCTTTGAAGAACCTATAGAGTCCTCTATACTCTTGCTCTAATCTGGTATGGTCTGTACCAACTGGTGCATCATTTGGTGTATAAGGAACATCACCTTCTGGGAGTTCTGATAAGATACTCTCATCAAAGTTGATGATCATTAATTGACGTAATGCAGGAGAGTTGTGTTTTTTAAACAAGTCAACCTTTTCCTTTTTAGTCTTTGCGTTAGAAATCTTTCTTAAGATTTCAGAAATTAGTAACCTAGGGTTACTATTCATAACCGATTTTGTAGGCATAATAAAATTCAATTAATTTAATCTTCTTCATCATCGTCATCTTCGACGATCATGTCACGAAGGTAAAGTAGTTCATCATGAACTATTTGTCCATCCTCATCTAGCATTTCTGGATGGGAGACTGATTTAGCATAGGCAGCGTTTTCGATGAAATCTTCAACGTAACCCTTTGCCAACCAAGAAATAGTTATACCGAGTAAAAATGCTCCGATAGTAACTAGAACTGCTATCGCTATCAACAAATAATCGTATAGCATAATAGACCTCCGTAGTTATCTTTATTTAGAAGTTTTTCTACGACCTGGTCTTTTATACCATTCGTATTGCCGAGCATCTATCAAAATCTGTGACAAGTACTTAGAAATTTTCCTTGCTTTTGGTTTGCCAAGATGCCCATATGCTTCACGAAGTTGTTGATGATAAGAATCAGATCCACCCTTGACGTATGCATCAAGGTCAGAAATAGTCAACGCTAATGTTTTAGCAGTTGGACTATCAATAAATTCTTGTATTTCTACACGTTTGATCTTGCTGTGTATTAGATAGTTGTATGGTTTGAAGAGAAACATGTTCTTTTCAAACGCTGCATCAATAGCACAATCGACAAGTGTATAGAACTCTTCCATCAGATCAAGTTATTTTCACGAAGGTATTTTACGGTCTCAGTACAACCACCTAAGTTGTTGCCACCCAAGACTACTTGAGGAAAGGTAGAACCCATTCCAAACTGAGTATAGAATGATTCTCTCTCAAAGTCAACCCCAAGTTTATATTCTCTGTAGTTATATCGTTTTCCTTCAAGGACTTGTTTAATTTTTGTGCAGTATGGACAACCTGATCTCGTGTAAATTGTAAAATTCATAGTAATGTAATAGAATAAAAAAGACCCCTACTATGTAGAGGTCTTGATCCATCTCGAACCGAGACTATTTAGAAAGTGAACTTAACACCTGCTTTAGCACCCCAGTCGATGTCATCTTCGTTAGTTACTCCAGAGATTTCTCCGTAGAACTTATCATAAGATCCACCAACGTATCCGATTAACTCAACGTCACCGAACTCATCAGTTGATTCTGTGTGAGTCACTGTAGGACCACCAGATACATACCAACCGATACCACCAGGTGTTTCTCCCTCGTATCCTACTACTGCTTCTAATCCACCAGATGTATAAGCACCATCAGGATATGAACCTGTTGCTTCCAAATTAACGTATGGACCAGCAAAGGCTGCACCAGCGAATAGGAATGGAGATGCTGCTACTGCAGCGATTGTTAGTTTTGTCATTTAATTTTTTTAAAGTATCTCGCAAGAAAAAATCCCTTGCGGATGATAGTTCTCCCGACATGGAAAACTGTGTACATACGCAAAGGGTTACGATCTTTCGAGTCCTTTGTTACGTTGCTATTTAGTATACCAGTATACTAACCATTTGTCAAGTGTTTTGATTTTGAAGCTTTTCTCTTCATCATTTTAGCAAAGAGGACATCTTCTTTAGTCCACAATTTCTTGTTGATCTTGCGTTCCTTGATGATTTTTTTTGCTGCTTGAATTGTTTCTTTTGGATTCATGTCTTGCCTTTTCTTTGTATTCTTGTAGTTTTTTTCTAGACTCTATGAGCATCTGACGTGTTCTATGACTCCCTTCCTTAAAAGAATCAACGTCTAGTGAAGGTATAAAAATATCTGATGGGTCTACTATCGCATCAAAATGTGCATCTTGATCACCTAGGATTTCTCTAAGTTCCTTAGGTAAATTTTCGTTCTTAATTTTTGGTAAGTCCATTAAGTTGTAGTGTAAGTATAACCTATTGCCCTTCTAGTATCCCAAAATAAATTTGCACCACTTTGGACGTTAAGGTTTAAAGATGACGTTATTATAGCACCAGATTGTGAGATTGTCCATGCTACACCACCAGGATTATCTGTCCATGTATTACCCGAAGAGGGATTCGTATCAGTTACATTAGTTACTGAGACAACAAGGGTATGTGCACCTGCACTCAGACTAGAGAGAGTGGTAGTTGTGCTAGAAGTAAATGAACTGGATGTTGCTATCTGCGTTCCATCAAGTGTGAATGTAGCAGAGTTATCTGCCTGACATTCAAAATCATAATTACCTGTTGTAGGAATATTTATATTATAAGTTGCTGTCTGAGCAGCATCTAATAATGGATCTTGATTACTAGGGAATACTGCATAGGTATTCATAAAGGTAGACCACAATGGATGAGGACCAGAAGCTACCCAAGCAATACTTGTTGCAGTTGTACAAACACCACCCTTACACATTTTAATATACCAACCACCAGGATTTCTATCCCACTTATATGCATTACCAGTTGGAAGACCATCTGAGTCAGTGAATCCACCTGCAGAGTTTGTGCAATTTACAGTGATTGTTGCTGTGCCTACACTAAGAGATGCTGTAGCAGTATATGGAGTAGTGTTAGAACCATTTTCAAACATTCCACCTGTCGCATTTATAAGAGGAGATGTAGAATCTCCTAGAGTCAACGTGCCAGTATCATCACATGCAAATTCAAATCCATAAGTATCCGCTTCAGTAATAGGTATTCTATATGTAACTACTTGAGGAACTAATGGAAGTGTGCAAGTGGCAGGATTAGTCCATACCCCATACTTGTTTGCTTCTGCATTCCATTGACCATTGATATTTGTTGTAGGAGTTGCTGCTAGAACATCAGTGATAGTAAATCTAGCATTACAATCATTACCATCACCATCTTTTAAACATAATTCAGCATTACTATTTTGAACTATAGGACTATTTGCAGCGTTTAATCCTGTATATGTTATTCCATATGTACCTGTTGAAAGTTCTAATGAATGACTTTCTGAACCAGATCTACCAACTTGAGTCCAAGTAGTAGATCCTATTTGAATATTATCTACTGCAACACCTGCTGTTGTTGTTCTATCATTCCATTCTAATTTTATCTGAACAATACCACTTCCTGTTCCACCAATTACTAAGTTTGCACTTGTAGAATCAAAGGTTGCTGTGATTGTAGAGTTGTTTGGTATGCTTTCAGTTTCAGATGTAACTGGAAATGTTACTGGAGAAGATCCTTCTATTGCTGTTTTAGTAATTATTGTTCCATTAGGTGCATATACTTTTCTTGGTCTAATATTAAGATCAGGTTCAAAAGGTGAACATGCCTCAGGATTCATCTTAGGCACAAAGAAGTTCTCACCTAATTCTAATCTTTTTATTTCGTCCGTATAATTTACTGGTAAAGGAAGAACGTAAGGATCTTTTGTAAATATATCTTTGCAATCATAATACTCTATACTTCCATCACTTAAAGTTCTTTTCTTACATTGTGTCTCTAGATACCATAAACCATATGCCTGACCATCATCACTACCACCAATATCAACTCCTAATGTTTCATCTAATTGAATGAATAACTCTGGAGGATTACCATATACAAATTCTCTACCATCATCTATCCCTCTTGCAGTATCGTCAAGAGCAGAACGTGAACTATAACTTAAATCTTGTTCGGTAGGAGGTAGGTCACATATAGGACCGAAACTACCTTCTGGAAAATAGTATGCCATAAAAAAAGAAGGGGTTTTATCCCCTTCTATTTAGATTAGGTTAGGACAGGTCCTAACGTGATACCTATTGCAACAAAGAATATGAATTCAAATATTGAGAAGTATCCTCCATATTTTAATAGAAATTGAGTCATTTGTGCTTGTGCTCCTCAGCTTTTGTTTAGAGTGCGTTACCACGAGGTAATACTTCCTCAGGGAATACAAAGTTTTCATGCGGTTGGTCAACTGATGACATCCATGCTCTCATACCTTCATTAAGAAGTATATTCTTAGTGTAGAAAGTCTCGAACTCTGGGTCTTCTGCTGCTCTTATCTCTTGAGATACAAAGTCGTATGCTCTAAGGTTAAGTGCAAGACCTACGATACCTATGGATGATGTCCACATACCCATGACAGGAACGAACAACATGAGGAAGTGTAAGAATCTTTTGTTAGAGAAAGCAATACCAAATATCTGTGACCAGAATCTGTTTGCTGTAATCATACTATAAGTTTCTTCTTCCTGTGTAGGATCGAATGCTCTGAAAGTTGTAGATTGAATCTTACCTTCAGTATATTGTGATGTGTCTT
>VTLG01000644.1_pt1 | contig 40257 bp, 28 predicted proteins | sample 4694571 | NCBI WGS metagenome assembly VTLG01 (sample SAMN12604809, study PRJNA352737) | marine metagenome | biome: ENVO:00000447; feature: ENVO:00000209|ENVO:00000569|ENVO:01000036; material: ENVO:00002151; isolation source: viral sequences binned using virsorter ... | reverse complement strand
CAACTTTAGGATTTAGATCTGCACGTTCATCTATATTCTGAATCAAATTTGTTATATATTTGTCTCTTGTTAATTTTTTATCTACAACTAATGGAAAATATTTTGGTTTGAGAGAACCTGCAGTTCCACCTTTGCCTTTTGGTTTTTCTATTTGATCAAACTTTACTCTATATAATTTTCCATCATAATCAATAAGTGCCTTTGATACATATTCTCCTTCATTAATATATTCAATTTCTTTTCCTTTTTGTAATTGTATTCCATTAAGCACTGATTTACCTTTCATAGCAACGTCAAATGCTTTAATATAAGATTCTTTTTGTGGAGATTTTAAGACTGTTTTAACTCTATCTTGTGAGGAAAAATATTTTATATATTTTTGTTGTCCAGTCGCACCAGGCATTAGTCATCCTTCTTTCCCTTCAGAAGTTTTTGCAACTCTGCCGTACTACCAACAAACAAAGCATTAGTAACTTTTTCAGGAACGTTCTTGACTTCTTTTGTGATGTTTTTTACTTGCTGATGAAGACCGAGAAGATTTTGATTTTGATCACCTATTACTTTTATGAGTTGTCCGACAACCTCATACATACGTGCGTTACCATTCTCTTTTGCTTCCATTAATAATTCATCAAGTGCATCATGACCACGCTCAATCACATTATAATAATTTTCTCTTGCATATTGATAATCAGTATCCAATTCATCATCACTCTTTCGTGGTTCAATCTTTGGCGGTTTTTCTCTTTCAATAACCGCATTTTCTGCAACGTTTAATATTTTATCTAAATCGTCAAATGCGTTACTCATGAGTCTATTCCAGTTTCTGGGTCGCTATCGACTGCAGGATTAAAAATTGTAACAGTGGTATTAGCATCAAAATCAACTTTTGGATCTACATCTACATCTTTACCACCAACTGGTGTAATAGATATTCTACTAATCGAATCACCCTGAACACCCCCTGTTTCTAAAATAAATTCATCACCGTCTTCTAATGATAAGAAATCAGATGCGGAAATTGTACTAGATTCTAATCTCATTCTATCCAAATCAGGTATATTGTCACCAAGACCATCAAACTCATGAAAATCGACTTGAACACTTTTAACAATTTTACCGCCACCTTTAATATCTGGATATAAAAATCCTTTCATAAAAAAGTCAAGAGTCCATATTAACGTTCTACGTGCAGTAAATTCACCATCAAACGTATCCTCTAATGATGCAGAGTTAAATGATATCGGAACATCTAATTTTATTCCTAATTCTGAAACTGCATTTATTGTCACGTTAAATTCAGGTGTGAAAAATGGAAGTATTTGCTCTAATATTTGAGTACCGTCCTCAGCATTATCAACAAACACAAACAATTGAAAATCCATATTGTATGGAACTGGATTAAACATTTTTCTAAGCGTGTTTCTACCCTCAGTATTTGCAGGTCTTCCGATTATTTTACCAACAGAATTTAACTTTCTTATAGGATCATATGTAAGAGATGTCATTTCAAATCCCATACGTGGTAATTGTATGGCAACTTGTCTGTCAATATTTGGGTCTTGTCTTATTCGTGTAAGAAATTTTTGTTTTGGTCCATATGCTATGGGAACTTTTTGTCTAGATACAACATTACCAGACGAATTCTTCTTTTCTATGTTTAAGTCATTAAACAAAGTTCCGAAAAGAACTACGTATTTTCTAATTGTCTGATGATAAAAAGTTTGTCCTAGCATAGTAAATATATTTATAAATAGTAGTATGGCCTTATCTATAAAAAAACAAGGTATTAATTTTGAAATTGATCAGGGTTGTACCTTCTCAAAAACTTTTACTGCAAAAAACGCAAATAATGCAAACGTAACGATTACTGCTGGTTCAATTGCGGCCAGAATGCAGAAATCTTATGATACGTCAAATACATCATTAAGATTAGATTTCACAACTTCTACATCAGGATCAAACGTTACTATTTCGGCAACCGCTACTCAAACTGCTTCTATGGCACATGGTCGTTATTATTATGATATTGAATGGACACACGACACGGTAGAAGTTGAAAGAATTGCGGAAGGCATTATTACTCTATCACCTGGAGTAACTTAATAATTACTTTCGCTGAATGGATTAGATTCAGAAAAGTCTATGATTGAATCTGCTTCAGTTTCAATTGTAACATTATTTGCGGATACGTCATTAGTAAAAACTCTAGTATCTGGTGTTGTGTTTAGACTATAATATGCACCACTTGTATCACCAACAATATTTGATGTGGCCCCAAAAGTGCCTACTACGTCTGTAATCTTTAATGTTTTATCAGTAGCATTCCAAGAAACAACTCTTGCTTTTGTATTTGCTGAACCTACAGAATCTCCAACATAAACTGTTTCATCATCTACATAGGCTCCAGATCCATCACCCATAGATAGATTTATAGAATATGCTAATGTATCTTCAATTTCATCTATATCTTCAACACCAGTATCAATTCTCTGATCATCATATTGAAACAATTCACATGTTAAATCAAAGATAGGTAATTTGCCAAATTGATAAAACATTGATTCGTGTTCTACGAATCTTATTTCATAAAGTTTTTTGTTTAATGGAAAAAATATTACATCACCCTCTAAAGGTCTGTCTTGTTCTGTGATGTCTAGGTTATCAAAACGTCTTCTTGCTACTGAAAATACGACTTGGTCACGTATTTCTAATCCAAACCTAGATACAAAATCACCTTCACCCTCAAATCCATCAACCGACTTAACATACATTTCTATTAAATGTGCTTGATTGAATTCTGATATAGTATCTTCACCATATAGCAAATCTTCATTAACAAATTTTCTTGGTAAATAATAAACATCAATACCATAATTCTTTATTGCTTCAATGATTAGATCTTGATGAAGATTTTGTTCTGGTGTGCTTTCGAAATGATTAAAATATACGCTTGTAGCCATTAGAAAGGTCCTGCTCCAATCATCATATCAACAGGAAGTTCGTTACGCAATTGCATATCTTCCTCAATTTGATTAAGTTCTTGAGTGGCATCTTCAAATAATTGTCTTCCGTTTAAATTTACACCACCTGGTAGTTGTACGCCATCATACTTAATTAAATTTGCTCCCCATTGTCTTTTGAATAAAGCAGTTACATATTTTTTCAGAAAAATATCATTATAAACATCTGTAAAAGAATCAGGATTAACAACCGCAAAACACTCTACAACTATAAATTCGTCAATTCTTATATCATCATTTACCCAATCCAAATCTAAATGTAATCGATTTTGATGTCTATTGAAACGTATAGGTTTTTTACCAACAAATATATCGTTTAACAATTGTAAATTTCCTTGAGTCATTTGATAATTTGCTAATGATCCTGAGGCGAGATAAGGCATTTCATTTAAATGAAATTGATATCTAAAGTTAAACATACTTGCGGTTGTCTGGCCACCAGTCGTACTATTGATATCAAAAATATTTACGATTCCAATAATTCTGTCATCCAATGGTATATAATGATTATCAATGTCACCAAATGTTACTGAACCTGCAGTTGCGGTTGCTCCAGAATCACCTCCTGTAACAGTTTCAGATGCAGTAAAAGTCGAAGATGTATTGTTGTTTTGAGTACCATTTCCGTCTTTATGATTTTTAAATGTGATGACTGTAGAATTTGCTGAATGCACTGTAGCAGTAGCATTAGATGTACCACCGGTAATAACTTCTCCTGCATCAAATGTACCTGTAACACTTGAAATATTTAATGTCGAACCAGTTATTTTTCTTCTGACATATGTTTTTTCTACACCATCAAAATGATATTCTTGAAAATATTGCAAACCCTCATCTATTCTGTCTTCAAGTTGATCGTCATCAACATTGATTTCTACGACAGGTTTGCCTAACATACGTAAGGAATATTGTTTTAGTGCTTCTCTTGAACTTGGTTTAGCCATTTAATCTCTTAACTAACTATTAATTAATGATCCATCTGAATCTAATACTTTCAATCTACATTCAACACCATCACTAATTACGCTATTACCTATAATTGTTGTTGTACCTGTACCACTTGTAAATGTTGCAATTCCTGATACACCTAATGTTGCACTTAAAGTAACCCCAGATGTAACACTCAATGTTGAATCAAAAGTTGCCGCACCTGTAGTTCTAAATGTTCCATTGACATCCATTTTAAAAGTAGGTGTTGAATCATTTATACCTATGTTTCCATTAGCGGATACTACAAAAGCACCAGTTGTAGAATTATTCGCAACTTGCATGATAAGACCACCATCTGTTCTAGCATTCTTTACAAAAAGTGTAATGTCATCAGCATCACCTGAATTAATAAAACTTACTAATGGTTCAGTTTGAACTCCAGAGGCAGACACATTTAATGCTACTTTATCTACTTTATTTTGAACAATATCAACAGCCTTCATTCCATCGGTTGCAATTTTCAATGCAGTACCACCAGTTGCACTTGCATGATTTTGTTTAATATCAATTAATGTTCTTTCTCCTGTACTGGCAGAATTATCATCTATCGCAATTGCACTTCCAGATGTTAAAGTAGTTGTTGTGATATTAACGACATTTACTGACGTTTGATCTGCATCGATTTGTATTGCTTTTTGGTCATCGTCATTTGAATCGATATATAACCCTGTTGTTCCATCCGTTGCACCAACATTAACATGAAGTTTTCCTGCCTGAGTTCCAAGAGTACGAGTACCTGGTATTTGAACAGATGATCCAAATTCACTATCAATCATAAATGCATTTGCGGCATTTGCGCCAATCATCATTCTATCGTTTGTATGATCATATGTAACAAATCCAATATCAGTATCGTCAATATCGGCAAAAGCGATCACACCATTTGATGCAGTATTACATAAAATAGTCATTCCAGCATCAGCATTACTTTCCAATACTAATTCATCAGCAAAAGTATCTACATTAAAAGTGGTTATTGTTCCACTGGAACCATCCCAAGCGGCATAATCACTTGCGGCCGCATATTCTGTTCTAATATGTAATTTACCTTTAGACGATGTAGGTCTTTTTTCTGATCCAATGTTTGTAGAAACTTCAGTGTATTTACCAATACCTACATTAGATGTATGAGCCAATCCAACGTCTATTGCTAAGGCTACGGCATTGGTACTTACGAGAAAACCTGCTCCATTCACGACAACATTACTTGCTTCAACCGTACTTGATTGCACACGAGATGTGTTCATATACATGTTTTGTATATTAGCACCATTAAAATCATGCGTTCCAGCAGATAATGTAATACCTCCAACAGTCTCACTATTCACAATGATTGAAGGATTGGTGATCCGAACGGCGTCATCAACTGAAGCAGTTAAATTTGCAGATGATATCGTACCTAAACTTGTAATAGTTGCACCATCAAAATTCATTGTTGATGTACCAGTTACAAATTTTTGTCCGTTGAGATCGATTTTACTATTGTATATAAAAGTATTTGCGATTGATGTATCGGCTAATGATGGAGATGCTACATCAATTGCAGTGCCTCCTAAAATATGTGTTTGATGTACATTACCCAATGATGTAGTGTTTGCTGAAGTAAAATTAATATTACCACCGGTAAATGTAAGTCGTGTTCCAGTTACAAGTGTTCCTGTTACAGAATCAGAAACAACTTCTGCAACTTGAAATCCTGATGTTGAGTTAGCAAAAACAATGGCACTATTTGGATCTACGCTATTTGCTTTATTAATTTCTGTTACAATATCATTGGTTCTATTACGCCAATCATCAAAAGTATTAGTTAATTCTACTGAACTTACACTAGGCATGTTTTCCTCTTATGTCTTGAAGGTGAAATAAAACCAAATCTAATTTATGTTTTAAATCATTCACTTCGTTTCTCAAATTATTTATTTGTTGTGACTCCGATAATTTTTTTCTATGTTTCAACAATGCCTGTTTATCATTAGCGAGTATGGCATTATTATCAAGATCTTTCAAATAATTTGGATGATCCGTCTTAACTTTCATTATGGATTACCTACGCTATCTAATGCTAATGCTTTTAGATCTGTAACTTTTGGTATTCCGATAAATGTTGTTTGAATATCTAGATCTCGTGTAAAAACAAGTTTAATCGCAAATGTTCTAAAATTTCTAAATGTTGCAGTTCCATCGTTTGTTGAATAATTAATTTTTTCATCCTTGGTCTTGAAAACATATTCTTTAAAATCATTTTCGTTTAAAGAAAATAATCCTTCTGATGTTTCTTGATCCATAAGAACGTATGGTTTGTCATCAAAATTTTCAGAATCTTCGCCAGAAAGAACTTTGTAATATACGTAAATATTTGTGCCTCTCGGTTTATAAGCATTCATATACACACGTATATCAGAAGCATCAAAACCCTCTTCTAATGTAACTCTTCTAGAAATGTATTTTGCAGTTAAATTACCGCCTCTAGAATGTTGAGTATTTGCAGTTAGCATATTTGAAGAATTTGAACCTTCACTTACGATTCTAATTACAGGATCTGTACCTGATAATGCACTGGCCACTGTTACTGTTGGATTCGTTAGGTATCCACTACCTGGATTAACAACTTTTATGTCATTAATTTTTCCATCCGATCCAACATTGGCGGCAATTGTGGCAGTATTACTTCCAACATCAGGATCTGATACAGTGAAGGCACTGGTGTTTCCATCAACGGCATTTTCTGATGCGTATCTTCCTGTATCACCACCATATTCAGATTGTAATAAACTTGAACCTGAACTTATTATAAGAATATTTGAGTTTTTTATACCAGCATTATTAACATCATTCTCAATTGAAATAATTCCTGCTCTTGTTTCGTCAAATACAGGACTAATTATTGTATTCGCAGAAGTAAAATAAACATTCAATTGAAAAGAATTTCCATACGCATCTATCAACTCATCAGTCTCATAAGTTATTTGTTGTTGTGTTTTAAAATCAATGTTTTTATTAGGTACAAATTGGGTTGCACTACCCTTGACCGCCGCATTTTTTGCAGTGGTAAAAAAATGAAAAATTGATGAAGTATTTGCAAATTCAATTGTATCAGAAATAACTTTCATGCTATCCATAATAGAATTGGAAGAAGCATTGCTTGAAGATGTCACTTTATTCGTTAATCTTGCATGTGCAAAATCTGAAGAAAAATTACATCTATTAATTTTAAACATCAACCCTTCATTTTCTAAACCAGTTCTTGTTTCTGCATTTGATGGTTTAAATAATTTACCAACATATGGTTGCTTTGTAATTTTTCTATCCGTTCCTGTATGTTTGGCACCTAATTCATAAGCATACAATTTATATTCAGATGTTGCAGAATTTAACGTGAAAGCATATTCACCTGGATTCAAGAACACAGGAAAATCAAATTTAAAAATTGTTTTTGATCCTACGTTTGATCCGCTTTTGTTAGCGGTTAATGAATTTCCAAGTGACGTATCAGGAAAACCTCCAGAAGAATTTGCTACTGGCGTGCTAGTATTAGCGGTCACTCTTGCTGGAGTTAAAGTAACTTGAGAACCAGGAATTACAACCGATGGACTAGGAGCACCTTCGACCATTGGTCGTAAATCAAGTGTGATACTATTCTTTGATCCTAAAGAAGATTCTTTCTGACTGAAATATAATTCAACACTATCAAGAAAAACACCAGAAGGAAAATTATCTTCGGCAACAAAAAATGATTGTGATAATGGTGCAAAAAATTTATTTGACTCCGACCTTCTTGGTGTTGCATAACTTTTAACAATGTTTTCGGTTGATATATCATCACGTTTTTTAATCAAAGGTCTGACTGATATTACATTATCTTCTCTATTTGAATCTATTACGCCTTTATTATGAAAAATTCTTTCTGCAACCGATGTTGTGCTTGCTAAAATATTATCTGAATCGTCTGTCAATCTAAAAACCAATTCTCCAGAAGTGAATCTATCTGAAGGAATATTAAAAATACCAGCGGTAACACCTTCGTTTGATACTGTCAATTGACCGTCACTTAAATTATAATTTGTAACAGATGAGATTGTTCCATTAGCCAATGTGTCTATACCTTGTACAACTGACCCGATTGAAAAAGCACTTTCTGTTGATTGATTTATAATCATTATTGAACACGAATTAACATCATTTCTATCAGACATATAAACAATTTTAGCAGTGTTTCCAGAATTACCTGCAGATCCAGTTATTTTAATAGTTTCATAATTTGATGATGTTGTTCTAAAAACATTTGATGTGCTGACATTTGATAAATTCAATAAAGAAGCCTGTTTGACAAAACTCGTTACCTTAATGTCATCAAAAAAAGCATAAACGTTTTTATTAGGTTTAATACCTTTCGCAACAAAACTTATTGTTTGCTCTCTCACTTTTGGCAATACAGAGATATTGACAACTTTATTTCCTATTGTCTTAATTATTTTCTCAGGTACGTTTCCTTTTTTTAGACCAGACAAAGTTTTGTTTTGAGTTGTGGTCTTTGCTCTTCTATCATTACTTGCAGAATCTCCTGCATCTCTAGTACCTACTTTTACGTCTTCTATTATTTGCTTACCAGACCAAATATCTTCCCAGTCGTTATAATGAGATCCATGACCATTAGCGGTAGGCATATCTGTCCAATTATCGTATTGTCCTTCAAGATTTACCACAACTTGAGGTCTTATAGAAGTATCATACCAGTTATCTGTAGGCGGATCTAAATCACAAACACCAATATAATTTGAAAAAGAATATGGATTTACAGAAATTGTCTTTTGCTCATTTTTACCTAAAAGATTTCCTGTAAGTGGTTGATCTAAAAATGGACTAGATGAAAATGGTAAAGTAAGTATTCCACCATTATTTACGAGTGTGCTATTTTGAGTATTAGCATCAAACTCTAATCTGTGTAAATCACTTTTGAATGGAGGTCTTAAAGTTTTATTTTCATAATCAACTGATATGTTATAATCATCATTAAATACGTCACCAATATTATGACCAGCAAAAGGATCAACAAGAATACCATTTTTAAATCTATCATTATCATTCGTATCAGTGATTGTCAAGCCATCTGCTTCTTTTTCTAAAAGATTAAGAGAGACATAATACTCAAGATTTTCTATACGTTTTTCGAGTGTTCCTATATCTTTCATTGTAAAACGTTTATTATCAACGTATCTTGCTTGAATATCATTCGCATTAAACGTATAGGCAGGTATTTCCATCGAATATAAAGTCATAGAATCTTCATCATCTGCTGGTAATACAGGATTTAAATCAGATACTCCTTTAATGACTTTAAAATTTCTGTCTCTTGTTAAAACAATCTTATCTTTTCTTGGTAAGAAATGAGCATAATCAGTATCAAATGTATAATCAAAATCGGGTAAAACTTTACCTTGAAAAACATTTGCTGTAGTAGTAATATCGTTTGTTCCTGTATCACCACCATTTGTATTAGCGGTTTCAATTCCGATTCTTTTTGGTCTAAAATCAATAACATCACGTAGTTGAAATTTATTTCCTGATACAGGTGATGTATATGGAGGTACTTCAGTATATGGTGTATTACCAGCGCCACTATAAATGTATGAATCAACTGTAAATGGACCTGTACCGCTATGTGTATAGTAATCTACGATTGCGACAACCTGTCCTACTGGTTTATCTTCACCTGGTTTCAATGAAATTTTTCCATAATCATAGAAGTTATCTTTTTGACCAGTGTCAAATTCAAATCTAGAAGTAATATTATGTTGATTAGCGGAATCAGCAATAGATGCAGTGACCATTGAAGTTTTGACATTAGCATCTGGATTAAGTGAATCAATAATAGCGACTAATTTTTTTACATCAGAAATTTTTAAAGAGTTGTTTGCACCTGGTTGCACATTCATTGATGTGCCAAATGCAATTTGACCAGAATCTGCTTGAATTTTATTTGTAGAATTATGATCGACATTTGCAACTGTGGTGTTTCCTGTGACAATTGTTTTCTTAGAAATTTGAGAACCTGCACCACTATTAGTAGCATTTGCACGTTGCATAGTAGCAATTACTTGAACAGTGTGTGATGCAAAATCAGGTGCTCCAGTTGCGTCCGATCTTGCTTTTACAACTAAAGTACCACCATTATTTTCAAGTTCTATTGCTCTTGTATGAGATGAACCTGAAAACAAAGTTGTACCTGATGTATTTGAAAATTCTATGACCCTACCTTGATGTGTGCCTGCCGTAGCAGTTACTATATAATTTGCATCTGCTTCCGATTCAGAAAGAGTCTTTGTAGTAGCAGGATAAAATGCCTCACCAGATGGTGCAGTGGCAGTGCCACCTGAAGTTGAATTTAATGTTACACTAAACGTTCTTTTGAATCTATATGTTGTAGAACTTGATCCTGTAGGATTTAAATTTGCTACGGTAGAATTCTGTAATGGAAAAATTAATGTTCTTTCATCATCATTCGCTTTAAAAAGTATAGTTTCACCTGTTTCAATACCTCCAAGTCTTCCACTTGGATCAACGTTAAACCCATCAGATATTTTATTGTTTGCATCTGATTGAGAAGCATCAACCTTAACACCTGATCTTACATTTTTTATACTAAAATCTAAACTATATGTCGATGTAGCCGTAGTTGGTTGTGATAAAGCACTGTCTAGTACGGCAGTGTATGTAGTTGATGGTGTAAAAGCAGTTTCATTTCCAGTCCATTCTACAATCTTTCTTGTGTCCGATGTTGTGACACCAAGAAAAGATGTATTGACAGTAACTTCAACACCATATAATGTGTTTGCAGTAGGAAATAATTTCGTGGGTTGAGAACCTCCTCCGCCTAATGAAGCCGCCAATCTCACTATTGATGTATTTGCATTTGCGGCGGCTACAGTTCCGCTCACTTTTTCAAATCTAAAATCAAATAAATGTGCATCGTAAATTGCAGGGTATAATCTATGATAGGTATTTGCTTCTGTGCCAGCGGCAATATTCTGAGCAGAGCCAAAATATAAACTATCAATAGTGCTACTTCTACCTGCTCTAAAATCTAATTGTCTAATTCTTGCAGTACCTATCTTTGTATTTGCAGTATCGTTTGGATTAATGGCAATGAAATCGATATTATTATTCGTACTAGAAGTTGGCTCAAGTGCTTTTAAAGTAGGTCTATCAGGATCAGTTGTTCCACCAATAAAATAATCTGTAGGCCATTTTACACAATGAAGTTCTATCAGATCTAATCCGGCCGCACCTGTACCAGTACCTATTGATGCTAAATCTACACTAAGATCAAAACCTGTCATTGCATGAACATCAGTAACTTTTAAGAATGGTCCAAAGTCCATACCTTGTTGCTCACCAGAAACAGTTCTTGTATCTCTACCTTTATCAATATCAATAAATGTTGAAGTAACTGTTTCATATTCATATCCTTTTATATACGCTTTACCAGGACTTAATGCGGCAGTTACTTTTGTATCGACTCCTATTTTTTGATTTTCTGTTCCATCACCTAAAGACGTTCCTGAAGATAATGTCAAAGTCGTATTATTTGCAATCGTAGATATTGTAGCAGTTTTGTTGGTATTTCCAGAAAGAAAAATGACATCCCCATCAGTCAATTGTGAAACAAAACCTGTACCAGAACCTGTAAAATTTGTACATGCGTTAGCACTCGTTCTTGTCGAAGCAACGCCAGCAATCTTATGTGTTTCAAATGCAATCGTAAATGGCTTTACAGTGAAGTCTCCTGATTGATCAAATGTTCTTCTTGCAAGTACGTCACCAATAGCACCATATAATGGATTAACAACCTCCTTTGTTACAATACCACTTTCTACTCTAAGCAATTCAATAAAATCAACATCTGATCGTGCCTCTAATGGATTTGTAATTACCTGAGAATACTGTGGTGATCCTGTTGCAGGTGTTGTTGGTTTTCCTGAAACAAAATATGTAAAGGTTGTTCCGCTGGTTACATTTGCAATTGGAAATCTACCATTATATTCAGATTGATTTGCGCCTGATACTACAACAATTGCACCATCTTCTAAATTGTGATCTGTAGATGTAGTGACTGTTGCAGTGTTTGATGATGCGGTAAAAGTTAAACCTGAAGATACTATTGGAGTGCCTGCTTGAAAAATATTTTTAGCAGATAAAGTGAGATCAACTTTATATCTATTTGCTCCAGGTGCAGTATAGTTTGGAGAACCTAAAGCATTGTCTAATAAAGACGTATCATCAACGCTTGTAATTATACTTTCTACTATTGAGAGACCAATACGATACGTAGGACTACTTTCGTACTTATCAAGTACAATCGTTTGTGGAGACACATATACAAAATAACCGCCAATATAAAAAACACCCTCTTCAATTGAAACTACTGAACCGTTTCCTGAAGCAACCGATGAAGTTAATGTTGTAACATCTTCTAATCCCTCTGCTTCGCCTGCAACATTTGCAAAAAATGTTGTGCCAGTATCTATCGTTTGAACAATTTCATCATCTACAAAAACCTTCTCATCAAGATAGTTAATCATTAATGTGTTAAGAGAAGTTTGTGTAAATTTTTCTGCTTTTACTACAACCGCTCGTGCTCCTGAAGTATTACCTTCTATAATTCTACCTTCAAAATTTGATACAACTATTTCAGTTCCAGAATAATTTGTCTTTAATTTAAGAGAATTTATTTTTGTATTGAGAGAAATTTCACCACCATACACCCTATCACCATCAGAAAAATTATAATCACCTAATTGTTCGATTTGATTTTGAAGAATAGATTGCATCTGTGTAAGTTCTCTTGCTTGCACAGAAAATGCAGGTCGATATAAGATTTTAAAAAACTTTTTTGCTTCATCAAAATCGTCATGATAAGGTGATACGTTGAAATCGGTAGTTAATTTAGGCATTATTATCCTTAAAACTCAAGAACAATCTTGAAATCCTCTATTTGATTTGTTGCTCTAGTTACGTTTGTTCTATTTTCGATATACAATATGTCTCCGCTATATGGTTTCATATCAGGACTTGTCACTCCATTTGCTACTACTGTGGCACTTGCGCCAGATGAATTACCAGTTACAGTATTAACCGTAGAATTAGATACAAATGTACCTTGAACTTGATTCAGTCTTAATTTATTATTATTTAGAAAGTCTATCACCACACCATTGGCCGTACTATTTGATAATGAATCGCCTTGAAAAACTACTTCATCTGCTTGAAAAGTACCGCCAACTTGAGATATGGTTATCTTTGTTGATTGATCTGATAAATCTGATGTAAAAAAAGCATTTGCATTAGCACTCTGTAAAGGATCTCGTACTAAACCAACCTGTCTAAATTCATTTTCAGTTGTAAAAAACCCTGATTCATTTCCAGTGATTCTTGAATCAACCATTACTCTGTTTCCTGCTAATTCTTCAATTGCATTAAATCCATGACCACCAACTGGTCCAATAACAACTTCAGCATTTGCGCCACTTCCATGCGATGAGTTAGCAGAAATTGTAATGCTTGCAGTCGTATAATTCAATCCTTTATTTGTGACTAATATTTCTTTTACTCCAAATGTTGTGTTTCCTGTGCTTCTTGCCTTTGCATCATTGCCATCACCTGAAATAGATAAAGTTGGTGATATAGTGTAACCTGAACTTGTATTTGGCGTTATAGTAAATGCTGTTTCTACTGTCACTCTTCTCAAGGCGGCATCATATGCTGAAATTTTTGATTGCTCTCCTCTACCTGCATTATTGACAACATATAATGTAGATCCAACATATACACCATCTGTAGTTGTATTAGCATCAGTAGCCAATTGTAATACAGTCGTATTTGTTACTGATGCAAATGTATTTTCTTCAAATTTGTATGTCGAAATTATGTCAGAACTTAAAGTTGCTTGTGCTCCTGAAGTGTTACCAGAGACAATTTCTGAACTTGTAAATAATGCATTTGCATTTGGAAAATATACGAGTGTATTTGCACCTGTAGAATAAGAAATAACGACACCTTTATTACCAGATGTTTCCCCAGTGATAATTTCACCAACTACAAAATCTCTCGACTCAACACCTGTGCTATCAGTTGGAGTGGTAGAGAATTGTGCCAAATAATTTCCATTTGATGTTCTATTGATTACGTCTATCGCACCATCAACCGAAGCCTGCTCTACTGTATATTGTAGAGATCCATCATTTATATTACCAACCTTTTTAACTGGTATATATTCTGAGGTTGTAAATTTTAAGGTGTCTTGAGGAGATATAGAATACATAAATTTCCACTTGTAACCATCACTCAATTCTATAAGTCCTGTGCCTGTACCAGTAGGTCTTATTGTTGATGCACCATTAGCAACATTATTTTGAAGACATTTATAAACATTTAATTGGTCTGTTACTACATAAAAATTATTTGCAGATTGTTCATTATTTTTTTGACTATGTGCAGTATAAGCAGTATTGGATTCCCAATCAACTCTTGGTATAATATGACTAACATCAGCAGATGTTATCTTCTTTGCTGATATCATTGATCTCCAATAATCGAAAGAAGAATTTGCCACGGAATCTGTTGGTGCTGGAGGATCGGTTTCATCACTCCAAGCATCTACTTTGCCAATAAAAAGATATAAATTTGTTGCTGAAGATTCACTTAGAGATTCTATAAATTGTTCAGCGTTATGAATTTTAAATTTATTTGTAACTAGATTAGGCATATTATTATTTATGATGTAACAATGATCTTTGGTTCGACATTTGCAAAGGTAGATAATTCTTCCATTTGCAATTTTCCAGATGATGTGTTAGACGTTGTATAAAGAACATTCAATAGTCCAATTCCATCTTCTAATTGAATTAAACCTAAACCATCGTTGTCTGTTATTCCCATGAAATTATTTGTTCCTTCATATTTATTTGACAAAGATACCGTCAATTCCGATTGCTCAAGGTCCATATTTCTTGAAATTTTTAATTCTATATCAACATTTGATGATCCGTCACCAATGACAACATTTGTAGTTATGGCCGTGCTATTAATAATAGATGAAACTTGTGCTTTAATAGAAGTATTTGACGAAAGGCATATAATGTCACCTACTAAAAGATCTTCAGTGAAAAAAGAATTTACACCAATCAACGTATTATTGCCATCATTTAATCCATTAGCAGATGTTGTGCCTCTTAATGTTGTTTCTAACATTAAATGATCTACTATGTCATTATCAAATTTGACAGTTGAACCATCACCAATAGTAGTGTTGCATATAATTGCGGTAGAATTTAAAATACTCAATACCTGCATCTGTTCAGTTCCGCCTTGTAATGTGATAACATCATTTATTGTTAGTTCTTCTTCAAAATTTGTACCTACACCTAATATTAAATTTTTATCGAAACTCGTTATATTTGCGGTTGCTTGTGAAGTTACACCATTTGCATTTGATGTCAAAACAAAATCATTTGCTCCAGTCGAGTGAAGCACTAAAATTTTATTATTAGATGCATCAGTTGAATATTCTTGAACCGTACCGTTTGAAGTTGTGTTCTGCGTTTCAGAATATAGAACGTAGGAAAAAGATGAATTAGAACTCTCTAGCAATAAATCACCTGTGTTTGAATTTAAGGGGTCTATCGTACTTTCTAATAATGATAAATTATTATCTTCATAAACAAAATTAAATCCTGTTTCAAGAGTTAAAAAATTAGATTGAATATCTAACGAATTTGATCCATTATCATTATCCAATATTAAATTATCTTTATCACCCTGAAAAACCTCTTCACCAACATTAAAACTTGCAGAGGAATTTCCAAATACAAAATAAGAGAGTACGTTTGACGATGAACAATTTAAAGTACCTGATAAAGTTTTTTCAAGAAGCATTTCACCATATGATATTTCAAATGCTTGCTCATCATCTATAATAATCTTGGAGCCTTCAGGAAAATTTTCTGGAAAATCTGTAGATGCAAAACCAGTTTCTAATAAAAAATTATCAAAGGTTTCAAGAATCATTACTCCTGAATCATCTTCAAGAGTTAATTCATCTGTCAAACCTTCATCAGATGTTATAACATCAGAATTTCCTGTAATAATAATAGTTCTTCCAGTTCCTCCAACATCTAATGTCTGTAATTTTTCTAATGAGATTTTATGAGATGGTTCAAAATATTGTTCCATTAAAATATTGTCGCCATCTTCTAAAACTAATGTTTCGTCATTTTCAGATGTTAATAAATGATCAAAACCCATTTGCAAAGTTGGTGGTGTTGGTCTAAATTCACCAAAAAGTTTTGAACCGACAGGATGTAATAGATCATAAACCGTCTCTTCATAATCTACAATTTGTTTTCTTGTTCTTAAAGAATAACTATAATCTTGATAATATTCACTATCAGTAATTTTTTTAATAGAACTAGGTCTTCCGTTTTCATTTAAATACTCACCTGATGTTTCACCTACTGCACCGATATTTGCAGTTAGATTGGCATTTCCACCACCCTTATTCGCTAAAGATAATGTAGGAGCACTCGTAAAACCTACGCCAAAATTTATAAGATCTATTTCTTTTACAGATCCTGCGGCCAATCCTGCAACATCAATGACTGCATTATTACCTCTTATGCCACCATCCGCAATAGCAGTACCAGTATTTACTGTTGCATTTGCAGACGAAGAAAAACCTGTAATTTTTTCATTAGAAACAAAATCAATTGCAGAAAATAAAAATCTATCATCCGCTTTATGACCTTTAGGCAATGTAAATTTAACGGAAACATTTTCATCATACTTAATTGTACCTGTAGCAGGAGTTGTTGGAGAACCAGAAACGGTAAAAGTAAAAGTAGAATCAGATGCAACAGTAATTGTTTTTTCGCCATTATAATCAGATTGATCTGCGCCAGTTAAAATAACTTTTTGTCCATCATCTAAACCATGTTTGACAGGAGTAGTAACTGTTGCAGTTGTGCTTGATCTTGTTACGCTTGTGATAGGAAATTGTAAAGTTTGAAAGGCACCTGAAACGTCTGTGGATGTTGATGTGTATTGTATAGTAGTATCTGTGTTAGTAGATTCTGTCGTACTGGCCGCATTGATACCTCTTCGAAAAACAAATGAATTTGTATCTTCTAGTCCATCAGTAGTTGTAGGTGCATTGAATTGAATGTCATATACCGTTGGTATTGTCGTATTAATATAATTTGAAGTATTAACTGTAAGATCGTTTCTTCCTGAATTAAAAGTGCCTTGATATTCTATAGTTCTAGCACGAAATCTTGTTGGATCAGATATACTTGATGCATTAGATACTATACCCAAAAAAGTACCAACTTTGTTTCCAGTGTTAGATGTTATTCTCTCACCTGTTCTAAATACACCAGATATTGCATTCGTTTCTTCAATTGAATCAGGATCAGAATTTAAATTTATTATACCTACTGCAGGATCATTAAACTTTACGATATTGTCTTGAATAATAGAAATGATAGGAGATAGTTCATATCCAAAACCTAATCCAGTTGCTCTAACATTTGCTATTGTCCCTATTTGCAACGCAGAAAATCCTAATGCATCTACTAATCGTGTAGTTCTTAATGATGTTTCTTGTCCAGAAAGACCATAATTTAATTCATTAAATGCCACAGTCGTAAAATTGCCAATTATATCTTCATTAATAGAAAAGGTGAATGTGTGAGCAATGTTACTAACATCTCCAGATACACCTGTACCTCCAGTAGCAAAATTATTTACAGTCAATACGGCAGTATTCACATAACCATCACCACCATCAAAAATTGTGAATCCTGTAATGGCACCAGTCCCTATTTGCGATACTCTAGCCGCTCCATCCTGACCACCACCACCAGTAATCGTTATTGTATCACCTATTTTATAATTTGTACCTGCATTTAAAATATTAATATTAGTAATAACACCTTGAGCGGTTCCTGTACCAGTCGTGCCTTCAAATTCACTTGAATTTATTTCTTCACCAACTACAAAAGTTCCGACTATATCTGTTAAAAATAATTCTGTAACCTCCAATGCACCAGATTGAAATTTTTGAACACTATCTACTGTAGCAGTAGCCGATGATGTTTTTCCTGTTATGATTCTCGATTCAAATCTTTCATTAGGGTCACTTGTAATAATTCTTAAAGTTTTTTGTCTTCTGTAATTACCTGATGAAGGAGATAGAAGATCAACTTTAGGTCTATAAAAATCTAAATCTTGTACATTGAAAAAAGATTTAAAGAATAAATCAAAAGAATACTCTGAACCTTTTGATCTATAGAGATCAAAAATACGTTTGAAAAAATCTCTTTTTTCTGTAGAAATAGATTCATTAACATTAATAGCAAATTCTTGTTGAAAGTATTTTACAATATTATCATCTACAGTATCAATGTCTCTTTCTGATAATAATGATTTTGATGCGAATAATGGATTTTTTTCAAATTTAGATACTGTTGCTTTTGTGCGATTATTTTTTCCTATTATTTCTTCATTTGTCAAAAATTTTGATCTCGTAAGACCAGAAACATATATTACAGTATTAGAAGAGGTCATGTCTCTATCTACAATACCGATGGCACCTGATGTTTGACCAGTGATAGTTTCATTTTTTTCAAATGAACTTAAAATACTTGTATTTGTAGTTTCTCTCGTACTTTCTAGAGTGAGAGTTGTTCCGTCTTCTAAAGCAAAATTTGTATCATCATCTTCTAGTGTAAGTCTGAATTCGTTTTGTATGGTATCAGTTAGTGTTAATTCACTCGCTTCCATCCATTTATAATATGCTTTTAAAAAATTGACAAATGTTTCAGCATCTTCTCTAATAAATTCAGGAAATTGTTGTTCAATTAATGGAACAATCGAATTTATAACTTTATTATTTTTTTCGTCTAAAAGATAATCAGTCATTTTAGTATGTTGATGATGAAGTAGTTGCGGAAGTCGTTGTACTTGTGCTTGTACTTGTTGTTGTCGATGTAGTTGTTGCGCCTGTATCAGTGGCGGTTGTAAGGCCAGATTTCACACTTGAAACATCATTCATTGTTATATTTAAATTACTCTCGCTTATCAATACAACCTGTTCTCTAAGTGGTCTCACATCTAATTTATCAGGTTTTATGATAATATCTAATGTTGAACCTACATATGCTGAAGGATTAAAAAGATTCAAAGTAACTTCACCTTTTTTATAATCAACCGTTCCTTGTTTATCATAAACTATTGTTTTTATTCCATCGACAATTCTGAATACACGAATATCACCATCCTTATCATCAAACTTACAACCAGAACGAGAAATATTTTCACCGTCTAAAATAGTAAATTCTGTTGATGTCACTGCACCTAAATGCCCTACGTGAGGATAATGTATAGGATTGCTAAATTTAATTGAATAATTTAATTTTTCATTGAGAGTTGGATTAATAGATTTCTTGAGTTTCATTGTTACTTCATTACCAACTATGGATGAATTTGTATCATCAATGGCTCTTGTCAATCTAGAAACTCTTAATTCTTTTGAGAACTCTTGAAGTTCATTTTGTGAATAAGAGGTTATTGAATCGATCACATCACGTTTTAAAACCGAATCTGTTTTACTCGTAAATCGTGCATCGTAATTAACTGTTAAAGTTATTATAGGAAAAATGTAATCAATATCTACAAATTCAGGTGTAATAGAACCAACATTGTATTTGTTTAAAATATCTCTAATAAAATCTTTAACGGATGTCGTAATTGCTAAACCTGATTTTGGTTTGACACCGATAAAAACCTTTCCATATTGAGGTGGGTCTGCATTTTCTCCTCCATAAACTATAACCGATTCTGCTTGAGGATATTCTCTTGTAATAATTCTTTTATAATCATTGGATGTAACTGCACGATTTTGCACCTCATAATGTCTAGGTGCATTGAATCTTATATTGTCATTGGTTTCTTCATCTGATCCACCGACCGATGAAGATATTGTAGTGACAGTCGCTCCAGAATAACCTCCAACAGTTGATACTGGTGAAAAAATTCTAGCACCATTACCTAACGTGCCGTTTGTAATATTATATCCGATTATAACTAAATTACCTGTCTTTTCTTTTCTACCTAAAACACCATCTCCAAATCTCACTTGATACGTGTCATCTGAATCAGGTTCAATGAAAAAAATATTTGAAGTTGAATTAATATTTAAGAGATCTGTTGCTAAACTGTATGAACTTTGAGTCGTATTTTCCTCACTTTCTTGTAGAATTACAGTTATTGAATCTGTATCAACTCCTCTATTTGGAATTTTGTATTTGATTGTCTCGTTTGCAGTGTTTGCAACATATCTAAATGTTAATGGTTCTCCTTGCAATAATTTAACGTTTGGAATTGTTATTGTTGAATTACCATTAGCAGATGCCGAGTAAGATTTGTCAGTTACGAAAGAAAAAGTAATCCCATTTATTTCAGTTTTAAATCTCGTATTTTTTGCTATTGTTATATTTGTAGGACTATCATTAGGAGTAACGGATATATTAACATTTGCATAAGAACTTTTTCTTGAGCGTGGAAGATATCCTAACATTTTTGAAAGAGACATTAAAGAATTTCTATTAATAGCACTGTCTATAAACATTTCATTCGCAACCATATTTAAATAAAATGCATTTACATGTGAGTTGTATGCCATCACATCTAACAAAACAGAAAAAGCAGAACCAGTTGCATCATAATCTGTGAATTCATCTTGAGTTGCTAAATAGTTTTTAAAATTAGTTCTTAATTCTTCAAAATCTAATCCTGTCAATCTCAAGTTTGATGGGGAAGCCATAAATTATCCTCGATTTGTTTCTAAAAAAGTCGTAAAAGTTACCGCTTGATCACTTCCTTTTATAGCAAAAACAATTGATATATCATAACCTAATCCATCTCTTTCAGATTTTACACTCACTGTTTTCAATATTGCTCTTTTTTCATAATTTTTTATTGTCTCGCTTATAAGTTCTTTTATCCGTAACTCTGTTATTTGATTTGAAGGTTCAAACAATAATTTTGTCAGATCACAACCAATATCAGGTCTCATATATCTTTCAAATTTATTAGTTCGAATTAAATTTTTTATTGATTGCTTTACTGCATTATCGCCTCTTAACATTGCAATGTCATTTGTATTTGGATTTTTGTTAAATTTAACACCAAAGTCTGTATATTGAGTTGCTTTTAATTTCTTTTTAAGATAATCTCTTGCAACATCATCAAATGAATTGTATTTGTCACTTTGCGAAATATAATATTGTCTTGTTGTATCTTCGGTAGCCATATTATTATTTATTATGAAAGTGTGCCAATGGCAACACCTTTAACAGTTGCGGGTGCAGTTATTGCTCCAGGTATTGGTCCTGGAGAAAAAGCACTTGTATTTACCCCTCCATTTGCAGTGCATACGTCAATTAAAGTATTGACTGTTGCACCTCTATAATAAGTAAAAATTGCGTTTGCAATTGCCTCTGCCACTCTTCTTTGAGATTGTTTAGAAGGATCTGATTGAGAAATTTTAAATGCGTTTTCTAAATCTAATGCCAATTTTGCTTTATTGAATGCCATTAACTTATACCAACGTTTGGTGCTCCTGTCCCTGCGCCTTTAACTATTGCTCCACTAACTGGTCCTGACGGAGTGCAAACCCCACCAGTTGCAGTGCCAGTGACTTCAGTAGTTACAGTTGCACCTCTGACAAAAACATCAATTGCATTTGCGAGATCCTGAGCCATTTTTCTTTGAGACTGAACTGAAGGATCTAATTGTGAAACTTTCATTGCCGCCTCTATTTGATTTGTTAATAACGTTAGATTTAATGCCATTGTTCTCCTTATGATGCAGTTGTAAAAGATCCAAATTCTTGTGCGCCAGATATGGTTCGACCACCTTCGTTTTGACCGCCTGTATTTGCTTTGACATAAAATCTTGTACCTGAACTCAGAGCGGCATTAGGCACTGCTATAATTTGATTGCCATGTGACCCTGTTTTTGATAAAGTACATGCTACCACAGAACCAAAAGCGGAATCATTGTCAATTAAAATTTCATTACCTGTGCTGGCTGCAAAGTGTGATAAATTAATCGATTCATTAAAATGAAATATAATTGGTGAATTAACTGATGCATCTGAAGTTTTACTTGAATTATCACTTGTACCCAATCTAACTTCAGAACCATCTTGATTAAAAACTGATGCATTTATACCTGCAAAAGTTTGACCAGTTTGTACATTAGCATAACTTGAAGTCTGTACTGATGCTAAGTTTGCACCACCTTTTGTCTTAGCATCTCTCGTGATTCTTACATAATGTAAGTCACCTTGTGTAAGATTTAATGATGTATTTGCTAATATTGCAGGTCTAAATTCAAATTTTGTTCCGTTCTCACTAATAGTTGGATTTGATTCAAGTGGCACGCAGTTTGTAAAACTAGAATCTTTTGAAAAAATAATTGTATGATCTGAAGTTACTTGTGAATCTGTCGAATTGACAACTATTGTATCAACGTTCATTGTTTGATTAAATTTAACAATCACATTAGAAAATCTTGAAATGTTTATTCTATTTGAATCTAAAGTTACTATAGTATCATCTGCCTGTCTCATTGAAACGGTAGCACTTAGACCTTGTGTCGTAGTTGTAATACCTGCATTACTGACTGCGGTCATGCTTCCTTTGACACCAGATGTCACTCCAGTTAATATGCCATCAGTAGTATCAAACGCAATATCTGTATTTGAATGTCTCATCGTCAATTTTGCAGTAGCATCATTATATGATATCACTACACCAGAGGCGGCTTGAGTAATAGTAGCATTTGATGTTGTTATTGTTGAACCTGAAGTAAGACCTGTCAAAATTTCTCCAGGAATAAATTCTTTAACAGTGCCATCTTCACTCGTAGTTTCTGTATATTCTATCGATGTTAATGTTCCACTACCAGGAACATGTGCCCTCAAAATTCCTTTTGCTAAAGACGTAGTACCTAAAAAAGTTTCATTAAGAGTGACGGCCGCACTGTTGGTAGTAACAGTAGCGGTTCTTGTTCCAATTGCAGTTTCATTAGCAATAAAATCTCCAGTGGCACTACCAATTGTAAATACTTTTATTGATGAGACATTATCATTTTCAAGAAAATTTTTATTAGCAGAATCGTCTGCAACACCAGTTGTAACTTTTATTAAATAATTTGTCGTTTCTGAAAGATTTGCACTGGGTGCAAACGTGAAAGTATCGTTATTTTCCGAAGTCGTAGTAATAGTTGGCTGTGCTGACATCTGAACTACTGTTTCAAAATCATCAGATGATACCTGAATACTACCAAAAGGATCTGTATTTGTTGAATTAACATTAACTGTAGCAATATTCATACTCTCATTAAACTGAACGATGAATGAATCACCCCCTAAATTTGTTGCTAACGAATCTAAATCTTCTGGGCTTGTTATCTCTGATGCAATTGAACTGTCAATAACACTAGACCCTAAAGAAATTTTTCTTATTCTTGGTGCTATATTATCTACAAAGACTAATTCTTTTCCTGTTGCGGGATTAAAACTTTTTGTACCGGTAGAGAATGTGTTTGTTGTTATGAAGTCTAAATCTGTATTTGTGCCGCCTAGATCTTGAGCAGATGTTTTCACTTTTACTTTATAAGATTTACCACGCAATAATACCTCTGGTACTATCGTAAATAAAGAATTACCTGTATTTGCTGATATAGATTTACAATTCACTAAACCTGTTGATGTGGCAAAATTATCCTCTGACAATTGAACAGTTGCTAAAGTTTTATTATAACCAGAAGTTGTTGATGTACCATTTGCATAAATGAAATGAGTAGCATTTGCTACACTTATTGTGCTTGTATTCATTGATTGACTGAATCTTACTTGAAAGGCCGTTGCTTGAGCGGTAGGACTTGATCCAGTTTTTATTTGTATTCTATCTGTATCTGGTGTTGCTGGTGATCTAGGTTCGTTTGAGACTTCATATGTAAAAGTAAAAGAATCTACTATTGTTTGAACTGTTGTAGTTTTGTTATAATCTGATTGCGAACAATTTTCTATTTTTATTGTGTCACCCACATTCAAAGCATGTATTGAATTTGTCAATACTGTAGCAGAAGATCCACTCCTTGTTATTTCTACTACCTCTAAAGTTCTTGTAATCGCATCATCTGCATCTGGTTCAAAATCTGTAATTGTTGGTGCAGAAGTATTAAATGGATGCACATTATGACTAGGATTTGTGTTAGCCTTCACAAACATTGTTATATCATCTTGTTTTAAAATAATATTATTTGCAAAATTATCTGTACCTTGAATAATATTTGATTCAGATCCTGTAACTGGAACATAACTTAATTGATTTTCAGATTGATTGAAACGAATACTTTTTGCATAATTTGTAGTTTCTGTAGTAGGTAAAAATTGTATTATCTCTTTATTAAATTCTAAATCTTGAAAATTTTTGGTAGGATTTGAAATCGCTTTTATTTGTATATTGGTCGATCTGGCAGTTGTTACAATTTCATCGTCTGCTGAAAAATCTACATAAAAATTTATTCGACCAGCAGTACCATCTGAAGTATCAATACCATCAAGTGTGATTGTATTAGTGCCTACACTTGCAATACTATATGTTCTTTTGCTAAGACCGAACCCACTCACAACGTCATAAACTGTGATTTTATTATCTGAAAACAGGCCGTGATCGATTGCAGTTGTTATAACACAAGGGTTGGCCGCAGTAAAAGCAACATTTATAAAATAGCATCCAGGATTCAATTCATAATTTATTCTTGAAATTTTTTCATGCTCAAGAATTGTAGCAACTGGTAAATTTCTAGCACTCTTTTTTATTTGCTCACCCGATTCAAATTTCAATTCGTTTTCAATAGGTAGATTAATGATAGAACCTTTAAAAGGTTTTTCACTCAAAAATACACTTCTAGTATTATCAGTTACGAACCCTGTGCCTACAGTAAAAACTGTCTGTTTTCCATCATCATCTTGTACGTCAGTTGTGATATTGAATACATACGTTGAATTGCTTGACAATTTTGTTACAGGTGAGATTGAAAATGTTGAATTTGCATTCGAAACTTCAGGTGCATTTAACATTTCAACTTCTATGGTAGCCGTTTCATCCTTTATCAATGCTCCTGTTGATGCAGTCTCAACAAAATTTGGTTTTGTAGTTTGTTTTTTTAATCTTAGACCAAGTGAATCTGCATCTGAACCTAAACCATTATCGCCAATACAAGATAATTGTATTGATCCTCTTTTACCTCTCTCACTTGTTTCAATATCTGTATTATTTGTAAAAACTGATACTGTTTCGACATCTATTGGTGCGTTAAAACTTACTGCAAAATCAGTGTCAATAGGTACAAAAATAGAATTTGATTCAAAATCATCTGAACTTATTTCATCTACATTATAACCATCCGCAGATGAATCTATTGTTTTTCTGTTAAATGCCATTATAGTAATCCAATATCAGAAATTTGAGTTGCGGCAGTCTTAAAACCTGTTCCTAATTCAAACTCTTCTTTAAGCAATTGATTTCCAGTATTTAAAACCGTTGTTAATATTTTCAATTTGTAATTGGTCAGTGATTCCAAATTTTCTTGTGGCTTAACAATTATTGCATTGACAACTTGTATTTCGTTATCATTTATCGTGATCGTTTCACGAACAGGTTGAATTGCAAAAGATAAAGGTGTAGCAGTTTGAAAATTATCTTTAGAAAGTATAACGTTACCAAGAGATACATCATCAGTTCTTGCCGTAAAAACTGAACCGTATTGAATATCAACGTCAAAAATAAAGTCATTATTTTTTGCATCTTTTATTTTTTGTTTTTCCTCTGGTGTCAATATTGAACTTTGATTCTTAAACAGAATTTTTATCTGTGTATTTTTTCTAACATTTTCAGCAGAATTTGCATCAATGAATACATTGTCATTTTCTTCCCCAATTTGTTGTACTTGAATTTTATCTACGAGTGGTTGAACATTTTCTAGTAATGAATTTACTTCTGCAAAATCAATACCCCCATCTCCCGCACCGTCTGTTGATGTCAGTGGTTGAGGATTTTCTTTTTCTTCTGTTTTCTTCAAACCGCTTGTTAATAAAAACTTCTCTAACAACTTTGTATCATTACCTTGTGCATAAAAAACAAATCCGCCACTATATTTTAGTGAATCTAAATCAGACCACGAAAGTAATTGATCTCCGACTGACTCTGGATTTTCTTTTGCTATCAATTTAAGAACTTCACTTGTGATTGTCTCTTGAGCACCTGTTATAGGATTTTGTCTTCTGTTAGTAACTGACACAGGCTCTAAAGAAAATTCTTTCACAGGTTCTAAATTTACATTTTTTATTTTTGCACCTGAAAGTCTTTTCTTAAAACCTGCAACACCATCATTTCCTGAAAAACTTGCACTGTACAATCCTGCTTTATCTAGACCTGATGCTAAAAATTGTAAAAGATTTTGAATATCTTGATTAAGTTGTTTAAGATCTCTGACTAATTTTTCAAAATATTCGATCCACTTGTTTATATCTTCTAAAGCCCCTCCTGCTAAATCCTTTGCAAACTCTAACTTATTTACAATGGCATCTATTACTTCACCATAAATTGGAAATAAATCTTGTATTCTTGTAAATTTCCAATTTGGTATTGATGATCTTGCACCATCTATTTTCATAAGTGTAAATGGTGTCGCTAAAGTTGCATTAGTCTGAACACCTGTGACTTGTGATCCATCATCTGGAACTTTAATATTTTCTTTTGGGTAAGGTTCTATATCTCCAGTTTTTGTGAGTCTTCCAATTTCAATTGTTATCTCTTTCATTTCTCGATATACAATCGTTTTTGATGATTTATTTTTTTCATACGGAATAAATAATTGCGTTTTTATATCTTGTTTTTCAATATCTTTTCCACCAATTTTTACTTTTTTAATTACTGGAGTCACACCAACACCAGGAAATACAGACCAACTCAATCTATCAAAAGGATTTACAGGTATATCAAATTCACTTACAGGTGCGGTCGTTAAAAAATTATGAAGAATAGGAGAACCAACTGTTAAATTTTCAACAAAATTTTCCATAGTCATTTGAAAAGACGGTTTGTTTAAAGATTTTTCATCTTTATAAATGTCTATAGTTTCTCCGTATTGTATTACTTCATCATTAACAGGTAAAACTGTAAATAATGTATCTGTACCACTAACGATTGAAGCCTTAAACTTTATTGCAGGTTGTGTCTGAGGCACATCAGGATTTGCTGGAGCAAACATAGGAAATTCTAGTGATTCTCTAGCACCAGATAAACCTTGACCAGTTTTCAAAACTCCAAAAGTATCTAATTTTTTTCCATCTAAAGCAATGATCGGTGGCACATTAATTGTCTGTTGTGGTGAGGTTGTACTTGGTCTTATCGCACCTCTTACTTTTCTAACTTTAACTTTATTTGATATAACCTGTCCATCCTGAACAATAATTTGAGAATGACTTACAACTTCAGCAGTAAAATCATTAAAAACATGACCCTGTTGTATTATTTGTTCAGGTTCAAAAAATGGAATAGTAATACCGTTGTGCCTGTTATTTCTTGGAGTAAATATTTTTTGTTCAGTAATCGCAGAAAGATCACGTTTAGAAGTTTCGTCTAATGAATAATATTTCTTTTTTAATGTTGTGTTATCTAATGAAATATTTTCTTTTCTTTTTTCTAAAGCATTTCTTTTTGCTTCTAATTGAGATCCCTTTTCTAATGATTTATTATATGCCTCTTTTAGATTTTGACTTTTAGCGATTTCTTGAGTATATTTTCTTCCAAATTCTTGTTGTATAATAAATTGCTCTCTATAGTTTTTTTGAGCCGTTGTTTTTAAACCAGACAATCTCGCTATTTCTTGCTCTACACTAATTGCATCAGGTGTTGATAAAAGATCTTGTTGTAATTCGAGTATTCTACTACTATAATTTGCTATTTCAGAACCATATTCTTGAAATTTTATTTTTGCATCATCTATAATACCTTTTAATCTACTTGCTTCTTGTGTCGCATCGTCTGCTATTCCTGAATCAACTATATTTTCAGATATTTCATTAGATAAATTTAATAACTCATTATCCACTTGAACAGTTGCCTCACCCATGGCAATATCAATTTCTTTTTCAATACCAGATATAACAAGAGGATGTCCTAACTCTATTTCAGTTATCTTATCGTCCTGTAAGTCTGGAATATTTCTAAGAAAATTTGTGAAAAATTTTAGCAAAGCATTTATCATATCACGTAAAGCATGATGCGTAGGTAAAGCAAAAAACCCTACAAATGCTACATAATCACCAGAACCTACTGGTCTTGCTGGATCATTTGAATCACTAAAAGAACTATTTACCTCTGACACAAATTGTGCAGGAGTAAGTGTTCTTATTTTAAAAGATTCATTAAGTGAGTTGATAACTCTTTTTGCGGCATCATCACCTTCTTCCCATTCTTTTGGATTAAGATAATTATAAATTGTATTCAGTGTATTATTAACCCATTCATCATCAAGACTTTTTGTTGAAATTACCTCATTATCTTCAATTGTTATATTTTCATAAGCACTAAAATTAAAACTAATACCAGTTTGTTGAAATAATTGATCCCTATCACCAATAACATTAATAGTTTCAAATTCATTTTTTGAAGGGTTCCATCTTAATTTTTCAGGATTTATCTCATTCAATGATGCGATCATTGCTTCGATTGCCTGTAATGCCTGAGTTGTATCAATGCCAGACTCTACTTGTCCTGATTCCCATGGCCAAACTGTTAATGTTCCGAAACCAATGTTTTTAAGATCTTCAATCGCCTCTATCAATTGATCAATAGCAGGTATGAGAATCAATGCAATTGGATCTGCAACAGATCTTAAAAATACTTTTGTAATATTAAGAAATTGTATTAGCGTACCTAAACCACCAGAAACATCACCTGCAAATGTTGCGATATTTGTCAATACTGCATTTAAAATGGGATCATTTTGCTGAAAGAGTTTAGCCTGATCGAATTCTACTGGTGCATCAGCCATTTAGTATTTCATCCCTTTGAGTTTTCAATTCTTCTAATTTTGTTTCTAGATACTCTAAGTATTTAACATTGAAATCGATTGTCTTTTTCAAAACATTTTCTAATTGCTTGTTTCTTATATTTTGTTCTTCAAATATAACGTCATCTGTCATGCTAATAATGCCTTTAATTTTGTTTGAACTGCGGTTAATGCAGGAGTGTTAATAGGAAAGCCACTAGGACCTACACCAGTGGGAACATTCAAATTTAATAATGCTTTCATTAATTCATCTAAAATTGTGCCTAATGTGCCTATCTTATTTTCTATTGCTATTTTGCCAAAAGATTCAATTTCAATAGTTCCTAAAGCATTCTCTAATGTAACGGAACCCAATGTTGTTGATAAAGAAATGGGACCTAACGAATTCATAGCAATTTGAACTTCTGCATCAACCTCAAAACTACCAAATGTTTTTGAGGTGAAACCAAGTGCAGACATTTTAGATGAGGTTAAAGATCCTTCTGGACCTACATTCACATCAAAACCTCCTAATGGATTAATAGAATTAGTTTCGATTCTTCCACCAAGAACATTTATTTGTTTTCCAATATTAACTTTTCCTGGTATTCCTAAAGTTAGCAACCCATTTATAGTTTCTAAACTGCCAAAGGTTGATGACATCTTAATAGTTTTATTAGAATTGACCGTATAATCTCCAGATGATACAATGTTAAAATTAGATGTATCAAATTGTACTGCACCATCAGATTCAAAATTCATGGTTTTAGATCTAAGGTCAATTTGACCCATGTTGATACCCTGGAGATTATAATTATCTAAACCAAAAGTTTTTTGGTCAATCGGTTTTCCATCACCTGAAGTAAAAATAACATCTGTGCCTTTTAATAAAACTCTACCATTACCACCAGCAACAATGTTGATGTCACCATCGACCGTTGCTATTGTACCACTTCCTGATCCTATCTTTACATTATATGCACTTGACGATGTGCTATCATTAGGACTTGGAGATACAGTTTTTGAAGTACCATTTACATATAAGTCATAGAAACCATTTATATTTGTGAATGAATTTCCTAAAGCATGTGTATTAATATGAGAATCAACCATATCATATTTTTCACCTATGGTGTTATCAACTCTATCACCATCTGGTAAATACTCAATATAAGAAGTTGATCTATGCATTAATCTTAATCGTTCTTTATTAGGTGTATCATCCATCTCAAACAAATGACCACTCTCAGTATATGTCACATGATTAAAAGGATAAGATGGCTCACCTAATGTACCTGTGCTTGCTGGTTGATTTATTTTTTTATCAGGATTTGATGTTTCTATATTTGAATGTAATGCTACTCTATAATCTTCTAACTCTTGATTAATTCTATGGGTTCTTAAAATTACGCTAGTAAAAGGATTTTTTGTATCTGTAAAATCATATTTTGATTTATGTTTTGCTGATGCTAAAATATTAGTTGTAGGCAAACTAAATTCCAATAAACCTTCTTTACTAAATTGAGTTCTATTTTCATTAGGATGTGACGAATAATTTATTATTGATGCAAGTGTAATTTCTTCTTCATTTACTGCATCAACTATTCTTGGTTCGCTATAGGGATCTGTATATTGATTTGTATTAATACCTTTGCGTTTTCCTTTGACTACAATTTCTGCTTTTTGTGCTATGTCATCTCGTGATGCAACAAGATATGCTTTGTGTTTTGCCCAAGAACTTACACCATGTAATTCATGAAGTTTTGTGCCATCTTCTATATTGTCTGTAAATATTTTAAAATGATTTATTATCTTACTTTTGTTAATACTATTTGCACGTTCAATAAACAATGGAGGGCACGGATCATGTTCTCTTTGTTCAGGTGTTCTAGGATCAAAAAAACCTTTTTCACTATTTGCAAGTCTTTCAGGGATGCCTCCTATTGTGCCAAGTACGACTGGTTCTTGGCCCTCTACACCATCTCTAAAAAATCCAAATACATGTGTTCCAGGAACCATTCCAGTTGGTGATCTACCTATACCAGACATTGAAGCAGATGTTATAGGGTTTATTACATCTGCCCATGGCAAATCATCGGTTGGTATTCCAGATCCAGATGTTTTATCATCTGTATGCCATCCAATACATCTTACTCTAACACGACCAAGATATAATGGATCATGACGATCTTCGACAACACCGTAAAACCAAACAAAACCATTCTTACCCATGAATGATTGAGTATCAAATTCTTTGAATGCTTGAGCAAAATTTTCCATTAGGCACTAAGTTTCTGTTTAATTCTTCTACCGATACCGAACTTTTCAACTTCATCTCGGTCTCTTGTTGCTTTTGTAGGCTCTTTAACTATGATACCCTCTTTATCTCTGAAAAGATCTATGAGTTTTCTATTTCTTGGTATGTTGCTCTTTACCCATGTCATTACTTTATGAATTGCTTTTTCAGAAGTATCGATAGTTTGACCCTCTCGCTTGAGTCTGAAATACTCAAAGTCTTGTACATTTTCAATTTTTTTATCACTTGTGAATTCGCTACTCTTAAATTTAATTGTGTTATTTTTATTGTTTAGTACAATATTTACTTGTCCATCAACGCCTCTTGGCAAATTACCTTTAATTACATTGTACATTGATGTGGCGGCACCTGTGTGTGTTCCAATCATAATATCATCTGGTACTACTCTATCTCGTTCTTTATTTTGCTTGACTGCAATATGATAGTTCGTGAGAACCCATGTGATATGAATATCTCTAGGTTGATAACCTGCTCTCAACAACATTGGCATTGCTTCATCAATCTCATCAGTGTCCTTGAATGTTATGTCAAACATAATATTAGGTAATCTGTCAGGTCGTACATCTCTCAAAAGCAATTGAAGACTTCTGCCTTTGATACCCATCTTTTTTACTGCCATGTGTAACTTGAACACATCGTCAGGATTTCTTAGATTCAATCCTTTAAGTTCAGAATATCTTTTCATATCTGCCGACAATTTTATGAATGCTTTTTTCCATTCATCAACATCACGAACTCTGAAAAGATCTTTCTGCATAAATTTTTCAGATGCAAATCCTTTACCTGATCCTGCACCACCAGCAAGAAAAACAATCTGTCCATACCTTTTACCGCCTCCATAGACAATAAGTTTTTCTTCTAATGGTACTGCGGTCTTGAATTGTGTGTAGTTTAACATTTTACTCCTTAAGGTTCTTCACCTGCTTCATCTTCATCATATGTGTTTTCATCTGCTACAAGAGCATTTAAAAAAGATTGATCTGCTCCTGCATCTAGCAATTCTTGTTGAGACACACCAAAAGCATCCTCAAAATATTTTAATTGTTCTGTTAGGTTATCTTTGACTAATTTCATATCCATATAATATGAATCTCCAATAAATTTATGACTTAAATCAGTTACTATATAATTACCTGCATAATATCGATGTTTCTCTCCCTCAAAATGTCCTGATGGTAAATCAATAAAGACTAAATCTCCAATTGTTCTTGTTTGATTTCCTGGTACTCTTATAGAAAGAACAATATTTTTCATCTGTCTATTTCGAGACATGTTTGGAAGCAACCATCTTTCAGTATTTAAATCATAATTGGTTTCACGTCCCATAATATTGGATAATAATTTAACTTGAGATCTAGAATCTCTTTCAAAATTAGTTGTCATAAATTTATAACTTGATTCTGCACTACCATAAGCAAAGTGTTTTTTTGTTATGAATGGGTTTGATTGACCATATACATGTGTAAATTGATTAAAGTTTTTTAAATAATCATAGTCATAAAATTTTTGACGTACTCCAGATTTTCTTGTTTTCTTTTCAGATCCTGCTATACTCTCGCTTGCACCTTCGTTATCTAACGCTCCTACTCTCATCGTTACTGGGTCATATGTTAATAATCTAGAGTTGTACATACCACCGACTAAATTTGCAACGACATTAAAGGTAGATTCAAATTTAAAAGATGTAATTATATTTTCTTCTGATGACAAATCAAAATCTGCACCTTCCGCCAATGCATTAGCAGGAAATAAAACATATCTATCAACAACAGGATCTTGTTCAAATTTCAATTGTTGCGATTGTTTAAATTTTTCTAATGTTGATGCAGTTTCAAGTTGTTCAAGATCTTTAACACTTGTTTTAGGTTGCAATAGACTTTCTAAACTTTTAAAATTGAAACCATCTTTATTCTCATAAAACATAAATTTTGCACCAATATTAGACCCTCTACCTGCTACAGATTTTTTAGCCACAAGATTTATACATTCAAAAGGTCTAAACATACCCATAACCATGTGCATTGGAAATAATGATGAATCTACATTTGTTTCATCAAGTCCATGAATTGGTTTTTGAAATGTTACGTTTTTTTGTATGTAATCATAATAGATGTCACTTACAATCTCATGACCAAATTTTCTATATGATCTTGAAACTTTATATTTTAAATTCGCAATATATTCTTCAGATACGAAAAAAAGTACATATGCCTGTTTTTTACTTTCATCAATCAACTTAGGTGACATATTATACACTACAAAATTTTTATTTTGTATGGAAACGTTGTTTAGATTTTTCGATCCAAATTTGATATTGATTCTCTCTTGACCTATGATTGGAATTCTTTCTTCAAACCCTCCAATATCTAAAATTGTAATATCACCATGTATCACATTATCATTGAGAGATTCATGTATTGAAAAATCTACAACAATACTAGGATCTAATTCAATTTGTTGATCTCTATAATTTGTTAATACAACACTACGTTTTGCTTCAGCAGTTTGTTGATTAGATGGTATCGATTCAGCCATATAATGTTCTTGATTCTTCTAAAATTTGTTGAGCATAAACATCTTCAATAAGAATAATATTTCTTTTAGATTCATTTTCTAAGATTTCGTAATCAAAATTACTTATACTTTTTCTACTTGTAGAGTTTAAATTATCATAAGTTGTTTTATCAACATGAACTGTTTTTTCTAAAATTCGTTCTGTACTAGCGGTAGCAGAAACTTCTGTTCTAAGAATTTGTTCATAATGATGCACGGTATTTTGTGCTGACTGGACACTACCGTATTTTTCTATAATAAATTTTTCAAATTGTTTTCCAAAAAAAGGCCAATCATAATAAACATCAAAAATATCGTTTGCATATAAAATTAACCACATGAAATCAACAGAACCATAATACAAATGTGATAGCGTATCTGGTCTTTCACCCTCTTGAACTTGATATGGATAATACGATAAAACATTAGATAATACTCTTTCACGTATGAAATTTCTTCTAAAAATATCTATTGCCAAATATTCTGTAGATGGTTTCTTTTTGTCTAAATCGTATGTAATCAATGGTAAATTTGTGAAATACTCTGACATACTATCCCTCTAATTTTTGTGCTATGTTTCTAGACATTGCAAAATTTTCTTTAAATGTTATATCCATTTTCACATGTTGAGGAGCACCATTCTTAAAAAATACTTGTTGTCCTCCTTCACCATAAGTTATTTTTAGATTTAAAATTGATGATTGACCTATCTGATGCACAAATTGATTTTTTGTTCCGTCAGTTTTATAAAACTTTATTGTATAAACATGTGGATAATTAAAAAATGCTGACTTCAATAAATTTGTTTGTGCCTCCGTTGCTGGTTTTGTCTTAACATATGATATAGTCGTATCTCTTCCTGCCTCATTATATAAATTAACAGTTTTTGATGCAAGTTCCTCAATTTGATATTTTTCTACATTTTTTTTATTTTCCATATTTGGTTTGTGATAATCAGGCAACATACCTGCTTTTAATTTAGTAATGATACGTAGTATATTTTGTGATTCTGTCTCATTTCTAGGATAAAAATCAAAGGCGAATGCATGTTGTCTTCTTTCTTTTACACCAGCAAACACAAGTGTAGAGTATGGGTTTCCTGTTTTTCTCATTGAAAGTGATGCTACTGATGCAGTTTTATCTTTTGACATTAACAAACTACCAACCGCTTCGCCAATGTTAAATGCCATTCTAGTGTTTAAATCTTGATTAATGTAACGATTGACATTAGGTGATAATTCGTCTCCAACGGTTGTTGCGATGTTACCATAAAAATTCATTGATTGTGAAAGTGGATTATCATTTCCTGAAACTATACCAGGTAATTGTGCTTGTAGTCTTGTTAAGATATCTGAAGATTCTGAATTCAATAGAGCACCAAAAAAACCAAAATCGACTTTTTCATGACTTGCATTATATTGTGTTTTTAATGATCCTTTTGGAAGATATAATGCAAATGCATTTTTTGATTCAAATTTAGATACAGATGTGGTTTGTTCTGTAAATTCAGTTAATGCATCTCTGTTTTTTGAATTTGTGTTTTTAAATTCATATTCTGTTATGACCATAAAATGTTGTACTTCTTCTGTTGCAACATTTTCAGGAAATTTTTCTATAGTATTTACACCAATGCTTTGTTTTATATTATTCAATTTTTCAGATGGAGTCATTAGAACTTCTCCACAATATTGTATCTATTGTTATCTTGTCTTACGTTTTCTCTTGTGTAAATTTTTGACTCCGTAAATGTTAAATTTAATATTGTCGATACAGGAGCAGAATTTTTATGAAAAGCAGGTGCTCCCTCTGTTTCGTAATCAACTGAAAAACTTGTGATGGCGGCATCATTAATACTTGGCAAATGTCTTGTTCCTATTAATTCATCACCTGCTAATCTAAGATCACCTTTTGAAGTGAAAAAGTCAATATAAAATCTAAAAGGTAAAAGTTGTAATCCTGTTTTTTGTTCATACAAAAATTCACCATCTTCATCATATTGAGCCTCAACCTCATCTTCAGGTAGCATTGAATTTCTTAGAAATTTGATAATATTTGTCAGTTGTTCAGAATCTTGTTCTTTTAATGGAGTAAGTCTAAATGAAAAATTAAAAGTTTTGAAACCAAGACTTTTAAATACACCTGTAATATAAGGGTTTATTGCTTTATTTGTAGCAGAGGTCACTATCTGACCGGCAGTTGCCTTCGCATCACCTGTGCTTATTCCTGGTATCATTTCGATTGATTTCTTTGCAACGACTTGTCCTAAAAGACCACTATTAAAAGAACCTAAACCATTCAATAAAGACTTTTTAAGATTTTCAATACTAAGTTCTGTTGCTATACTTGAACCAACACCTACCGCAGTAGCACCTAGTGGCCCTAAATTTGCATCTGCATATTCAACTTTATAGTCATCAACAATATCTAATGGCATTGGTAAAGCAATTGTTCCTCGCATTTCTTGCTTACCGCCTGGTAGTATTTCCTTTGCAATTATGTAAGTAAAATGTTTTTCTTCGTCCGATCCTAAAGTTGTAGGAAAAGTGAAATCATTAACTCTAGCATTACTTTTAATAGCACGAACTTTTTCGACTGGGTTTGACATTTTTCTCCTAATATACATAATATTTAGCATGTCTTACAAAGGTCGGTATAAAGTTAAAAATCTTGATAAGTATAAAGGTGATCCTACAAGTGTGACATATCGTTCATTATGGGAACGTAAGTTTATGTTATACTGTGATGATAATCCTAGTGTTTTAAAATGGTCGAGTGAAGAAATCGTAATTCCATATCGATCACCTATTGACAAAAAAGTTCATAGATATTTTCCTGACTTTTGGATTCAAATACGAAATTCTCAAGGTATCAAAGAAGGTATTCTAATTGAAGTAAAACCTAAAGCACAAACAAATCCACCTAAAAAGAAATCAAGAGTAACAAAGAGATATTTGCGTGAAGTTTATACATACGGTATTAATGAAGCCAAATGGAAGGCGGCAACTGAATATTGTAAAGATAGAGGTTGGAAGTTTCAGATTTTGACAGAAGAACACATCTTTGGCAATAAATAATAGTATGGCTGAAAGAGAAAAATCATTTCTTGAAAAACTCAAGGATGCATTAAATAAAAGTCAAGGCAATGTTAAAACAAGAAACGCAAGAGATTGGTTTCAAAGAAAAGCCAGGGCATTAAAATCGGAATTAAGAAGCAAATTTACGAAAGTAGATACTGCTGATGAATTCTATCAAAAATCTAAAAAGATAGGCAAACGTAATATTGGACCTGGGTCAATGTTTGCATATTTTTATGATCCCAAATATAAGAAAGAATTAAAATACTATGATAGATTTCCTCTTGTTCTTGTATTTGATTTTAAGCCAAATGGTTTCATTGGGTGTAATATGCACTATCTACCTCCTCTCTTGAGAGCAAAGTTAATGGATGAGATCGATAAAGCACGAGGTATTAATTGGAAAGCATTGTCAAGAATTAAAGAAGTAAAACCAACAGTCAAAAGATATTTGTACAAACACATAAGTTCTAAGGTCGTTGAAATTGCAGATGACGAAAGAGAAATAGCATTGTTTCTACCTACAGAACGTTTTAAAAAAGAAAGCAAACTCGTAGTTTGGGGACATAGTAGGAGCATGATCAAATGATAGACATAGGAGAAATAACAGATTTAACAAGGTTTCATCCTGCACCAACAAATAGATATGTTGCAACAGTGACAGGTCCAAGAAAAAGAACACCTTTGATTCCAGGTTTAGACACGAAAACATTAGCAATAAGATGCGAATCCGCTGAATTACCTGGCAAATCAGTCCCTACAAGTGATGCAAGATTGTATGGTCCAATAAGAAAAATACCCTATAACTTAGCATTTATTGACTCTACATTTACATTTGCTTGCTCAAACGATGAGATGATCGAAAAAAGATTTTTCGATAAATGGGTAGAATACATGATAGACAATGACACATTTGATGTTGAATACTATGATAGTTTAGTGGGTCAAATAAATTTAAAAGTTTTAAATGAACAAAATTCAGTTTTGTATGAAGTTGATTATATAGATGCCTTTCCAATAAACGTGAGTGCAATTAGTTTAGGCTATGCACAAAATGGAGAATATGCAAAAGTAAGCGTAACATTTTCATATAGAAAATGGACTAGAAAAGTATCAACAATAGAATCAGCAGGAGGTTTTAGAGATATTTCTGATTTTGAATCAGAAATAATACTTACGTGACACAGGCTAACTAGGAGATATTATGGCATTACCGGTGCTTAATGCACCAACACATGAATTGACTCTTACATCTAATGGTGAAACGATAAAGTTTCGACCTTTTTTGGTGAAAGAGGAAAAACTTTTGTTGATGGCATTAGAAAGCAATGATGATGACGAAATGATGAGAGCAATGAAGCAACTCATCAAGAATTGTGTTTTGAGTGATATTGATATTGAAAAAATACCTCTTTTCGATGTTCAATATATTTTTCTACAAATTCGTTGTCAATCTGTAGGAGAAGAAATAACATTAAGATTTAAACATCCTGATGACAAAAATAGTAAAGGTGAAAAATGCGAACACATTCAAGATGTTAAAATAAATCTAAAAGAAATAAAACCAGAAGCCAGAGAAGGACATACAACAAAAATAGATTTATCACCTGATATAGGTGTTGTTATGTCATATCCAAATATAGATATGATGAAATCTTTTTCTGCTTCCGAAGGCAATACAGAAGTTGCACTTGAACTTATATTTGATATAATTATTCAAAATATTGAAATGATTTACCAAGGTGATGAAGTTTTTTATACTGAAAATCATTCTAAAGATGAGATGAGAGATTTTTTGAATAGTCTAAATTCAATGCAGTTTAATCACATAAGAGAGTTTTTTCAAACAATGCCTTATCTTAGACATGAATTTGAATACACATGTGATAAATGTGGTTGCAAAGAAAATATAAACCTTACTGGAGTAGAAGATTTTTTCGCATAAGCCTGTGTCACGAAAATCTTCAAAATCATTATGTCACTAATTTTAATTTGATGCAACATCATAAGTATAGTTTGACTGAATTAGATAATATGATACCATTTGAAAGAGAAATTTATGTAACGTTATTGATACAACATATTAAAGAAGAAAACGAAAGGTTGAGAGACCAGCAAAATCAGAGATAACATGGCAAGAAAAACCTTAGGAAAAATGGAATTTGAATCATTAATCAAGTCCCTTCAAGAACAAAACAAAGGTCACATTGCGGCTCAGCAAGAGACAACAAAAAGTATTAGAAATCTGCAAACATATTTTATTAAACAAGATAGAGCAGATATGAGAAGAAGACTTGAACAAGGTCTTGAAGAAAAACGTGAAGCACAAAAAGTTGTAGGTGGCAGTTCAAAAGGTAAAGGGTTGAGCAAAATTCCTACAAAAGGCCTTCTTGGTAGATTTATGGATTTTATTTTGACTGGTGCTTTAGGAACTGCAGGCAAAGGAATTTTTAGATCAATGTGGAGTGGAGTAAAATTTGGTGGTGGTTTCTTTAAAGGTCTTGCTGGTTTGATGGGTGGTCTCATTCTCGCACCAACAATATGGGAATCAATCACAAAAGGTTTTGAAAGTTACGAAAAAGATAAAGACATAGCGAATGCAATAGACACATCTATTTCAACATTTTTTGATAAGGCAGGGTTTTTTGGTGCAGTTGGTGCTGGCGCTTTAAGTTTTGGCTTGTTTGGAGGTCCAAGAGGTGCTATTGCTGGAGCGTTAGTTTTTGGGTCTTTATCAGCAGTTAAATCTGCTTTAGGAGAAGATACTACACTTGGTGATTTTTTCACTGGCAATGCTGGTAAGTTTGAATCTGCTCTTAGTGGTGCCGCTTTAGGAGCCGTTGCAGGATTTACACAAGGTGCTAAATTTGGGTTGAAAGGTGCGGTAGCAGGTTTATTAATTGGTGCAGGTCTTGGAGCGATAGGAGGTTTGCTTGTATCAAAAGAGACAAATATAAATGCATTTTCAATAATGTCATCTGTGTTAGGAGGTTTTGCAGGCGGTATGCTAGGATTAAAAGCAGGTGCTATGTTAGGTGCAGTTGGAGGTCCTGTTGGAATGATAGCAGGTGCATTATTAGGTGCCGCCATTGGTTTAGCACTAGGATCATTAGCG
>VTLG01014566.1_pt1 | contig 40272 bp, 43 predicted proteins | sample 4694571 | NCBI WGS metagenome assembly VTLG01 (sample SAMN12604809, study PRJNA352737) | marine metagenome | biome: ENVO:00000447; feature: ENVO:00000209|ENVO:00000569|ENVO:01000036; material: ENVO:00002151; isolation source: viral sequences binned using virsorter ... | reverse complement strand
ATTAGATACGAAGTCGCGCGCGACCCACCCGTGCCCCCCTGCCGAAACACCGAAAAACGCTGCGCTGTACTGCTGCACAGTACAACCTTGCAGCAAATCTGCAGCAAAACCAATGGGTTAACTAGCCCTGGCAACGCATTAGAACAGCGTTGCCGAGCCCTGGCGGCACTCTGTCGGCCTGATCGCCTGCCCGCGCGTGCTCCCGCTCGCGGGTGTTTCGTGCAAAAGTCTCGCATTTGTGCCATTGCGCAACAATTAGCTTGACCACCGCGTAACACGTACGCTATGCACCGTGTTATCACTAATGCCAGACACGGGAGTACATGGCATGTTTACCGACGCACCAACCAACGCGCTTGCCGCTGAGTCCGATTGTTTCGACACGTACGCGCCAAGCTACCGCCAACACTTTAGCGCGCTCCACCTTGTAACCGGTACGTTTACCAAAAAGGCAATCGAAGGTGCCGTGATCTATCGCGGCCCATCGCTGATTGACGGCGCGCCGATTGTCGTGATTGCCACGCTGACAGACAGCAACGGCAAAACCGGCGAAGTCCTGCAGACCTACATATTGCGCGCTGACATGGATCCACGCGATGCATCAAAGACAGGTGCAGACTTTTCGATTTGCGGGAAATGTCGACACCGTGGCACGCCGACAGACAGCCCGCGCTCCAAAGTGGCCACGGCGCGCTCATGCTATGTTGTGATCGGGCAAGGCCCACTTAACGCGTTCAAGTCATTCAAGCGCGGATCCGTTTACCCAACAGTCAGCGGGCATGCCGACATTGCCGCGCTCGGCCGTGATCGCACGGTGCGCCTCGGAACCTATGGCGATCCGGCCGCTGTGCCGTCCTACATTTGGGAGTCGCTGATTTCCGACGCACGGGCACACGTCGGATATACGCATCAGTCTGGTATCTCGAGCGCCGACGTGCGCAACGATCTGTGCATGACGTCGGCCGACACGCTCGCCGACGCGCAACAGGCATGGTCACGCGGGGAGCGTACGTTCCGTGTCGTGTTCGACTATGACGAGATGACGCCCAACGAGATCGCCTGTCCTGCTGACACGCGCGGCATCCAATGCGCCGATTGTCGGCTCTGTGGTGGTACGTCGGTGAGCTCACCCAAGTCCATCGCCATCGCCGTACACGGTGCCGGTGCCAAGTACTTTTGAACAAACACGTGCGCTGCGCACCGTTGTGTTGCGGCGCACACCACAACCATGAAACACGGGAGTAAACATCATGGCAAAACTGAAAACATTCACCGTCTCGATCACTCGCACGCGCACGTTTGTGCAGCGTGACATGGTCGAGATTCAGGCGCGCAGCGAGCAACACGCTTGGGAGCTCAGCGAGCAGTTTGAAAACCCGCTCGATCACGCATGGCCTGCGATCGATCTGATTTATGACGAGGCAGGCGACGAGGTTTCCATCAATTGGGTGGAGGCAAACCGCTGATGGCACGCGTTCTCTCACTGTTTGATCTCACGGGCGAGATGCTCCGCCCGTGGGCCGACGCTGGTCATGAGTGCTGGCAGATCGACACGCAGCACGACAGTGTGCTGAAAAGCGGTCGAGTGTGGAAATCCGCGCTCGATCTCAGCGACGAGCACGTGCTGCCGTGCATCGCAGCGTGGCAACCGGACATCATCTTCGCTTTCCCGCCGTGCACAGATCTGGCTGTTTCCGGTGCCTGTCGTTTCGCTGCCAAGCGCGCAGCTGATCCAGACTTTCAGGTCAAGGCCACGACGCTAGCCAAACAGGCTGCGCGTCTGGCTGCAGCTGTCACGTGCATGAGACGTGAAGGCGGAGCGGTGCCGTACCTTGTCGAGAATCCGGTGTCGGTGCTGTCGACGACGTGGCGCAAGCCGGACCACATCTTCAACCCGCACGACTTCGGCGGCTACCTGCCCGACGACGACGAGCACCCGCTGTATCCGGAAATCATTCCGCCGCGTGACGCATACACTAAGCGCACGTGCATTTGGTCGGGCGGTGGCTTGCGCTGGCCTGATGCCAAGCCGGTGGATCCGGTGTTCCTGCCGTCTGGTCTGACTCCGCTGCAGAAACTCGGCGGCAAGTCACAGCGCACGAAGAACATTAGGTCCGCCACGCCCCGAGGATTCGCGCAGGCTATCTACGAGGCCAACGCTCCGCACCTGCCGGCAACCAACGATCACGGCAACGGGCTCAGCGTGTCTCAGTGCGTCGCCCATGCCGTCAAACGCCAACACCAAACGAAACGGGAGATCGCAGCATGAACTCCGCCCTGTTTATCACCGCCTATACGCTCTGGTTCCTCGTCGCCTATGCGGCGCTGTACAGCCTCGGCTGGACGTCCTGACACCACCAACAAAACACGGGAGAACAACAACTATGAAAGTCTATATCTCTGACATTATCTATCCGCATGATGAGGCGCGAGAGGTTCGTTTGTTCACGCGCAAGCGTGACCGAGAATCCTACATCAATAAGGAAATCGCCGCGCATGAAGACGTGATAGCCAACCGCAAAGAGTTCGACCCGCGCGGTTGGCCAGCGGGCGGTTACTGCGCAGTTTACTACTACACTTCTTACTGACATGGGACGCGGACCTGATCTCAAGCCACGCCGCCCGTGGCTCACACGTCACCCGCACGTCACTGGCGCGCCGACTTGGGTTTACAGCATCCAGGTTTATCGCCAGTGGCGCAGCCCATCCGACAGCCTCGACGCGTTCGAGTACGACATCTGGCACGTGCCTGTGCACGACCCGGTCACCGACCGGTGGCTGAGTCCGGTGCTCAACATCGACCACCGTCGAGATCTGTCTGTCGCCCTCGTCGACATGGACAGCACCAGAGCCAAGCGCCGGAGCCGTCGACGTGTCCCGTGGTCGAGCCTGCCCGATCACATCACCGCTCTCATCACCGACACCACAACCCTTGAGGTCATCAATCTATGCAAGCCCCACGACCAACCACTACGCCCGTAACGGTCGCGCTCGAGGTTGTCGCACACTGGCGCAACGAGTCGCGCAGCTGGAGCGACAGCACGATGTTCGACAGTTTCCGAGCAGCTGCGACGCACTTCCAGCTGGTTCGGCAACAGGCCAACGTATCACGACGTGATACATTGGTCGACCTAGTGCTGCGCCAGCACCGTCGTCTGGATCTCAACGCCAACACGGAGCCGACTTATGCGACGCCACCTGATCGCCTGTAGCATCACCGCTGCCCTGATCACTGCCAGCCCATCCGCATCAGCCGATACTGAATACATGGCGATCGAGCGCCAGCGCTGGATCGAGGCAGTCAACACACTCGACCCGACCAATGGTGTCTGGTCGTACATCTCCGGGCTGGTGTCCGGAGCAATCACCGGCGCGCTCGCCGCAACAGGGGGCTCGAGCCCGCTGATCTGCGATCCGCACGCGCCAACCACCGACATCGAACTGACCCGCCAGGTCTTGTTCGATTTCATGAGTGCCGCTGACCTCTGGCAGGTCGACGGTGCCATCCTCGAGGTCGTCGCGCCGCTCGCTTTCATGCGCGCGTATCCGTGCGGCACCGCAATTTAATTGGGAGTACAATTTTATGTCTAACCGACGTTTCAAAGGTGATTCGGAATGGATGCACCGTCCTGCCCTGGGCGCCAAGCACAACCGAGATCGGACCACCGATCGCATCAGCTTGAACGTGTCACGCGCAGAGCTCGATGAGCTGGTGTCGTCTGTCCGCACGGCGATGGCTTTTCATTTCGACAACGCACAGCGACAAGCCGAAGACGGCGACGATCTGTCGGCTGCATATGCTGCAAAATCGCACGATACGTGTGCGAAAATGCTGCATTGGCTCCAAGTTGTTCACGATGGAGTATTCACCGATGAAGTTTACCATTGATCAGATCCTGATCGCCGGTGTCTGTCTAGTTCTGTGGCTGGTGATTGTTTACGGTCTACATCTGTGGACACTTGCGTAAACGTACCCGTTTCGTTCACGATTGCGTTGCCGCCCCGTAAATTGTACTTATAAATAGTATTGCTGCTTCGGCAGTTTTTACGGGAGACACATCATGAGTGACCATCTAAGCACTGTGGAGCAACTCCGCCATCAGCTGGCGGTGTTTGCTTCCCAGGATTACCGAATGAGCCTGCCATCGATGCAAGCCATAACTGAGATTGCTTACGTCATGGCCCGAGACAACACCAACATCGTTCCACAGTCTGAACTTGTTGCCGCCTTACCAGCTACACACGCTAGCGTCAGTCGTGCGATCACCTACTGGTCAACACACTCGGCTCGCAGTGTCATTGGCAAAGGGTTTGTTCAGACAAGTCAGAACATCGAAAACCGCAGGCACACCGACTTGCGGCTAACCCCAAAGGGTGGCATGTTTGTTCGCTCTTTGTTCTCAAACGCAGTAGCACACAACAGGGAGTGAGACGTGCAGAAATTTGTCAGTGTCAACACGCCGACCAAGCATCTAGTGTCTGGTCGGCTGACACAAAAGCTTTACCGACGCCGGGTCGCAGACTTTGATCCAGACCCAGCTCGGGCTTGGGAGCTAGCCAAGCAGTGGCAAGCATCAGCCCGAGTGTCGTTGTCGATGGGACATGAGCCCGACATGACATCGACAGATCCGATCACAACCTTCGGCGACCTGGCCGAACAAGCCGTGCCGATTGTCTTTGCAGGCAACCGAGATCGAGTGGCGATCGGCACAAACGTCACCCGCCTGTGCGATTGGTTCGGCAAGCAAGCCATCAACCAGATTGCCAAACAAGATCTCGTTCAGATGTGTGATGCGATGCGGGCCGACGGACTGTCGACCAGCACAATTCAACACCGGCTCAGCAAGTTCAACAGGATCATGGAGTTTGCTGTCGATCGGGGCATGATCAATGATCGCCCGGTCTATCGCTATCGAGGACAACACAGATCTCGAGAGCGTGTCTTTACCCAGGCCGAGTGCGATCGCCTGATCGCTGGCCTGTATGAGCAAGGCAATGTCTACGGCGAGTTCGCCACGGTCTTGCTCTGGCTCGGCAGTCGATACGGTGAGACCGCCGGACTGCTGTGGTCTGACATCGACGATGACTTCATCGGCTTTCGCGCAGAGGCTACGAAGACATCCAAGGCACGGACCATACCACTACGTGGCCCGGCGAAGGCGGCAATTGAGTCGGCTTGGCTGGATCGAGGTCACGAACCTGGCCCGTTCCAAGAACTGCGCACACACAAGGTGTTCTATCGGCGCTGGAATGTTGTCAAAGCAGACATGGGTCTGTCTGACGACAGAGACTTCACGCCTCACTCGCTACGGCACACCTGTATGACCCGCCTTGCCAGCAATGGGCTGTCATTAGCACAGCTGAAGGCTTGGGGCGGTTGGAAGTCCTACTCTATGGTTGCGCGCTACGAGCATATTGAGTCGGGACATGACTTGCGGGCTGCAGTTGACAGCCATGCGCATAATATATAGTTTAGCGCGTACTGTTATGAGACAGTATAGTCGTACTGATACGGTACGGCGGTCAGAGCTGGGTCGCATCGCTAAGAGTTTGAAAACAAACTTTGAAGTGGTGCTGGTAAGGTGACTCGAACACCCGACCCACGCATTACGAATGCGTCCCAGCAATGACCTTCTTACAAATTGAGCAACACAGAAAATTGTTGCCAGACCAAAAGGTTAAGTTATTATGTCTAACGTACTACGTACGCCACGTGACGAAGGTCAACGCGAAGAAACTGCTTATACTCCTCCCGCATCGTTCTCACCCGACGATGGGCCAATGCTCAAAGAGTTTGCCAACGCTCAAGACATGGCCGAGCAGGGATCTCGCCGCGCTAAGCGCAACCTTCAGCGCCTCGTCGAGGCAGGCCGAAAGGCCGATGCAACGCCGACGCGACACGTGATCCGGTCCGTTCTAAATGAGTTCGTTATTCGTCTCATGGAACGGATCGAGCGCGGCGTCGGTCTGCCAGGAAAGGGTCGACTCGGTGAGGTTCCACTGCGCCTCGTCATCGATCTGCTGGGGGCCGACGCCGTCGCATACACAGCGCTCCAAACAATATTCAATGTCGTGCCGATGCTGAGCGGTGAGCACAAGCACTGCAAGATCAGCACTGTCGCTGCACGCATAGGCAAACGTGTCGCCGAAGAGTATCACTGGCAGCTGTGGGCCGACCAGAACGGTGTCGAGCACAGCGAGGTCACCGATCACTGGCGCCGGGAGAACTACCGGCAGCATATCCAGCTGCGACAAGCCCGAGAGATCATCGCAGCTGACGACGAGATCGTTAAACTCGACACAAAGGCCATGACTCAGATCGGCGTCACCCTGCTGGACGTGGCACGGGAGACAGGCCCGTTCTTCACCGACTACACGCGCCGTGAAGGCAACAAGACTTACCGTTGTCTGTCTGCCACGACATACATGCAGGCGCTGCTCGAGCGCACGGTCGAAAAGTTTGAGGAACTTTACACCAGCTACATGCCCACCCTGGTGGCACCACGGCAGTGGTCGACCGAGCACAATCTCTACGGCGGTGGCTACTGGTCAGGCTGTGTCGCCCCTTACGGCATCATCAAGCGGGCCAAGCCTAAAGAGCTGATCGCTCTGGAGCAGCACCACAAAGAGAACCGCACCGACCCGATCAATGTCGGCAAGCATGTCACCGCAATGAACGCTCTCCAGAACACACAGTTCGAAGCGAACCGTGACGTTCTTGAGGCAGCACAATACGTCCGAGACAACGAGCTCGACACCAACGACTACCCGGCGATGCGTGACATGCCGACTCTGAACGATCCGGCTGATTGGGAAGTCGAAGAGCTGCGTCGTGAGATCAACAGGCAGCGGGCCCATGTCCACGCCCACAACAACAAGGCGTTTGGGAAGCGCTTTGGGTTCCTGAAGATATGTTCGCTTGCTGTCCGGTATCCGCAAGCATTCTACCTGCCGACCAAGGCTGACCATCGGTGGCGCATGTACTACGTGCCGCCATTCCTGCAGCCCCAGGGCCAAGACCTGGCACGTGGTCTGCTGCAGTTCCATCATGGTGAGCCGATCGCTAGTGACGAGGCAGTACGCTCACTGTACCTGTCAGTGGCAGGCGCCTGCGGCCACGACAAAGGTACGCTAGAGGACAGGATCGAATGGGTCGAAGCGAACAAGCAACAGCTGGTACGCTTCGGTACAAATTGGCGGTCTGACATGGACTGGCTCTGGCAGTTCGACACACCGTGGCTGGCGCTGCGTGCCTGCATCGAGCTCGCTGAGTTCCATCACATCGGCTTGGGCTACAGCTCACGACTGATCAGTTATGTGGACGGTAAGTGCAACGGCTTGCAGAATTTTGCGGGCTTGACCCTGTGCGAAACGACAGCGCAGGCTGTGTGTCTGACTGACGATCCGATACCGGCCGACATCTACACGCAGATCCGAGACGCAGCTCTCAAGCTCGCCGCTGCTATCCAACCTGACCACCGGGACTATGAGCTGGCCGTAGCTGTCGCTCAACACGGAATCCCCAGGGCTTGGTCAAAGAATGTGTGCATGGTGCTGCCATACAGTGGCACACGTTGGGCTACCAACGACCATATCCACAACGCAATCCACGCTGACTTGAAAGACGGTCAGCTGGCTCCGTTCCCGGACGTTAAGCGATACGCCCGGTTCGTGAACAACCTGATATGGGATGCCCTTGAGGGCACACTCAGTCGTCCGGTTGAAGTGCAGCAATGGCTGCGTAAAATCGCCGGTATCGCTGTCGAAACCAACACACCACTCAGCTGGACAACACCGACCGGCGCGCCTGTTAAGCAGGCCGAGTGGCACAGCGAGCCTTACCGCATCAAGACCGCCTTCAATGGCAGCATCTTTTCGCCGACGCTGCGGAGAGAAACGGATCAGCTGGCTCGTACAAGAATGAAGAACAGCATCAGCCCGAACCTGATCCACTCACTTGATGCCAGCATCTTGACTCAAGCCATCATCAACGGGCTCGAGCAGCAAGATCCAATCAAATCCTGGGTCGCCATCCACGACTCGTTTGGTGTGCACGTCAACGCTCGAGCAGCGTTGCTAGCACCCAGCGGCCCACTCAAGAGCGCCTTTGTCGACACGTACAGCACCAACCTGCTTGCCGATCTGGCCGAGCGGTTTGCTCAGCAGTTGCCAGGGGCAGACATTCCCGAGCCACCAGGTCGGGGCAACTTCGATTTAAATGAGGTCCGGAATAGTGACTACTTCTTCAGCTGACGTCCGCGCATGCAGCAGCTGCTTGTTCTACGAGCAGCAGCGCAACGGTCTGCACTTTGTCCAACACCAGTGCCATCGATACCCTGCCAGTGCGCAGGTCGTACCGTCGTACTGGTGTGGAGAGTTTGTCGCAAAGCCGGTGCCGCCAAAGGAACCAGATGAACCACCCAAACAACAACCACCAACCAAGTCAGGAAAGTCTGGCAATCGAACTACTCGAGCTAAGTCCCGACCTGCTCGCAAGGTTCGCTGACGGATACCTGCACCTTTACACTGAGGCGGTCGTGGACTCTATAGCCGAGGCCAAGACTGTCGAAGAGTTTGAGTCGGCGATCGATCAGTCTCTCTTAGTCGAACTCGATCCCGACGAACTCTTCAGCCTCTTCCGACTTTTGGCTGACTACTTTGAAAGCATTGCACATGACTTCTCTGAAAACATTTCGATCCATTAACGACCAGCACTACATGACTCTGCGTGACGTGAAGACCTACAACAGCTCCGAAGACAGCTGCTTCACTGACCTTCAAGAAGCTAAGTTTGACCACTACAAGGTCGCTGTCGCCATCCCAACAAAGCGTTATCAAGACGAGTACGCTGAGCAAATTGTTGCGCTTCACGAATCGTGGGGCAGTGACATGTCAAAGTACATCTTTGAACGCGAGCTCTGGGGCGAGCCACACACGATCATCAAGCTTGACACGAAGCGGGTGGCGGACTGGTCAACACCCAAGCTTTGGGACACCCAGCTCAATCTCATTACAGAACGGCTGATCATTCGCATGGGCTCCAGGCTCAACGTGAAGATTAACTTGAGAGCGACTGAGCACAACGGCACGCACTACATGCAGCATCAGATCAAAGAGGCTCAGGTGCTGGAGCTGGCCGAGGGCGCAGACAGTGGTAGCTCGTTCGATACTGTCGACGATGGCTTTGTCTACGAAGCACCGGAACAAGAGTATGTATCGCGCGAAGCGGAGTTTTAATCCGAAACGGCTGTGCGATGCGGAAGGTATCATCAAAGCATTTCGCAGCCGCTTCGAAGAGAAGTTCTGTGAAGACTTGTGCGAACGGGGGATCACGTTTCGTTACGAGCGGCCGAACGATCGTGTCCACTATATCAAGCCCGCAACCGAGCACACGTACTCGCCTGACTACGTGGTTGTCCGGCCTGATGGGCATGAGATTTTAGTCGAATGCAAAGGTCGTCTCGACGGGGACGCAATGGCGAAGATGGTCTTGCTCAAACGACAGACCGATCTCGACATCCGCTTCTGCTTCCAGAACCCAGCGAGCCGTGCTGGCAAAACTAAGAAGACATGCCGGGAGTGGGCTGACAAGCACGGCTTCCGGTGGTGTCACGCAACCATTCCAGATAGTTGGTTAACGGGAGTCTGACTTGGATAATGAACGTGAGCCTTTTGTCAGGACGCATCATGAGTGTCCTGGATGCGCGAGCTCAGACGGTGCCGCTACGAGGGTGGACGGATCTGTTTACTGCTTCGTTTGCGACAGCAATTTCGATGGTGATCAAGCGTTTGAAGCGCAACCCGCTGGCGAAGGCTTTACGGTCGAGGCATCTGCACAAACGAGTGATCCCAAACAAGCTGCGGTACAGCCGCAAAGGCCGTCGGGACAAGTCAAAACCCTCAAGCACAGAGGACTGAACGATGCGACCATACTCAAGATGTATCGTTACGAAGTTGCAGCAGATGGCGCCGAGCTCGCCCACTACTGCGACACCCGTGGGCAGTGGCTCGGGACAAAGGTAAGAGGAACCGACAAGAGGTTCTGGTGGGAAGGTACGCCAGTTACGTCGGGGCTGTACGGTGCACACCTGGTGCCACAGCCGACGGCGTACAACGATACCGTTGTGATCACGGAAGGCGAGATCGATGCCATCACCGTGCGCACTGCCACCAAGTTGCACAGCGTGTCGTTACCTGGCGGAGCTGGGAGCGTTGCAAAGGTACTGGCCGACGAGAAATCGTGGGACTACCTGACCAGCTTCGACAAGGTAATCGTCGCGCTCGATGGGGACGAGCAGGGCCTCAAGGCTGCTGAGCTACTCTGCTCGTCTCTTTGCATGTCGCACCGTGATGTCGATGTGCGCATGGTCAGCTGGCCCGACGGGTCAAAGGACGCAAGCGACGTACACACACGTGAGAACAGTAAGGTGTTGTCTGACACGATCGAACGTGCGCCCGCTTGGCGACCGAGCGGTGTCTTCAACGCTGCTGAACTGGCACACCTGCTAGATGTTCCGGACGATGACGGCGTGCCCTTCCCGTTCGAAGCGCTGCAGAGCATGCTGCGTGGCCTGCGCCGTGAGCTCATCACTGTCACTGCCGGTACAGGTGTCGGCAAGTCCACCCTGGTGCGCACACTGGCGCTGTCACTGATCAAAGAGCATGGTCTGCGTGTCGGCATGATCATGCTCGAGGAAAGCAACAAGCGCACACTCAAGGCACTGATCGGTATGTCAGCCGAGAAGCCTTTGCTGATGGACAGTCAGTGCATGAGCGTCGAGGCACAGAAGCGCGAGCTCGCTGCGATCAGCGGCATGGATAATCTCTGGCTATATGATCACTTCGGCAGCACTGACGCCGAGGGTCTGCTTGCTCGCATGTCTTGGCTAGCAGCTGGCTGCAAGTGTGACTTCATCGTGCTCGATCACATCACGATGGCGACAACACTCAACATGAATCAGCAGCACCTGAACGAGCGCCAGATCATCGACGCCATCACCACGGAGATCCGGGCCAAGATTGTCGAGCGCACAGGCACGGGCGTCATCATGGTGGCTCACACCCGTAAGCCCAGCAGCGGCGACCACACCTTCGGCACTGCCAGCCTAAACCTGTCTGACATCCGTGGGTCAGGCGGACCAGCTGCCATGAGTGATGCAGTCATCGGACTGGAAAAGATGTTCGACGAGAACGGCGAGCAGATGCGCGACGTCGTGAAAATCAACGTGATGAAGAACCGCTACACCGGGGAGACTAGCCCACATGCAGGCTCAATATTTTTCAATCGAGCGACCGGCTGCTTGGAAGAACGACACGAAGACTTCGCGAAAATCAGCTCGGACTTTTGATCACCTGTACGATCTAGCCGAGTGGATGGTTCTGCGTGCCGACCGCGATCACAAGTGGCGGGAAGCGTACGAGACAATCGCGAACACTATACGCCGGATCGACATGACTGCGCAGAACGAACCTTGGTTCATCGCAGCACACCACCTGTTGTCGACCGGTCTTGGTCTGACTCGCGACGAGCTCGGGGAGCTTGGGTGTCGGACAAACAACTACCGTGCTGTCCTTGAGACGCACGGTGAAACGCTGGTCGGCTACCCAATACAGTCTGGTCGCCCCGGTCGCCCACGCGTCCGTTTCTACTACAAAAGCTTTTATCCGAAGGCTTGCGCATGAGGGAGCTGGCATTCGACATCGAGACCGACGGGTTGATGGACACGGTGTCCGTCATCAACAGCCTGTGTGCGGTCGACATAAACACTGGTGAGGAACTTGTGTGGCGCCCGGATGAGATCGAGCTTGGTCTCAAGGTGCTGCAAGATGCGGACCTGCTGGTTGCCCACAACGGCATCAGCTACGACGTTCCCGTCATCCGCAAACTGTATCCGTGGTGGTCTCCGCCGCTGGTACGAGACACCCTAGTGCTGAGCCGTATAGCCTACCCCGGATTGCGTGACTCAGACTTCGCGAGGTTTGGTGCACAAGGGCTCCGTCAACACGGCGCAAAGCTGTTCAACGGTAGCCACTCTCTTGATGCGCACGGCGTCAGGCTAGGGTTCCGTAAGTCAGTATTCACTGGCTCATGGGAAGACGGCTGGTCCGAAGAGCTTGAAGCTTACTGTCTGCAAGACTGTCGGGTCACTTCTAAGCTGTACAAGTCATTAGTCGATTTGGATCTGAGCCCCACTGCGGTCGATCTTGAGCACCGTTTCGCCACTGTCTGTCACGACATGGAGATGTACGGTTTTTCGTTCGATTTGCCGCATGCACAAGCGCTACACGCGCAGCTGACGGTTCGGACGGACGAACTAACTGATGCGTTACAGCGCCAGTACGGCGGATGGTACGAAGCTGTCGGGCCGGTCGTCACTCCAAAACGCAGTGTCAAATACAAGACAAAGCCAGAGGTCGTAGCTGGTTGTGAATACCAACGCGTACGACACGTCACCCTCAACCCGACAAGCAGACAGCACATCGAAAGGGTGCTGCGCTCTGAAGGCTGGGTGCCCAAGGTGTTCACTGAGAACAGCGGTCAAGCCAAGATCGACGAGACGACGTTGCTCGACATCGCCGACGAGTACCCGAGCGCTAAGCTGTTCGCCGAGCAGTTCACGCTGCAGAAGCGGCTGAGTCTGCTGAACAGCTGGATCGAGGCCGAGCGCGATGGTCGTGTGCATGCACAGGTGATCCCAAACTCTGCCGCCACTTCCAGGACATCAAGCCGTAACCCTAACTTACAGGCCGTGCCTGCCGCTTACTCAGCCTACGGCCGTGAGTGTCGCAAGTGTTTTCGTGCCAGCCCTGGCCGCGTGTTGTTGGCAGCTGACCTAGACAAAGCCGAGCTGATGCTGCTCGCCCATTACATGTACGCCTACGACAACGGCGCCTATGCAGCGATGTTAGCTGAGTCTGACATTCACCAGGTGAACGCCGATGCGATGGGAGTGTCTCGAGCCCTTGGCAAAAAGGTAATCTTTTCAATGGTTTACGGGGCCAGCGACAAGTATATCGGCGAGATCACAGGGCTGTCTGGCAAGCAGGTTCGGTCGGATCTGATGGAAGCGTTCCCTGCGCTGGAGCAGCTGATGCAGCAAATCCGAGCGCGTGTCTCTGGACACTCAGGCTTCCGGGCACTCGACAAGAGATGGATCGCCTGCCCCGCTCAGTTCAAGGCACTCAACTACTTGATCCAGAGCAGCACTAGCATCGTCGGTAAGCAGTGGGCAGCGACAGCTGTCGAGCGCCTGCGTGCGGCGGAAGTGCCTTGCGACCTAGTCATGTACGTCCACGACGAAATCCAATTCGACTGTGATCCAGCGTATGTCGACTACGCCAGCGAAGTGATCCGTTCCTCGCTCGACGACGCCTGTAAAAAATACAACCTGCGGGTCGCCATGACCTGCGAAACCCAGACCGGCCAAGACTGGTCGGAGAGCCACTAAGAAAAGGAAGCGACATGTCTCTCTACAAAAATATGAATGCACGCAAAAAGGCTGGTACTTCGCGCAGCAAGGCTAACAGCACTGTGAGCGACAAGACCTACAAGCAAATGAAAGAAAAGCGTGGCGGCTTCGCCCCGAAGAAAAAGAAGTGATGCGTTACCTCGTAATCACGAAAGACAATTGTCCGTGGTGTGATCGCGCTAAGCAGCATCTGGCAGATAACGGGAATGAGTTTGTCGAGGTCAATGTAACTAACGACGAAGATATCAAAGCTTCGCTCAGACATGTTGGCTGGCGTACCGTTCCCATTATCGTACCGATGGATGGCGCTACTAACTACGAAGGACTTGTTAATGAAGGCGCTGATTGATGCTGACGTGCTTGTGTATCAGGCCGCCGCTGCCGCAACGACAACGATGGAAGCAAGTTTCGGTGACGACCTTGTGCTGTTCCCAACCGTTTCTGTCGGAGAGGCGTGTGCGATCTTTGACCACCTTGTCGAAGGAATCCGAGACATCACCGAAGCGGACTCAATGCAATTTGCGCTGAGTGCGCCGACTAATTTTCGCAAGCGCCTGTACGACCAGTACAAAGCCAATCGCAAGGGTGACCGACCGATGGCTTACGGGCACTTGCGAGAGCACGCTGTCGATAAGTACAGCGCAACCTGGGTCGAAGACCTTGAGGGTGACGATCTGATCGGCATCAACAGTGGTCCCGGTACCGTCATCTGGTCAATCGACAAGGACATGCGCACGCTGCCAGGTCTGCACGTTGATCTCGACACGGGCGACATCATCGATGTCAGCCCAGAGGATGCACTGCGGAACTGGATGACCCAGACACTGACAGGTGACGCATCCGACAACTATCCAGGCTGTCGTGGCATCGGCAAAGTCCGAGCCCAGCGGATGCTTGAGGATGTCGAACCTACAATAGAAGCGATGTGGCCGGTCGTCGTCGCTGCTTACAACAAGACCGGACAGGGGGAGACAGAGGCGTTGCTGATGGCACGGCTAGCTCGAATCCTGCAGCCAAATGACTATGAAAACGAGAAAGTGAAGCTATGGACGCCAACGATCCCATAAACCCGGACCACTATACGAAAGGAATAAGCGCTCATGCCTACATATCCAGCTGGGATATGGTGTGGGAAGCTGCGAACGTGACCAAATACATCACGCGCTACCGGTTTAAGAACCCGAACAACCCGCTGCAGGATCTGGAGAAAGCCCAATGGTATCTCGAGGCTCTTATCGCGAAGGTCGAACGGGAGATGCGCGATGTTTAGCCACGTCAACGGATTCAACAAAGCGGCACAACAGCAGGCCGACGGCACGGGGCTGTTCAGCGATGCAGACACAGTCGCGCTGCGCATGCGCCTCATCACGGAAGAGTTCCTTGAGCTAACCGAGGCAATGCACCGGGCTCATCATGAGCCGACGACCGAGAACAAAGCGGAAGCACTGAAGGAGATGTGCGACCTGCTCTACGTGACGCTGGGTCTGGGTGTTGTCTTCTTTAAACCACAAGTGTGTCGCGATGCGTTCGAAAGCGTACACGAAAACAACATGACGAAAGTCACCGGCGCCGTCGACAAGACCAACGGCAAAGTAACTAAACCAAAAGATTACAAGCCGGTGGATCTGACCCCGCTTGTTCGGGGTGAATGACATGACAAAGAACACATACTTTAGGTCCAGTTTTGCCGAGACAATCTTTTCGCAGAAATACGCTCACGAAGGCGCGGAGACGTGGCCGGAACTCGCGGCTCTCGTCGTTGAAGACGTCTGCCAGGACAACATGGCGCCTGACGAAAAGGAGCAGCTCGCTCAATACATCACGCAGATGAAGTTTCTGCCGGGTGGTCGGTATCTGTACTACGCTGGCCGAGCGAACAAATACTTCAACAACTGCTATCTACTCAAAGCAGAAGAAGATACGAGACAAGATTGGGCTGACTTGTCGTGGAAGGCCGAGAGCTGTCTGATGACGGGCGGCGGCATTGGCGTCGACTACTCTGTCTATCGACCAGCTGGTGCACATATTGCGCGGACTGGTGGGCAAGCGAGCGGGCCGATCCCAAAGATGAACATGCTGAACGAAATTGGTCGGCGTGTGATGCAAGGTGGATCTCGTCGTAGCGCCATCTATGCCAGCCTGTCGTGTGACCACGGCGATGTCATGGATTTCCTTGTCGCAAAAGATTGGGAAAGCATGCCGGTTCCGGGCACCGACAAAACACTTTGGGATCTCAAGCAAGACGATTTCAACTGGCCTGCGCCGTTGGACATGACCAACATCAGCGTGAACTACAACACGCAGTGGCTGATTGACTACTACCAGAGTGGTGACCCTGGACCAGTATTCCGAAAAAATGTCGAACAAGCACTGCGCACCAGCGAGCCTGGTTTCTCGTTCAACTTCTACGAGAAGGAAAACGAAACGCTTCGCAATGCGTGCACAGAAGTAACCTCGAGTTTCGATAGTGACGCGTGCAATCTTGGATCGGTAAATCTCGCACAGGTAGAAACGCTGGATGAGCTGAAGGATGTCGTGCATCTCGCAACCAAGTTTCTACTTTGCGGAACTATGCGTGCAGACTTGCCCTACTTCAAGGTGTATGAGACGCGCGACAAAACCCGACGACTTGGTCTTGGCCTGATGGGTATCCACGAAAAGCTGATCAGCTGGGGTGAGCGCTACGAAGTCACACCGCAGCTGCACCAGTGGCTGAGCGTTTGGCGCGGTGAATCTGAGCGGACAGCGACAGAGTTCAGTAAGTTCCTCAGTGTGAACCGCCCGATGGGCGTCCGTGCTATCGCACCGACTGGCACTATCGGTATCCTGGCCGGTACGACAACAGGCATCGAGCCTATTTTCGCGACTGCGTACAAGCGTCGGTATCTTGTTGGCGGTTCTGAGTGGCGCTACCAGTACGTCATTGATAGTGCGGCGCAAGAAATGATTGACAAATATGGTGTCGAGCCAGAGACCATTGAGTCTGCGTTGGATCTTGCTGCTGACCCAGAGCGGCGGGTTGCGTTCCAAGCTTCGGTGCAGGACTACGTCGACCAGTCAATCAGTTCGACAATTAACCTTCCTGCTTGGGGCTCGGAGCTGAACAACGAAGACAGTGTCGAGACCTACGTCGACCTGTTTGCCCGCTACGCTTCGCGTCTGCGTGGCATGACGGTCTATGCTGATGGGTCACGTGGTGGTCAGCCGCTGACTTCTGTGTCGTACGCTGATGCAAAGAAGTGGGAAGGTGAGACCTTCGTAGAAGCCCACGACATTTGTGACATTTCTGGGTCGGGTGGCTCATGCGGGATCTGACCAGCAAACCCCCAGCGCCTACCCCAATCGTAACGTCGGAGCTGCTCGAGTATTTACTTGAGCGGTATCCCGACCGTGTCCCTAACGTCGACGACAGTGACCGGCAGATTTGGCAATCTGTCGGCGCCGTTGGCGTGGTCCGACATCTCCAAGCAATCTACGAAGAACAAAACCAAAACATCTTGAGGATCTAGACATGTGTATCTTCGGGGGCGGGACACCACCGCCTGAACCTAAGACTATCACCGCGCCGCCACCAACGCCTGCACCGCCTGTTCTCGAGCAGGCAGCTCCGGCGAAGGCCGCTCGCGCTAAACAAAAGGCTCGACTCAAAGACCCGTACGGTTCGGGCGACGGTGGAGCACGGGCGCTGCGCATTCGTCGACCAAGTAATGCCAAGGTGTCGATGCCGTCGGTTAACACTGGCGGCGGTGGCATGGGCGTCAACGCTAACAGGGCGAAGTAAAGATCATGCACGACGGTATCACTTGCGCATCACGCTACGAAGCTCTGCACAGCTCACGGGAAACCTACCTAGAGCGGGCTCGGGAGTGTGCGAAACTCACCCTGCCTAGCGTTGTCCCACCCGCTGGTCACAGCTACGCATCTCGGCTCCCGACACCTTACCAGGGGATCGGCGCACGCGGCGTGAACTATCTTGCTGCGCGACTGCTGCTGTCCCTGCTGCCACCCAACCAGCCGTTCTTTCGTCTGACGCTGTCGGACTTCGAAGCACAAGAGCTCGCTAAACGACCGGATGCTCGAGGCGAAATCGAAGTGGGCCTTTCTTCTATCGAGCGAGCAGTCATGGAAGAGGTCGAGCAGTCTGGCCTACGTGCTCCGCTGTTCGAGGCGCTGAAGCATCTCATCATCAGCGGCAATTGTCTGATCTACTTGCCAGCTGCTGGCGGCACACGTGTGTACGGTCTTGATCGTTACGTGGTGAGCCGAGATGCCGACGGTAACTTGCTCGAGATCATCATTAAAGAAATGGTCAGCCCGTCGACACTGGACCCAGAGATCGCTGCACTGATCACCGACCACAAAGACGGCGAAGACGTCGCGGTGTTTACCAAGTACTACCGCGATAAAAAGCGCTGGCGTCTGTACCAAGAGCTGGACGGTTCGATCATTCCTGGCAGTGAGGGCAGCTGGCCGATCGACAAAGGTCCGATGTTGGCACTGCGGTGGAACGCCATCGATGCTGAGCACTACGGGCGTGGTTATGTCGAAGAATATCTTGGCGACCTGATTAGTCTCGAGGGACTGTCACGTGCCATCCTCGAGGCCAGCGCAGCTGCTTCCAAAGTGGTCTTCCTCGTGCAACCAAACGGCGTCACTCGCATGCAAGACCTGGCTGAAGCAGAGTCGGGCGACTTCAAGTCCGGCAACGCTGCCGACGTGTCGACACTGCAGGTCCAGAAACAAGCCGACATGGCTGTTGCGGCACAGGCTGCACAGCGGATTGAGCAGCGGCTGGCACAGGCGTTCATGTTGTACGACAGTATCCAGCGTGATGCGGAACGTGTGACGTCGACTGAGTTGACCATGCTCGCTAATGCACTCGAGGCTAGCTTGGGTGGTCTCTACAGTAACCTTTCGCAGGCACTGCAGCTGCCCCTGGTCAAGAGACTGATGGAGCGGATGCAACGCCAGAATCGCCTGCCCGCCCTGCCCGACGGTGTGATCAAACCAAGCATTGTCACGGGCACTGCTGCGCTTGGACGCGGCAACGACCTCAACAACCTGACTCAGTTCATGCAGGTTGTCGGGGCGCTCGGACCGGGAGTGATCGAGCAGTTCATGAATGTCGACGAGTTCATCATCCGGACAGGTGCTTCGCTAGGCATCGACATGGGTGGCCTTGTCAAATCACCAGAGCAGCTGGCCGCAGAACAACAGGCCGCGCTCGAACAACAACAACAAGCACAACTCGCGTCGATCGCTCAAAGCGCAGCGCCGAACACGGTCAAGGCTGCAGCCGACGCTTCCATGCAACAACAGTGAGATTGATCTAAAATGGCTGATACTGATCAAATGGCGCTGCCACTCGGCGGCGAAGACAATCAACCAACCCTACAAGAGAGCTACGACAAGCTTGTCGAAGACGGGCACTTGCCCAAAGACGAGAGTGTCGAGGCTACACAAGAATCCGCTCAGGAGCCTGAGCAGCCACAGGCCGATGAGCGGCCTGGATGGTTGCCTGAAAAGTTTGCCAGCCCAGAAGACATGGCGAAATCGTATGCAGAGCTTGAGAAAAAGCTGAGCGAGAGATCCAACGAACCCGAACAAGCCGACGCTGAACAGACAACCGAGGACTCAACTCCCGCCCCGGCTGTCGACTCACTGATTGGCAACGCTGAAGAAGAGTTTATGTCGACAGGTCAACTGTCTGACGCGACCTTCGACGCACTCGAAGCCGCTGGCATCCCTCGCGCAACTGTCGAAGCTGTGCGAGACATGCGAGTTCGCGAGGCTGAGTCCAACCGACAGGCAATCGTCCAGGAGTATGGCGGAGACGAGAAGGTGACGTCTATGCAGACGTGGGCTTCCGAACACTATGACGACAGTATGATTGAGCGCCTGAACGGGATGCTCAACAGCGGCGACTACAACCAAACGCGCATGGCGATGTCGATGATCAGCGCCGACTACGACAGATCTGTCGGTTCTCAGGAGCCCCAGCGCAATATCGGCGGCGTCCGAAGCGGGCCTGAGGGCTTCCGGTCTACATCGGAGATGCTCGAGGCCATCAACGATCCTCGTTACAAAAGCGATGAAGCTTACCGTGGAGACGTCGAACGTAAGATCGGAGCTATGCAGACATGAAAAAACGATTGAGCGAGCGTGGTCTCGCGCTCATAGCATTCTACGAGGCTAGTACTAGCCTAAGCACACAGGACGGTCACGTTTGGTATCCTGGCGGATCTGAGTCGATACCTGCAAAGTACCTGAAAGTGTACGCTGATCCGATCGCAACAGATCCGGTCCCGACTGTCGGCTTTGGTACGACAAGCTACGACGTACAGGGCTTGGAAATCGGACACGTGTTCAGTGAAGCTGACGTGCTGAAAATGTTTAGTAAGACTATCGGACGTTACGAAAAGGCCGTGAACAAGTACGTCACGGTCGACATCAATCAAAACGAGTTCGATGCCCTGGTGAGCTTCACTTACAACGTAGGCATCAAAGCGTTCCGAGACAGCACGCTGCTGCGCCTGCTCAACAGACACCAGCGCGTCCTGGCAACTGAGCAGTTCCATCGGTGGAACAAGGCAGGCGGCAAGGAGCGTGAAGGTCTGCGCAAACGTCGAGCATCTGAGGCTGATCTGTTTGCTACGCCTGTGTCGGCTCCACGCGGCGACATAACTGAGAGCCGCACGATGCGAGCCGCCGGTGCGCTGGGTGTTGTCGGCGCAGTCACGGCCGTTGCGCCAGCTGTCGGTCCGCTTGAGCAGATCGCTACGTTTGCTGAAAACCACATCTGGCTCGCAGGTCTGCTCGCAGCTGCGTTTGCCGGGTACTTTATCTTTGTGCGTCTAGACGATTGGCAGAGGGGGCGACGGTGATCGGTCTGATCTCTTCCGCTAAGCGGATGCTCTTTGCAGCAGTCATTGGAGCAGCCGCTGTCCTGTACCTAATCGCGACAACGAAGGCACGCAAAGATGAACGGCGACAACTTAACGACCACTTTACGAAGAAAGGCTACGCGGCTGCGCAGGCCCGTGCACTTTCTAATGCTGTCAGCAATCGCAATCTTCGCGGTGAGCTGCAGCGGCGCGGATGGCTCCGAGATTAACTCAGCTGTCTGTGCATCTTGGCAACCAATCTACGGCAGTCAGGCAGACACAGATCTAACTCTGCGACAGATCCTTGCGTCTAACCTTGCCCGCCAAGAATGGTGCAACTGAGACTACAACTAACCGCGCGGCCCGACGCCTGTCGGACAACCTCGAGGAAAGCTGAAACGTCACAGTCATTCCCTCTCTTTTCCAAGTTATCATAGGAGAGCCTACAATGGCTAACGCAACTCCAGCGTTTCTTGGTGTTAAGAATGCAGGCACTTATTCGAGCCCAGCTGCGGATGAGTCTACTGTAAACGGCACCCAGTTCGCTGCAAACAACGAACTCTTCCTTAAAGTCTTTAGTGGTGAGGTTCAGGCTCGGTTCCTGGCGCAAACCGTACTCCGCGACAAGACCCGTATCCGCACGATCAACGCTGGTCGTTCGGCCATCTTCAACGCCATCGGCAAAACGACTGCCGCGTACCACGTTCCTGGTACTGAGATCACCGGCGACAACATCAAGCAAGACGAACGCGTCATCCAGATTGACGACGTACTGCTCGCGTCGACGTTCATCTCTGATTTCCAGGAAGCCATGAATCATTATGATGTCCGTTCCGCCTTTTCGCGCGAAATGGGCGACGCACTGGCTCAGGCGTACGACCGCAACCTGTTCGCTGTTGCTGGCGCAGAAGCACTGTCGCCATCGGCGGCAATCGCTGACCAAGGCGTTGCAGAGAACATCACTTTGGACACCACTCCAACTTACGCCGAGCTCGTAGATCAGATCTACGTTGCTGCGCGCAAACTGGATGAGAAGAACGTACCTGAAGGTGACCGTTACGTTTACGTGTCGCCTACCGTTTACTACGGCCTGCTGGCACAGGATAAGATCCTGAACCGCGACTTCGTGGCAAACAACGGTGACTTCTCTCAGGGCACTCTGTTCAAGATTGCCGGTATGTCCGTGATCAAGACCAACAACATGCAGGTCGACCACAGCTCTGCGTCTATCGATTTCCGTTCGAAATACGATGCCGACATGAGCAACATGCAAGCACTCATCATGCACCCTGAAGCACTCGGCACTGTTCAGCTGGGTTCCTTCGGCATGTCTACTGAGTCCGAGTATGATATCCGTCGTCAAGGCGTACTGATGGTCAGCAAGATGGCAGTCGGCCACGGCCTGCTGCGGCCTGAGTGCATCGTCGGTATTAAGACTGACGGCACCAACAACACTCTGTCCTAAGAGTTTACTTAGTTTGGGGTGCTCATTTATTTGGGCATCCCACTCTATTTATTTGTGACATAAACATGAGCGAGACACAACATGACTGACTTTGTCATTGCTACGACTGAGCTAGAAGCGGTCAATGTGATGTTGACCAACATCGGAGAAACGCCAGTCTCCAGCCTGGAAGATGAGCAGGTGGTCGACGCGGCGATGGCTCGCTCGATCCTAAGCAATGTTACCCGTGAGCTGCAGACCCAATCGTTTCACTGGAACACAGACATACAGCTCAAACTGACGCGCAACACGCAGAAGCAAATCGTACTGCCTCCCAACGTGATGCGTGTCTCACCCAGCGGCAACGACAAGATGCTCGCTGTCGTCCAACGTGGTCGCTTCCTGTACAATCGCGGGAGCCACACCTACGAGTTCGACCACGATGTAACGTGTGACGTTACAATCGCGCTACCCTTTGACGAGATTCCTGAGGTCGCACGCCGGTACATCACCTTGCGCAGCGCACGGATCTTTCAGGAGCGCATGATCTCTTCTGACCGCCTGAGCGCGATGGACAGGGCTGACGAGTTCAAGGCCTACAGCGACTTGCTCAACGAAGAAGCTCAAGTCGGCGGCTACAATGCGCTCGCTGGTAACGTGTCGGCACAGCGTATCGTGAATCGATATGGCTTTACCGGGAGCTAAAGATGCCACTGATCAGCGACACTATCGCGAACCTTATTGGCGGGGTCAGCCAACAGGCTGAGAACCTCCGCTTCAGTAACACAGCGAACGAGCTGAAGAACGCATTTGCGTCGCCTGTCAGCGGCCTGCAGAAGCGACACGCAGCAGAGTTTGTGAACGAGCTACAGCTGTTCAACAGTACAGCTGACCTAGCAATCGGATCGCGTGCAGCGACACACTTCATTAATAGAGATGCTGTCGAGCGCTACGCCCTTGTTGTCGACAGTGCTGGCCTGAAAGCCTTTGACGCTGACACGGGCGACGCGATCGAGGTCGAATACACTGGCGGCTCGATGCCGAGCTACCTGACGACTGACGGTGCGGGTGGCACGCTGACCGACTTTGCAAATGACCTGCGTTTCATCACGGTGGCTGACACTACGTTCCTGCTGAACCGCAACGTCACTGCCGCCGGGTCAACAGGCAGTAACTTCGCCAGTTACCACAAAGCGGCCTTTCCGCAGCTCGAGTTTGATAGCGCACGTGGTGGCTCAAAGGGTGGCCGCTTGGTCGACGACGACATCAAGACGAGCGGCTCGGCAGGTTACCGGACCATCTACATCAGCTCTGGAAAGAACAGCGGCACAGGCGACTTCGCTCTGGGCTACACGACTACGACCGGCAGCTTCATGCCGCTAGCGCGTATCGAGTCGGCTGGTGCTGCAGCTATCTCGACTGACGATGTTGCTGCGCGTTTTGTTTCTGAGGTAGCTGGAGATCGCACCCAGCATACAGGGTTTGCGGTATTTCAAGATACAATACGCCGCTACAGCACACAAGAGCCAGCTGATGCTAGTACGTTTAATTTCCCGTTTGTGCGGGTTGGTGAAGCCAGCACCAAATATGCGCCACCATCGCAGTCCAGCAGCATCGGGATGACTAATTTTTCACTGCCAGACTTCATGGTAAACCTGAGTGCATCTGGAAAGAGCGACGCAGCAACACAAAAGGCAGTTTTTACCGGCCCGTTTTACTGCTTCAGCGACATCAAACAAGCAGGCTCAACGCTGACGTTCCGCACTGTGCGACCAGCGGCAAAGACCTACGCGCCCGGAGATGGCAGCGGCGTCACGACACACTACATGCGTGTTAATAGCGCGGGTGTCATCGAAATCAGCGACGACAGCGGGTCCACTTACCGGGAAATTACTGTAAGCCACACCGACAGCACCGCTGACATTTACCTAGCTGGTCATGGTCTGACGAACATGAGCGTGTCGTCAAACAGACATAGCGATGGAACTGGCGGTTGGTCGGGGACCAGTAACTCTGGCTTCGGTGTCTGGAACACAGCAACGGAAAACGTCATCAAAGACGTGACCCGGATCGCTCAGGACTTCGACAACTACACCGTCGGAGTTACTGACGAAGAGTTGCGGATCATTGTAGCAGATGGCGCAGGCTTTACCCTGACGAAGTCCGCAGCTGGTGGTGTCACTGCCTTTGAAGACCTGCCGCCTGAAGCAGCGGACGGTCGTGTGATCAGCGTCGGTGGTGTCGGTGAGGGCGACGGGACGTACTACGTCATCGGAATTGATGGCGAATACGTCGAGACATACGCTGTGCCGTACATCATCGATGACAGCACTATGCCGCACGTAATCAAACGCAAGTTCCGCAACGACGGCACGCCATACTTTGAGCTCGGCCAGCACCAGTACGCTGCCCGCGTGGTCGGCGACGAAGACAGCAACCGAGTACCCTCGTTTATCGGTAACAAATTGAACGACATCTTTGTCTACAAGGGCAGGCTAGGCGTGCTGGCTGACGAGAACGTGGTCCTGACGGGAGCCAACGAGTTCGCGACCACAGCTAACTTCTTCCGCAAGTCAGTGATCCAGCTGCTTGACGATGACCGTATCGACATCGGCATGAGCACCGGCCGTGTCGATATTTTGAAGAACGCGATTAGCTTCGCCGACACGCTTATGGTCATGTCAGATCGCGCACAGTTCAAACTGGTCAGTGGCACGGCTCTGTCGCCCAACACGGTCTCGATCCAGCAGAGCACGGCGTTTGCTGTGAGTCCGACCGTAAAGCCAATCAACGCTGGAAACGTCATTTACTTTGCGCAGGATAATCTCAGCTTCACTACTGTCCGCGAAATGATTGCTGAGTACGATACTGATATCATCGAAACGAACGAAGTGACGGCGCAGGCACCGCGATACATTCCGAACAGTGTCTTCAGTATGGCAGTATCGACAAAAAAGGAGCTGCTTGTCAGCGCATCTAGCAACGAGCCGAACTCTCTGTACGTGTACAAATACTACAAAGCGGAGGGCTCGCGGCTGCAAAGCGCGTGGTCAAAGTGGACCTACCCGACCGACACCCGCGTTGTCGGATTTGAGTTCATCGACGACTACCTTGTGCAGATCTTGAGTGTCACGACTCCCGACTACGTCGGTTCGCTTGAGCTGGCAGGCGGTGCGACTGCGCCAACCTTTGGCACTACCAGTACGCGAACGTACCTTGTGCGAACCAAGATCGAAGAGATCACGTCTGTGTCGCCGACTAGCTTCCCGATGCTGCTCGACATGCGCGTGGCTCGGTCGCAGTGTCCAAGCGTTGTCGGTTTGCGTACTGACGAGACCAACGCAGCGCTCACAGGTCTGCCTCTTGGCACCGACAGTACCACCATTGAGTTGCCATATCGGACTACAGCAACAGAGATCACTGCGTTGCGTAGCGGATCTGACGACTACGGGACGACTATGCCGCGCATCGCTGTGTCCAACATCAAGCTGAACCCCCTGGCTGGCGGCACAGTAGCTGAGCTGACGACACGCACAGCAGCGTTTGTGGCAAACCCGTCTGCTACCACGGCAGCAGCAATCAATGCTATCCTCGACGGCACTGCAAAGAACACGTACCTGACCGTATTTGGCAGACACGACTATGAGCAAACAAACGCGCTAACTCAGACGCTTGACACTTCTGACCAGCCGAGCTTCTTTGTCGGAATCAACTACGATTTTGAGTTCGACCTGAGCCCGATCTACTACAAACCTGGTGACTCGCCGACAGGACGTAACGACAGCCGACTGCAGCTGCGCTACGCAACGGTCACTTACGATGATAGCGCTGGGTTTGCTGTTGAGATCACGCCAGTTGGGCGCTCTACGAAGAAGCTTACCTTCAACTCGCTTGAGTTCGGCAACAGCGAAGACGTGCTCGGCGAGCTGTCGTTTGACACCGGAGCGTTCCGGTTCCCAATCATGTCGAAGAACGACGCAGTACGGATTGTGTTCCGCAACAAGCAACCGTTTCCAAGCACGCTGACGACGCTGGAGTGGGAAGGCTTTATAGCTCCGAAGACACTTAGAGGCTGACACAAGTGGCAATCACCATTGAAGACGCGACGGGCGACCACATACGTCACGTTGCGCACAATTTACGAGAGGCAGACGCCCGTGAGGCTTGTCGCGTTACAAACACAGACGATCCTGTTTCGGCTGTACTGGCTAGTGCTGATCTTTCTAGGTTTACATTGGTCGGCCTGGGCGCTGATCAGACGCCTGTCGCAATCGCCGGGGTGGCGAGCACTAACTCTGACAAGCTCGGAATCCCTTGGCTGGTGGGTACGGACGGAATTACCGAACGCCCTATCCAGTTTCTACGCAAAGCTAAATCAGTATTGGCAATGATGTTTGAACGCAGCGGCTGCGACCAGTTCTGGAACGTAGTCGATGCAGAAAATGACGTCCATCAGCAGTGGCTCAGCTGGATCGGCGCCGACTTCCACAGAGAGCCGACAAAAATAAACGGCTTCGACTTCTTCGAATTTACGATCAGGAGACCTTAAGATGTGTACAGCGGCCATCGGCCCGATCTTAAATGCGGGCGTCTCCATCATGCAGATGAGCGCCGCTCGCGCTGCAGAGTACGAACGCGCGCGAGAACAACAGCGCCAGTACGAAAAGAACGCAGCGCTAGCTCTGCGTGGCTACAGCATCAAACAATCAAGCATCGACAAGCAAACCGTTGAGCAAGTCCGTGAGACGAACATGGCAGCGTTCGATCAGATCATGGAGCAGCGTGACACTCTCGCGCAAGCCCGCGCTGTTGACGCGTCAGTGGGCCGGGTCGGCGGGTCGGTCAACGAAGTGTACGGAGCCATCAACCAAATGGGCTCTCGTAACGTCGGCCGACTAGCACATCGCCGGAGCATGCTGGTCGAGTACGGACAAGACAGCAAGCTGCAAGCACAGTTTGAAGCAGACTCGCGAATCAACAGTGTTCAGCAGGGACGTGTTAGCCAAGCTGCACTGATGGCAGCAACAGTAAACGGTCTTGCTGGCATCGTTGGCGCCTTCAACCAAGGCTGGTCGAACATGCAGCAGAGCTCAATGACGACAGCACAGATGAACTACCAGCAGGGCTACTTCGAAAACAGCTACAGCCAGAACATGATGATGTCGGGTCTGCGCAATGACCAATTCCAGTATCGTCGCAGCCGGGTAGTACCTACATACGGAGGGCAGACGTTCTAATGGTAAGCTACATTAACCCTGTCCGACCGCAAGCTGCGCCAGTACGCATCCTCGACAGTTACTACCGGCCGCTTCTCGACAACACAGAAAGCCGTGGTTTGGAAAAGCTTGCAGCAGCGCTGGGTAACCTACGCAAGCCGTTTGCGGACATATCGCGCAACGCGTTGCAGGCGCAGCAAAACCAGCTGCAGATGATGAAGTACGAGCAAAGCTTGGCTCTACAGGAACAGCAGAACGCGTACGAGCTACAAGCACTAGAGCAGAAATTTCAGCTGGAACAGCTAACTGACGCATACAACGATGACGTCGAGGCGCTCAATAGCTTGTTCAGCCAAGGCGCAGAGATCGACGAGATCAACCAGGGCCGTATGGCAAATGGTGAAACCGTGTTCGGCTTCAACGGTTTCTTTGGATCAGCCGCTGGGCAGCTGACTATGGGCGGATCACGGTTGCCTGCTGACGGGCCGCTTAGCGGTAGCCTGTATGACATTCTTAACAACGTCGCACGCAACAGCGGTCTTGAGCTCCGCGTGTCAGAGGCTAGTGGCACCGGCGCAGACATCCAGCTTGTTGATCTAGACACCAACACACCGATCCCATTAGACGGCCGAGACGGGCGAGCAGAAAGCGTTGTGACTCAGCTGTCATCCTTGGGTGTCGGCAGTATCAGCGGTAACGCAGAGTACAAGAACGGAAGCGTGCTGCGTGTCGACATGGATGCGAACGCCGGTGGCGCTCAGTGGCCTTGGATATCTGGAGCCCAATCGCGCGACCCAAGTGAAGGCGTCCGTGAGTTCGGACCAGCAGACGTGCTGGCATACCAGACGCAAGCCAATGCACAACGCATGGCGCTGGCTGAGCAGTACCTGCGCGGCAAAGGATACGACGATAACCAAATCGACACGATGCTTGCGCCCGCTCGTCGGCAAGCTGCGTTTGAGCTCGAGAAAGCACGCAACATTGTACGCGAGAATGAGATCGAGTCTGAGGTCGAGCTGTACAAAGCGCAGCGTAAGACAGACGAAGAAGCGCTGAACGCCACGATCGACAGCATGAGCGACGATCAGATCCTGGCTATTGCAAACAGTGAAGACGGGATCTTCGGCTGGGTGCTGGACAACATGACGTCTCGCGGTATCGCCGCCGGGACCGACGCCAGTATTATCGCCCGCGCATCTTCCGCGTCTGACATCAGTGCCCTGAGCCCGTACACAAAGATGTTGTCTGCCTTTAGCGACATCGCAAGCCAGCGACACACTGAGATCATGAGCGCGTTTGCCACAAACAAGCTTGGGACTGCTGTGCGGTTGCCGGAAGCACAGAAAGCAGACGGTACTTTTGACTCAGAGGTGCTGGCTAGAAGCGTGCAGTCGATGATCGACGGTGCTCGTATCAAACCCGAAACTGTCATGACCGACATGATCAGTCAGCTCGAAATGCTGGAAGAAAAGGCAAACGCAGTCGGAGCTCTTGAGGCGAACGTGCTGCAGTACAATGCCGTCAAGCTTGAGCTCGGTGCCGCATTCCAATTCGGTGTGTTTGACAGCCTAGACGATACCCAGCGCAGCCGTCTTGCTGGGCTGCTCAAAGACGAGCCGAGCACAACGCTGTCGCAAATGATCACCAGCTTAGGTAACGGTATCGCCGTGCGGGCTGACGGGGGTGCAGGAACAGCAGCACTGATAAAGCATATCCAGTCTGTAGAAGCACAGGCGGCGCCACTGATTGGTTCTATGGATGTAGACCAGCTGCAAGATTATCAAGCTGTACAGCTCAGAGGCATAGAGGCTGTGGAGACAGCTCGCGCTGCTGAAGAAGCTAATTGGGAGCTGCCAGTACAATCAGACTTCCAAGACGTCAGTATCGACGGTGTTACTCTGCAGTTTAGCCAGGTCGACTACGGTACACCTGACATCAACAGACAGATCAGAGAGAAGCAGGGCAGCTGGATCACAGCGATCGGCCCGAAGCTTGTCGGCCTGCAGGAAGGCGACACTGAGACGATGCGGGAAATTGCTGCGGGCTATGTCACTGCGCAGCGGAACGGCTACGGCGAGGGTCTGCTGGCACGTGTTGTAGCTGAGCAGTTCCCAGAAGGCTTTGGCGCTGAAGATATCCCAGCAGCAGCTGCATTGATGCAAATGAGCCAAGACCCTGCGCAGGACTTCAAAGGCAACATTGAGATGCAGTTCTACTCGCAGATCAAGGTGTCGAAAGACGCCAGGGCAAACATCGCAATCGGCGCTCAGGTTCTGTCCCGTCTTGATGTCGACGAAGACCTCACAAAACTTGAAAGTGCGTTTGGTTACCTGCCGGTTGCGGATCGACGTGCGGGTGCGATGAGTGTGCTTGCAAGTAACGCCAATGTTCTGATTGGCACCGACAATGTTGGCAAGGTTATCGACAGGCTAGCTAAGAAAACGAAACCTGTGCAGTTCATCAGAGGCTTGGATCGCGTGACCCCAGGCGACCCGCTAGCGATGAACATGTCGGACGCCTTCGGCTCTGCAGTCCTGAACTTCTCGATCAACGCGCCTGACGGTGAGGCGCAGCGGCTTGCAGCTAAGTACAACATGAGCGACGAGCAGATGCGTGAAGCGGTAGTAGAGAACCTACCAGCACTGTTTAGCTCGGTAGCTCTAAAGGACGACGATACTGACGAGCGACTGATTACGGACCTGCCAGACAACAAAAATATGACTGTCGTCTTTGCGGGTGAGCGGATCTATCTGCGTGGCAAGAACAACATGCCGGTACAGGTCAAGCGCGGTGCAAACGGCGTGGCATCCCCTGCTGCCATACTTGCGGTGACTGACACTAGCGACATGCAGACAGGCACCCAGCGAGTGCGTGTCGTGGACGTTGAGCAGCAGGCTACAGCAGAAATGTTCGTCGTGAACAAGATCGACGACGACTACACGTACGACATCGGCAACGTGCGCGGTGCCATCTCTGCGACGGTCACTTACGCGCAGCCAGGTGTCCCAGATCCGCAGACAGTAGAGGTGCCGCTGGAGGCAAGCGCGTTCCTGCCAATCACTACGGACGGCAAAGAGGCGTTCGCCGGTCACGGTGCGTATGCATACATGCTGCCTGCGCGTGCTCTTGCAGTCGACGGGGTAATCCAATCAGTCGACGTCCAGCTGGGCCATAGTATCGGACTGAACGATCCAGAGTCACTCGACTACACAGCGGTCAGCTTTAGCACTGCAACCTACTTCGACGGCTACCGCAACGCTGCCCGATACACCTTGATTGAGGGAGTCAACGACTAATGGTGAAGATTGTCGACAGCCCGTTTGAGGACACGACGCTCAACCCAGAGCCGTACAACACGGTCTTAGGTATTGGTAAGACAATCGCTACTGGCTTCTCTGGTGATGTTGCGCGAGCCATGAGCGGCCTTGCTATGGGCCCCAAACCAATGGGTGACTTCAAGCAGGAGTGGACGTCAAATCTGATATATCGTCAGACCAAACACAGGCTGTTCGGCGGCGAAACAATCGAGCGGCCAGTCGACGACATCTTGGCGGTGGCAAAGGAAGCAGGCGTGCCGGGTGGCATGTACACGAACCTGCTGATTGACCAGTCGCGGTTCCTGCAAGACTTTGAGTTACAAAACGCTGCAGAGTTCTATGCGGCCAAAGCGTCAGAGCGCGAACGTATTGGGGGCTTCGCTAGTTTTGTTGGTGAGGTAGTTGACCCGGTCATGTTGGGTACGCTGGTGACTGGCGCCGGGGCAATCACTCGAGCAGGCACGGTGGCACGGCTGGCGACACAGGCAGGACGGGCAACCCCAGCGCAGGCCGCGATGGCGCGCAGCCCGTTTCTGTTCGGCGCAGGCGCTGAAGGCTCGCTGGATCTAGCACTGCAAGGCATTGCTACCGGGATCGACCCGTCCGGTGAACGACAGGTTGACCTCATGGGTGTAGCTCTCGCAGCTAGCATCGGCGGTGGTCTTAACAAGATCATGAACGGCGCCAACCCTAAGCTACTGAACGGGTTCAAGCCGTCCGATGAGCAGATCGAGCTGACCAAGACGTTCGATGAGCTGAACAAGGCGGGCGAGTTTGTGCAGCGCAGTGAGGCGATTGCCATCGAAAAGGGCGTGCTGCGTAACACGCTAGATACCGGTGAAGTGTCGGGCGGTCTGCTAGACGCGCGGCGTATGTTTAGCCCGCTGGTCAAAATATACACAAGCGACGTACCTGCGATTCAATCCGTGGCGCGCATGCTTGGCGGTATCCAAACTCAGATTGGCGACAAGGTCTACGACATCTTCGGCGACATCGAACTCGAGCAGATGCGAACCATGAACAAACAGTTCATGCAAATCGACCCGACCATTCGTGGGGTGCAGGCCGTCTTCCGTGAGGTTGGCTCTCTGTCAGACATCGAGACTAACCGCATTATCTCGGCTTACATCCGCCGCAGAGCAGACGGCATTGAGGCTGACGACATCAACCTCGCTGAGATCTTCCGGGGTCGTGTCTCAGAAAACGCGTATGGTACTGCCCAGGACGTGCTTGAAGACCTGTACGTCCAGCACGGTAGGCAGATGAAGCAGATCGCTGACGACATGGTAGCCCGCAAAGTCAAAGGGGCTGGCTTCTTGGCAGAGGCAGACGAAGGTAGGTATTTGACTCGCGCCTACAACGTCATCACCATGCCGCGTATCCGGGACACCATCGGTATCAAAAACGTAGGCAGATTGTTTGCCCGCGCGATACTGAACAAACAGATGGACGACATCATTCGTGCACGCGCTGAGCGCCTGTCGAAAGGCTCGGATCAGGCGAAGTGGTACGACCCGGAAAAGAAGCTGTCGCCTGATGAAATCATCGCAGTACATCGTGACGATCTTGTAGCGGACGCTGACAAGTTCGGCCTGCAGTTTGGCACAGGCATGGCTAAGCGGATCATTGCTCGGATGCAGAGCGAAGACCAGCTGTTTAGCCAGGTCGATGCGTTTGAGCTGACTGATATGGCCGATGACGCTATCCGGCAGATCCTCGATGGGGACGCAGCTGACATCGACGACGAGCTGGTGCAGCTGATGCGTGACCTGCTCGACAAGTCATCGAGCGGCAAGAAACGTAACGACATGGGATCGTTGAACTTCCGCGTGAAGCTGGACGAGACAGCGCGGTTGAGCTTCGACGAACTCGATCTGACGCCTGACCAACGCACCGGCGTGGCTAAGGTGCTCGGCCGGTCGCGGATGAGTAGCGAAGACAGTCTGTCGTTTGAGGACTTTCTGTACAACGACTACAGCCAACTGCAGCAGGGTTACTTCCACCAGTATGCCGCGCGGTCGTCTCTTGCGCGACGCGGTATCGGGCAAGAGGGTGGTGCCAGCGCTAGCGATCTGATTGCACTGGCAGGCAAACAGGTCGAAGACATGCGCGGCAAGGTCAGCGACAAAGCCCTGAAGCGTGCCGAAGATGATCTCGCTGCGTTTACCTACCTGATGCACACTGCAGACGGTCGTGGCATCGACTTCGCACGCAGCTCGCTGGGCACAAGCAACCCCCTGATGCGTGCAAACATGCGCCAGCACAGCGCATTCTCAAAGGTCATGGGCACGTTCCGTAACCTGTCCAGCTCAGTGCACTTGGGCATGGTGGCGTTCGCACAGAGCTCAGAAGCAGCGCAGCTGATCGGATCAGTCGGCACGCGGCTGCAAGACGTCGACAGGATCACCAGCGTAATTGCAGACATCACCTCGCTGCACAAAGGCAAAGAGGTCTCACAGCTGACTCGCGACATGGTACACATGGGCTATGCGCACCAGGGTACGATGAGCCGGTATGACGGCACGTCGTTTGGCGGGCAGATGCTGGTAGAGGAAGGCGACGACATTGTGACTCGGACGTACAACGCCAGTAGCGAGTTGCGTGAGTTCATGTCGTGGACGAACTTAATCAAGCCAATTACTCTTGGCATGCGTACGCTAGCTCTCGGCCGAAGCTATGACAAGCTGTACGCTAACGCACTTGGCAAGGGCGATGGTTTCAGTAAGGCGCAACTGCAGACATATTTCGCACTTAACGAAGAAGATATGGACGACATCTACACGGCAATCCGTGAATTTGCAGACGTCAACAAAAAGACAGGCGCAGTAAAAAGCTTGCGCTACGACCTCTGGGGGCAGCTTGGTCCGAAGTACGCGACAGCTGCAGCAGACATTGAAGGGAGGCTGTTTAACTTTGCACACACGATTGTGCAGGAAAGCGGCCGTGGCTACGCGCCAATATTTATGCAGGGCGGCTTGGGACGCACGCTGTTCCAGTTCATGAGCTACGCATCGAACTCGTTCGAGAAACAATTCGTGCCGACCATGCTGCTGGCGCAGCGGGGTGACCCAGGTGCTGCTACCGTACGTGTGTCGGCAGCGATGCTGGGTTCTGCGCTTGGCTACGCTGGCCGTCTGTACGTGCGCAGCCTGGGTATGGGCGAGGAACGCCGCAAGGAATACCTGAAAAAGAACCTGACGTTCCACAAGCTAGTACTCGGGACGATCAGTTACCTGCCACAGCTGAGTGGCCCGATGATTGCCGGTGGTATAGCCAACGAGATACTGGCCGGTACGCTGGGTGGTGACCCTAATGCAATCCGCAAAGGGTTGCCGACTGTCCCTGCACTCAGTGTTGCTACCGACTTAGTAGGACTCAGCGCACTGCCTCGACGTCTGTTCGATCCAGAACAAGACATCACTGAGTCGCAACTTAACAAACTAGCCAACTACGCATTCCCGCCGTTCAACACGCCGGGTGGCATTCTGTTCCGTAACGCAGGCAGCGCCTTGCTGACCGGAGAGAAACCGTCGTTCGGGTCGCTGCCCGAAGACTAGACACATCCCTGCAACTAAAGAGACGAAATAATCATGGCAACTTACTCGCCAGCCGCATACACCACGGCAGCGGCTAACACGCAGATTGATTTCGACATTCCGTTTACGTTTCTAAGGAACACGGATGTTGTGGTCAGCGTGATTGACCCGAGTGGCAACGTGTTAGTTGCCGGTTCGGACTACGATACTCAGCTTCAATCCCAGAGCGACGGAACGTTCGACATGCGCGTCGTGCAGGCTGGTACGCTGACGACGACCAACACGCCGCTAGCGGCAAGCCACGTGGTCAGCATCAAGCGTAATACCGACATCAGTACGATCCTGACTGTCTTTCAAGACGGCGCTTCGTTCAAAGCAGCCGACATCAACGCGATCATCAACCAGCTGTTCAACAAGGTGCAGGAAGTTGAGTCAGGCGCGAGCGAAGGCATCACGCTCACTGACGACTTGTTGGCCTTCGACGCCGGTAACAAACCACTCCGTAACCTGGGTACGCCAACTGCTAACAACGACGCAGTACGCAAGATCGATGTCGACAGCGGTATCGGCGCAGACATCACGACCGTAGCGGGCATCGCGAGCGACGTGACGAACGTGGCCGCAGACGCGACGGACATCGGAACCGTTGCTGCTAACTTGACTGGCACGGACACTATTGGGACGGTAGCCGGGTCCATCGCGAACGTAGACAATGTGGGCGGCTCGATTGCAAACGTGAATGCCGTAGCCGCTGACGCAGCGGACATCGGCGTCGTGGCGGCGGACTTGAGCGGTTCCGACACTATTGGCACCGTAGCTGGCATCGCGAGCGCAGTGTCGAGCGTAGCCGCAGACGCAACCGACATCGGCGTCGTGGCGACCGACCTGAGTGGTTCTGACACTATCGGGACGGTAGCTGGCATTGCTGCGGCTGTGTCGAACGTGTCGAGCATCAGCTCGGCAGTCACAAGCGTCAACGGAAACAGCACGAACATCAACACCGTGGCCGGTGACACAAGCGCAATTAACACTTTGGCGACCGGCACGGACAGCGGCGGCACTGCTTACCTGACGCACTTAGAGAACGCTGCGACGAACGCAGCAGCGGCACAGGCTGCACTCACTGCGTTCAACAGAACTTACCTCGGAGCGTACAGCGCAGACCCAACCGTTGACGGAAACGGCGACGCGCTGACGGACGGCGACCTCTATTACAATACCACCGATGAAGTGCTGAAGTTCTACAACGACACGGACGATGCGTGGGTTACGCTCAGTAACTCCGTGCAGGTGAACGCTGCAACCACGCTGGGCGCGGTCGGTGACGCCAACTTTGGCACGTTGCTTGAAAACGACTTCATTGTTCGCGACGGTAGCAACCCGGCCAAGTGGGTAAACAAGACTCCTGCGCAAGCACGCACGTCGCTGGGCCTCGGCACGGCGGCTGTCGCTGCGACAGGTGACTTCGCCACGGCGGCTCAGGGTGGACTTGCTGACACTGCGGTTCAGCCTGCTGACCTCGCCACGGTTGCGACCTCAGGCTCGTACAATGACCTTGCGAACCTGCCAACGCTCGGCACGGCAGCAGCCGCCGCTACAGGTGATTTTGCTACAGCAACACAAGGCGGTAAGGCAGACACGGCGCTACAGCCTAGCGCTTCAGCAGACTTCGGCTCAAACCGTATTCTCTACTCGAACATGTGGGACACAAGTTCAGAAACACTGCCGTCCGCATCAACGTATCACGGCATGTTCCTGCACGATCACAACACTGGTCTTGGCTACTTCGCTCACGCGGGGAGCTGGCAAGCGCTACAAAATGAAATCACGACCAGTAGCGGCACTATCAACGCGCAGGCACTCACCACGGACGTAGGCGGCACAGACGTAGACGTGCGGCGCGCCAAGGTCGAAACGCCGACCACCAGCGCCGACTTTGCCGGTGACGCGCGGCTGTATAACGTCGCGACCACGGGATTGACCTTCACGATGGACGACACGGCGCTAAACGAAGGCGACATAATCACGCTGTACGCCAACGGCTATGACGTGACCATCGCGCAGGACGCAACCAACGGCTTCGACACGGTTAGGCTCGACGGTACGACCACAGCCCATAGTGGCAACATCACGGTTGCAAACGGGTCTATAGCCACGATCAGCGTCATAAGCACGACTGGCGGCAGCAGTCTGGCCGTGGTTGCTGGGCAGGGTCTGAGCTGATGAGTAGCGTAGCGAGCATGATGGCGCTTACAGGGTCGCTTTCCGGTGGCGATTTTAGCGGCTTGGTCGAGTTTATGATCATCGCTGGGGGCGGTTCCGGTGGCCGTCAGCACGGCGGTGGCGGCGGTGCCGGGGGCGTCATCTACAACTCCAGTTTCTCTTACACCGGGGAGCCATTTACACTGACAGTCGGCGCGGGCGCGACCAATCACACGGTCAACGGAGGTAACTCCGAAGCCTTCGGACAGACCGCGCTCGGCGGCGGTAGCGGGGGGCACTCTAATTTTCAGGCTGGTAGTGGCGGCTCTGGCGGTGGCGAGGGCGGCTATGACGCCACCGGCAACGCTATCCGATATGGCACTGGAACAAGCGGCCAAGGGAATAGAGGCGGTCGCAACCGCGTTGGCATGAACGGGCATTCCACTATCGGCGTCGGTGGCGGGGGCGGTGGTGCTGGCGGTGTTGGTGGAAATGCTGGCGGCAGCAACACCGGAGGTCGGGCTGGTAACGGGGGCATTGGGACGACGAACTCGCTCCTGAACACCCTGCAATACGGTGAACTCAGCAATGGTAACTACTACGTTGCTGGTGGCGGCGGGGCTGGCGGCTGGAACGGCAACCAATATCGCTATGAAGGTTTTGGCGGCGTGGGCGGCGGTGGCAATGGTGGTTTTCACACTACCGCAGCGCAAAATGCCACCAACGGCTTAGGAGGCGGCGGCGGGGGTCGTCAGGCGATTACCTCGGGCAGTTCCTCCGATTGGGATCAGGGGTCAGGTGGCTCCGGTGCCGTGCTGATCCGCGTGCCGCAGGGCGTAGCCCTTGTGCAAAACAGCGGAACCCTAACCATCCCCAGTCCGGTGACTATCTCCGGCTTCGACTACTTTAAGGTCACGGTCGTCGGCTCGGGGACCGTGAAGCTCCAATAGAGCTAAACCATTGATGACACTAAGGAACCTAAACAATGACTGACAATAAACAGTGGTACGCCTCCAAGACCGTATGGGCCGTACTGGTCATGCTCGCAGCCACTGCGCTGCAACAATTCGGCATTGAGCTCGGCGGGCTCGAGGAAGACATCACCAGCCTGCTGCTCGACGCTGTCGGCGTGCTGGCTGGCGGATTGGCGATCTGGGGCCGCATCGTAGCCAAGACGAAGATCGGCGGATAGAGGACGTGCCAGCGATGAGCGATGACGAGATCAAAGCGATCGCACAACGCGCAGCAACTGAGGCTGTCGAAGAGATGTTGCGCAGGCTTAACCTTCACGACGACAACAGTGCCCAGGACGTTCACGACCTGCGCGAGCTGCTGGGCAGCTGGCGTGCGGCAAAGCGGACGATCGGAACGACAATCACGCGGTCTATCACGCTTTTTGTCTTGGGCATGCTGGCCCTGGGCGCGGTGATGCAGATCCGCAGCCAGCTGGGCGGCGACGACTAAGTAAACGATAAGGACAACTTGCATGGCTGCAAACGATGACGGCAATCCCGACAACGCGCGGGATATGCTGAACACGCTACACACGGCAATCGCTGAAGAGTTACTCGTACGTGTACGCTCGGGTAACGCTTCAGCGGCCGAACTTAGTGTGGCTGCTAAGTTTCTGAAAGACAATCATATCGAGTGCGAGATGACGCACGACAACCCGCTGGGCAAGTTGGCCGAAGCGATACCAGAGTTCGACAACACAGCCTGGAACGAACAGGAGACAGGTCATGGTTAGCCTGAGTGTTGGTCGCGGCGAGAAGCTGTCGACAAAGAAAGGTGCGGGTCTGACGGCCAAGGGGCGCGCTAAGTACAATCGAAAGACCGGGTCAAAGCTGAAGGCACCTGCGCCGAACCCGAAGACTAAGGCCGACAAAGGCCGCAAGAAAAGCTTTTGCGCGCGCATGGGCGGGATCGTCAAGCGCAGCAAAAATGCGGACCGGGCGCGAGCGTCGATGAGACGGTGGAATTGCTAGATGCCCTCTAGAAGCCCACAGGAGGCCCGTACAGCGCCTTTGGCAAATTCTGGACTTACACCGCTGGATCGCGTCAAAGGCGACCTACGGGCGTTTATATGGCTTGTATGGCAGCATCTGGGTTTGCCGGAGCCGACAGAAGTACAGTACGACATCGCTGAGTACATCCAGAAGGCACCAAGGCGTGCGATCGTCCAGGCGTACCGGGGTGCTGGCAAAAGCTACATCACCAGTGCATTCGCCGTGTGGACGTGGCTGAACGACCCGCAGGCCAAAATTATGGTGGTGTCGGCCAGTAAGGAACGGGCCGATGCCTTCTCGACGTTCACCCAGCGGCTGATCGCGGAGGTGCCGGGGTGTCAGCATCTGATGCCAAAGGCTGAGCAGCGTAGCTCCAAGATTGCGTTTGATGTTGGCCCAGCGGTGGCGAGTCATAGCCCGAGCTGTAAGAGCGTCGGAATCACGGGCCAACTGACCGGAAATAGGTCAGATTTGATCATCGCAGACGACTGCGAGGTTCCGAGCAATAGTGCAACCCAAGGGATGCGCGACAAGCTGAGCGAGCTGGTTAAAGAGTTTGACTCGATCCTGACGCCGAACGGGCGGGTGCTCTACCTGGGCACGCCTCAGTGCGAGGATAGTTTGTACACCAAGCTGCCGGATCGTGGTTACCAGACACGCATCTGGCCCGCACTGAAGCCGACAACAAAAGAGTCTGAGACGTACGGCGACACGTTGGCTCCGTTCGTGCGCGGCTTGGAGATCCCCGACGGCACGTCGGTGGACCCAAAGCGCTTCACTGATGATGACCTGATGGAGCGACGTGCCAGTTACGGCAAGGCGGGCTTCAGCCTGCAGTTCCAACTCAGCACGCAGCTTAGCGATGCCGATCGGTTCCCACTGAAAGTGCGCGACATCATCTTCCTGCCGATCGACAAAGAGCGGGCACCGATGCAGCTCACGTGGGGTCCGTACGAGGCCAACTTGCTCAACGAGCTCCCGAACGTGGCGATGCGGGGCGACAAGATGTACGGCCCGATGGCGATCGGCGACGTGACCTCAGAGTTTACCGGCACTGTCATGGCTGTCGATCCAAGTGGGCGTGGCGCCGATGAGACCGGATACGCGGTCGTCAAGATGCTCAACGGCTACCTGTGGGTGACCGAGTGTGGTGGACTGCCAGGCGGCTACGATGATGAGACGCTGGGGACACTCACCGAGATTGCCAAGCGGAACGACACCAATGCGATCGTGGTCGAATCAAACTTCGGTGATGGCATGTTCGTCAAACTGCTCGAGCCGATACTGCGTAAGCGACACCCCTGTGTGATCGAAGAGGTTAGACACAGCGCCCAAAAGGAGAGGCGCATCATCGACACGCTCGAGCCTGTGCTGATGCGACACAAGTTGGTGATCGACCCGGCGGTCGTGGAGAGCGACTACCGGTCTGCCCAGAGGTACGACCCAGCGGCCCGACTCAGCAAGATGCTGATGTACCAGCTGACACGGATTACGGCAGACAGAAATGCGATCCGACATGATGACCGACTGGATGCACTGAGCATGGCGGTGGGCTACTGGGTGGAGCAGATGAGTGTCGACGCCCAGGATGGCGTGACAGCGCGCAACGACGAAATGCTCCGGCGCGAACTAGATGACTTCATGGCTGCGGCGGGTGCGCGTAGTAGGTCGACAAAGCCCAACTGGCTAGGTGGCATGATCGACAGAACATGATAGCCGAGCATGTTTAATTTAAAAAAACAAAAACGTAGTGATCTCAGTAGCTTAGCAAAGTGGATCACTATACGGGGGAGCGGGGAGTCCCCCTACTAATAAGTTAACTAATGAGCCCACCCTTCTGATTATAATTTTTCTTTAAACATGTTCGGCTATCCGGAAAACTCATTAGATATCTAATTAGTTAGCTAATAAGTATTAGGGGTGCCTCGCGGAAAATGTGCTGTCAAGTACATATCGCGACCATTTTGATGCAAAAATATGAGCGCCCTATTAGATACGAAGTCGCGCGCGACCCCCCCGTGCCCCCCTGCCGAAACACCGAAAAACGCTGCGCTGTACTGCTGCACAGTACAACCTTGCAGCAAATCTGCAGCAAAACCAATGGGTTAACTAGCCCTGGCAACGCATTAGAACAGCGTTTCCGAGACCTGGCTCCACTTTGTCGGCCTGATCGCCTGCTCGCGCGTGCTCCCGCTCGC
>VTLG01011062.1_pt1 | contig 40277 bp, 43 predicted proteins | sample 4694571 | NCBI WGS metagenome assembly VTLG01 (sample SAMN12604809, study PRJNA352737) | marine metagenome | biome: ENVO:00000447; feature: ENVO:00000209|ENVO:00000569|ENVO:01000036; material: ENVO:00002151; isolation source: viral sequences binned using virsorter ... | reverse complement strand
TAGCTTACTTGAAGGTACTCCGGCTCAAAGAGTTTTTGTAAATGATGCAACTACAGTTCCTTCAACAGCTCCTTATGATTTTGGGTTTGGAGCAGATAGAAACACTTATATCCAAATACCAGCAGCAGATGGAACATTTCCTACAGATAATGGCCCTTTTGATTTTTCTGCAGGGGATGGGTATTCAGTTAATGTTTGGGTAATGAGAACCGGATATGGTACTTGGCAATCTGGTACTACTAATTATGACGGTATTTGGAATTATTATTGGAATCATTATTTAGCTTTTTCTGGTAATCATACGGGTCAAAATTATGTTTGGGGTACAGGTTTAAGTAATTATGCTATTGATATGGATGAATGGTATAGTTTTACTACTACACATGATAATGATGAAGGAGGTAATCATCATAAAGTTTATGCTGATGGAGTTTTACAACAAACCTCTAATACTGGTAATGCTGGATCAGCTAGAAGATTTTATTGTGGAAATTGGGATTCAAGTTGGGCAATGGTAGGAAAATTTGGTTGCATAAGAGTTTATAATAGACCTTTAACTGCAGAAGAGGTATTACAAAATTATAATGCAACTAAAACTAGATTTGGATTTGGATTTGATTAAAATTAAAATATGAACTATTTAAAAGAAATGAACCAAACAGGTTCTAGGTTTGAAGTAATATACTATGATGAAAATGTAACTTATTATTCAAGTTCTTTTGACTCAGAAGATGATGCTTTATTATTTATTAATACTTTAAATATGACAGGAATAATACCATAATAATGTATACAGGACCACACATAATAACAGATAATTTAGTTTTATCAGCTGATGCTGGATCTTTACGTTCTTACGTAAGTGGATCCTCCATAGTAAATAACCCAGCTACCCCTAGTTATTCAGGAAGTTTAGATAATTTAGCTAATACTACTTTTAATAGAAATAATGGTGGATTTTGGGATTTTACTCATGATCCTACAACTGATGAAGGGGAATTTATAGTTTACCCTGAAAGTGATTTAACCCAAGGAGATGTTGCCAATGCAATTACTTATGAATGTTGGGTAAATAGACAAAATGTATCATTAGATGATAATGCTAGAATAATGTCTTCTGATATATCAGATTATAATTCTCTTTATGTTAAAACTAATGGAGCGGGTAATGTTGTATTTGGAATTAATATAGGTGGATCTGGTAAAACTAGACAATTAACAACTTCAAAATTTGGTAGTCCTGTATTACCCACAAACCAATGGTTCCATATTTTAGGAACAGCAACTTATAATGGATCTGATACTTATTCCCAAGCAATTTATCTAAATGGAGCCATAGGTCAAGAAACAGTAGATGGTTCTGTATCGGGAACTTGGGGTGATGGAACTTCAAGAGCTTTTGCAATATTCTGTAATGTTGAAAATGAAGCTAAACCTAGAGATGGTTTTAATGGTCAAATAGCTTGTTTTAGAGTTTATACTAGATTTTTTAGTCAAGCGGAGGTATTACAAAATTACAACGCTCAGAAATCTAGATTTGGTTATTAGATCCCCACGTAAAAATTTGGCTACCCAAGATATCTTTCGTATATTTACAGAGTAAATGATTAAAAAAATAGTATATCTTCACGGTTTAGAAAGCAAAGCAGGTGGTCCTAAGGTTGATTTCCTTGCTACTAAAGGCTTAGTTTATGCCCCAGAAATGGATTTTAAAACATTAGATTTATATGATTTAATGGGTAAAATAGGTAAGCCTGATCTAATTATAGGTTCTAGTATGGGTGGTTATATTGCAGATATATTGGGATCTCATTTAGGGGTAGATGTTTTATTATTTAATCCAGCTTTACATAGTAGAAGTATTGATTTTGATTTTGATAATGGTATTCCTTATAGTGGTAAAAATTATAAACGTACAATTATTTTAGGTACTGAGGATGATGTTATTGATCCTAAAATAACTAAAAAACTTAGACCTTATTATGATAACTCAGCTAAATTTGAGGAAATAGAGGGCATGGGTCATAGAACATCACTTGATGTGTTTATCAATATGTATAATAAACATGCTTAATTATGATCAAATTAGTGGATCTTCTTAATGAAATTGATATACCCAAGAATGAATGGAAACCTATATCTAAGAATGAATTAAAAGATATTGAAAAACAAATTTTAGATTTAATTAATAATGCTTATGGTTCAATTGGAGGTCATCCTAACTATAAATCAGTGGGTGATTTAGTAGGTTCTGAATATCAAGTAATTGATTTAGATAGTGATCCTGAATTAGATGGTGTTGCAGTAACAAAACAAAGAGCAGGAGGTACTAAGCATGTAGGTATTGGTCATGATGGTTCAAGTCCTGCTAAAAGAGCTACTGTAAGTTATACAATTGATAAATTAGATGAACCTGGAAATTATATTGAAGCATCGGGTGCTATAGAAAATATATTACGTAAAGCAGGAGTAGTACAAGTTACAGATGAAGAAACTATTCGTAAAGCTTTAAAGGGTAAAGAAATAAAAGTATATGATGATGGTTCTTACGATAGAATTTTAGGTGGTAAAAAATATAGAAAAACAATGTTTGGAATCCCAAGAGTATGATAAGTTTAATGCAAATATTAAAGGAAGCACAAGGCGAACCTAAAGCCATTATACTAGCAGGAGCACCTGGAGCAGGTAAGGGATTTATCTTACGTGGTTTAGACTTAGGGGGTTTAAAAGTATTAAATGTAGATAACATTTTTATAGAAAAATTAAAACAGGCTAATGTTAGTTTAGATTTAAAAAATGCTACACCTGAAGAAAGAAGTGAGCAAGCTAAACAGATGGCAGCAGCTAATAAAGAATTTAAAGGTGAATTACAAAATGTAATTAGTGGTAAACAATCATTTATCTTGGATGGAACAGCAGCTTCAATTAGAACTACAACTAAATTAAAAGATGAATTAGAGGAAGCAGGATATGATGTATTTATGCTTTATGTTTATACTGATTTAGAACGTTCACTAATGCAAAATCAAGACAGATTTGAAAAATCAGGGGGTAAAGATAGAAGTTTAGCACCTGCTATTGTAATGAGTACTTGGTTATCAGTTACTAAAAATTGGGCTCCCTATAAACAAATGTTTGGAGATAATTTTGTTTCTGTAGCTAATACGTTAGAAGATAAAAAATTAAAGGATGTAGCTGATGTAATTAAAAAATATCTAGATCCATTTAAACCAACAGGAACTAAACCTAAAACACCAGCTCAAATTGAAAAAAGAAAAAAACAAAAAGCCGAAGCAAATGCTCAAATACAAGCTTTGCTAAGTGATGATGGAGCTAAAGAAATTATAGACGGATCAGTATCAAAGGAAGAAGCACAAGCTAAAATAAAACAATTTTTAAGTTCATGAATTTAGTTCAAGAATTAATTAGAGATTTACTACCAGAACAGGAATATAAAAAAACGGTAGCAGTGTATGGAGGAGGTTTTAAACCACCAACTAAGGGTCACTTTAAAGTTGTAAAACAAGCAATTGAAGAAAATCCTGATATTGATGAATTTATTATTAATATAGGAGGTAAAGAAAGAGATGGTGTTACACCCGAAGAAGCAATTCAAATTTGGGACATTTACAAACAATATCTACCAATATCTGCTAATATTAATATCCAGTATAGTAGTACTCCACCTATTAAAGCAACTTATGACTATGCTAAAAATCATCCTAATGAAGAAGTATTATTTATATTAGGTGCTAGAGAAGGAAATGATGATGATTTTAAAGATATATCTGCTAGAACTAAATCTTTAGATAAATACCCTAATTTAAATTTGCGTACTATAATAACCCAAGGAGGTGTATCTGGTACAGCTGCTAGGGAGGCAGGTAAAATTAGTCCAGAAAAATTAAGACGTTATTTACCTGATGAATTAAATGATGAAGAAGTAGAACAAGTATACCAAATGATTTCAGATAAATTAGCTGAAGGTAGAAAAAAGAAAAAGGATCCTAAAAAAGGCACAGGTAAAAAACCTAAAGGTTCAGGACGTAGATTATACACAGATGAGGATCCTTCAGATACAGTTGGTATTAAATTTAGTACTAGACAAGATATAGTAGATACTTTAAATAAAAAATCATTTAAAGCTAAATCACATGCCAGACAATCTCAAATTATTAATTTAATACATCAAAGAGTAAGAGCGGCATTAGGTAGAACTAAAGATCCGGCTAAGAAAAAGAAATTAAGATCCGGATTTGAATATATTAAAAAGCGTAAAGAAGCATCTAAAGCTAAAACACAACGTTTAAAAAAACAAAAATTAAAAGAAAAAAAGGGTTATGGTAAATCTTCTGGTTATAGATATAGGTCCATTTATAAAAAGGGAGGTAAGTTTTATTTTATGCAAGATAATCCATTTTCACCAGGGATAAGACAAGAATTTGGTCCTTATAAAACTAAGGAAGCAGCTAAAAGAAAAATGCAATCATTTCCACCTGGTACTAGTTATAGAGACCTAACGGAAGAAGAGTTAAATGAAAAGTTATGTAAAAGAGGTAAAGCTTACATAGCAAAAAGAAAAAGACAAGGTGAAAAACATAACCCCTTTTTAGCTGCAAGAGCAGTAAAAGTATGTAAGGGACAAATGAGTGGAGTTGATGGTAAACAGAAAAAAGATTTTAGACCTAAAAAAGGTAAAACAAGATCAGCTCAAGGTAGAAAACCTGATATTGTTAAAGAAATAGGGATTGACTTATCTAATTATTCAGGACAGGTATTACCTGGAGATGTTTTAAGAGCACCTAAAGGTTTTCCATTAGGTGGTAAAAAATTAGAAAAATCTAAACAGTTAAAAGTAATAAAGAATAGTAGAGAAGGTGTTAATAGGTATAAATTATCACTTGAGGATTCAGATGGTAAAAAATATACTGTTAGAAATTTTCAAATGGATGGTGAATATCAAGGAAAAAAATTACCTAAATGGGGTATGGTTAGAAGGTCTAAAAAGAATTTAAATGAAGAAATAAATCCCAGTGAGTTTAATTTTCAACCTTATATTGCTTCATTAACTAAATATTTTTTAGATAATCAAATGGCAATTGAACCATTACCTAAAATTCAAATGATTCATGATGATTATGAAAATGGGGAAGATTTATTTGGTAAAACAGCATACTATGCTCCTGCAACTAATTTAATAGTACTTTACACTTATGGTAGGCATCCTAAAGATATTTTACGATCTTATGCACACGAACTAGTTCATGTGCATCAAAATATGGAAGATAGGCTTAATGCAATTAATACAACTGATATTAATCAAGATGATTATTTAGAAAATCTTGAAAGAGAAGCTTATGAAACAGGAAATATTTTATTTAGAGGGTGGTCCGATTCTATCACAGGCAATAAATTGGAAGAATCTGTTAAAAAATTAATAACAGAAAAAAAGAAAAAGGATCCATTTGGTTTAAATGCTTATGCCTTACAATTAGCTAAAGGTATGGAAGAACAAGTAAGTGATTATAAAGTTTATCTTGATATGGATGGTGTGTTAGCTGATTTTGACCAACGCTTTGAAGACATATCAGGTATGAAACCAAAAGAATTTGAAGATAAATATGGTACTAAAGCATTTTGGAATTTAATTGATGAAGAAAATAAAATAAGTTTTTGGGTAGGAATTAAACCCATGCCTGGAGCAGCTGATTTAATAAAAGCAGTTAAAAAATATAATTACGAGCTACTAACATCACCTTCAGCTAAAAAACAATCTTATTTAGGTAAAATACTTTGGGTAAGAAACCATAGTGATATTTTAGGAGGAAAACCCCGTATTAATTTTAAAAGAGCAAAAGAAAAACATGAAGTAAAACCTGAATTAGCTAAAACTGATATTTTAATTGATGATAGAGAAGATACAATTGGAAGATGGAACGCTGCAGGGGGTACAGGTATAGTATATAAAAGTATAGGTCAAGTATTAAATGATCTAAAAAAATTAGGTTTATGAATAAAGAATCAGTTTTAAAAAAACAATTTAAAGAAAAAGATGTACAAAGATTAAGAAATTTAGTACAAGGTAAGTATGGTGAGAAAACACGTTCTAGTGTTGGTTTTACTAAAAAACAAGAATTTTATAAAGAAGGTGATATTTGGGAAATAGAAGGTCGTACTTGGACTATTAAGGATGGTATTAAACAAAATATTACTAAATTAGATAAAGCTAAAAAAACCCATACAATGCCATTATTTTGCCCTAAATGTGGTAAATTAATGAAGCGAGTGGATAAACCTTACTATAATATACATAAATATTGTTTAGACTGTCATGCTAGATTTGAAGATAAATTAAAAGCAGAAGGTAAATATGAAGAACATTACAAAAACATTAATAATAAAATTATTGATGGTAGAATAGAAGAATTTAAACAATATGTAAAAGATAAATTAGAAGAAAGTAATGAATCTTTTGTGTCAGAAAGTGGTGAAGTTGAAAAATGGGTTGGAAAAGTAAATAAAGAAAAAGTAAAGGAATTTACTGATGAAGTAGTTAAACATTTAGAATCACTTAAAGGATAATCTTATATATTTATAATAAAATACCCCTATGAAAGATAATTTTGACGTCTATAATTGGAAGCAAGGACAAAATTCAACAAAGAAAAATATTGGTGAATTTGACCTTTATGAATGGAACAAAAAAAGATATTTAGGTGAATTAGATATAGATCAATATGACACTTTAAATGTAAACAAGGATGATGAAGGATCTTCTTTTAATATTACTAGAGGAGGTGATGATGCTAAAATGGGAGCAGAATTAGAATCAGATGCTAATGTAGTGGGTGAAAATGAATTTATTAATCATCCTAAATTAGCTCTAGATGTTTTAAATAAAAATAAACCTAAAATATTAGATATTTACAAAAAATATGAAGGTAAAGGACAAAGTGCTAATAGAGAGGTAAAACAAGAAATCCAAGATCTTTTAATGCCTGATATTAAAAATTTAGGTATTAAAGAAGAGGATGAAGAAAAAGTTTTTGATTTTGCTAAAAGGGGATTAGCTTCACTTGAAGCTTCTATGTTAAGAAAACGTATGGGTTTAAATGAAGCAAGTTACATGTATAGAGGATATCAAGATAAACATTTTGATGTTTGCCCTGCTGCTGAATCATTAAGAGATAGATTAAAATCAGGTGAATTTGGACAACCAGATGAATTAGATTTAGGTGAATGGCTTTATCAACATGATGTTTTATTTGGAATTGAAAAACAAGTAATAAAAGATAAAGAAGGTGAACCAGAAGACTATAATGAAGCAAGAGAGGCAGCTGACCGTATTATTAATTTATCTCGTGATTTAAATATTCCCGCTTCGGAATTAAAATATCTAAAAAATCATTTAAATATAATTAAGGATATGATTGATTATAGTGCGTTAACTGAAAGTATAAGGGAGACACTTCGTTTTATTAAGGAAAATAACCCAGAATTTACTAACGAAGAAATTAAAGCTGAATTAAAAGAAATAAAAGAATTAGGTAAGCAATTAAATGAAAAACTTTGCCCTAAAGGTGAAGCTTACCGTAAACGAAGAATGGCTGCGGGTGAAAAATCCTCGGCTTATTTATCTGGTCGTGCTGTAAAGGTTTGTAAGGGTCAAATGAGTGGTAAGAAAAAGAAAAAGAAAAAATAATGTCACTAAACGAAATAGGACCTTCAAGTAGAGAAAGACTTACTACCCTAGCTAAAAGCATAGGTAGAGAGGAATTTGCTATGAATGTACTAGAAATACCAGATGAAAAAGTATTAGATATGTTAGCTGATGAATTGGCTAAATTATATGATATGAGATCTTTAAATGAAGTTACCCGTTATAGTGGTTTCATGAGATCAAAACCGGATCCAGATTCAGTACCATTCAACCCAACAGGAGCAGTAGCTGAATTTAGAGAGGATTTAAGAGCATTATTTGGCAAATTTAAGGATGAATTAAACAATCGTAAATTTATAGGAGGAGTAGCTGAAGTAATGGTTAACTGGAAATCACTTTTAAGAAGCCAAATGAATGAATCAATTAGTTTAAGTGACTATAATGAAGATGTAGAAAAGGCTATAAATGTTGGGATTAGGGTAGGTAGTAACTTTGATGTAGAAGATGTTATGTATTATGTACATAATAATTGGATGGGAGGAAATATATCAGCCGAAGAAGCTATGAAAAAAATTAGTGACTATCTTAGTCCCATGAAAGAAAACATAGATCCCGAAGCACAGAAAAAACATAAAGGCAAATCAGCTCCATTTGGTTCTGCCTATAAACTAGCCGTTGCTGAATCATTACGTGATTGGTTTAAAAAAGAAGATTGGGTAAGAATAAATACATCAGGTAATATAGCTGGCCCTTGTGGTACTATGAAAAAAGGTAAACCAACTACTAGATGTTTACCTAGAAAAAAAGCACAATCACTTACTAAAGCTGAGCGTAAAGCTACTGTAGCTAAAAAAGTACGTGGTAGTAAAAAAGGAAAACAATTTGTAAAAAATACAAAGAAATCCGAATTTAAAAAGAAGAAATAGATGAAGTTAATATATTCATTATTAATACTACTTCTTACTAGTTGTGGTGTCCAATGGCAATATACAACACTTAATCATGCCGCTCAAGTAGATAGTATATACAATTCTCCTAAAATAGATACTATTAATTCCTTATCTGATTTAAAATATAAATTAAGAACTGATTTTAGTTTTAGATGGGATTTTGCACAATATGCTATGCAACAACCTTATTCTTGGTATTGGAATAATCCAAGATTAGATGGCATATGGAGACCTTATAATAGATTTGATGTTTATTTTTATAGTAATTGGTTTTGGACTGATTGGGCTTATGATTATCCATATAATAGTTACTTTGGATGGAATAGTTGGCATAGACCATGGAATTATTACAATTGGTATAGACCATATAGACCTTGGAATTGGGGTCATAATTGGTATCAAGGACCTTATACTAATACAAGTTATAACATAGTTTATAATGCCAGTAGAAGAGGAGCCTTAACTAATAATTTTAATAGTAATAATAATATTGCTAGTACAATAAGAAATAATAGAAGTAAACCAAGAGTAAATATAAATAAACCTATAAATACTTCTAATTTTAACATAAATAACAATTCAAGACCAAGAATAAATAATAATAAACCAACAATAATTAATAACAATAATTCTAGACCTGTAATTAACAATAATTATAGACCTAGTAATAATAACTCCAGACCAAGTTATAGCCCTTCTCCAAGTATGAGAACGGCTCCTAGCAGTACTTCAAGATCTAGCAATAATAATATATCAAGAGGCAATTCTAGAGGAATTAATTAATATTTATAAATAAAAATATATTATAATGGACAACTTTGACTATCAAGCTTATCTTAAAAGTGGTAAAATCCACGGAGAAAGCACACAAGTAATTTCAGAATCACAAGAAGTGACTGAAAAAAAAGAAGACATCGATGAAGTGGGCAAGGGCTACTTTAAAAAAGAACACGGTGTTGGTAAAAAAGGCTTTAAAATGGATAAAAGAGACTTAAAAGAAACTATTCAAGAAGCATATTTAAAAATTCAGGAAGGATCTTATCCATTTGACCAATGCCTTGATGATAATGAGGGCAAATATGGTAAGGAAGGTGCTAAAAGAGTATGTGGTGCTATTAGGGCTGCATATGGAGAAGGTTTAGTAAAAGAAGATGCTAGAACTGATGCTGAACAAGAAGGATATAAGGATGGATTTGAGGATGCTAAAGACGATATTGAAGCAGAATTGAAAAAAATGAAAGTATCCGAACTTAAAGCTAAAATTAGAGAAGATATTATTGAATTTTTATCTGAACAAGAAGAAGATGTTGATGTTGATGTTGAGGATGAAGTAAAAGCCGACGTTGATGTTGACGTAGAAGATGACGTAAATGTAGATGCTGAAGGTGATGAAGTAAACATTAAAAAAAGATCAGTAAAAGCTGATATTGAAGTTGGTTTATCTCCTACAGAGGAATTAGTTCAAGATTCATTAGAAGCAGCTATGAAAGCTTCTGAAGCATTAGGTAACCAAACTTTAACAGACCAAATCGGTAATACAATTACTTACTTTACAAGAGAATTTGTAGTAGGTAGAAATACTGATTAATATGTTAAATGAACGTAAACTTACAGAAAGAGAACTAGATAAACGCTCCGAAGCCATAAAAGGTTTGTTGTCCAATAAAAGAGCACTAGTTCAAAAATACGGTAAGGATGCGGAAAAAGTTATGTATGGTATAGCTACTAAACAGGCAAAAAAGAAAATTGAAGATATGAATTTAGATAATCTAAAAGAGCTAATTAAAAAGTCTTTACAACAAGAAATGGAATCTACTCCTACTGTTCCTAATGCAAGCACTGATCTTACTAAAAATATTGATACTGGTTTTTCTGGTAGAGCAGATTATGGTGAAGAAGATAAAGCATTAGGTAGAGAAGACGAACTTGAAATGAGAGGTTTAGAAGAAGGTCATGGTTTAGGTCAAGAGGATTTAGACACCTTAAAAAGACTTAGAAAAGAAATATCCTTAGGAATAGTAGATAGTAAAAAAATAGATAGATATGTAAAAGTTCTTGATTTCCTAATCAAATCAAATATACTACAAGATAAAACAAAAGATTTATCTAAAGGTAAAGTTAACGAAGATATTAAAGATTTTGAAGTTGATGATGCTATAATGGAGCTTAGAAATATTGTTGATGAAATAGACCAAAAAGCAGACGAAGCTAGAGATATAGTTAGAGATATATTTCCAAATGAATTATCAAGATTAGATGGTTATGGTGCATTCAACGCTATGTATTCAGCTAATAGATATGATGTTACTTTAGGTGGGTTTGTTGATAGATTAGAGGAAGAGGGATATGAAATTGAAGACGGAGTAGCTTATGTAAATGAAGACTTAGATGTAGGTCACCAAGATGACGAACCAGGAATGTTAAAAAAGGAATTAGCTAGAGCGGGTAAAATGGTACAAATGTTATATAGAGCAATTGATAAATATGATGATCAGGGTGAAGTAGATTTTCCGCAATGGTGGCAATCAAAAATAATAAAAGCAAATGATTACTTAGATAGTGCTTTTGATTATTTGGATGGAGAAGAAAGTGTAGCAAAAATAGATGCTATGATTGATACTATCAATGAAGAGGAGGATGAAGTTAAAAAAAGATTAGCTGTAGATAAGGCAGTTAAATCAACTTTAAAGGATGAAGGTGGAGCAGCTGGTATAGATCCATTAGCTAAAGCTGTCAAAAAATTAGGTGTTAGCAAGGATCAATTAAAATCTATGATTAAGAAAATTGTAGGTGTTGCTAAACACAAACATGGTGATTATATTTCAACTCCTATAAATGAAAAAGAGTTAAGCAAATCAGAAAAAAAAACGTTAAAAAAAATAGAAAAAGAATTAAGAAAAGCTTCTAAATCTCATAAATCACAATCTTCTGCGTTAGCTAAGTCTACTAAAGCACATAAAAGTCAGGCTGACAGAATTGCAAAATTAGTAAAAGAAAAATTAAGTGTAGAAGAGGAAGGTGTTGAAGAAAAAAAATTAACTGCTGCTGAAAAAAAGAAAAAAGAAGATATTATTATGGCTCTTAAAAAACAAAAAGGTGGTAAGAAAAATTTAGAACCAGTTGATTATGCTGTGGCTACTGATAGAGCTAAAAAATTAGCAGAAAAAAATGAAAAATAATGACAGCAGCCGAATTAAGAGAAAAAATACAGATACTTGCTAAACAGGTCTACGCTGATACTGTAAAAGCGGATGATGCTGCTCTTGCCTACCCTGAAATTCAAAAATTTCCACCATTAAAGGATATTATTATTGATTTATTAACTAATGAATTTGATTCATTTATTGAGTCAGTTGATTGGGTTGCTCCTAGACCTACAACATTTAGAATTAATTTATTAAATGGTGAAAACTTTCTTTTAATGTACACAATTAAAAGTTGGATAGGGCAAGTATCAGGAAAAAAATATTATTTACTTAATCTTGATGAAGAAGAAAGATGTGCTTTAGCAATTAATAGACTACTAAGAGTAGGCCCAGAAAGTGGTGCTGAAGTTGAAGGTGAAGCGAGTGCTGAAGCTGATGCAGGTGAAACTGAGGTTGAAGATGAAGTAGATGTTAACGTTGATGTAGAAGCATAATGGATATATTTAATAAATTTTTTACAAAATTCGCTTATAAATTTGAAAAAGGATACCCAGATATGGATAATCCTACAGATGTAGCTTTACTTGAATCTTTAATTAGTGAAGCAATAGGAGAAAATTTTAGCTTAAGAGAAGCAACTGATGCTGAAGCAGGTATTGAAATCTTAAAAAAGGAATTTCCATTAAAGGATGAAGATTTTATAAGACAATCATCTATAACTTACAAATTATTAGTTCCTAGAGCGGAAAGATTTGACTACGCTCAAAAAATAGATGCTATTGAAGATTTTGAATATGATCCTAATATGAAGGGTTCTTCTATAGGAGGAATAAAATATAAAGGAGCTAAATTTTTGATTAAACCAACTGGGGTACAGGGTAGAGCATCTGCAGGTACAGAAAATGAGGACATTTTAGTTAATGAATTAAAAAAATATCTAGAAGATGGTCCTAAAAATGTTGTATTTGTGGGTTCTAATAAAAACTATTCTACTAGTAATATTAAAGATGTTTTAGATGTTGGATATGATACAGCATCAGGAAAAAAAGCTGATGTTATTTTAGTAGGTGATAAAAAATACCCAATATCAATAAAAAAGGATAATGCTGGATTTTGGGAAAGTTCAGACTCTAGATATAAAGATGTAGTAAATAAACTATCAGAAAGAATTAAAAATGGAGATTTTGCTCCTAAATTAGTATTTAGACCTTTTGTGGATAAATTAGGGAACACAAAAGAAGGTATTAATATTATGTATAACGAGGAGACAGATACTAAAGTATCAGGAGTAATAGTAACTGATTTACCTTCAAAAGATGAGGACTCCATAATATTTGGTTCGGATGATGCCGTAGTAGTTTATAAAACCTATAGTCCAAAAGATTTTAGTGAAGAAGGGGATACTATAAGAGTAGAAGTATCTAAAATTATTGAAAATTTAAGTGATGTTGAAGAATTTAATTTGGAACCAGTACTTAATATAAGACATGATTCAACAAGAACTGCAACTGGTGGATTAAGAGCAACAGTACAACCTGAAAATTTATTATATAGGGATGGTAAATTAACAGGTAATAAAATTGAAATCCCTTATAAAGATATAATGTAATATGAGCTGTAACTGTGGATGTGGTACTTGTGAAACAATAAGAGGTCCTTTACTTACTGAAGGTAAAGTAAAGGTAAAATCTTTATTGTCTGAAAATCTACAATATCATTTAGATAAAAACATTCCTTTATTTGAATCAGTATTTAGAATTGGTTCAGATGCTCATTTAAATTTAATTAGGGAAGCTAGAAAAATGTATTCTAGAGATATAATAGATTTATGTGAAGAAGATGAGGGCTTAATTAAAACACATTTAGGAGAATTTGCTATGTATGAAGGCGAATCAGTACCTTTAGACTTACCTATGTTAAATGAATTTGCACTTCCTAAATTTGATATAGTAAAACCTATTATTGATAAATTTTTAGGTGGAGTAGAAAAAGCAGGTAAAAAATTATTAGAAGTAGTTAAAAGAGAAGGTAAACAAACTTTAGTTTTAGTTAAAGAAATAGCAGAATACGTAATTAGTGGAGAAAAACCAAATCCGGCTGAAGAAAAGAAAATAAATAAACAATTATTAGATCTAGGATTTTTAGCCTTATTAGGAATAACTGGTAATATACCAGTGTCTATAGTTGGTATTTTATATTGGATTCTCAAAGAATCGGGTGTTGCTAAAGAATTTTTAAAGTTAGATGAAAACATATTAACTGAAAAGAAAGCTAAGAAAAAGAAAAAAGATCCGCCAATTGGAAAACCAAAAAGAGGAGGACCAAAAGCATATTATGTGTATGTAAGAGATCCTAAAACTAAAAGAATTAAAAAAGTAACATTTGGTTCTGGTGGTTTAAGAGCAAAAATTAGAAATCCTAAAGCAAGAAAAGCATTTGCAGCTCGTCATAGATGTGCTCAAGCAAAAGATAGAACAACGGCTCGTTATTGGTCTTGTAGATTACCTAGATATGCAAAACAATTAGGATTAGGTGCTAATATGAATACATTTTGGTAATGGATACATTTGATTTAAAAAAATATTTAGCGGAAGGTAGATTATACGAAAACGTATTATCCCAAAAATTTAGAACTGAAGATAAACTATTTGAAAGAAGATATATAGGAAGCTGTGTTGATGTAGGAGGTGATGATGCTGAAGTATGTGAGCTATTTCCTGATGCAACAGAGCTGGAATATATGGTTGGTAACCCAGATGAAGGAACTGAAGGTATGAGTGCTGAAATTTCTAAAGAGGAATGGACAGAACAAATACCTGCAAATAGGATTAAAAGTAAACATGTTGATGGTAAACATACTTTCCACTATATAAATGACTATAGAACAAATTTTCAAGGAAAAATGACACCTAGAGAAGCTTCTGTATTTTTTATTTATAACGAAGATCAAGACATACATTATTTTTACATGAAATGAAACCATATAAAGATAGTTATAACATTAGAGTATTTCCTAAGGATGTAAATCCTGAAGAATTAATCTGGCATCAAGATAAAGAAGATAGAAGAATTGAGGTGTTAGAAGGTGAAGGTTGGCGTATACAAAAAGATAATATGTTACCTCGTATGATGAAGCAAGGAGAGATTATATTTATAAAAGAAGGTGAAATTCACCGAGTATTAAAAGGTACAACTGATTTAAAAATTAAAATAAATGGAATGTAATTGTAAAACATGCAAATGTGTTTTAAATGTATATTGTGATTGTACTTGTTGCAATTGCTAAATAAAAAATTTATAGGGTAGATTCATAGCCTATCCGCTCGTAAGAGTAAAAGTAATAAAGAGATCTGTGGCCTCCGTTTGGAGGTCACATTTAAGTTTCGTATATTAACGCGTTAAAATTATAAGTCTAGATGAGTAAAAACATAGTAATGATTGGAGCAGGTGTAGCAAATGTAAATGCTGCCACCAAGCTAGTTGATAATGGGTTTAAAGGTAATATAACTATTATTGATATGGGTAAAGATCCATATTTAAGACCCTATGAAGAGGTAATGACAGGCTTTCTAGGTGCAGGAGGTTGGTCTGATGGTAAATTAACTTATCACACTTCTATTGGAGGACAATTATCTAAATATTGTGGTGAAGAAAAAGCAATGGAATTGTTTGACCAAGTAATTAATAATTTTAAAAGATTTCATCCTAAACCAGAAGAGGTACAATGTTCAAATCCAGTTGCAGAACCAGATTTTATTAAACCATATTTTGGATTACGTTTATTCCCAGTATGGCATGTTGGTACAGATTATTTACATGAAATAGGTAAAAATTGGTATGACTATTTAGTTAGTAAAGGGGTTAACTTTAGATGGGAAGAAAAAGTAACAGATATTGATTTTGTAGAACAAGAAGTAAAAACAGAGTTGTATGAAATGCCATATGATGAACTTATTTTTGGTGTAGGCAAATCAGGTATTGATTTTGGTAAACAATTAGCTGAAAAATATGATTTACCAACTGAACCTAAACCAGTACAAATAGGTGTTAGATTTGAAGCACCACAAAAACACTTCCAAAAATTAATTGATATCTCATATGATTTTAAATTATATAGAAAATATGAAGATAAAGGTGTATCACTAAGATCATTCTGTACAAATAATAATGCTGCTTATGTTGCTGTAGAAGAAACATATGGTGATCATAGTTACAATGGTCATGCTAAAAAAGATGAATCATTTAGAAATGATATGACCAATTTTGGTATATTAATGGAAGTTAGAGGTATAGATAAACCATTTGAATGGTCTAGAGAAGTAGTAAATAAATTACAAAAAGATGGTACAGGATTATATTATAGCCCAAGTAGAGAACCATCACAAACATCTGAAGGTATAGAAGTATCATCTGTTAAAGTTGATACAATGCATCATATAAGTAAAGCAATGCAACCATATTTTTGGTATATAGTTGATTTTATAGAGGACATGAAAAAGGTATTTCCAACACTTAAAGATGATTGGGGTATTTATGTTCCTGAAGTAAAATATCTGTCACCTGAGCCACTTGTTGATTATACTAATTTAGCTTTAACAGAGTATCCTAATGTACATTTTGTAGGTGATGCTTTATCAGCTAGAGGTATAACAGTAAGTGGTGCACAAGGTACATATGTTGCAGAAGCAATTTTGGATAATTAAAATAATTTTCGTATATTATAGATAAAAATATATTATGAGTATAGAAACAGGACAATCATTCCCACAATCAAAAAGATTAAAAAAGGCTGATGGTACAATTGCATTTGTATGGGATGGAAAATTACATAATTGGGAAGGACCAGCTCTAATACCAGAAGGAAATGAACGTAAAGGTGAATATTACCTTTATGGCATGCAAAAAACTAAAGAAGAATGGAAAGAAATGAGACGTCAAAGAGAGGGAATTCCATTTTATAAAAATCAATCCATGAAATCTAAATTATCAGATTATAGAAATTAATGAAAAGAGAAGCGGTTATTGTATCAGGTTATTTTAATCCACTTCATGTTGGACATTTAGAATTATTTGAAAATGCGTCTAGCGAGGGAGCCTTTTTAATTGTTATTGTTAATTCAGATTTACAGAGGGAATTAAAAGGTTCAAAGGAATTTATGTCTGAGGATGAAAGATTAAAAATAATTAAATCAATTAAAGGTGTTGGTTCCGCTTTAATTTCAATTGATAAAGATTCTACTCAAAATGAAACATTAAGATATTTACATGAGTTATATAGTGGAAATTGGGATTTACATTTTGCAAATGGTGGAGATCAAACTAATGAAACTATACCAGAAAGCGTGGTTTGTAATGAATTAGGTATTACATTAATAGATGGATTGGGTGATAAAATTCAATCTAGTAGTTGGTTATTAAATAAATAATATGAAAATAGGTTTATGTGGTACAATGAGTGTAGGTAAAACTACATTAGTTAATGCTTTAAAAGAAACAGAGCAATTTAAAGATTATGCTTTTAGAACAGAACGTTCTAAGTTTTTAATGGAGCAGGGTATTCCACTTAATACTGATTCTACATTAAAGGGTCAAACTATATTTTTAGCAGAACGTTGTGCTGAATTAATTCAACATAGTATAATTACAGATAGAACTGTAATAGATGTTATGGCATTTACTATGAATGCTAAATCAATTCCTTATCAAGATAAAGAAAACTTTGAAGATTATGCGTCAGAATTTATTAGAGAATACGATCACATTTTTTACATTTCTCCTTATGGGATTCCTATTGAAGATAATGGGGTAAGGGAAACAGATGAACATTATAGAGATATTATTGATTTTACCATTACTACACTTATTAAAAAATATGGGCATAGATGTCCATCTATAGAAAAAATATCTGGATCTACAGATGAGCGTATTCAACAAATATTGAATATTACAGGGCTTTAACATATTTATAATAAAACCCTTATACAATGAAAAAATCTGAGTTAAATAAATTTATTAGAGAGGAAATCATCTCTACATTATCAGAAGATATAGCTGCTATGGAAAAAGAATTAGATGCTTATGACCAAAAACTAGATGCAGTAATTAAAAAGAAAGAGGAAGCTGGTTTAGAAGAAGATGCTAGTGATGCTATAGATTACGATACTTATGTAGATATAGGAAAAGGATATTTAGCTGGATTTAAAAGACCTCATTCATTAAATGATGATGAGTTAGAGGTATTAGGACGTAAAATTACTAAACAATTATATAAGGGCAGTATTGATGCAGCTAAAAAAGAATTAGTAAAAGAAGATGAAGATAAGGAACCATCTGATGCTGAAATTAAAAAAAACAAAAGTTTAGCTAAAGCAGCTGAAGAATTAGCTGTATTAACTCGTGAAATGAAATCGTTAGCTAAAAAATATTCTAAAGCTGAGGGGCAAGAAAAAGAAGATTTATTAAAAAAATTAAAATCTAAAACTAAATTAAAAAAAGAATTAGATAAAATTTTAGATAAATAAAATGGGCTATAAAGAAAGGGTTATTTACATATTAAAAATTATTGTTCTTATTTGTATTATAGTTTGGTTGCTATATACAGATAGAGAAAGATATGTTGAGGAATATAATGCCAAAATTGAGGCATTAGAACAAAAAGTCGATTCGTTACATGGTATTAATGACGAATTGACTTTTAAAATAGACACATTAAATACCCAAATTAAAGGTTTAGATAAAGAAATTAGTCTAAAAAATAGTAGAATAAATAATTTAAAGTATGAAATTAGTACAAAAGTTGATGCTGTTGATAGTTTTAATGATGATGAGCTTGAAAGGTTTTTCACAGAACGATACCGTGAACTCCTCGATTCAATTGCAAAAACCAATAGCAAAACTAGTAATTAAGGATTTAATTACAGGTGATGGTGCTAAAGAAGAATTAGTACTTACTACTGATAAAATTAACTTATTAGAACAAAAAATTGTTTTAAAAGATAGTGTTATTAATAGTTTAGAATTACAAGTCAATAACTTTAATGCTATTTTATCTACTAAAACGGACCAATTAGCTATATCTCAGGAATTATCTAAAAAACTTCAAACAGATTTAAAAAAACAAAAATTAAAAACTAAATTAATGGGTGGTGTAGGTTTAGTTGCTGTAGGAGCTGCTATTATAATTCTTAAGTAATGTCAGATATAAAAAAAGTAATACGCCAAGAATACCTCAAGTGTGCAAAGGATCCTGTTCATTTTATGCGTAAGTACTGTTATATTCAACACCCACAAAGAGGTAGAATTCAATTTAATTTATTTCCATTTCAAGAAAGAGTATTGAAATTATTTAGGGATAACCCTTATTCAATTGTATTAAAATCAAGACAGTTAGGTTTATCTACCCTATCTGCAGGTTATTCTTTATGGATGATGACTTTTCATAAAGATAAAAATATACTTTGTATTGCAACAAAACAAGAAACAGCCAAAAATATGGTTACAAAGGTAAAATTTATGTTTGAAAATTTACCATCATGGCTTAAAGTAGATGCAACTGAAAATAATAAATTAAATTTGCGGCTTGCAAATGGTTCACAAATTAAAGCCACTTCAGCGAGTTCGGATGCAGGTAGATCCGAAGCAGTATCTTTGCTACTAATTGATGAGGCAGCTTTTATTGATAATATTGGTGAGATATGGGCTTCAGCTCAACAAACATTAGCAACTGGTGGTGGTTGTATAGCATTATCAACTCCTTATGGTACTGGAAATTGGTTTCATCAAACTTGGACTAGAGCAGAAGCTTCGGAAAATGATTTTTTACCTATTAAATTACCTTGGTATGTACACCCAGAAAGAGATGATGCATGGAGAAAAAGACAAGACGAATTATTAGGCGATCCTAGAATGGCTGCACAAGAATGTGACTGTGACTTTTCAACATCCGGTGACATTGTGTTCTATCCTGAGTATATTGAGTATTATGAAAAAACTTATTTAAAAGACCCATTGGAAAGAAGAGGAGCAGATCAAAATTTATGGGTTTGGGAATCACCAGACTATACTAGAAATTATATGGTTGTAGCTGATGTTGCTAGAGGTGATGGTAAAGATTATTCTGCGTGTCATGTTATTGATATAGAAAATAATGTACAAGTTGCTGAATATAAAGGACAAATTGGAACAAAAGAATATGGGCATTTACTAGTTGGTTTAGCAACTGAATATAATGAAGCTTTATTAGTAGTTGAAAACGCTAATATTGGTTGGGCTACTATTCAAGTTTGTATTGATAGAGCTTATCCTAATTTATATTATTCTCATAAAACTGAAAGTCCAAATGCTAATTCATATTTTGAAAAATATATGGATACAAGTAAAATGGTACCTGGATTTACTATGTCATCCAGAACCAGACCAATGATAATTGGTAAATTCCAAGAATATTTAAGTGATAAAGGTGTTACTTTTCAATCAAAACGTTTATTAGAAGAAATGAGAACTTTTATTTGGAAAAATGGAAGACCCGAAGCACAGGGGGGTTATAATGATGATTTAGTTATGGCCTTCGGTATTGCTATGTATATAAGAGACACAGCACTTAAATTTAGACAAAGAGGTATTGATATTACAAAAAATGCATTAACTAATATGTCAGTTAATAGAACCCCCTATCAAGGAGGTTATGGGCAAAATCAATATCATAAAAACCCATATGAACAAAAAATAGGTGAGAATAAAGAAGATATTAGATGGCTCTTCTAAATCATATTTATAACAATAATAACATATTATGGCTGATAAAAGCGTATTTTCAAGATTAAAAAGATTATTTTCTACTGATGTAATTATTAGAAATGTAGGGGGTAATCAAGTAAAAGTAATTGATAGTGGTAAAATACAAGCTACTGGAGAAATTGCTACAAATTCATTAATAGATAGATATAATAGAATTTATTCTACAAGTCCAACTTCATTATATGGAGCACAATTTAATATTAATTATCAATATCTTAGACCTCAATTATATTCTGAATATGATTTAATGGATCAGGATGCTATTATTGCTTCTGCTTTAGATGTTTTATCTGATGAATCTACACTTAAAAATGATATGGGTGAAGTAATCCAAATTAGAAGTGCCAATGAGGATATACAAAAAATATTATATAATTTATTCTATGACGTATTAAATATTGAATTTAATCTTTGGATGTGGATACGTCAAATGTGTAAGTATGGTGATTTTTTTCTAAAATTAGAAATTGCTGAAAAATTTGGTGTTTATAATGTTATACCTTACACAGCTTATCATATTGAAAGACAAGAGGCATTTAATCCTGATAATCCTGCTGAAGTAAGATATAGATATGCCCCAGATGGTTATGATAATTTAAGTTCAGGTATGTACCCAGTACCAGGTCGTGCATCAGGTAATTTAGAAAATGAAACTGGAATATTCTTTGATAATTATGAAATGGCTCATTTTAGACTTATATCTGATGTTAATTATCTTCCTTATGGTAGAGCTTACATTGAACCTGCCCGTAAATTGTATAAACAATATGTTTTAATGGAAGATGCAATGTTGATTCATAGAATAGCTAGAGCACCAGAAAAACGTATATTTTATATGAATGTAGGTTCTATACCCCCAAATGAAATAGAAACGTTTATGCAAAAAACTATTTCACAATTAAAAAGAACTCCATTCCAAGATAATAAAACTGGTGAATATAATTTAAAGTATAACATGCAAAATATGTTAGAAGATTTTTATATACCAATTAGAGGTAATGATGCTACAACAAAAATAGAAACAACACCAGGATTACAGTATGATGGTATTCAAGATGTAGAGTACTTAAGAGGTAAATTATTTGCTGCTCTTAAAATTCCTAAAGCATTCTTAGGATATGAAGAGGGAGTAGAGGGAAAAGCTACATTAGCTCAACAAGATATTAGATTTGCTCGTACAATTGAAAGAATACAAAGAATCGTATTATCAGAATTAAATAAAATTGCATTAGTCCATTTATATACTCAAGGGTATACTGATGAAACATTAACTAATTTTACTTTACAAATGGCTAGTCCATCTATAATCTTAGAGCAAGAAAAAATAGAATTACTTAAATCTAAAACTGAATTATCAGGACAAATGTTAGAACAAGGTTTAGTTCCATCTGATTGGATTTATGATAATGTTTATCACTTTAGTGAAGACCAGTATGATGAATATAGAGATTTATCTAGAGAAGATGCTAAACGTAAGTTTAGATTAGCACAAATCGAGGCAGAGGGTAACGATCCAGTTCAAACAGGTAAGTCCTATGGTACACCTCATGATTTAGCTTCCCTATATGGCAAAGGTAGAATGTATACAGATCCAGGTAATGTACCAGAAAAAGATAAGTATGCTGCTGATGATCCTAAATTGGGTAGGCCACAAGTTACTAATACTAAAAGAAATAAACAAGATAGCAATTTTGGTAAAGATAGGTTAGGTGTTCAACGTATGAAAGATAAAGATAAAAATGATTCTGATGGTATCAGAAATAACTTTAAAGGTGGAAGTCCTATGGCTTTAGAATCTGCTAAAACTACTTATTTAAAAAATAAGGACATGTTTAAAAAGTTAGATAGTAAAAAATTAATATTTGAAGAAGATAAAAATGATACTTCATTATTAGATGAAAACCAATTAAAGAAATAAAAATTTTTCAATATTTATAAATAAATATATTTTTTGATGAAAATAAAGCACTCAAAGTACAAAAATACAGGAATATTATTTGAACTGTTAGTACGACAAATTACAGCTGATACACTTAAGGGTGTAAATTCTCCGGCTATTGACATATTAAAGGAGCATTTTGTAAAAACTAGTTTAGGTAAAGAATATAAGTTATATGAATCTATACTAAAATCAAAAGTAGTATCAGAAGGTAGAGCTACTCTAGTTATAGATACTTTACTGGAAGCATCTACTAAATTTAATAGAAAATCCCTTAAAAAACAAAAATATAATTTAATTAATGAAATTAAAAAACATTATGATTTAGAATCTTTCTTTGGTTCTAAAGTTTCTAATTATAAAGAACTTGCGGCTTTATATACTTTAATTGAGAGTATTAATTCTAAAAAAATATCCAACCCAAAACAACTAGTAGATAATAAAATAACTTTATTAGAGCATTTAACTAAAAAAGAAATAAAAGAAGATTCTAAACAAACTATAATGGAAGAATTTTCTGGATATGATAAAGATGTAAGAACACTTACTTATAAAGTATTATTAGAAAAATTTAATACTAAGTATGATTCATTAACCAATGATCAAAAACAAGTACTCAAAGAATATATCAACTCAGTAGAATCAACCCCTGATTTAAGAAATTTTTACAATACTAAAATAAATGAGTTAAAAGCTACTTTAAAAGAAGAAAATATAAATGTAAAAGATAAGGCTATTCAAATTAAAATAACTGAAGTAGCTAAATATTTAACTGAATTAGATAAAACTGATAAAGTCGGTGATGATAATTTAGTTGATTTGTTACGTTATTATCAATTAGTAAATGAAATACAAGTAGCAAATGGCATACAAGTATAAACTTAAAGAACAGGAAAAAAGAGATATCTTAAAACCTAAAGATGTATCCCCTGCTTTACTAAAGCGTTTAGAGGATTTATATGGTCCTATTGACACTCAAAGAGATTTTTTTAGTGGTAATTTAGATACTTACTTTAAAACAAATAAAGTAGATAAAGAAACAGGTACAGTAGGCCATAGAGTTATTCGACTAGCTAGTTTTGAGGAATCATTAAGAAAAATTACTGATGCCTATGAAGCTTTAAAAGATCTATTAAAATCAGATGAAGCTAAAAATGATTCAAATATCCAAGAAGTATCTAGGGATATTAAAGAAGCATTAAACAAATATAGAGCACACCTAAGAAAATTCTATCCAGAACAATACAGACAAGCTATAGCTAGAATTGATGAAATGGAAGAAGTATCTATGTCTGGAGCAGCTGGTGCCTATAATACTCCTTATGCCTTTGTTAGGAAACCTTTAAAATCTAAAGGTAAAAAGAAAAAGAAAAAATCTAAATATAGAATGAAAATGCCATCTGGTATGGTAAGTTCTTTAGGTTATACAATGACTGAAGCAATGGATGGTGGTCAATTATTTGATTACTTTGCTAAAAAAGGATATAAAGTAACTGAACGTAGACCAGATGGAAATGAAGCTGGATTTGAGGGTTATATGGTAAGCATAGGAAATGAAAAAGCCCCTCAATCAGTAATATTCCAATATGATAAAGATGTTGATCAATTTATGATTAGTAGAATAGGTGGTTATAGAATAGATCAAGATCAAGCTGCTAAAGCAGGAATGAGAGAAATGGGCATGTCTTCAGTAGTAGGAAGAGATTCTTACATAACAGATGGAAATTATACCCCAGTAGACATTTCAGTTGAAGGTTTAAAAGACATAGTTGACCATGTAATGACTGGTTTAGATAGAGAAAGAAAAGCTCAAGCAGATTTTTATGCTGCTAGAGGACGTACTTCAGGTACTATAGATGAAAATATTGATTATGATGAAGCTTTAACATTAAGAGGAATGTTAGCTGATTTAAAGAAAGAAAGAGAGCAATTATTTAGAGATATGGAGCAAGAAGCTGAACCAGAAGGAGGGCCAATTGCAGATAGATATGGTAATGAATTAAATAGAATTGAAGACCGTATGTATAAAATTTCTAAACAACTTCGTGATTATGATATGAATGAAGGTACTTGTGGTTATGATAGAGATGTAAATGGTAAAAAATTAAAAGGACCAGGTGGATTAGGTGAAGCTTTTAAAGTAGGTCAAAAAGTTACATACTTAGGTAATCCAGGTGAAATTACTAAAGTTGATAAAGATGTAATGGATAGAGTTTACTATAATGTATTATATGATAAAGGTACAGGTAAAACTAAAGCAACAAACATCTATAATAAAGATAGTGAAATAAAAGCTATAAAAGAAGGTGATACTTACGAAAAAATGGCTGCTAAAGGTAAAAAAGCAGGTAATTTAAAACAAGGTACTGTTAGAAAAAGATTAAATATCCCTAAAGGAAAAAAAATTCCACTATCTAAAATAACTAAGGAAATTTCACGTATTAAAAAAATGGAAAATCCTAGTGAAAAAAATAAAAAATATTTAAAAGCACTTAATTTAGCTAAAACATTAAAAACTACTACTAATGTTAATGAATTAGACCAGTCTTTTAGTTTAGGTGATGAACTTACTTTAGGTGATAAAAAAGGTAAAGTAGTTAAAGTTATGGATGATATGCTAAATGTTGATTTTGGTAATGGCGATGTATATGGTATTACTTTAAGTCGAATAAAGGGAGATAAAATATTTAAAGAAGAAAAAGACCCGGGAGCTAGTTTAGGACCTGGACCTAAAGCAGGCCCAGATGGAGTTACTGATAGTGCTTATACTAAACAATTTAAATATAAATTAGTTCCTAAAAATAAAGATGGTACATATGTACAAAAGGGATCAGGAATGGTAGTTAAAAAACTCTTTTAATATGTATAACATGAAATATAGACTAGTTAAAGAACAAGAAAATAAAGTTGAACAATTTCAAAAAGAAAGAATTGAAGCGTTTGACGAACTTGAGTCTAAATTAGAAAATGTAAAAAAATTATTGCGTCAAGGCAAAATTAATACAATAAAATACTATAGAGAAAACCCAGGAAGTTTTGGAGTATTTATTGGAACAGATTTAATTGGCGACTATTTTAAAGATATTGAAACATTATTAGAAAAATAAATTATGAAACAGACACCAGAACAATTATTTGAACAACTTTCAAAGGAATTTGCACCTAAAAAAGAAAAAGAAGTAATTAACGAAGAATTAGGTAAAGTAGTAGAATTAAAACCTATTGCTAAATTAGAACCTACCACAAAAGAACCATTTTGGACTAAATTTGAAAGTTTTTTAGCTGAAAATTCTTTAGAACCTATCGTAAATAACGATATGAAATTTAATACTAAAGAAGGTGATGAAAAAATAAAAAGTAATGAAAGTAAATTTTCAATGGACGATAAATTAGCTGGTTCATATAAAGTATCTAGCGAAGTTGAAAATATTGCATCTCATAATTATGATTATTCACCATCCGTAGATAATATCAATAATGTTAATGCACAAGAAGTATTAACTGGTATCCAATGTGAAATCAATTATAATAAAGAATTAACTTTAGATGAAGCTAAAGAATTAGCAGTTAAAAACTTAGCTAAAGATCCATTACATTATGTTAAAGAAGGTCAATTTGGTGTTAAAGGCCTAGGATATACAGAACAAAAAATGGAAGAAAGTGAAGGAGAAACTTATGGTGGAAGTGGCTTTAGTGAAAAAGTTAAAGAAAGTGATAATGCTTTACAAGTAGTAAAAGAAGATAAAGATTGTTGCCCTAAAGAACAAATTAATGAAGAATTAGGACAAGTAGTAACTACTGGTAATCCATTTTCATTAGCAGCTATGTCGGGACAAGTTATTAAAGACATGATGGCCGAAAAAGAAGAAAAAGCTTTACCAATGGATGAAAATCTTAGTTCAGCTGAACAGGAAAAAGTAATGTCTGCATTAAATGATTATGTAAAAAGATTCAAACCAGATTTTGGTAAAGTATCAGAAATAGCAGATATGTTATCAGAATTAACAGGAATTTCTTCAAATGAAATCCAAAGTTATTTGATGCAGTTAACAGGTGGTGATGATGAAATGATATTTGAGATGGAAGACGAAGGTACTGCTGTTTCATATTCGGATACTATGGAAGAGAAAAAGGATCATGATGGTGATGGTGATATAGATTCAGATGATTATTTAGCTGCTAGAGATAAAGCAATTAAAAAAGCAATGGGTAAAAAACCTAAAAAAGAATCTATTGATACTAAATTAGCAGAAATAGGAAAAGCTGGGGAAATAACTAAGATGGAAGCTCAATTAGAATTTCTTAATAACTATATCCAGGAAAAATCTGATAGAATTAATTCTATAAATGAGGATGATAATTTAGCAGAATTAGTTGATAAAAAGAAAATGAAAGACATGATGAAAGAAATTAAGCTTTTAGAAAAAAGAAAAGGCAAGATGGAAAAGATGTATGAAAAAATGTCTGGTAAAAAATATCAACAAACTGAAGTAGTAGATGAAGCTGAAGAAATCGAAGAAATGGACGCAGTTAGTTGGAATGAAAAAAATAACCCAACAAGGAGTAAAGCTGTTGGAGAAAGAGATCCTAAGAAAGTAGGTCAATCAACATCTGCATACGCTGTAAATCAACCATAATGAGTAAGAAACTCTTAATAGAAACACACACTATTAAAGTTTCACCATCTCAATTAACTGAAAATGTAAATAGGGAAAACGGAAACTTAATGGTTGAAGGTATTCTTGCTACGGCTGAGGTTAAAAATGGTAATGGACGTTACTATAAAAAAGAGTTATGGGATCGTGAAATGGAAAAATACGATCAATTAGTAAAAGAAAGACGCTCAATGGGCGAACTTGACCACCCAGAATCTACAGTAATTAATTTAAAAAATGTATCACATATTGTAACTGGTTATAATTGGGACGGAGATCAATTAATGGGTACAATTGAAATTTTACCTACTCCATCTGGTAATATATTAAAAGAACTTATTAAAAATGGAGTTACTGTAGGTGTATCATCTAGGGGAATGGGTTCACTAGAGCAAAATGGTAGTGTAATGGAAGTTCAAGATGACTTTGAATTATTATGTTGGGATTTTGTTTCAACTCCATCCAACCCGGGTTCATTTATGTCAGTACTACAAGAAGGAAAAGAAACTATAACTTATGATTATAGTAAAGTAAATGGTATTATTAGAGAAATACTTTGCTCTAAAGGAAGCTGTCCGGTTTTTTAATTTTTACTTAATCTACATATACGTATAATCGTAATGTGCCATGAAACTGAATATGGTACCGATATATAAATTATTCCCTATTACGATTCCTAATAATCGTATTTCACAAACTTAAATTTTGAGATTATGGCAAACGATGATTTGTTAAAAGAAGCAATTGCTGATGCAAAAGCCGTTAAGGAAACTGCTATAGCAAATGCTAAACTTGCTCTTGAAGAAGCTTTTACACCTCATCTTCAATCAATGCTATCTGCGAAGTTAGAAGAAATGGATAAGGACGACGACAAAATGGAAGAAGAAGTAGCTGAAGCTATGGACGATGACAAAAAAGTTGACGAGTACGGATCCATGAAAAAATACGGAGAAGATGACATGAAAAAAGAAGAAAAAGAGGAAATGGATGAAGCTAAAGAAGAGCTTGACGAGATTGACCTCGACGAATTACTTGCAGAACTCGATTTAGATGAAGACAAACGTACAGATGCTGAACAAGAAGGCTATGAGGATGGATTCAAAGATGCTAAAAAAGACATTGAAGACAAACTTAAAGACATGAAAGTATCAGAAGCAAAAGACGAAGACGACAAAATGGAAGAAGCTAAGGACGAAATGGACGAAGCTATGGACAAAGAAGACGTTAAGGAAGATGCTAGAACTGATGCTGAAGAAGAAGGCTACTTGGATGGTATGAAAGACGAAAAAGAAGATATGATGGATGACATGAAAGACGAGGACATTGACCTCGAAGATATGTCAGAAGACGATCTTAAAGGATTCATTGAAGATGTTATCAAAGATATGGTATCGGATGGCACAATCGAAGCTGGCGAAGATTTCGAAGAGATGGACATGGAAGACATGGAAGTGGAAGATTCTGTTGATGTTGATGTTGAAATAGACGAAATGGCTCATGGAGACAAAGACAAAGACAAAATGGAAGAAAGAAAACGTATGGATAAAGGTGAAAAAGGTCCTGGAAACGAAGATGGTGACAAAGATGACACTAGAATCGAAAAAGAGACTGAAAAAATGAGATTCAAAGAAGCAATGGATGAAATTCAAGAGCTTAAAAAAGAATTGAATGAAGTAAACCTTTTAAATGCTAAACTTCTTTACACTAACAAAATCTTTAAGTCTAAAAATTTAACTGAAGACAAAAAAGTTAAAGTGCTAAAAGCATTTGACAAGGCGTCAACAGTAAAAGAAGCTAAAGTTATTTTTGAAACACTAAACGAAGGTTTAGTTTCAAAATCAGAAGCAAAAGCAATACCACAAGGTAGTGCTTCTAAAGCAACTGGAGTAATAACTGAAGCTAAGAAACCTATTATTGAAAGCAATGATGTATACGATCGTATGCGTAAACTTGCTGGATTAATTTAAAAATTATTAATAAACCCTTAAAATTAGAAAAAATGAGTTTAAATTCTCTTTTAGAAAGCGCAAACCCATACCAGTCTTTACAGTCTGATGCGGCTAGATTAGCTAGCAAATGGGAAAAAACAGGTTTATTAGAAGGTTTAGATGGTTCCCACAAAAATAACATGGGAATTATTCTTGAAAACCAAGCTAAGCAACTTGTTGTTGAGCAAAGCTCAACAGGTGGAGGCGCTGCTTCGTCTGGTACATTCCAATCACAAACTGGTGTGAATGTAGGTGGACAGTGGGCTGGTGTAGCTCTACCATTGGTACGTAAGGTATTTGGACAGATCGCTGCTCAAGAATTCGTATCAGTACAACCAATGAATTTACCTTCAGGTCTAGTATTTTTCTTAGATTTCCAGTATGGTAGTGCAAAATCTCCATTCAACGCTGGTAGTTCATTATACGGTGACAAAGATGCCAACAATAACCCATTTGGTAACACAAATTCAGGTGGATTATATGGTTCAGGTAGATTTGGATATTCGGTTCAAAACACTCAATCAAAAGTTGATCAAGTAGCTGGAGATTTCCCAGAAGCAACTTGGGATCAATTAAACTTTAACAGTACTTATTCAGCTTCTGCTGCTGCTGGTCATTACTATGCAGTTGCTGTAGCAACTTCATCATTAGCTTTTGCTGATGTAAAAGGTGTTAAAGGATTCCAATTATTTACAGGTTCACTTGATGCTGTAGTTATTACAGGATCTGATGGATCGATTGCAGGTTCACAAATTTCAGAATTCACTTCTTATGCAGGTGGAGCTGATGTAACTTTCATCGTTACAAAATCTGCGTTTACTGCAAACGGTACTGTAAATGGTACTTCTTCTGTTTGGGTTAACTATCAACTTCAACCAACTGATCAATTCAGAGGTGATTTCGAAGCTGGTAATCCAGAGCCAAACGATTATAACACAGGTGCTGACTGTTGCCCAGACCAAGTTATTCCAGAAATCAACATTCAGATGCAATCATCTGCAATCGTTGCTAAAACTAGAAAACTTAAAGCTGTTTGGACTCCTGAGTTCGCACAAGACCTTAACGCTTACCATGCACTAGATGCTGAAGCTGAATTAACTTCAATCTTAAGTGAGTACATTTCATTAGAAATAGACTTAGAAATCTTAAGTATGTTGATTGATTCTGCTGCTGCAGGAACAGAAAATTGGTCAGCTGTTAATAACCAAGCTATTACTGGAACTGGTGCTGCAATAGTACAATCAGATCTAGGATTCTACAATAGCCAAGGACAGTGGTTCCAAACACTTGGAACTAAAATCCAAAAACTAAGTAACATTATTCACCAGAAAACACTAAGAGGTGGAGCTAACTTTATGGTAGTTTCTCCAACAGTAGCTACTATCCTAGAATCAATTCCAGGATTTGCTAGTAACTCTGATGGTGATGCTGCTAAAATGAGCTATGCATTTGGTGTACAAAAAGTTGGTGCTCTTAATGATCGCCAAAAAGTATACAAAAACCCTTATATGACTGCTAACCAAATCCTATTAGGATATAGAGGTTCTCAGTTCCTAGAAGCGGGTGCTGTATTTGCTCCATATATTCCGTTAATCATGACTCCACTAGTATACGATCCAGATACTTTCGTACCTAGAAAAGGATTGTTAACTAGATATGCTAAGAAAATGGTAAGACCAGAATTCTACGGATTAATTAACGTAGCTGGTTTAGATACTCTATAATATAGTATTTAACATTTCTTTATAAATTAACCCGGTCTTTGACCGGGTTTTTTTATGTTTTTAATATGTATAATAAAATGCGTTATACCCAAACTATATTTATCTCATTATATAGCTATATTAAAAATTTCCTGTATTTTAACGTATTTACTCCAGTTTTACTCACCTATTGTATAACCCCAAATTTAAAGAGTTTATGGCAAGTAAACACCATACTGACGACGTTTATCGTCCGAAGCGTATTCCAAAAAACCCAATTAAGTTTAAACTACAACTTAATGAAGAACAAAAACAAGCAAAACAAATTATTCTTGATAACACAATTACATTATTAGGAGGTAGTGCTGGAAGTGGTAAAACATTATTAGCTTGTAATGTTGCACTAGATGGCCTTCTACGAAGGCAATATGATAAAATTATAATTACTAGACCTACAGTATCAAAAGAAGAAATAGGATTCTTACCTGGTGATTTAAGAGAAAAAATGGATCCTTGGGTTCAACCAATTTACCAAAATTTCTTTGCTTTATATGATAAAGTTAAAATTGAAAAATTAATAACAGATGGTAAAATTGAAATTGTACCTGTTTCATTTATGAGGGGTAGGACATTTATGGATTCAATGATTATAGTTGATGAAGCTCAAAATGTAACACATGAACAAATGGAAATGATTACATCTAGAATTGGTTTAAGAAGCAAAATGATGGTATGTGGTGATGCTCATCAAACTGATTTAAAAAGAAAAGCAGATTCAGGTTTTAAATTTTTATATACTGCAGCACGTAAAATAAAAAATTTAGAAGCAATTACACTTCTTACCAATCATAGAAATACTATTGTTGAGGATTTATTAAAATATTATGACGAAGCAGTTGATAAAGGAGTAAGTATTACTACTTCTGGATCATATATTTATAATAGTAAGAATTAACAACATATTTATAACAAAATAGAATTATGGCATCATGTACTCCAACGGGTTCATTAGAAGTTTTCATTAGAGAAAGCATATTACTTCCTAATGGCAATGAAGAAGTTGCAACTAACACCAAAAAAATAGCTAACGTAAATCAATTAGTAAGAAGATTAGACACAATTTCAGCTAATTGGGAAGATACGGGTGTTGAGCTTTTAAGATTTGTTGATGATGAAGCATCTCAAGTAGCGGGTTCGTTTGTAAGGGATACTGTTAAATATATGAGATTTACAAATTTAGATTGTACTAATTATGTTTCTTTATTTTTAGTCCAAAATAGTCCTGATTCAGATTCTCCAAATACTGGTAATGTTGGTTCAGGTGATGAAGGTGTATTTAGAATTGATCCAGGTGAATCTATGATGTTTTCTAATGCACAATTTGATAGTTCTAATTATTATGATTATGTAGTAGAAGGATATGTTGATTTACAGTATTTTTCACAATTCGCTTCTTTATATAGTATAAAAGCAAAAGCAAATAACGCAGATGTTAGGATAGAGTACCTTGTAGGTTCTTCCTAATATTTATAATAAAATAAAAAAATGGCATTAACATTCAGAACAGGTTCAGGTGGTAAAGGTTCAGCTTTAACAATCGAAGAACTAGATAATAATTTTAGACACTTTACAGGATCACATGAAATAAGTGGTTCACTTATTGTTTCAAGTAGCTTAATAGTAAGCGGAGGAATGAACATATCAGGTAGTATTATCCCAACTGAAGCTGCAGCAACATTAGGTTCTGTTGCTCATCCATTTAAAGATTTATTTGTTTCACCTGATTCAATTGTATTTTCTGATGGTACAAGTGCAATTTCTACACTTAATAGTAATAACATAGGAAATGTTAGTGGTTCTGGAGTAATTCATGATGCAGCTACCCAATTACTACAAAGTTCAATTCAAAATGAAGTTACTTTCTGGTATACTTCAAGTGGTGCTGCAGGAGGAACAAATTTAGTATCGGGTTCTAGAGCATTTACTGTTATACCATCTGGTTCTACAGGTAATGCAATTAATCAAGGTGTTGAAGTAAGAATAACTGGTAGTCTAAGGATAACTGGATCTAATATTACACAAGGAAGTCAAGGTTTATATAATGATTTTGAAGTTTTAGGAAGTAGAAGCCAATTTTCGGGTGGAGTAGGAAATTTAAATCAACATAACATGGTAGTTTCTGGAAGTGTAAACATTAGTGGTTCGCTTAACGTAGGCAGAGCTGCTAATTCAATTGTGATCCTTTCTAACCTACCAACTTCGGATCCTTCAAATGCCGGTCAATTATACAATGATGGTGGTACATTAAAAGTGTCAGCTGGATAAAAAAACATTAAATAAAAAATAAAATTTAGGGATTCAATTTGAGTCCCTTTTTTTAATATTTATAATAAAACTAGTATATTATGAATATTCCTATTTATGACGGCAACCCTATTTGGAATCCCAATGCAACAGCTTTTGGTTTTTACAATAATGATATTGAATTTCAAATTGATTGTGTAAAAGTTGCAAAATTTGTTACAACTCGTTTAGGCTATCCATTAATGGATGTAGAATTACAAACAGGTTCAATCTTTACTGCTTTTGAAGAAGCAATTACAACGTATGGAAATGAGTTATATGCCTATCTTATTAGAGAAAATATACTAGATCTTACTGGTTTACCATTTGAAAATATTGATTTATCTGAAGTTATTGTTTCTCCTAATTTTGAAACAATAATTAGATTATCAGAACAATATGGAGAAGAAGCTGGTGTTGGGGGTAATGTTACCTGGTATAAAGATTTTATTCCTTTAACTTCAAGTGTACAAGATTATGATTTAAAAATTTGGGCAAAAGATAAAGGTATAACAGGAAGTATAGAAATAAAAAGAGTATTTTTTCAAGAACCTACACCTGCATCTGCAAGATATTTAGATCCTTTTGATGGATTTGGTTTTGGGGGTGTTGCGGCTGCTGGTCTATTAGGACTAGGTGGTTTTGGTGGTTCAATGGGTTATTTAATGATGCCCTTAAATTATGACATGCAAGTAATTCAAGCTATTGAAATGAATGAACAAGTTAGATTGTCAAATTATAGTTTTGAAATTCATAATAATGTTATAAGAATTTTCCCAATCCCAGGGCCTTATGAAATAAGTGGTGTTGGAGACGATGTTGAACATGGTCAATGTGGAAATTTATGGTTTGAATATATTGAAAGAAATGAAAGAATAAGTAGTAGTATTGAATGTGCTGAAGGTAAAATTACTAATGTTTCTAATATGCCTTATCAAAATCCAGTTTATTCATTAATTAACTCAGTTGGTAGGCAATGGATTTTTGAATATACATTAGCAATTTGTAAGGAAATTTTAGGATATGTAAGAGGTAAATATAGTACTGTACCAATACCTAATGCTGAAATGACTTTAAATCAGGCTGATTTATTAGGAGCAGCTACAGCTGAAAAAACAGCTTTATTAGAAAGATTAAGAACTTATTTTGATGAAAATTCACGTGCTGCTTTATTAGAAAGAAAAGTAAGAGAACAAGATGCGGTACTAAGAGAATTGGATCAAGTACCAAGAGTAATTTATATAGGATAATATGGCAATGTTTGCAAGACAGAGAGATGTTTCTCTGGTAAGACACTTAAATAGAGAAGTTATGGGTAATGTTATTACCCAACAGGCGGCTTTTTATCAATTTAAATTAGAAGAAACTAAAGTTAATATCTATGGTGAAGCGGCAGCTGAAAAATTTTATAATGGGCCGTTTTTATTTAACTGTCTAATAAATAGATCAGATGAAGAATATCCAGAAGATGAAGAAGGAATACAATTTGAACAATCAATTGATTTTTACTTTTTAAGAGACGATTTAGTAGATGCTAATGTAGTACCTGATGTTGGTGATATAATTTTATATCAAGAAGGTTATTATGGTGTACAAAGTACAGTAGCAAACCAATATTGGAGTGGTAAAAACCCAGATTATCCTAATAACAATTCTGATGGTACAGATAACCCTTTAAATCCTAATTTACAGTTATTTGGAACAAATTTATCAATTTTAGTTTCAACTTACTATATATCAGCTGATAAACCGGCTATTTCACCTTATAAAGAAAGATTTTAATGGCAAGAATTAGAAAACCCATACCAAAAACTCAAAAGCAAATCAGTATTGATCAACAAACTCCAACTGATCCAAGGTATGGTAATCCTAATATTCCGTTACCAACTAATGAAAATGAAACGGGTATACCATTTAATAGATCAGAAAAATTATCCTGGAAAGGTGATCCATCTAAACCATTTACTATTGGTATTCAAGATTTAGATGAAGCTGTATTTTTTTATTTTCAAAATGTTATAAAACCTTTCGTTTATCAAAATGGTGAAAGAAGACAAGTACCAGTTATTTATGGTTCACCAGAAAGATGGAAATCATATCAAAGAGATGGTTATTATAGAGATAAAAAGGGCTCTATTATGTTACCAATTATTGTAATTAAAAGAGATACAATAACAAAAGATAGAACAGTTTATAATAAATTAGATGCAAATAGTCCTAATTTATATGGTACTTTTCAACGTGGATATAATCCAAAGAATTTTTATAGTAATTGGGCAGCAATAAAAAATAAAATCCCTGCTAAACAATTTTATGCAGTTGCTGTACCTGATTTTGTTACCTTGGAATATAGTGTTTTAGTACAAACCTATTACATGGAGCAATTAAATAAAATAATTGAATCATGTGAATACGCTTCGGATGCATACTGGGGTAATCCGGAAAGATTTAAATTTAGAGCTTTTATTGATAGTTTTACTACTGCTACTGAACTAAATGCTAATAGAGATAGATTAGTAAAAGGCACTTTTAATATAAGATTAAGAGGTTATATTATACCTGACACAGTTCAAAAAGATATGACGGCAATTACAAAATATAATTCTAAATCTAAATTTATAATACAAATGGAAACCACCTATAATGATGAAATATTTGAACCAGGTGTTACAAAAACAAGGGATGGTAGAACAAGAAGAAAAAGAGATATTGATGGTAATTTAGCTAATGTAGAAGATGCACCATCAGGAACAGAAATAAAAAATGAACCAGGAACTGGTTTAAAAGGTTAGTATGGCAAGTAATGTAAGATTTGTAGATTCTCTAAAAGTTGGGGCTTATGATTCTTCCGGCACTGGTGGCGGTGGAAGTGCTATAACTATTAACAATAATGTTAATAATTATTTATTATCAGCAACTGGTAATCCTAACATTATTAATGGTGAAGCAAATTTAACTTTTGATGGTAATACTTTAACGTTAAAAGGTGATTTAGTTATTGATGATCAAGGATCAGGAGCTGATTTAATTTTAATTCAAAATCCAAGTGGTAAGGGTCTAAGTGTAAATAGTTCAGGTACTTTAATTTTAACAGAATTTTCATCTTTACCTTCGGCAGTTGATGGAGGTATAGTATATTTTTCTGATGAATTTTATGTTGGTTTAGGTTAAATAATATATGTATAATAAAATATAATTTCTAAATAAAATGGCAAATTGGAAAAAGGTAATAGTTAGTGGATCTAATGCAGAATTAGCACAATTAAAACTATCAGATTTATCAACGCAAGGGAGTGAGGATACAGTATTAACAATTAATGACTCAGGTGTTGTAGGTACAAGAGAAAATGCCGCTTCATCTGGTACAAGTGGTACTTCTGGTTCTAATGGTTCAAGTGGTTCATCTGGAACTTCTGGAGCAGATGGAACTTCAGGGTCTTCTGGCTCATCTGGTACTTCCGGTTCAAGTGGCTCTTCAGGCTCTTCAGGTACTTCAGGTGCTACTGGTGATGCTGGTACTAGTGGTTCTTCTGGTTCTTCTGGAACTTCGGGTTCATCAGGTTCTTCAGGTACTTCAGGAGACGATGGTGCAGCTGGAACAAGTGGTAGTTCAGGTTCTTCTGGAACAAGTGGCTCTTCTGGTTCTTCAGGTACAAGTGGTTCTTCAGGTACAAGTGGTACAAATGGAACTTCTGGTTCAAGTGGTTCTTCTGGTACTAGTGGTTCTTCTGGTTCTTCTGGAACTTCGGGTTCATCTGGCTCAAGTGGCTCTTCTGGATCTTCAGGTTCATCTGGATCAAGTGGTTCATCAGGTACAAGTGGTGTAATTAATATTAGTAATTCAGGTGATAATAGAGTATTAACTGATATTGATGGTGATAATGCTAATGCAGAACAAAATTTAACATTTGTTAGTGATGGTGGATCTGATGGTAACGGTTTTTTAACGGTTACTGGTGATGTTTTAATTACTCATGATTTAACTGTTGATGGTACTGCCTCATTTAGAAATACAGAAAATTTATTAGTTAAAGATAGATTTATATTATTAGCCTCTGGTTCAACAACAGTTGGAGATGGTGGTTTAGTTGTACAACAAACAACACAGGATAAAGGAGAAGGATTTTTCTTTGATGCTGGAACAACAAGATGGGGATTCTCGGGATCATTAGATGCTGATGATGGATCTGCTGCCTTTGCACCTGATGCATTTGTTTCTTCAGTTGTTGTAGGTGGAAGTGCCGCTGATACAACAGCTAATGTTGCTTTAAGATATGTAGCTAAAGGAAATATATTTGTTTCATCATCACAAGATATATTTATTTACTCTTAATAGTAAAAAAATTGTTATTAAAATTATTAAAAAGGTTTATGGGATTAAATACTAAAAATGTAGTGGTAGGAGGAAAAACTAAAAAAAGTGAACCTCCTACTATTAATACAGAATTAACTGCTGCAGAATTACAATTTTTACTTGTCACAATAAAAAATGCCTTATTCAAAGGTGAATATGTAGAAATATGTTATAATACAACTTTAAAACTCCAAGAAAAATATAAAGAAATTGCTGAAATAGAATAAAAGTTATGTCTTACAATTTAACAAATTTAACATTAAGAGAACTTAGATGTTTAAGAAAATCTCTTGATTGTATTCCAATAAAAGGTATTGATGCCATTTTTGTAGCTAACTTACAAGGTAAATTAGATATAAAAATAGCTAATGTTGAACAAATAGAAGAAAATCAAATCCCACCCCCACCTGGTCAATAGGAAAAGGTGAGAATATATTTATAACAAATATTATGGCCCGTAAGGGAAGTGGACTGAAGAAACAGTAGCCAACCTAATAGAATAGATATGCCAAATTGGAAAAAAGTAATAACCAGCGGTTCTAGCGCTGAATTAGATGAATTAAAATTAACTGGTCTTTCAAATCAAGGATCTGAAAATACTACGCTAGTAATTAATTCATCAGGGATTGTTGGTACAAGAGAAAATGCCGCTTCTTCAGGTTCTTCAGGTTCAAGTGGCTCAAGTGGCTCAAGTGGTTCTTCAGGATCTTCTGGTACAAGTGGTTCTTCAGGTACAAGTGGTACAAATGGAACTTCTGGTTCAAGTGGTTCTTCTGGTACTAGTGGCTCTTCAGGTACTTCTGGCACAAATGGTACTTCAGGTTCTTCTGGTTCATCTGGTACTAGTGGTTCAAGTGGAACTTCGGGAACAAATGGTACATCAGGTACTAGTGGTTCTTCTGGAAGTTCAGGAACATCTGGTAGTTCTGGTTCAAGTGGCTCAAGTGGTTCTTCAGGTTCTTCGGGCTCAAGTGGTTCTTCCGGTTCTAGTGGAAGTTCTGGTACTAGTGGTGTTATCAATATTGTTGATTCAGGGGTTAATAGAGTTTTAATTGATGTAGATGGAACAACTGCTTCAGCATCCGCAAATTTAACATTTTCTGGTTCAACTAAATTAACGGTTTCAGGGTCGGGTTCAACAATTTTAGATGTTCAAGGTTCCCAAGGACAATTATTTTCGGTCACTGATGATTTATTAGGTACTGTATTTGCTGCTTCAGATATTTCTGGGGTGCCAATTCTTTCGGTTAGTGGTTCCGGTTTAGTAGAAGTTGATGGTGAATTAAGTGGTTCAGCTACTACAACAGCCTCATTTGCTAATTTAAATTTAACTGAACTAGCCCAACAAGCTTCGGAAACAACAACTTTAGTAATTTCAACTGATGGTGTTGTTGGTACAAGAGAAAATGCTGCAAGTTCTGGTACAAGTGGAACAAGTGGCTCCAGTGGTTCGTCAGGTACTAGTGGTTCATCAGGGTCAAGTGGTTCTTCTGGTAGCAGTGGTTCTTCTGGTACATCTGGTACAAATGGTACTTCTGGTTCTTCTGGATCTTCAGGTACTAGTGGATCTTCTGGTTCTAGTGGTTCAAATGGTTCTAGTGGAACAAGTGGTTCTTCTGGTAATAGTGGTACTTCTGGATCAAGTGGTACAAGTGGTACAAATGGTACTTCAGGATCTTCTGGTTCTTCAGGTACTTCAGGTTCAAGTGGTTCATCAGGTACTTCTGGCTCAAGTGGTTCTTCTGGTACTAGTGGGTCTAGTGGTTCAAGTGGTTCTAGTGGAAGTTCTGGTTCAAGTGGTTCAAGTGGAACAAGTGGCTCTTCTGGTACATCAGGACAAGATGGTAACTTTGGTGGTGCTTCATTTAATTATGATTTTGAAGCTAATACAAACGTTGGGGCAGATCCAGGTAATGGAGATATAAGATTAAACCAATCAAACCAAAATACCTCTACTATTGCGGCAATTAGTCAAACAACAGGTGATGGTGATAGTATAGAATCATTTTTACAAACAATAGACAGTTCGACCTCAGCTGTAAAAGGTCATATGCGAATGGCAGATAAATTTGCTGAAGAAAACTTTATCCTATTTGCTATTTCAGATTTAACAGATCAAGGTACTTATTGGACAATAAATATAAGTGCTGAAGCATCTTCGGCTACATCACCATTTTCAGGAGGCGAAGCATTAGTAGTTTCATTTGTAGTAACAGGTGATAAAGGTGATGACGGTACTTCAGGTTCTTCGGGTTCAAGTGGTTCATCAGGTTCATCTGGTTCTTCTGGTACTTCTGGTTCAAGTGGTTCTTCAGGTACAAGCGGCTCTTCTGGAAGTTCAGGAAATAGTGGTACAAGTGGATCTTCTGGCTCAAGTGGTACAAGTGGTTCTTCTGGTTCTAGTGGTTCAAATGGCTCTTCAGGTACTTCAGGTTCAAGTGGAAGTAGTGGAACTTCGGGCTCTTCAGGTACTTCAGGCACAAATGGTACTTCGGGTTCTTCTGGTTCATCTGGAACTAATGGCACAAGTGGAAGTTCAGGTTCTAGTGGTAATTCTGGTTCAAGTGGTACTTCAGGCTCAAGTGGCTCTTCGGGTACAAGTGGTTCTTCGGGGAGTTCAGGAAATAGTGGTACAAGTGGTTCTTCAGGCTCTTCTGGTACTAGTGGTTCATCAGGTTCTTCAGGTACAAGTGGTGCAACTGGTAGTCCTGGTACAAGTGGAACTTCTGGTTCATCTGGTACT
>VTLG01009346.1_pt1 | contig 40277 bp, 53 predicted proteins | sample 4694571 | NCBI WGS metagenome assembly VTLG01 (sample SAMN12604809, study PRJNA352737) | marine metagenome | biome: ENVO:00000447; feature: ENVO:00000209|ENVO:00000569|ENVO:01000036; material: ENVO:00002151; isolation source: viral sequences binned using virsorter ... | reverse complement strand
CATAACTCTTTGCCAATGCATCCCAACTCTTGAAGTTCTTTAACACAGGTTCATGCCTTATATCATCAGGCAGACTCTCCATGTTGATTGCAAGAGGACTTGCCTCCTGACTGTCCATTCCACCAAGGATTGATCCTCCTGGTTGTGTTTCCACACCAGAGGATGCCTCAGTCAATGTCGTGCTGCTCTGTGTCTCTTCCATCGGATTCTCGTCCTAGACGTTCCATGTCTCTTAGGTTTAAATTCAAGTAATTGATGATATCAATCACCACGGATCTCCTTCCATCACGGAAGGCACTTATGGAAGGATTCTCAACAGTAATCACATCAAAAACATGATTCCGTTGTGCCAGATCCTTCAATAATCTCTGACCATCATCTGTACCAAAAACACGGTCATAAAGCTGTTTACGTTCCTTCTCTTTTCTCCTGATCATGCTGGCAACTGGCTCTTTGCTGCTGCCAACTCTGCCTGTGCATCATTCTTACGGCTCTGACTTACCAAATTATCGGCCTGTGCGACTTGAAGGTTTCCTTGCAACATCATCTGTTCTTCCTGTTGCTGTTGTTGTTGTTGGAGTAGTTGCATCATCTCTTCTTCTGTTCTTAAAACAGATGGTGGAACCTTCAATATCTCTGCACCCAACTCTGCAATTCTTCCTGTGTCAAATCTCTGAACTACTGTTGGATCAATCTGGGCAATTGGAAGCAGGAACTGAATCAACTGGGCTACACTGTTCAACTCTCCTGTTCTCATTGAAATACTTACAGGATTTGCATATTCAACCTTAAAATCTGCATCTCTTAATACAGGAGGTGCCATTGGAAGCATTCCATTATTCTCCATGATTCCTAATGTCCTCATAACCATTGGTGCCAGAAACTCCACTTCCTGTCTTGAAACAATTGGACCTAATACACTCAAACGATCCCTCTGACGTGCATTGACCTCTGTTGCACTGAACCGCATCACATCACCATCTGCTGCTGTTGGTCCAGGTAACTCCAACAAATCAAGAAAGAAAGTCTTGTTGATTGATTCTCTGACCTGACCAATCTTCTGCTCACTTAAATCCAACCGTCCTCCTGTCTGAAGAGGCATGATCCTGTCATCACGTCCTAACCCTGCACGGTAATAATTCAATCCTCCAGGTTGGGTTCTTACAGGATTCAAAAACCCATCATCTGGAACAAGTAACGGTGGATCAACAACTTTCTGAAGTGCCTTGAGTCCTACTTTCTCCATTAGGTTGATCATTTTCACATCAGGCAAGGCCGAGGTTCCTGGTCCTCTTCCATAGGTCTCTTCTGAATTCCTAGACCATCTGCTACATATGTATGGAAATTCCTCGAATCCTGACTCCTTCAGAACATGCTTCTGGTCTGTCAATATGTACATGCTCATCCAAGGCATATTCATATTGCCTACTGCATTCTGATCCCTGTTTCTCCTCCTCTTCACACAATGGAGACACTCGAACTTCTTGTTCTCATCCTTGGAATTGTATGCTCTTAAAACACTCTCTGGAACTCCTTCTTCTCCATACTCCTGAACCAACTGCCTTGCACTATGTTCATACACTCTCAACACTCCATCAATCTTTCCAAGGTTGTCCTGGAGCAGATAGCATTGTCCTAAGAAATAACTGCGGAACCTTGGACCCATTCCTGGTTCATCCACTACATACAAAATTCCTGTTCCAAATCCAACCAGATCCAGATAGAACTCATGTAAGGCAGGATGAAAGTTCGAGTCTGGTGATGCAAATACATCAAATAATCTACGTTCTGCCTCTTCCAACCATAACTGGACACTACGGTCCTGCTGTAACTCTCGCTGAACCTTCAAGTGAAACCATGGAACTGCACTGGAAGTCAGTGTGTTGTGAAGTCCTGCTGCACTCCTCTCTAATGCTCTTACTGCTGTACCCTCATAGATCTTTTCTCTACGTTGCTCTCCTGCAGATTGCTTGACTGTGAAATCTGCACGTTGAGGGATCATGTACTCTGCAATCTCCTGCCACATCCGTTCCCAGTTGGCACGAGTCTGCTTCAGGTCTTCATACTCCTCTAAGACCTCAACAACACGATCATTCGGATATATGTTCTCCACATCAACCACCAAGGGTGTATCCTGTTCCTACTGTCTCTGCTCCTCCTCGTCCACGAGTGGATCTCCTTCCCATTCTGTCTCTCAATCTCCGTCTAACTCTTCTTAGTGCTGCTTCATCTCCTATTGTTGATTCTGGTTCTTCTTCTGAATCATCGGTTACTACAGTTGTATCATCTCCTGTTGTCTCTGCTGTTGCAGTAGTCGTTGTTGCACTTCCTGTCCCTTCTCCTGAAGATCCTGTATAGTCTGGATCATTGGTTCTCAGATTTGCTGTTGTGTTCATTAAAAACGGATCATCTTCATGTCCTGAATCTTTTAAAGTCCCATGGATGGTTGCATAACTTGATGCCTCCCATGCTGCATCAGACCTCTCCTTGGTTGTGTTGTATTTAAAACCCTCTCCTGGCACATAACGTAACCCTGATTCCTCTGGTTCTGGTGTGCTGATGCTTGCCTCAATCTTAGGTTCTTCAGGACCACTCCATCCTCCACCTCCTCCTGATGGTTCTGGTGTTTTGGGAGCAGGAGATGGATCTGCGGTTGGTTGAGTGTAAATATTGCCTGAAGGATTGAATTGTCTGTTTCTTCTCTCTTTTATTATTTGATCTTCTTGTCTTTCTCTCTGCCTTTGCTCTCGCATTTGTTGCTTTTCAGGACTTGAACTATCACTTTCACTTCCAGAATTATTACTTCCTCCTCCACACATCATGAACTCACCTTCATATTCACATGTCTCAACAAAGGTCTCTTCCAAACCCTCATCTGTCCAAATCCATTCAATTCTTGTGTAAATCATAGGTGCCTCATAAATAGTTTCCATTCTTCACAGTTATCCTCTCCTGTCACCTTTGAGAGTCGTTTCTCAAGGAGGTTGTAAAACGGACTTGTTTCCTCACATGCAATTGCATAACTTCCAATCTCATTTTCCAACATCAATGATTCCAATATACTCCACACAATCAGTGAGTCCCTCCAGTTGCACCTGTCCTTATCCATCTGGAGATGAACTGTTGGACTTCCAACACAGAAACTTCCTACAACATCACCCTTCCTTCTCAACAAATGGGTTGGAAACACAGGGTTGCTTCTGGAACTTCTGTACTTCCTGAACTGTTCCAACAACTCCTTCCACTGTTTCTTGGTCTCAAGAGGCTCTGCCCTTATCAGAGTCTCAAAACTCATGCAACTTCCAGCATCTCAAAAGGATCATAATCCATTGCACCCAATGCCTTCTCTGGCCTTTCCTTGAATATTCCTGTTCTTCCAAACCTTCCAATCGACTGCACCCCATATCGAGTTGCACTCATCAGATCATCCCTCACACGGACCACCTTTCCATCTTTACGGTGATACATCCTGAACTCCTCAAACCAGTCTCCTAAATGTGAGAAGACCTTTAACCTGCCTGTCTGGAAACGGGTTAAAATCTCCTGTAATCCTGGTTCCACACTGATCGACCCATCAGGATTTGTGAAGTGCTGTCCTACCATTTCCACACCTGCTCTGCGATACTGCTGGCTTAATCCTACTCCTGAACCCTTGTCATGCTGTGCCCCATCATGAGGCCACACACATGGAATCCAATCTCCACGTTGCTTGATTGCATGGGCATGAACTAGGATGGTTGTATTTGCCTGACGGTAGGCATCATAAAGATAAATTGTGTCTGAATCTCGACAATGGCAGAGCCAAACTACTGCAGTCGGATGATTCCAGCCAAAATCAATTGCACACATCCTTGACCAATGTGCTGGTATTGTGAAACTGTCACACTTGATATCTTCCTCTGGTATTGGAAACACTACTCCTGATCCCAGAACTGGAACACCCTGACTCCGCATCTTCCTTTCATGGTCAGGCAAGGCTGCTAATATCTCATCCTTGATATCCTTTGTCAGATGTGATGCATCATCCCATGTTGCACGGTACAGAGCCTGTCCTGGTTTGATGGAATTGATGAACTGAGATGTGATCTCATCCATCCCCTTCTCTGGTGTGTATGTCAAATACACCAGTCCTCCAGTCTTCAAGGTTGCTCTCAATGCCTGTGAATAAACTGCCTGTCCACACAACTCATCAAACCAAACTACATCTACTGCCTTTCCCATGAAAGACTCTGGTCCTGAATCATAAGACTTGAAGAATAACTTCGAGTTCATTCCTGATTTATGCTTCACAATTACTGATGCATATGCATTTGGAACTCCAGGATTCCGATCTGTATCTACAATCAGATCCAACGGTAATGCTGCCTTTCCAAACTGAAGCTTATCTCCAGGTTCTCCCAGAAGTTCGGCCTGAAGGATGTCTCGTGTGTTGTAGTGAGATTGTCCTGCAGCCCATGCCAATATAGGTTTACTGAACTTCTTTCCTTCCCACCAATCGGGATACCATCCTGTGAGATGATAAGACAACTCCATTGCTCCACTGAACGTCTTTCCTACCTTGTTTGCTGCCATCAAACATCGTTGACGTGCCAATCCTCCTGCATCAGAAACTGCTCTGTGGAACTCCCTCTGGTAAGGATAAGGCTTATAACTGAGCATCTGGTACTTGCTCTTTGATTCATCATACTCCTCCTTGAGCTTCAGAATCTCTGCAAGTTCCAACGATTCAGGACTCTCACGGTCCAGAATCTCAGAATCTGTTACATCTTCTAAAAGGTCTGTACTATGCACTTGTGATCTTTTTTACTTTTTCTTAAAATGCGTTTGTCTGCCTATAGTTGGACTTAAATTAAAAGTCCGTACAATCTCTCTAATTTGCTTGCTTAACTCTTTATATTCTTCAGTATCACTTTCACCACGCATTTTCATACGGAGCCTTTTCCTCTCTAAAAAAGATGCTTGTTGAACTGGAGATCTACTTCCTGCACCTCTCATTTTGCCAAAAGCATCTCTTTCTTGATTAGCTTCTCTCTTTGTCTGTTTAGGAAGATCTTTTTTTAACTCTGATTTATTTTTATCTCTTAACCGTTTTCGGTATTTCTTTTGATCAGGCATTTGCTTTACTCCTTGCTAAGTCACGTTTACGCTTCAACCGTCTGAAGTATTTCTTGTACTTTTCCAATTCTTTCTCTTCCAACTCATCTTGCAAGACTCCACGGAGCATCAACTCATTCTCTTTGAGGAATTGCTCCTCATCACTCATGGGACGAGGTTCTTTTTTACTCTCCACATCAGGTGCTACTTCGGTGTCGAATTTCATGTCAGTTTAGAGTCTCTGGTGCAGGGACAGATCCTGAAGAGGCAAGGGAACCTTCTCCAGGACGAGAAGCATCCGTCCCTGCGGTATCACTCTCCACATTGACTGGGATGATCTTGGTCTTGCTCATAATAAGTTCTGCAGTGTCATGTCCGAATCTCTCCCTCATCTCATCTTCTATCTCTTGTGGAGTCCGATTCCGCTTATCCTCAATCTCTACCTTCGTCTTGTCCTGGGGTTTGAAGCCAGCACGGTCCAACAGGTCTTTGGTTGCTACATAACGGACCTGTTCGGAATCGGCTCTGAATGCGAGATGGACTAGGTTGTCCAGACTCTTGGATGCTATCGATCCCAGTTTTGCACGGACTTCCTTTTCTATGTTCTTTGATAGGTCTCGTCTCTTCTGTCTTGTTGATGGTTCTGTCAGTTGAAACTGAACTGCCAGATCCTTGACTGGGACGTTCTCTGCTGCTGCAGAGGCAAAGGCATCATCCGCATTTCTCTTGGCTCTTCCTTTTTTTGGATAAGGTTTCTTTTTTTCCAAACCTTAAAATTCCCCCCGTGTTTGAGAACCGAATGACCTCAGACCTCGAAAGGTCAATTTTGTTAACCCCCCCTTCGGCTTGCTGGATTTTTGCCGAAATGCAAAGCAGAATCGGCTCAAACCATTGAAATGATTGTCGATTCTATTAACATTCCTTTAATAGTTTAGATCAAATCGATATCAGTTTCGATATCAATCAGAGCCGATGCCTTGCAATCACTGCAAGAGCATATGATTAGCAATCATTTATCCTGAAGATTTTCAGACTCATTGGCAAAACCTTTCATTATCATAACTTTGATTGGTTCTAATGAAAATATTAATAATCGGTAAAACCTATTAATAAAATAGTTCAATCGGAACAAACGATTGGACATGGTATAATATACCTATAAAATGGGGCCTGAATCGGGATACATCCGATTCTGAGACTGTGGCAGGTCTCAAATTTGTGAAATCTCAATTAAATGAGGATTTATGATTAATTCAATCAAACACGCCCTGGAAACTGTTCAAGGTCTGTCAAACCCATCGAAAATGCCATGCCATGGCTATTCAATCCCTGCATCTAGATGCATCACAGGGAGCAAGCTTGCAGAAATAGCAGGGACAATCTGCAATCAATGTTATGCATCAAAAGGAATGTATCGGTTTAGCAATGTGCAAGATGCCTTAGAAAGAAGGTTTCAAAGTCTTTCCCATCCTGATTGGGTTGAATCAATGACATTCCTTATCAATAAGAAGAAAATGCAATTCTTCAGATGGCATGATTCAGGAGACATTCAAAGCTTTTCACATCTGAGAAAGATTGCTCTTGTTTGCATCCATACACCACAAACAAAGCATTGGTTACCAACAAGAGAAACGAAGATTGTGAAAGAGTATTTGTCAAAATATGGGAAGTTTCCTTCCAATCTAGTTGTGAGAATATCTGCAATGTCTTTTGACAAGAAGGCTCCTGAAGGATTTGCAAAGAAATATGGTCTTTGCGTTTCAGGAGCCTCTTCTAATGGTTCCCATACTTGCCCTGCATACAAGCAGGAGAATGCTTGCAAGGATTGTCGAGCATGTTGGGATCAATCAGTTTTTTCTGTGGATTACAAAAAACATTAATTAAGGAGAAAATATGTGCATAGGAAAATATCAATTAAGCTTTGATTCAAAAGAAGATTTTAATAATGAGACTTGTTGTGATGTTTTTATAGATTCAATTGAAGAAGCTTGGATGTATGTCAACTTTTTTGAAGATATAAAAGAAAAGAATCCCACTGGGATCAATTTTGATCCTGAAATGAATATGTTTTTCCCAATCTTTGCCAAAAATTCAAAATGAATAAATGCCATTACTGTAATGAAACAATGATTGAAGAGCCTGTCTCAGTAAAATTCAGATATGAGGATATCATTGAAACATTTCAATTCTGTGATGAAGAATGCACAGAATGCTTTGAACAAGATCAATATGTATTAAATCAAGGATATTGAAGGAGAATCAAAATGGAAAAATTCAATATTGATGCACTTTATATGGAGAATCAGAAATGAGAAACAGAGAAACTGTATTTGTAGCATGTTCCAATTGTTCCGAAACTAAAGAACAATCAGAAATGATTGAGACTGATAATGATTATTTTTGCGATGAGGAATGCAAGGATGATTTTGAAGAAGGAGCAATTTAAAGCTTAATCCTAGTCAATAGCACAGGAGATCTTCACAGAGGATCTCCGCTGCTATTTGCTAATTGTGGCAGATGGTAAAATAGCAACAATCATGGAGTCTATAATGACCGAACGAACAGATGGTAATGACCTGAAGAAGGTGAACATTCCTGATTCAATTCTCAAAGATGCAGAATCAATGATGGATTTCTTGTTCTTCATGGACAAGGATCATGCAACTTATGCAGAGATGAGTGAAATACTTATTGCTAAACCTTATGGATTTAAAGAAAACCCTTGGGGATTTCAAGAAGCAATGCTCCCAATCTTGGAAGATCAAGTCAGATGGATTGTAAGCATGGAAAATAAGGACCAGATCAGTTCCATTGAGGATGGTCAGGGGTTTGTTGATGATTATGTGAACATTAAGAAAAAAGGAGAGTGATGACTATTGAAAATGACATTTCCAAACATTGGGAAATCCCAGAATGCAGTAAGTGTGAATCAAGAGATATTCAAATCACTGCATATTTGAAGATCATTAAATCTAAATTAGCATTCGGTATTGCTGGCAAAGCTTGGGCTGCAATAAATGAAAACGATGAAATAATCGAAATCATTTCAATGGAAGCCTATCCATACTTCACAGGAAGTTGTAAGGAAGTACTTGAAAGATGTAACAGAAAAAGACTCTGTAAAACATCAATAATTACTGCAGAAAGTCTAAACACAGAATCTTTTTTGAAACATCGTGAGGAATCTAGAAAAAGACTTGGAAGTATTCCTGGATGTACAGTGATTTCTGGAACAGCATCCGCAGGTGAATTCACCATTGAGTACAGTTTAGAGAAGGAGAACCTTTTCGGCTCAATGATGTCACAGAAGGAGAATTTGGATACTGTTGTAATGGAGAATGTGAGACGTACTCACAACCGACTCAAATCAATTGGGTGAAGGAATAGGCAAGTCCCTCAAAAAAAAGGAGAGTGATGAATAATTTTTGGATCAAACACGGTGACGCTCGTTATCAAAAATTTTATATGGGAATGATTTTTTGCGATGGGCGTTATTACGATAAAGACGAAAATAATGATTGGTATTCAGTAGGTATTGATGATGATGGATACCCAAAATTCTGGGAAAAAGTCATTGAATCAAAAACAGGGATGGGTGCAGACCCAAGAAAGTAAGGCAAGTCCCTCCCAGACAAAATGTGGCAGAGTCTGGGAGGGTTTTGTGAAATCTCCACATCAGATGAGGAGATAAGGTTCGAGTATTACAGATGATAATGACAAATCAAATTAATAAAAGGAACGATTATGAAACTAGTGAAAGAAGACAAAGGATATCAAAGATGTGTAGAAACAGGAATAACTCATCCTGATGGTGAAAAAAATACAGAGTTTCGATTCAAGCGTGAATCAGGTGGGATCTATTTTAATTATCCATCGGTTAATGACCCTGATTTAGATGAGGAAGGTTGTATAGAACCTTCCTCACCAGAATTACAGGATCGAATCAATAAAATGACAAATTTCAAACTAGCAAGTGAGGTAATTGATGCAATTAAACAGATATATTCAAATCAAGGAGAATGAAAAATGAGAAAAGATGAATTTAAAGCTTACGTATTACTGATGGATGATAAAATTCGAGAAGAGATTCACATGGAATTAGCTCCATGCTCGATGGTGGACTTCTTAACAGAGTACAAAAAAAGGCACTTGGAATATTTCAAGGAAGAATTTCAAATATAACCCACCATTCAAGGAGAATGAAATGATTTCAGATGTACTGAGTGATGCAGTTCAGGAATTTGACCGATACTTGGAAGAGAGTGTTCTTTACAAGGAAGAGGATTGGAATCCTGAAAGTTGGAAATTGTTGATGGAATGCAGAAAAATCATGATAGAAACAAGGGTCATGCTTGATAGTCCACCAACATCACCAGACTATAAATAACCTACCACCCAAGGGAGTGCTTGAGAGAGCATTCCCTTTTTTTGTATTTCAAGGGAAAGATATGGACGATAATGACCTAGAAGATAATGACCTGGACCGTAATGACCTCAAGAATTTTCACATGATGGACTCAGAAGAATTCAGACAGATACGAGATGAGCAGTTTCAGATGAGCCGTGAGGAACTTGGAGAGTTGATTGGAGTAGATTATGAAACAGTCAAAAGTTGGGAGTTGGAAAGGAATCCGATACCCTCACCAATCTCGATGCTGGTCAGAATTTTGTCAGATATTGAGGGATCAGAATATGGAGAAAAATACGGTCTGGATTAGTCAAAATCCAACTTCAATTGAAGTTCCTATATATAAAGTGTTTTTATACTTTAGATATATATATAGATAGTGAAGTAATGAAGTAACAAGCTAACCTCCTCTCTCGCAACGCTTCGCAGACAATCCAACTTCAAAATCCAATAGCTGACTTCAATTTGAAGTTATACAGCAAAATAGGTGTTTTTGACCTTTCCATTCGCAGATTTGACAGGATTGACGTAAATTTGCCCGATTTCGGTCATTACTTCAACAACTTCAATTCTCTGTTTTGAAGTTAGATTCTGTGTTTTTCGGACCAAACTGGTCCCATCAATTCCCTTCTTTCCTGCCTTTTTTATGATCCTCAAAACCTTCTTGATATTTGCCTCATGTTGATTTTCTGCCATGTGATCCTCAACCTGTCTGAACATGGAATCAATGGAGAATTCGACAATCTTACAACTGATTTCTGCAATCCTTCCTGAGACTTCTTCCTGGAGGTCAGATGCTGCCAAGATTAATGACACTTTAATTGAATGAGCCTCTGCACGTTTCCATAAAGATGCCATGTTTGGGTCTTTCTTGGCACGTTTTATATAGTTCTCACGGTAATCCAGGAAACATTCCTTTGCTTCAGGAGAATCCTTAATGACTTTAGGATCTGGTATTGGATTCATGACTGATCCATCAATAACCCTGTTCACAAAAGGTTCAGGCATCCTGACGAGTGCTTTGATGGGTTCAATCAGAAAGTCTGGAATGTGGATATCTTCCCTCTCAATGAAGGGAGGAAAAGGATCAGGATTACTGAAGATTAAGAACCGATTCAAGAACCCATCATGAACCGAATGTTGACGGATTGCAGGCCAGAATGATTCAGGAGTAGACGTACAGTAAAGACTCAGTGATGGTTGTTCGATCCTGATTTGAGGACGATCTCTTCTGTTTGCATACATCTTCCCATGGTAGGCAGTTGCAGATTTCGCATAGATGGATAATAACACTTCCACAATGGCTGCCTTGAATCCTGATGCACGAGGGTTGAGGAACTGATTTGCCATGTGTCCAAACTCATCAAGCATCAGTAAGAGGCTCTGCTGTTCCTCCATTGCACTTAATAACCCTGTGTCAGAAGCAATGTCATCACCACCCAGATAGTGGATTCCTCCTGCATGGGTAAGGACTCTGTCAATAACAGATCGTGCATGTTCCTTTCCTGCACCAGTTGGTGCAAGTGAGAGAACATACATATTGGTTCTGAGACCTGATTCAGACTTCACCTTTCGGCCCAGTAAGGCACCTAGTAAGGCAAGGCTTGCTCCAATGTGAAGAATCGGTTGAGGATGAATTGCAGTCTTGTCCATGAAGTTGGCAAGGACTCCTGCAACACCAGGAACCTCGACTGGAAGACGTGGAAATTCTTCAGGAAGATCCTCGTCCAAGTCTTCTTCTTTGATGATCCGTGGAATTGATTCCTTATAGATCTCCACACAGGCACCAATGCAGTTTCGGATGGTCATCTCTCCATACGTTGATCCATCCTGGGAATGCTTCTGGTCCCATTTAGGCCGATACAACTGACTAGTCCTGAAGATCTCATCAATCTTTGAAGAATCCTTCTTGGTCCAGAAGGCCAAGATCATACACAGTGCAGCATCTGCCTCAGACTGGGATGGGTATGCTGCAATATCACCAGACATGAGTTGATTGAAGTTCCGTGCTTGCTGGCTTTGGTTGATGTGGTGGATTAGATCTTCTGGTGTGTTGCTCTGGTGTGGAGATTTAAATGACTTCTTCTCTTCCTCCTCCTCCTCACCTTTCAGATACTTCTTATAGAGTCTCCTGAGTGTGTCAGGTTCTGAAAGCATCTGTTTTCCATTGATTGCATCTCCTGTGACAGTAAAGAATCTTCCTGAATCATAGAATTCTATGTTCCCCTTCCTCCGTGGACCATCAGGTAACCGTCCGAATCCATAAATGTGAAGACCTGTTTTGGATGGAGAATATTCTGCATACGTTTTGAAGTTTTTCAGAAAATCATCTGCAACTTCCTTGTCTCCTCCTTCTTCAAAACAGTGATCGAGATCAATTCCATAATAGTCATCACCAGTAAAGACCACACCAATCCCTGATGATCTGAATTTCTGTTGTTCATGGAGGTAGACACACTCACCAAGGGTGTCGTATTGATCCTTGTCTGTAACCGAACAGAACTGTCCGTTTTTAGGAGAAATAGGAACTTTGGCTTGTTTGCCGTCACGTTCCTCATATCTCCACAGGATGAAGGGAAGGGTTTTGAATTCTTGAGGCAGGTTCTCTTTTTGTAGTGGTGGTGCATCCATGCATCCCTTTGGTTGAACAGTTATTGTAATTCTTCAATCAGTTTCTCATGAAACATGTTAAGTGCAGCCATTGCTTCATGAGATCCTCCTTTATCAGGATGCCATTTCTTGGAGCATTCAAGGAATATCTTCCGTATCTTCCGTGACTGGAGGTCTTCTTCAAACTTCTCACGGAATTCATCAAAGTCACCTCCCAGATGCATCCTTCTGGATTCTTCCAGTTCATCAAGTAGCCATCCATTAATGTTGCCTTGACCAAGCAACCATTCAATGTATCCAAGAGGAACCTGATCGATGGGTGTGCCCTTGTGTTTGCCAAAGGGCATGTTTTTTAGCATGAGACTGAGCCAAACACCTTAGGAGTATCATGAAAAAAACCTCCATTTCGGTTAAACCCCACAAAAAATAGGTTGATATGAAAACCCATAGAGGAGAGGGATTTATGGTTTGGCATCAGTCTCTTGTTCCAGTGCATCATATTCTGCACTGGTCAGAGCCTCCTCATCCTGAAGACAGTTCCAGCATGTAATGTGGAGATTATAATCTCTCCATTCGTTGCCATCCTTGGCATCAAAATAATCATCACAATCATCACATCTCAACCAACTCATAATTCCGTTTAAGGCTTAGAAGGAATTTTTGTAGCTAAGTTTGTAATACAAATGAAAGTTTGCTGCTAAGCTTGCAGTGCAAAATGAAAATTCATCTTTTTATCCTTCCAACTTGCATATCCTCTTTAAAAGTGTAGGAACCTCGGTCTTTCAAAGTCTCTGCATCAACAAATCTCACATATTTTCTGTAAAGGACTGTTGCTTTTTCGAGAAATTGTGCATATGCATCAGAATCAGAAGGAGGTTCACTCATCAGCATACTCCAGAGTTCATTTTCTCCCTCCAGAACATCCAGTCGTAGTGGAGGAATCTTCAACTCTTCTTCTTTTGTAAGTCTCATTATGAGACGTTTTATTTTGTTTCGGTTTTCTGCTTTCCATTCAGGATAGGGAAATCCCAGTTTCCGAAATGCTTTTGCCTCAATCTGACGGATTCTTTCATAAGAGAGATCTATTTCTGTGGCAATATTCTTGTAGGTTTCTTTTGCAAGAGTTTCTGTCTTTTGGGGAACATCAATTCCAAAACGTAATCTCAAGACTTTGAGTTCTCGTTTGCTTAATTCAGTGTTTCTTCTCATCTCATCCTTTTTTTTGCATCATTTCTTCAACAGGAACCATGTCCACTGGGTTTTTGGGACTTACTCTGAGTCCTGTTTTCTTGTTTAATGGTGTTCCATTAATCCAGTGATTCCAGGTCACAACAAGCACTTGCATTTTGTATCCTACACCCATGTGAGTCCATTGACGTTCCTGTATCCAAGTCGTGATTTTCTCTCTCATAACAAGAATTGGATCATCCTCATGTAATCCTGCTCCTGTTCCTACTTTTTCAAGAAAATCTTCTGCCATGGTTCTAGTACTGTGACCAAGAGCATCAGCTTGAAGCAGAAATGCACCATAGATCGATGGTGCAAAAGGTTTGAATTTCCTTGCTGCATTCTTGGAAATTGTTGCAAGGTGTTCCACATTAGGACGATCCAGTGCAAATTCTAAAATATCCTTGATTTGATGTGCTTTGGATTTCTTCCTCAACCCCTGATTGGAAGAGACTCCTTTCTGGTTATAACTTCTCTCTGTGGAGGTGTCTCTTTGCATATCATAGGGTGTGAACCCTTCCCTCCAGACAATGTAAAAACGGATCATGGATGCAGCATTGCTGAAATTCTTGATCTTCAGAATGCCTAATGCATCAGCAGCATTTCTTCCTTTTCCTACATCAATAACCTGGAAGCATTCCTTTGTTAATCCTTCAGTGATTGTGAGTATTTGAGATGTGTTTGATTCTACAATTGCTCGTAGACGATGTTGTCCATTGAGTAATTTCCCTTGTTTTGAAATCTGGATCTGACTTGCACTGTCCTGCCAGACTCCTTCCTCCATGTCTCGTTTATATTTCTTCACAATATCCTCTGAGGGATACCGATTATTTTCATTTTGTTGGAGGAGGTAATTGGCATCACTAGGAGAGACTCGTGCAACATAAGAGATGATTCCTTTTGGTGCAATTGGATCAAGTATTGTTTTTTCAGGTATTGAAAGTGTGTTTGTTGTTTTTTTAAGTTTATTCAGCATAGTTCCCTTGATTATTTAGGTTTAGTCCATTTGTCCAGTAAGCTAAGGCTTAGGTTGCGATTTAAAATAGTTCCGTTGATGCAAATTCTAGATATTGATTAATCTTTTGTTCTAATCTTCTTAATCCCATTGGCGTTGTATCAGATTCGCCAATGTAAGTTTCTTTATTCGGATTTTGTTTTAAATATTCATCCAACACCGAATGTATTGCTTCCCAATCTCCAAAACTAAGCTGGAGATCTATAATTGTGTCATTTGTTAATTGATCTTCTCCCAATGCCACTCCTTCTTTTTGTTTCGAGTCACTAAATAAAAACGGAACATCCAGTATTGCTCTGCACATGTGAATAATTTGGTCCGTGCATTAGGTCTCATAAAGCCCTTGGTTTCATGAAACTGAGGTTCTCCATCAGAGATTACGAAAAAGTCTGGATTGTATCCTGTGGCATCTCCCATTCGGAGACGAATTGGTTCATAGGACCAGTATTGGATCTGATCCTGTTTGTATAAGGTTTCCAGAAAGAGGGAATAATCCTTTTCCAGTTTTGATTTGAATTTAGGGTCAGGCTTTGACTTGGCTCTGACCCTTGGTTTAGGATTACTCAAAACGGAATATTATCCTTGACTTGTTTCTCAAACTCAGTCTTCTCCTTCTTAGGTTCTTCAACCTTCTCTTTCTGCTCCTGAACAGAAGGATTACCTGCATCATCCAGTTTCATATATTTCTGGATTCGTGCTTGTTTTCCATAAGAGTCTGATTCTTCATGAATGATCATGAGGATCACACGTTTGTTGAGAAGCTGTTCTGTCTCCGTGATAGGATCGGCCCATCCCATTGCAGATGCCATTCGAGCAATAGTACGTTCTGCAATTTCACGAGTTGTTGTGTTCTCATGCCACAGATTGAGACGATCTATGATCTTCCATCCATGTTGTGCAGTTCCAGGTGCATCAATCTCAAAACGGCATTCAAGGTATCCTTTTGAGACCATGTTACCGTCCTTGTCACGGTAGGTTCCTCCTGCCTTGGAGTCTTTCTTTTCACACTGAAACATCTGTGCAACGTATTGTCCTGGATCAAGAATGGATGTTCCTTCTTGTGGCTTAATTGAGAGTCCTAATTTCATTTTGCATCCTTTTTATTGATTGCATTTATAAGATGGTCATATCCCATGTGTAATTCTTCAGGAATGGAGTATCGGCACTTGGCAACAAAAGCAGGTTTCCCTTGGGTGTGGATAATTCTTTGACCACCATGGGCTACAGTGGTTTTGGAAAATCCTTGTTTTTTCTCATCAAGAAACACCTTCATGTCTGCATACAAAACCATATCGGCCCATTCGACTATCAACTCAGATGCTTTCTCTCTGCATTTGAGTGTGTGCCTGTTGTAGGTTCCATGAAGAGGATCTGAGACTTGGGCTTGTTTTGTATGAGCCAGCAAAACAATGTTCATGTTTCTGTGTTCTTTGAGAAACTCACAGGCATCAAGAAACTCTTTCCAGTTATCTAATGCTCGTGAATATCCTCGTCCATAATCAGGATCTCCAATGTTCTGGATTCCCATCTTTTCACAGACATGTTCATGGATTTTGATCTCCAACCAATCGACTGTATCAATCACAAGAGTCTGGTATTTATGTCCATCACCCCAGAGGAGACGGAGTGCATCCATGGTCTCCTCAAAATTCTTGGGTCTCAGATCAAAGTGGGGAACATCAATATTTGTCAATGAACCCTCGAAATCAAAGAACAACGGACTAGGAAACTGAGATCCTAGTGTCGATTTTCCAATACCAGGAGGTCCATGAACGGCAACTTTCATCCCTTGATCTGCTTTGATGCCTGTTAAGACATCGTCAAAACTTATTTCTGTTGTCATTGTGCATCTCGTTTTTGATTTCAATTGCAACCTGACGAATGTTTTCGTCAGCATCCCTATCTTCAAGGAATATCTGTTTCAGAGTGATTCCTCGTTTGTTCAGTCTCTTGAAAAACTTCTCAAAGGTCCGTTGCCTTTCGGCATCACGGTTCCTTTTATCCCTCGATTTTTTCAGGATCTGAACAACATCATGACTTTCTATCATCATGAGGTTTCTCCTTATTAAAACGTGATGCTGCAGCCAGTCTCTGCTCACGTTCTGTTTTGATCGACTGGATCAACTCGTGTTTCTCTAGTCCTGGTCCCACCATCTTGAAGAATTTCTCAAAGTTCTGATTCATCCTTCTTAATTGATGAAGCATTTCCATTTCTGTTAATTGATCTGCCATATTCTGCAATCCTAAGTAATGGTATAACTGCACAATGAGGAACAATTCCGTTCCCTAACGATTTCAGTTTTGAGACTCGTTCTGACTCTCCTGTTGTGACTCTTGGGATGTCGGGTTCTTGGGACCACCAATCGGGTCCACGTTGCACCATGTCTCTGGAAACCCCATGAGCCAAGAGACCCACCGGCTGTTGAGAGATCCCTGAACCAGTTTCGTTTCTGCCTGTGCTACTCGATTCATTAATGATTCTTGTTTTCCTACATTTTTCAGTTTTTCTATTTTTCCTGAATCCTTCCAATCTCTTGCCATAGGAGTCGGGAACATCTGGAAAACAGATGCACCACCATCTGTCTCTTTTGTGTAATGCTCCCATTTGCTCTGCTGATATAATTTGCGATTCAATATGAGGGTATCTTTCGGCCAACTCTCCATATACAACTCTTGCCCAATCTCCTCCGTCTCCAGTAAGGATTGCTGGCACGTTCTCCAACAGGAGGATGGGTCTAGTTCCGCAAGAGGCATGGATCTCATCGGAGATGCGGAGAATTTCAAAGAATAATCCTGAACGGTCTGCATGAATTCCTGCTTGCCGTCCTGCATGTGAGAGGTCTTGGCATGGTCAAGGGAACCCTGCGGTGATGAGGTCGATTCCTCTTCCGCAGGGTTCCAGAAACTCAGTTGGGTTGAATTGTTTGACATCGTCTAAAACAGGTATTCCATGAAAGTTCTTGTTGAGAACACGTCTGCAGAATTCTTCAATTTCACAAAAGGCAACGGTTTGAAATACATCCTTCTTGAGAACCTCGTTTGCCATCAAACAGGCAAGAGCAAATCCTCCAATTCCTGAGAACAGATCGAGTGTGAAAATCATTCATCAAACTCGTCCCATTCCTTCTCTTCACGGTCAGTTTCGTCTGACCCTTGGTAATCAAGGTCACATCCGTCAGGTCCAATATTCAGATCCCAGTTGGTCTTCTCGTTGGGCAATTCTGGATTCATCATAGTCATTTTCTGGAATGGAGATTAGGTTCTCACACGGTGCCGTGTTGAGCTTCTTGATGGTCCCTCCTTTTGCAAGGTACTCCTCGATTTCCTTCTGGAAACCAGGACTTTTCACATCAGGGGGTTTCGTGTGGGTTTCAGTTGTTTCAAGGAGAGAATTTTTGTAGGAAGAGCCGAACATGATCGTATGTTGATCAGGTTTTCTGTACTCCTTTGGAGTTTCACGTCTCCACTTGATTCTGCATTTATTGGAACAGAACCGTTGATGGTTCTGGAAACGGAAGGTTCTTTTTTTACAGACACAACAGTTGAAGTAGCGGTGGGCAAAGAGGAGTTCCATTTCCTTTTCCACAAACTTGGGAGTCTCTTCCAGAGCCTTTGCCCACCCATGGAACCATGCCTTTCGATTACCAGTAGTCATGAAGGGTTTAAGGAGGAACCCACAGATGGTCTTCCTACTCAAACGGGATCTCTGACACATATCGGTTGTAGTCAATCCCTTCTCCAGCATGATTCGTCTTACGAAACTGTCTTGGTGACTGACTCTCTGGCCTTCAATAAGTCCTTTTCCGTCCATAGAAAAGTATTTCTGCTTCTAAATGTTGGGGTGATTTTCTCAGACCGAACTCGTCTCCTGAGTTGGTCAACTGACAATCCCAAGAACTGGGCTGCTTTCTTTGTATCAAAAAGTTCTTGCATTTTTATTTCCCTTGGTGATATAACTGTAATACAGTATTACAGATTGTCATACAGACAATGTTAGATGTACTGTAGTACAGCTTTGAATTGAATGTCAACAAAAATTATTCAATGAATTTCTCAAAAGTTATGGACCGTATTGCACGATTGGAAGGAGCAAGGTCCGATGGAGAGATTGCAGATTGTCTAGGGCAGACGAAGCAATCTTATGCTGGCTACAAAAAGCGAGGGACAGTCCCCTTGCAGGAAATTATTGACTACTGCATCAAGAATGAAAGGAGTGTTGATCATGTACTGTTTGGGACTGATCCTCCCTATGTGAATGAAGATGTCAAAAAAGAAAACATTGAACTGAAAGCACGACTCAAAGAAGTCAAACAATTACTCTTAGAGGTAATTAGAAAGGAATAGCAGCACTATGGAATTTCATGAAATTCAGACGATTCAGTGTCCGACCAGACAGTCTTTTGATGCACATCGTGAGATTTGGAAGGACATTGACTTGGAACTAAAACAACTCAATGTTGAGTTTAATTGGAAAGTTCTTTCAGAAGAGGACAGGACTTTTGAACTTAATATCAAAGGGCATACTCAACCAATTATTTATGTGTTCTTTAAAGCACTCAAATCATGTGAGGTCGTATGAGTGAATCTATTTTCTTCACACGAGGGAATCAGGTCTATGGAAGGTTCTATGAATTGGTCCTCCCATCAGGCCAGTATAAGAAACTGAGTTTGTGTTCTATCAAGGAACGGAACAAGTACTCTGCAAAGGGGTCACCGTCCCAGAGGGATCGATTCCTGAATCGGCTCTATGAGGATAGGTTGGAAAAGGAGTTGCAGAAGAAGAGTTCTGCTGCATCTGCAGATTCCATTCAGAAACTGATTCAGGATTTTATTGATAAGAAAGATCCTGACATTACAGTTCGAGGCCAGTTGTATTACTGGATGAGGGAGTTGCCAAAGATCAAAGCACAGGATGTGAAACCCTATGACATTGTTCAGGTTAAAGAGAAGCTGATGGACCGTGTTGGTCCTGCATCAGTCAACCGATACCTGAGTGCAATATCTAAGGTCTACACGGTCTGTGTGGAGGAATGGTTCATCCTGGAGCAGAATCCTGTGAGAATTGTTCCTAAACTTGAGGAACCTAGAGGCAGGACCAGATTCTTGTCAAATGAGGAACGTCTCAGGTTGCTGGCAGAGTGTCGCAAATCCTCCAATCCTGATCTTTATCTTGTGGTCATGCTTGCATTATCCACAGGAGGACGAGAGGGAGAAATTTGGAGTTTGAAATGGAATTATGTGGATCTGATAAATGGAGCAGTCATTTTCCGTGATACCAAAAATGGAGATACCAGAAGGATCTCTTTTGATGGACCTGCCTTAACAGAGTTTCGGAACAAAATCAGAAGGATTGATACAGAACTGGTCTTTCCTGGAAAGTGGGACAAGAACAAGCCTCGCAGTTTCCGTAAACCTTTTGAACAGGCAGTTCAGGCTGCAGAATTGGAAGACTTTACGTTTCATGATCTCAGGCACACCTTTGCCAGTTACATGGCAATGGATGGTGCAACCTTGAGAGAGATTGCCGATGCTCTGGGTCATAGAACCCTGAACATGGTTATGAGATATTCACACCTGACTGAGGAGCATTCCAGTAAGGTTGTGAAAGGTATGAATCAAAGGATGCTTGCATAATTATGATATCACTTTTGATATCACTTCTGTTTTTCCTACCTAGTATCGCACCGTAAGGCATTGCAAATACTGGTGGGTCGGCTGGGGCTCGAACCCAGGACCACCTGATTAAAAGTCAGATGTCTTACGGATAGGTTTTTAAACGATTGTAGTGATTGCAATGGTTGGAAGGACTTTGGTCTGTGTAGGAAACCAATATCACTGATATCAATTGCCACGATTTCTGGATTTTTGATATCAGTTTGATATCACTTTTCATCCTCTTTTCCTACCTTATAATCAGGGTCATCATACCTAAGAATAGGCCAATTCCCTTCAAGGTAATAACTACTCTGTAAGTCCAGGGAAATACTTGGCCTTTCCATTCCTGTCATAAAGCATTCTTTTGACTTCTTTACGATTGTTTCCCAAAGCATTATAGGAAACATGAACCCATCCAGAGTTCGGCCCTTCTTCTTCACCATTCCAGGCTTGAATTCTTTTAGGATCATAGTTCTCAAGAATTAACTGATCAAATTCTAGGTTATCTCTGATGTATTCGGCAAGCTCCAGGTTACTGACTGACTCAGATGAAATTTCGATATCGGCTGCACTTGACTCCCCATTACAACAATGATGGCTTTTAGATGATCCATTAATATGTGCATTCCATTCTTTTGACCGATAGCAGGAATTGACTTTTAATGCTTTATTATAATGATCTCGGATCGGCTGGAGAACTTTAATAACCAAAACAGTCATTCGTGCAACTGCTAAAAGAGTTGGTTCCTGCTTGATATTAGCTCTTTGAGCATCAGGAGAATAGATTAACTCTTTAAGGGTGAAATTCTGACTAATATACATTGCCAACCAGCTACTTTCCTTTGACCAAATCGATGAAGGAATTGAACTTATGAGTAGCATCAGCACCCACACTTTCATTAATTTGATCCAGGACTTCGGTAGATAGTTTGTCAATTGGATCATCAATTTTCGCTTTAATAATTTCTTCAACTTCATTTGATGTAGCTGAGTTCTTGTCGGAGCCGACAAGATCTTGAATCACGCTGACAAGTGATAAAACCTGTTGTGCCATAGCAAGTGCAGGGAGCATATCTTTCCTTTCTTCATGTTGTTGATTTTGGGATTGATTAAAAAAGTCATAAAGCCAACTAAACGAGTTCACTATGCAGTTTCCTTATTAAGATATGGAGTTGTGGGCTTTGGTGAATCTCCACCATCTGTTGCATGGTCTTCTAAATCGTTACCACTTTCAAAAAAGTATTTACTTACAGCACCAGCAGTTAGGATCAGTGGGCCAACAATTATTAAAAGTATTCGCTCAGTAGTCTCTGGTACTGATTCTGATAGCGTTAATAAATAAAATATAATTCCTGCCAGCACGGAAATATTACACAGTGCAATAATCGCACGAATCCAAAACCTTACTAATTGAATTTTCTCATTGACCGTCATTGGTGTTTTTGACGGTTTAGGAGGGTCAGTTACTTTCTCTACAGTTGTTGTCGTTTCTTTTGCCATTATTTCCTTATAAGTGCTTCTGCCATGCCTTTAATTTCCATACCTAATCTGTCCGTTGCTTTTGCATTATCTTTATAGGCAACAGTTAATCCATCAATTGCTGCTGCTGTAGTAGAACTCAGCTTATTTTGTTCCTTAATCACATCAATTAAACGGGAATCACCTAGCGTGTCTTTTTCTTCCCATCTAATAATTTCATCACGATGTGCTTGTTGTGTTTTCATAATAAAAACACACATAATCCCAATGATTACTGCTGGCAATCCAATACGTTCTATTAGCATTATTGCCGTGTCTACTTCCATAATAAGATCAGGGTGTGTTTTACCAGTTGCATAAACATAATCAGCAGGATTCATTCGACACTATTTTTTCTCAATATTATTGCATCATAATAATTGATCAAATACCAAAGTCCTAAGATCATTACTAAAATAATAGTAAAATAAATCAGGAAGAATATAAAAAGTCCTGTCATTCTTCAGGCCACGTAATTGAAAATGGATTCGATTGACTCTGAGGGATGTCACGGAGTTTCTGCCTGTAAGTCCGCAAATCGGCTGCATCTTCACCAGTCTCCAGTGCCTTCGTCATTTGCCAGTCTGTTTCCTGTAGTTTTTGGTTTCGTTGGTTTCGGACTTCGGCCCATTGATCCGAATCGGCCTGAGTCTTTTCAGCGGATGTTTTCGCCTTAGTTTCCCATACTTGATGCCATTTTCCGTTTTTTAGTTCTGGATTTTTTCCAAAGCATTTATGAGTCTGTAAATTAAAGTCTGGTTTCGATTTATCTACAACTTCAACAACTGAAAAAGCTTCCCTCAAATCTTCATTTTCTAAAGCATTTCTAGGAAACGATGTCGAAGGATTATCTTTTCGTAAATATGTCTCGTTATAGGGATATTTTATAACTTTTTGGTTTTCAACTTTTGCATACATAAGCACCTTTTTTTAGACGGTTTCACGATAGCACCACTCCTCGCGGACCAAGGATTTAATTCCGATTCGTTTCATACATAGTTTGTAACTTTCCTGGAATTTATCTGCCATTGAATCAAGGAATTTATAGAAATTTTCAATGGTTGGTTCCTTTCCTGAATCCATAAGTTTTTCATTTTGTACAATATAATCATGTAAATACTTTCTAGCAGACTGAGGATGGACTCCAAACTGTTCCAAATACTCTGCTGAACCTCTACCGATCATTCCCGTTGACATCATTTCTTGAAAGGACGTACGAAACCCCATTTTTATATGATGCCGAATTTCTGCTTCTTCGGAGTCTTTTTCATCCCATTTTTCAGGGATATTATGCGAATCTCTAATTTCATCGTATGCATCTTGGAAAATTCCAATTTCTTTAATTGCACCTTCAATATAAAGTTTGCTTCGATCCATGCGAGATTTGATTTCGTCAGCATGAATTAAAGATAAGTCATCTTTTTTATCTTCTAATTTTTTCAGACGGACATCATCCTTTTTAAGTTTAAAAAAAGTTTCCTCCAATGCAGTGGATTTACGTTCAATCTGAGCAAGAATTTGTCGAAGATGTCTATAAGGTGAATCGCCTGCAATATTCAGTGTCATCAACTGGCTAGTCGTTTGCGTATTTTTCCTACCTGCTGAATTCTTTGCACGATTTATTTCTGGTAATCTCGCTTCAATTTTTGCAAGCGAATCACTGAATAAACTAGAATAATTTTTAGATATTATATCCATTAAATTATGAGTTTGATGTAGCTCCATAGCTATATCTTCCCGATGAAAGATCTCCAAAATCGCTGGCGTCTCCAGTTGATGAAATTGTTATATAGTCGATTGAATCTGAAATTGATCCCAACCATCCTCCTGCAAAAACACCACGATCAGAAGTACCACTTGAGGTGGAATCAAGACTTTCTCTGCCTGCAATTAAATTCCCGAAATCGCTGGCATCGCCTGTTGACGAAATGGTTATATAATCCATCGTATCGGAATAGCCAGAAGTTTTCCCCCCCCCGAAAACCCCCCTATTTGAGGTGCCGTTTGAACATGCCGCCAATTCCCTGCGAGCTTCTGTAAGATCTCCAAAATCCGTTGTATCTCCAGTGGATGAAATGGTTATATAGTCAATTACATTCGTATTGGACCCAACGTATCCACCGCCGAAAACACCGCGATTACCTGTTGCATTACTCGTGGCACCAACAGCATACTTACCCTCTCCAAGATTTCCAAAATCCGTGGCATCTCCTGCTGATGATATCGTTATATAATCCATCGTATCAGATCGAGATGCTCCAAGATTACCTCCTGCAAAAACACCTCTATTATCAGTTCCATCTGATGTCGCTCGAACACCTCTACGACTTACAGTTAAATTTCCAAAATCACTGGCGTCTCCTGTAGTTGAAATCGTAATATAATCGATGACATTTGAATTTGATCCTGTAGTTCCTCCTCCAAAAATTCCTCGGTCAGTAGTTCCATTTGAACAAGCTCCTAAACTATTTCGGGTTACAGATAAATCACCAAAATCACTGGCGTTTCCTGTAGAACTGATATCGATATAGTCGATTGAGTTAGTCCTGTCGCTAGCATCATATCCGCCTGCAAAAACCCCTCTATTTGAAGTGCTGACGATCACTCCATGACTTAAAATGGTCCTGAGAGAAGAAAAAGCCATCAGATATCCATGTCTAGTCCACCAGTGAAACCAAACCAGGTTGTTCCAGCATCAACTGTAATAAAAGCAAAAATATCAACATCAGCCGCACCAGTTGAAAGGGTTGGTGCAGTGGATGATGCCCACTGGACAGCCCCAGGCCATGTAACTGCCCTCGATCCACTACCGTCTTGAGTAAGAATCAGGGTGAAACTACATGCTTTCCCTGATGCAGAAGGATTTGAAAAAGTGAAAGTACAATTATCATCAAGTGTTGCAGTGACCACATTGCCTGATGTAATATCAATAGTTTCTGCTGAACCAGTAACACCAATGGCATTGACAGATTCCCCATAATCCTTGATCTCTGGTCGTTGAAGAATTTCATCAAACAGATTTATATTACCAACAACTCCAGAACTTCTTGCTTTTGAACCAATAATCCCAGACATATCTAGCTCCAATCCTGATCAATGTAAGAAATTACAACATCAATATTTGCTGAATTTGCTGTTATCATACAAAGGTGGTCTGTCCCAGAAAGAACTAATCGATCATTCCAGACAAAGGTTTCATTAGCACCGATTGCCTGATCTGACAGAATCTCATAATCAGTTCCACCTCCGTCATCATCTATATATAAATCGAAAGTCTCCGAAGCACCTCCAGTTTCACAAACACTTATACTTAAAATTGTGTATATGTGATTTGCTACTCCATTGATAAGTACATTTTCAGAGTTTGTTACTCCTGCTATGTGAGCCACTTTTAGAACTTCAGTTCCAGATCCAGAAGGTATTGCCATTTCAAAACCCCAATATTAGATTAGACATAAAAGGTGTCTGAGCCATTGATTGCCCATTGATTGATTTCACTTTTCCATCAACATTCAGTTCTCCTGTTCCTTTAGGAGTGATATTAATGTCCACATTCGCATCACCACCTGTTGCAGATAATGTTGGTCCATTATTTGTTGCAGAATTGGTACAAGTGATTTCATTCACAGCAGAAGAAACAGAGGCTAACTTCAGCAGTTCTTCTCCCTCAGAATTCTCAAAATCTATTCCTTTATCTGCTTCTCCAGTTGCAGCTATTGTAGGAGGATTTCCTGTTGCAGCATTTGTTACTGTAATTTCATTAACAGCAGATCCTGTTGTTCCAAATTTGATTACCTCATTACCATTGCTATCATTGATCTGAGACATCCTTGACAGCACTTTAGAGTTCGTGTATTTCCCTCCATCATAAAGCATCATATCTCCAACAGTAGGAGACGAGGATGTGAATGGAGTCCCCGTTATTTCTGATGCTGCAGTAATTTTCCCAGATGAATCAAAAGTAAGATACTTTGATGCTCTATCTGCAGCACTTACAGATAGGGTTGTTAATGTGGGATCTCCATCAAAATTATCTGTCAAAGTGTCAGAAAATTTGATTGTTCTATTTTTATCAGTATCCAACTGTTGGGCCAGCAAAGTTGCTTTATCGAATGCCGTCTCTAGTGTAGTGGCATCCAATGCATCATTGGCCTGATAGTCTGTTGATTGAAGAAAGTCTAGGCTCCTGGAAATGGTGATTGTTGTACTAGATGCAGGAGTATAGTCAGAAGGAGATGTTAGAAAAGTGACTGTTCCTGTGGAGAATGGTGCTGCAGTCAGTGTGTAATGTGTGTTTAAAGTCTTCACACTATCAACTCCTGCAGTGGTTACTGTCACAACAATCTCTGCCTGTGTGATTGCAGGGAAGGTGACGTTGAATGCAGTGGTGCTACCATTCCCTGTGTATTGAACTCTTGAGCGATTTACGGAAACTGTCATTATCGTACTATATCTGAGGGTGCATAACCGTCGATGAAATCCTGGTTATATTGGTTCTTGTATCGTTTCTCCATCCTTCGTAAATATCCTGGATTGAGCATTTCTTGGATCTGATAGTGGATGAAGTAATCTGCCAAGGTTCGAGTGAGCCAAAAGTTTGCATAAGGATGATTGTTCTTTATGACATTCCATGCCTGTGCAGCAGGGTCTTCTCCTCTTGCAAGAGCCGAAAACATTTCTGCAATATCCTGTGCAGTTGCGACTGTTGGTCCTCCTGCAACATCAGCAATTGATGATCCGAATTTTCTGTAATCATTGAAGATAAAATCACCAAATATTCCTCCGAATCCTGCTTGTAATACTGATGCCTGAACTGTCTTCATGAAGGTTTCCATATCCTCTCTGGGATCAATTGGTTCCCTTCCTTTCATCAAGTCTTTTGCAGTCTTTGCTGCATAACCTAATCCAACCATTGGCAAGAGGTGCATGAATGCTGGTGCCCCTAAATCCTTCACACGAGGGTAGTTTTTGATCACCATTGATAACCCGAATGATCGAAACTGCCAGAAGAGCTTTGCTGCCATTCCTGAAGGAGTTCCAGGCTTTGCGACATCATCTCCTCCAAACGGAACCCTCATCATGAAGGATCGTTCACGTCCTCCTGGCTTGATTACACTGTTTTCATTCTCTGTTATGAATAGGTTTTGAAGTTTATCTGCTAGTTCTCGTTGCCTTCTGAAGGCTTTTGTGTCTTCTTTGGTAGGTTTAGGAATTGCTTCAATCTTCTCTTCCAGATCACGGTAGATAAGTTCAGGAGTAAAAAGCTTTGCATCTCCTGATACCATCGGTTCAAAGGTTGAAAGAACTTCCCAATCTCCTTCTGTAATTCCATAGTTTCCTAAGAATTCCTGAAAGCGTTTATTAAGTTCTCCAAAAGGTCTCCGTGTTGCTTCTGCAAGATCATCTGCAAGTAAAATTCCTGCACCTTCACTCCACCAATTTGTCCATCCATTAAGACCAGTCAACTTAAAGAAGTTGTTGGTCATCCTCTGGGCAAGTCCTGGACCTCCTCCATTTGGATCAAACCTCATTGAAGCACTACCAATAATGCCATCAATTGCAATACCAATTTTTCGTGCAGTTTCTCTACGTTCTTTTCTACCTGCAGTTCTCCAAAAAGGAGATTGCATGAGACCTGTTTTGTATGTCTGAAAATAGGAACTGAAAATATTCTTGCCACGGTAGTGAGTTGCAAATGCTGAGTACATTGGATCAGTCGTTGCACTGATGGTTGCAGTTCCAAGTTTTGATAAATTCTGCATTGCAGAAAGTCCCTGTTCCCACTTGTGGAGAGTTGGATCTCCTACCTGATGAGCCTTTCCTGATATAAACTCATACTGGGATTTGATCACACGTTTCTCACCCTGTGAGAGATCAGGCATCGATTTGAGATACTTATCAAATGTGAAGTCAGGATTTGCACCAAACTTCTGCATCAGGACTGTATTTGCACTCATCCTTTCAATTCCTGAAAGGATTGCTTCTATAGGATTGTCATGTCCATACAAGGAGTTGTATTTCAACCATGCTTTGGAATCCTTGAAGTGCAACTGACGATGCTGGCTCATCATTGTTGCCAATGATTTTGAACCCATTCCAACCTCTTCAGGAGCAGCATCCACAATGGCTTTGCGGTTCTGGACTATGTTGTCATAGACTGTCTGGAGGAAGTTTTCACGGTCCTGTGCTTCTCCTGATTTGAAGGTTTTGTCTTCGTTTAAGAGTGGTTCAATGTCCTGTTTCCACTTTGCATAGGTTGCTGCTTTGATCTTTGTAAGATCGTGATATTGGGTTGTTACAAAGTCATCAAGCCAACCGATTGCTGCTCCTTCTGCATTTGCAAGATTGACTAGTTCACGTTGTTCCTTGTTAACTGCCTCTGCCATTTTGAAGGCAAGGTCATTGTCTCCCTTTTGTTTTCCTGTGAAGGGAAACAGTTCCTCAATAACTGCTTCCTGAAATTCCTTCTGATCAAACAATCCTCGTCCAAAAGGAAACTTGCCCATGATTGTTGGACGGCTCAGTGACCAGTTTCCATCACCCAAAACTGTCAGGATTCTTCCTACTCTTAAAGATGCTTGTGCATGTTGGTTGGTCCACACAGAATCAAGGTTCTTGTTTTTCTTTTCAGTACTTCCCACAATAAATGCTGAAAAGTTTTCTTGTTGTTTGGGATCTACATTCAATCGTTGAAGATTGTCACGATCCTTGAATATCTGACGTTTTCTTTGGAGTCTTTTTTGACGTGCAACAAACTGTGCATCTGCACTCATCTCATTGATTTTCTTACGGAACTTAACCTGCCAATCAGGTTTCTTCATCAAGTGTTTCTTTTGACTCCGTAAATCATCAATTAATTCGAGTGCTTCCTCATCTTTGAGTCCAAAACGTGCCTGTTTTAAGGCCAGTAAACAATTATCAACTGCCATTATGTCCTCATCACACAGTCTGCAGTAGCACGGTATGCCTGTGCTTGCCTGTCTACGGAATCAACCATCTCATCCATTTCCACAAGATCCTTTGCATCCTGTTCCGTCAGTTCACTTTCTCGTGCAGCCAGTTCCAGATCGATATTCTCTTCTTCCAGTTTAAACTCATTGCGAACTTGAGTTTCATCAACTGGAGGAAGTGGGTCTGCAGAAGTTGCTTCATTAAATTGAGTAAATTCTGGATCAAAGACAGATTTGGATTGGGTTGGATCTACTGTGAAGATTACTTTTTTACCTTCTGCCTCTGTTGAATAAACAGCATCATATCCTCGTTCCTTAAACCACTCTGCACCTAGTTTTTCTGCCTCTCTAAAATACATTGCTTCAGGATAAGGATTCTTCACATTAAGGAATCGGGGATATACCACTCCTCCTGATGCAAGTTCCTGGAATCCTTCTTCTAACTGTTGAGTCATGTTTTCAACAGTGTTTCCTTCCTCTACTGACTTAATTGGTGCTTGGTCTTTTGCTCTTGGCTCAAGAGTTTCAATCTCTAATGCGACATCTTTATCTTTAAGTCTGTCAGGATTAAGAACTCTGCCTGTGTTTGTTGATGCATCAAACTCAAATACATCAGGAAATTCTTTTGCTAATATTTCATATGCAGCCTTACTCTCTTTAATAGACATGCGAGAATATCCATCTCCTGCTGCATAACCTGATGCCAGTTCAGGATCTGATGCGAAACTGATCAATCCTCCTGTTTGTCTTCCTGGCAAGATTGTTTCATAGGCATCTGTTCTTCCTGTGACATTCGGTCTCTGAACCGTTCCGTGATACCAAGTCTGCAAAGTCCCATCTTCATTGTTGAGAACAGAATCCTGGAAAGATCCTCGAATCATCCCTGACGGTGCCCCTTGTAATATCTGATCTGCTTGTTTCTGTGTAACTCCTGCAGGTAAAACAACAGGTTCAGTCCTTGCTTTATTTAAGTAGGATGCCACATCGATAGTTTGCCCATCAGCATACTGGGCTTTTCCTAATGCGACTGCAGTAACACGCATTTGTGGAGAAACATGATCCATACCTCTGTAGATTTCACGTTGCAATCCTCTTAAAAAATCTTCTCTTGCTCCTAACCATGCTTCTTGTTGAGTCTCACTACGGAGGTTCCCCATCTCCTCCTGAAGTTCCTGCTTTGCTTGAACTTTAATCTGATCATCATCAAGACCTCTGTATGGAGGAGGAGGGTCATCAGGGTGAATCCTCCCAAACATGTAACCCAATCCACCACCAATTCCTGCTGCAATGCCTATATCCATAAGTGCCATGGAGATGTCATATTCCTCCTGGTATGCACCTTTCTCCAATGCAAAAAGAGGATGAAATGCTGCAGTTCCAAGAGATGCTTCTGCACTTCCACGGAGTGCTGCTCGTGTTCTTGTGGTTGCATCAATCAAAGACTTTGCCTGTTTTCCTTTTTTTAGAAATCCCAACCATGGAATGAAGTTAATTGGATCAGGAATAGAGCCGATAAACATACCCCCATAAAGTGCCAAGTTCTGTCCTATTGAATCTGCTCGTGTTGATAAATCTAAATACTCTAAAGAACGGTCATATCTCTCTGCCAGCAATCTTGCCTTTCCTTCTGTCATCTTTTTCTCGAACTTCAGACCATTACGGAAATGCTCTGATTCTTTCCACTGATCCTCATTCTCATAGACTGTTCCTCCTGCGTATTGAATCTCAGAATATGATTTTGCAAGAAGAGGTGTGATCTGACGGAGACCTTCAGACAAAGATTCTCCAAAGATCACTGATAAACTTGGATCATACTGAAGTCCAAACTGCTCCATTCCTCCTGATGTAGGTATTTCTTCGTCAGTGTAGTAAGGCATCAGAATCCCATTTTAACTAGTTCTACTTCTGCTTTTTCATTGGTCATCTTCAGAAGTTTTTTAATCTCTTTTTCTGTAAGTTTTTTCCCATCATTTTTTTCCAAGTCTCTGTATGTCTTTTCTCTTATCTCTAAAGATGCTTGCAACCCAGGAGTCAATTGAACCTGTTGTCCTTTCTTCTGACTTTCTTCTTTTGCAGTAATTCCACGATCCTTAAATTCTTGTTGTTCTTTTATTATTTCCTCTTCTTTTTTCTTATTCCGTTCTTTTTGTTTCTTTAAAATCTTCTTCTGTTTTTCATCATGTAATGGGCCTAGTGGAGTATTCTGAAGATCAATTTCTTCTAATGTTCTTTGTAATGCATCACGTCTATAGAACTGATCCTTTTCAAATTCTTTTATAAGTGGAACTATTATTTGTTCATCAAAACCTCTTAAAGTGAAAATACTTGGGACTTGTTTATCTGAAACATCACGCAACCTTTCCCATGTAAGTATTGTTGATTGCCCTTCATAAAGTGCAGGTTCATATCGTCCTGTTGTAGTATTATAAAATGATAATATTAAACCTGATTCATCACTGTTAGTTTTCCATTGATACAAGTCATCTCCAAAACTTGCTTCATCTTCCTTTCGCACAAAGTTCCAGTTTGGATCATCAGTTCTTTTTGCAAATAATCCTTTTGTAAATTGCTCTAAGCCTTCATCAACAGTATTAGGTTTTCTACCCTGCATTTCTGCAACAGGAATACGGACTTTCACATTGTCTCCTGGTCCTCCTCCAATGATTTTGTATTGACTGTCTATAAGGTGTGAAAAAACAGATCCTTTTTCAGTATCTTCAATAAGTTCACTCATACTTGCTTCAGGATGTTTGCTTGCCAATTGCATTAAGTAAGTTGCCATTCCATCAATCAATGCTTCATGATCCTGACCCTGACCAGGGAATGTTCTTAAAAAGTCATTAATTACCTCTTTCCCTGCAATTTCTTGTCGTACCTTTTTAAAAGACATATCATCTTCAGGGAAAATAGTTACCCCAAGATTTTCCTTGTTTGAAGCAAATTGCTTTTGTGCATCATTTAAATTATTTAAAACAGAATCATTAGTAATGATGGAGTAGAATTGATCCTGACGTGAAAAACCTTCCAGTTTATACAATTGTTCCAATATTACTGGTGCATAATCTCCATACTTTCCTAATTTTTTATCAAGATATCTTTTCTTTTGTGATCCTGTTCCTTGTGTTGTAAAATCCTGCCATTTATCTTCAAATTCACTTTCCATTTGCTCTGACATCAGACTTATTTCTCCTCTTAAAACCATTCCTCTTAATTCTCTTGGAGAAGGAAACGGTTGAGGATCTGATGAGATTGGTGAAAGATTGTAAAATCCTTTGTAATTTAACTGATCTCCTACAATGGTGATGACTCCTTCTTCAGATGCAGGATCAATCCCACTTTCCATTGCTTTAGAAACACCAATAAATGCCTGATCTTTTGCTCGTACTTCTCTTAGTTTTTTGGTTCCTTGTTTAAATGCATTGTACATCACCATCATCTTAGACTTCTTGAAATTATCCTTATCATCTCCTGCCTTAAATTTCCTATTGTCAGGATTAAGTTCAATTTCAATATTCTTTAAAGTCTCTTCTGATATATCCTTAAAGTTTCCTACACGTTCACTAATATCTGTTGCATATTCAAAAAGGAAATTATACTGATCTAATTCATAATCCTTAATGTTTGGAGAACCTCTCCAATCATTAATAAAATTAGGATTTAGTATTTCCTGTCTTCTGTCAGAAGAAGTATTAGGATTTATAAGTTCTTCAACTGCCTTATCCAATGTCTGGAATGCTAATTTACGATCTACCTTTTTCCCTTCATTTAGTGCAGTTTGTGCTTTTTCAATATAATTATTCCGTTCTTTACCTCCTTCATAAATAGAAGGATAAAAACCTCCTGCATTTGCTTTAAGATTCTCCCATGCTCCTTCAACCATTCCTGTTTTAATAAACAGTCTTTCTGTTGGATTCCCTTTCTCATCAAGTTCAATCCCATATTCTCTGAAAAACTCAATTTTTTCTTCTTTTGTAAATGGATCTAAACGTAAACGTGCCAGTGCAAGTCTGGGGTCAAGTCTAATGTCTTGTTCCACATCATTGCGATCAATCATTTTTTCTATTTGATCTTCTAAACCAATAGCCTGATCTTCTGTTATTAAACCTTGTCCATAGGCATCAGTAATCATTTGTTTAAGAGGTTCTATCCTCTCATCATCTAAATCACCTATTCTCCTTCTATCTTGCTTGTTAATTTTAAGAGATTCTGTTTGTGCTGCTTTTTTTAAATCTTCATAAAACCGTTTTGTTGCAATTGATGTAGTAATTGCTTCATGATGACTTAATGCTTTTGTCTGAAAGTTCAGTTTTAATGATTCATATTTAATCTTAATACGTTCCTTCATTGCAGGAGACAAAGGACTGTCTTCTGTATCATGTTTTGTTAAGACATTTTTAAGGATTAAGACTGCAGGTCCATTCACATGATTTACCTGAAATTCTTCAAGAACCATGTTGTGACCATTTCCTTCACCATTCTCATCTCTGTTAAAATTTCTACTGGTTATTATTCTGTATTGCTCTTCAAGACCTTTCTCTAAATCAAGAACAACATTTGATAATTTTAGTTCATTGCTTCTTGTATGTGCTTGCCTTAATGCTTTCACACCAGTGCTATCTATAGTTGCAACCATCAATGCCATCAGTTTAGTCTGATCATCAGGATGCAGTCCTTGAACTAAATCACTGTTTCGCATTTCACCCAAAATTCTTTTACTGTTTTCAGGATAATTAATTTCTATATCTGTAGGTGTTAAACCACCCTGAATGTCTGCCTGATTTTGTTCATAAAGTTTTCGAGTCAACTCTGCCATTGCAGGTCTTGCAGTGTTATCCCACTGGTCTTTTCTTATCCGACTTTGTTCTTTTGCAACAATTTTGGATGCAGTTGCTCCCAAATTCAAAATGTCTCTTCCTAAATCCTCATAGGCACGATTTTCACTAAGAAGGACTTCATTAATCTTATTTTCAGGAGGAGGTGCATCCTGAAATGCAGGAACAGAATAATTCTGTTGGACAGGCTGCAGTTCCTTCTCAAATTGTCTAAACTTGATCCGTGCCATTTTAAGACTGTAAGTAACTTATACGTTGATCATTAGGGAGATTATATTGGGTACCTATAATGGTGCCTGTTCCTGTCAATAAGGTTCCTGCTCCTTCAATTAGACGAGATGCCTCCTTTGCTGCTGCAGCCGATTCGGCCCATTCTGCCTTGGCATACATGGAGGATCGTGCTAAGTCTGCAGAATCCTGCATGATGTCGATCTGTCTGTTTGTTTTTACTTTAAGATTGTGTGCAGTCAGATTTGCTTGGTTGATCTGACTTCTTGATGCATTTGTTGATGTAAGCATTTGCTGGTATTCAAGAAGACCTGGAGTTCCATATCCTACTACTGCACCAGAATCTCCTGTCTGTGTTGTTATATCTCCTCTTGCACGTTCTCCTGCGATCTGGATTTGTTCTGCTCTTATGTGTCCTAATGCTTTAATCTCATCCTGTTTTCTCAAAGATTGAGATTGAATCATTCCCATTTTTTTCTGGGTTATTTTGTACTGAGCCTCTGCATATCTGCGATACTCTGTAGCCTGTGCATTGTATTGGGATTGTGCTTGTCTTGATTGACGTTGTTGTGCTTCATATTGCATTAAAAGACCTGCTCCTTGAACTACTGCTAATGCTACTCCCCAACCCATATTTATCTCCTAATCGTTGGTTTCATAATCAAGTGCCAGCAAGGTGATGGTGCTTGGAAATGGTTGGCTGCACCTCAAATATGCCTGACCCAATGTGTCGTAATTGGAAGGAAAAACGAGTTCCTTGTCTCCTGAAAATAAGTCCAGTGCAGTACTGAGCAGATCACCTCCTCTCCGAAATGTTGCATCTGTTAAATCACTTGAATCCATTCCATAACTCAGACTCATTGATTCATGGAAACGTACAATGATTCTGTGAATCCGTTTCTGGTTTCCTACTGAGGTATTATCTGCAGTTCCAATTGCAAGAGGCAGAGTTTGGACATCACTGTTGTAAGATAATCCAACATGTGCCCTTGATGCTGCTAATTCAAGGGTGATGGCTCCTGATGCAACAGTCCGATCAGGTTGTGCTGCTCCATCTCCATAAATAGAGACTGACTCACCTTCGAGGTATCCTAGACCTGTTATGGAACTTGTTGATCCTCCTGAATAGATTGCTCCTCCATCCAGAAAATGTGCTGCATCGGCATTTGTTTCAGAGGAGTCATAGAACTTGTCCATATATTCAACGTACCTTCTGTCCATCATCTTCACAGTGTGAGTTCCTGTTCCTGTGTCTGTGATGTTTACTGCAGATCCTCCTGATGTTGTAGAAACTTTAAATGCATTAGTTTCAGTGTTGATCACATAATAATTGGTATCTACTGCAAGTCCTCCTGGAAGGTCTGATGCAGTTGTTGAAAAACGGACTCTTGTTCCATTGACCATTCCATGACCATTCAGGGTTAATTTATCTGTTGATGCATTTGCAGTCACAGTTCCTAAATTGATGGATCTTTTGACCACAAACCACATCTGGTCATAGTTGGTCCGTGGAATTGAAACCATCCTCTCAACCTTTGCATGAGTCCCATAGGTTGAGGTTTCTTCAGTATGGGTTCCTCCTATCTGATGCTGATGCCACCCAATAACCTGCTGGTTCCTCACATAGGTGCAACAGGCCAGTTTCCCATCGGCCTTCCTGCACCACAAAAGTGCATGAGGTTGATCCTGGTATGCGAGTTCCTCAATTCCATACTGGGTTAGGTTCTCTGATCTGATGGAAATATCATCTGCAGAATATCGTTCCTGTTCATTATCGAAAATCAATTCTCTGACCTTCCTCCCATTCTGCTGCACATATAAGAGGTTGTTGCCAATCTTTTGAGGAAGTGCTGTGTCCTCAGAAGGCCAGTCTGTGATCTTCTGGATAGTGAAATTGAATGGAGTTAGAGTGTTGTCTGTATCAGATCCATAAACCTGGAAAATACCTCCTGATGTACCAATTGATAACCGTGCATCCTCATTCAACCATTCTATGAGATCAACGGTGTCAGAACTGATCTGAAGGGTGATTGCATTATCATTGAAGATCTGTTCTGTGATGATCTTTGCTCCTGTGGAATCTGTATCTCCACTGTCTTTTCCAAATGCCTCTGTTGTTGCAAAATTATTGAAGTCTCCTGTTTTAGAAAAATAGATGTTCTGAGGTTCTGTGGTGGTTCCTGCAAACACCATCCGTTGTTGATAGATCTGGATTGTTCTGGGGTATCCTGTTGTTCCAGAGAATGCTCCAAGTGCCCATTCTCGTGTTGTGTATTCATTGGCAAGAGGTTCCTTGACCTTTGCAGTGATCACAGATGTTGAGGTTCTTGTAAGAATCTGTGCATATCCCCATCTGATATGAGGATAAACCTCATTATTAAGACGTATGTAACGGTCCACATCTGTAGTCTGGAATCCTGTGTCATTGTTGATTCCAAGAATCCCATTTCCATACAAGGTTGTTACAGTTAGAGTAGAAGAACCAGATGCAGTGATTGCACCTCCTCCTTCTGAGGCAGACAACTGGAAATCGTTGGTTGCAGTACTTACCACATAATAAATAGTCTCCACAGTGAATGCAGCATCAGGAACCTTCTTGACAAACCTCATTTTGGTTCCATTTGCAAATCCATGTGCTGTCTTGTTGAACTTGTCATTACTCTGAGTGAAGGTGACATCACTCAGGAGGTTGTAACTCGTTAAAGTGACTGTGGTATCCTTGGGTATAAACTCCTTCCAGATTGTCAAGGTTCCTGTCTGAACATTTGTTATATCGACTGGGGCACCTTCTGTTCCAGGAGTTGCAGAAATTTGAAATGTGTTTTCTGTAACATTGATGATGTAATACTGGGTTCCAGATCCTTCAGTGATTCCTGAAGGAATCGTTCCTGATGATTCAAAATAGACTTTCTGACCATTGACAAACGGATGTTTTGTTACCTGAAACCTCTCATTGGTTACATCAATGTAATCACTTGTCTGGATAATATCTGTCATCCTCTCTTTATCAAGTGATCCTGAAGTCATGTCCACATGGAGGACTGTGTCCTCTACATTGACAGGATCAAAGGGTCCATGCTTCAGTTCAAGTTTTGCAAAAACCCATGTGTAGGTTCCTGTCCTTTTGAGGGTGTAAGGACGATAGCTTGGGTGGACAATGAAGAGAGTATCTGCACTCTGAGTTACATCAAGTTCATCCAAATCTCCAACTGCATACGGAACTGCATCTCCATCTGAATCAACTGTCACTTCAAGAGGAGTGGAGCTTGATGATCCTTCCATCAACACTCCATCTGCAGTGAAGAATCTGAAGTATCCTGCTCCTGCCTCAATGACATAGGATTGTGCCTGCCCATAGTTGAAGGGGATCAAACGAACTGCAGCATCATTCTTGGTTGTTGTTACATACCTTGTTCCAGGTCTTCTGGTAATGGCTCCTTGAGGGACCACCACATAGTTCAAACACTTGCCTAAACTGCTTTTATAACTTTCGAGTAAAACATTCCCTTGTAAACGTGGAGATATCTCTCCTGTCACAAAGGAACCTTGAAGTGCCTGAACTCTTGCCATCTAAATAGTTGTTGATGTGTTCAACAAATAACTTGTGTCAAAACGTGAATTAATGAAGTCATTTGCCTCAATCACCATCGGCATCCCCTTCTCCTGAGAATCCACACCTCGTGCTTCTGAAAGGACCAGAAGATATTTTTGGTACATCTCTTCCTTGAGTTCTGTCCGTCCTGTCAATGCCTCTGCAATCTCTGCTGCAAGACGAATCCCAATAGCCTGTTGGAGTAGAATGTCATACACATTAGGATCAACAATCCGTGCAATGTACTTCAGTTTTGCAGTTGAATTGTCTGTGAGGAGGAACCGTCCCTCAATGGAGAATGGGACGGTGTAATCATACACATCCAAGACTCTCAAACAATCTGAAGGAAGAGCATACTTGTAAGTAAATCCCCAGACTGGTGCATCTGTTGATACAGCAAGTTCCACACGAGTGGTGGCACAGTTCCAAGGATGTGCCCTCAGAACTGAATCTCGTGTGTCCTCATACCTTAAATCACATGCTCTTGCACGGTCATTATTGTCTGTAAGACTACTGATCTTTTCATCTCCAATATTCGACAAGGCAATGTTGCAGATTCCAACTACAGATGCCATTTAGTCCTCTTTCTTCTTGGAGGTTTTCTTCACACTAGGTTTCTTCCATGTGGTCCAGCCTTCTGCAACTTTCTGACGGTACTCATCTGAGTTTGTGTCAACTTCTGCAGGAGCATTCTTATCATCAAACAGGGTTATTGTGGACATAGTTCTCCATGCTAGGAAATGGGCCGATACCAGATCGGCCCGATTGGAATGTTAGAACCCAATCAATCGATGCTGTACCAGCAACAAAGATTAATTGTGTTTGTGATTGCTGCAGTTGCAGTGGTAATGATGACGGTGGTTTCTGCAGTCAGTGCATAGCCAAATGCATCAATACCTGTTCCACTTACACCACCCAATAACGTCACATTGCCGTCAGAAGCATGTGCCTTTGGATGCATGTAATGAACTTTGTTTCCATCACCACAGATTGATTCTGTAATGAACCGATTTGGGTCATCAGAATCTCCAACCTGAAGGGTTCCTGACCCACTCAGATCATCCGTGATCAGAATCATCTGCCACACTCTTGCTCCTTTGGGGAGTTTGAACATGGAAATTGTTGATCCTGCTCCCAGAGAAGATGCCTCATAAGTGTCGTATGCGACCCTCATGCGACCTCCAACTTCAGACACATCCACTTGGGATTGTGCTGCAGTCGAGCCAGACTCAACAGGGTAATTTTTGGTGAAATTAACACCATATACTGTTGCCATAATTATTCTCCTGGCTCAGTGTTATGTAGGATCACAGGCAATTTCAACAACACGTTCTTCTTCAAGACGTGCTGCTCCAATTGTCATTTCGTAATACACTTGCGTTGAATAACGCTTATCAGGTCTTTCAGAAATTCTGGCCTTCACATCATCAAAGATGGCAAGTCCAATTCCTGCTCTGTGGAAACACATGACCAATTGGTCAGCAGAGGAATCCACATTGATCTGCTCTGTTCTGATGAACTTGAAACCCATGAAGGTGTCAATCTCACCTGATACCAAGGCACGGACAGAGTTATAATCTGCACTTGCTGCACTGATACCCTGATTCCCAGAAGAACCACCCATGGAGAAGTCTGTGAGCATCTTTGAGATCTGTTTGGAATTAACCACACAGAAGAGGTTCGGATTACCTGCAATGTCGTAATCATCTGCTTCTCCTGCTCCCAGGATCTCTTTGGCTTTTAACAACTTGCCAAGAGTCAGACCTCTGTCTCCAGAACCTGAGTCATAAGTTGCAAAATCCTTTGCGACTTTTTGACCTGCAGGAAGTGCAATTGCAGTGGATGCATCAGATCCTGTTGTGGATGCATCTCCAAATGCATTTCCACTTAATGAGTCAAGAATTTCATCATCAATTGCGCGTCCCATTGCATATGCAGCATTTTGTGCATATGGAGATGTGGGATCAATGATCATCTTCACACGGTCAACATTGTCGATTAAATCACCCCAATTATAAGAAACTGGTGTGATCCGTCTTCGATCATGTGGTGTGGAGATTAAAGGTGTATCAGCATGTCTGCTGGTCACCTTCTGTGGTGCTGTGGAACCAATACGATCCATGAAGACTTCCTCTCCACGGACTCCTGTTTTTAAGGTCACTGCATTACGTAGCCTTGACCCTTTTTGTTGGACTAGGAAGTCCACATTTGCCATATATTGTTTGACAAATGCTGTTGTAACTTGGGTAGACATAAACGTCCTTTCGTTGAAACGATTTATCGCTTCGACTCACGAATGACGGATTGTCTACCTCAAATAGATAGGTCCAGTCTCAGAGATCTCAGGTCAGGCCATAAATGGTTGTCTGACTAACCTGCTGCCTCGTATAGCCTTTGCATTTGAGTCACAGCATCTTGATGCCGTGGGTGGTACTGATCGTAGTACCTTGTTGTAAAATCCTGATCGTTCAGAAGTTCATCAATCCTTGTCTTTGCAGATCCTGGAGTGATTCCTCCTATACGACCCTGTTGGTTTCCTGTTAATTGACCATCCTCTGCGAGGAATTGACCAATTTGGGAAAACATCTTCACAAGAGAAGGGTGTGACCCCAGTCCTGTTGCATTCATGACTTCCAGTGCATCCTCGCTACCAAACTGCCTGAATGCACGTTCTGCCAATTTTGTGTTCTTTATATATGAGTCACCCCACTCCTTCTGGAGGTCTGCAACCCACTGAACCTGTTCTGATGCAAAGTCTGCATCATCATTACTATCCACACCTGATTGAACCTCTGAGTACCAGTTCATCAACTCACTGGCCTGTTTCTGGCTTAATCCTAACTGATGTGCCTGATTCCTAAAATTATCTGCCATCTCTCCTGTTCCATTCAACTCATACTGGTCAGGAGTGTCTGGTCTTCCCATTGCTTTGTAAACTCCATTCCAGTCTGCATTCTCTCCTTGAGGGATCTGCATCAACTGGTCTGAGGGTACTCCAAGCTTTCGGTTTGCATGGACATAACTCTTTGCCAATGCATCCCAACTCTTGAAGTTCTTTAACACAGGTTCATGCCTTATATCATCAGGCAGACTCTCCATGTTGATTGCAAGAGGACTTGCCTCTTGTCCACTGTCCATTCCACCAAGG
>VTLG01006989.1_pt1 | contig 40289 bp, 61 predicted proteins | sample 4694571 | NCBI WGS metagenome assembly VTLG01 (sample SAMN12604809, study PRJNA352737) | marine metagenome | biome: ENVO:00000447; feature: ENVO:00000209|ENVO:00000569|ENVO:01000036; material: ENVO:00002151; isolation source: viral sequences binned using virsorter ... | reverse complement strand
TAGCACCGCAAATCTATGATTATCTAAATCATTATGCAGTTTTGCCTGTAGGGGTCTTGGAACATAAGGTATTTCTATGTGCATTATAAAATCGCTAATATAATAATTAAAGCTATAACACCAAGTACAACTTTTTTATGGTCGTTCCAGTAGTGTTTAACTTCGTGAATAAATAAATTAATATTCATAATCCCTCCCTATTCGATTGTTAAACCATTATCTAATACAACTTTATCTTCTGTTTCTATCCAAACTCTTGCGCCACATGATAAAGGTTTTGTGGGTCTATAAACTAATTTAGATTTACCTAAAATATCTACTTCATGTGCATAGTCATTAGATTTGTTTGTTTTGACAGTTATAACAGGTTTATTAGTTCCGTGTTTTTTATTGTGTCTTATATGGTGCATATTAACATGAATTTTTTTTTTCATTAGTGAATTGTTGGTAAATCAAATAACTCTTTAACCGACTTGTATTCAATGCCGCTATTCTTCATTAATCTTTTTAAAAACTTGTTAGCATGGGTTTGATCTTCAAAGCCGTTTAAGTGAATAATTAAACCCCCCGTATCTTCGGCAGTAAATACCATTGCTGTTATTAATTTGTTTTTTATATCCATAGTGTGTCTGTCTGTGTCTGTGTGCGAAACTCCCGATTTATATATTCTTAAAAGTTGCGGCTTGTTTTTGGTCTATACCCCTGGTTTGTTCTTTCAAAATCTAGCTTTTTATATGCAGATTAAGTAGGCTTTAGGTTGATAACCTGTCGCTCTTACTACATTTTTCAATATTAATTTAACCAAACGGGAGTAAGTCGGGAGTAGAACCACAATCGAACTCCATAATGTGCGAGCCTCCAGCTCTGGCGCTGGCATGAAAGAACGGAGTTTAACCAGCCATTCAGTTGTTAAGTTGTCGGTAACTCTTTAACAGTCTCGCTTGATATGCTCTCAACAATCTTCTGAGCTGGTAACAAATCTTTCTTATCATCTGGTCTACCCCAACTAATAGTTAATGTTGTATTTGTCTTTTGTTCAATCTTTTGTTTGTCGCCAAATGTTGTCGACAATAATCGGCTGGCGAGCCAGCGGATATGGTTATAGCGTTCCCTCATCCAGTGAACCTCTTGCGGTGTCTTAGGTACATCCATATCTTCAGCTATTTTATCAAGTAATGTCCAAACTCCCATTTGTCTTGCATCCATAACTTTCTTTTGTACTTCATCATCAGTTCTACACCATTTATAAACTGTTGAGACATCTGGCATATTTTTTGATTTACAAATGGTTGATAATGGTTTGCCAAGTTCTAGCTGCTTGATGATTTCTCTAATTTGTTTTTGATCCATTCTCTTAATTGTTCTTCTGAATAATTTTTAAATTGTTTTAAATTCTTATATGCTTTTATCTTTCCCTCAAAAGAAGTTGCGCCTGTACTGGCTCCGCCATGAAACTTGCAACGGAACTTACCAGATTTCATTAGCTTGCCTTTACACTTACATTGAACAGTATAATTGCTTGATCTAGTAAAACTTTCGCAAGGGATTTTCTGTAACGGTCTACCAACCACAGTATATAGTTCCTATTATTAAATTTTGTCTATCTTGTCTATAAGAGATTTGTTTAAACTAAATTCTAAATTAATTATTGCTTTTATATATCTCCTCTTAATCGTAACTCGATGGCAAGAATACATTTTAGCAAGAGATACCCAGGAATACTTTCTTGCTCTAGACCAAACTAGCTTTCTATCCTTTAATTCAACTTTAGGCAGTAAATCAATGGCTAATAGCCAGCAATCAATTTGTTTACTATTAGCTCGTAATTTTAGCTTTTTAGTCGTATTCCAGTAGCCATAATCCTTTGGCTCATAAGTAATATCCCGTAATATTTTGTACATTGAGGGATTTGTGGGTCTGGGTAATCCAGGCATAAACCGTTCTGCCGTGCCAGCAGTATCCAGAATATCAATTATTTTAGCAGCTCTTAATTTCATGCCACCTCTTCGATGGCACTAAACTTTTTTATTGGCTCATCCTTTTTAAATGTATGTTTGCGGATTAAATTCCCTTTTTTACTTCTATATTCGACATAATGACCCTCTCTTCCACATTCTATATATGTTTCCCCTTCATATTCTATAGATTGTTTAGCAACCCCCCTGTTCGAGAATGCTCTATCATAGGTATTTCTATTATTAGATCTATACTGGTTATATATATATGGTTTTATTAATAAGTCTCTTTTAGACACCTCACTAGTCTCTGTGAGAGACTTCACTCTATTTAGCCTTAATTTCTCTAACTCCAGCTGTTGTGTTAATAAATACAAATTAGTCGAAGTTAAGCGTTTTATTGTTATTAACTTTTGTTTGGCAAGGTTTTGAATTGCACGCTGAATACTACTACGAGATAACCCCGTTTCCTTCTTCAATGTCGCATATCGAGGATAGGCTTTCCCATCCTTTTTACCCATATAACAAACCAGCGCAAAATAAACTATCTTATCAATAGCTGATAGCTTTTTATTAAATATGATATTTCTATCACCTACAAAGAATAAGCTCACTCAATCTCCTTGGCTAAAAAAAGAATAGCAATACATTTAAGTTCAGTATTATTTAAAAGATCAAAACCAGCCATTTTAAACATCAATTCCTTCTCTTCTTTAGTAAAATCAAACTCCTCGGATTGAGTTATTTTTTCTCTTAATTCAGTCATTTTTTTAGGATCTAAATCAAACACCGCTCTTCCCCTCACAAATAAGATCGTGCCGTTCCTGGAGTAATTGCATCACTTGCAACCAACCATCTGGCAGCATATACATTTCCTCAGATCTCCATGGTGTTAGTTGCTTAATTCTAAAGGATGTAATACTCTCGCCATCCACCTTATAAAAAACCAGGAAACTTGGTAGACCAGCTAATTCGGCTAATTTCTTTGTAGTTGTCGTTGCCTTCCAAGGTTGTCCAACATCAAAAGCAGTTTCAGCTAGATACAAAGGAGTTTTACATTTTAAACAAATACCCGTTGCATCAATATCTATCATTCCGAGCTTTTCTGGTAATGCTCGATGCCATAAAGAATAAGCTGAAAACTTTACATCCTTATAATAAATATCTCTAGCCACTAAACATCCCCAATTCTTTATCAATTCTTTTATTAGCAATATTTATGTAATCTTTATTTAATTCGATTAAGATGGCTTGTCGGTTTAAAGATTTTGCTACAATTCCAGTAGTACCAGAACCACCAAAAGGATCTAAAACTACACCTCCTTCTGGACAACCAGCTTTAATACAAGGTTCAATTAAATCTTTAGGAAAAGTCGCAAAGTGTGCGCCTCTAAAAGGTTTGGTGGTTATAGTCCAAACATTTCTTTTATTTCTTCCTTTTAAAGCATCTTCTTTTGATTTTTCTGTACCTATATATTTTGAAAAATTATTTTGTTGAGAACCAGGGAAATCTCTTTTTTCATTTCCATTCCAACCACTTTTATATCTTTGTTTGGTGCTTTCGGTACAAGGCTCTCTTATAGCATCTGCATCATAATAATATTTTTTAGATTTTGTTATTAACCATATCTTTTCATGTGCTGATGTTGGTCTATCTCTTACACTTTCTGGCATTGGATTTGGTTTATGCCAAATAATCTCTGATCTAATATACCAACCAGCATCCTGTAAAGCTATCGCAACTCTATTTGGTATCATCATTAAACTTTTTTCTGGAATATCAATTATCTTTTTAAGTATAACGCTGCTTTGTTTTCCTTGAATACCAGTTGTGCTAGGAGCATTACTCCATCTTGTTGATGAATAAGTATCTCCAACATTCCACCAGATCGTAGCGGTTTCTTTTAATTTTGGTTTAAAGGTTTCGAAAACTTTAACTGTATTAGCAATATAATCTTGATAGGTTTTTTCTAAACCAAATTGACCAGTAACTCCATAATCTCTCAATCCGTAATAAGGAGGAGAAGAAACTACGCAATCAATGGAATTATCCTCTAGCTCTGTAATTCTATCTAAACAGTTGCCTTGAAGAATTTTAATCAAAGAACTCCCTTATTTCTATATTCTTTTAATTGTTTCTCTAACTTTACTTCTAAAATTTTATTTTCTTTTTCTAATTTATTAACTTTAACTTGGAGTTCTCCATTTAACTTTTGATGACCCTCGTCTATAACCTTTAAGTTATTATAGCTTTCTTGTAGCCTGTCGATTTCATTTTTAAGATCTTTAATTTGCGCCTCATACTTTGTAACCTTATTAATCATTAAAGTATCCGCCTCTTTTTTAGCATCCTCAACTTCTGATAAACCCACCTTAATATTTTTTAATTCGTTATCTAAAAAATCACCCATAACAAAACTCCCCATCGCAATAATCACAAAGCAATAAGCTCTCTCCTTCCCAACCTTCTTTTAAAATATCGTTACTTGGATGATCTATTTCACAACATCCAGCGTGCATTGCTTTTGGATATTTATTTACATAACTCATCCAAACTTTACAAAATCGTTCCCATTCTAATTTATAAGGATCAACAACAACTTGATTTTGTGTTTCTTTAGGAAATAAAAGTAGAGCTGCAACAATAAATAAAAATAATATTTTCATTTAATCACAATCTCCGTAACCTCCTGTACCCAAGCTCCAGGAATAGTGTTTGTATTACCAACAGTTAAAGAACCATCCTCTGCATCTATTGAATAGTCGGCAAAAATTGTAAGTAGTTCTTTTGTTTGGATTAATTTATGACCCTTTGAAATACAAATTGCGGGTTTTAACTTTTTAGCTTTTTCAATACTCATCCATGAATTATCCGCCAAGGTGTCAAACCATTTTATTTCTACAAACGGATAATCTTCAATCGTTCCAGATATTTTTTTTTCTTTTTTCTTACGCATAAAAGCTAGACGGCTTAACTTTACCTTTTGTTTTTTGTTCAATTAATTTCATTGATGATCTACGGGGAACTCTCTCTCCGTTAATCCATCTAAAAACTGTACTCTCTGGAGAGACACCTTTAATTCCCAAAAATTCTGCTAGCTTTTTATGTGATAAATTTTTTGATTTTCTAAACTGTTCTAAAGTCATTTTTTGCTTATAGGTATTTTTGCTAATTCGTCAAAGATAAAATGGAATATACAATGTAGAGTTGTTAATATTTGTTAATAAATAGTGAATAAAATGTAGGTTTTTACACTTATAGATAAATGTATAAATATATACTTGAAATTTATTTACCTATAGATTACATATTGACATTATGACAATAAACAAATCAAAAATACATATTTTAAAAAATACAAGAGAAATAAATAAACAAGATCACCAAACTGAAACTATGGCTTTATTAAAACAACTATTAGACAGGAAAGGTTGGAACCAAAGGAAGTTAGCCAAAGAATTAAATAGAGACACGACAACAGTTAATCGGTGGTCGAAAAATAGTCGGCAAATAGATTGGGATAATGCTGAAAAAATTGCTAAAGTTATTGGTTGCCATCCAATAGAAATTTATAAACCTCATAATTTTGTAATATTAAAAAGTAGATGTACTTGGAACGGTGTTGTGCATGAAATACCAAAAGAAGATCAATACGCAGTAGATGTGCCTTATGAATATTACCATCCCCATATAAAAGCTATTCTAATGCAATGTCCAGGAGTTCCAACAGACGGTGAGATTTGGTTGTTTGATATTCCTAAAGTTAAAACTTTTGCTAAAAATTCTATCGGTAAAATTTGCTACATAGAGCCATCTAAACTTGCAATAAAAGAATTTAAAAAAATAAAAAAAGATACCTGTGTACCTATTGTTGCATTATTAAAAGGTAATGGTGATGGTACTTTAGCATTAGTAAATAGTTATACTAATGAGCCAATTAACGAACATTGCCATAAAGTACCTACAGAATTTTTAGGTATAGTTTCTCCAGTTAAAGCTAGATACGACCCAGAGTTGTTAAATAATATTAACAAATAATTAATTATATTCCTATATATACCTATATTGTATTGACAAAGTTCTCATAATGTTCATAAAAGTATCTATTGATTTGCTTTATGGAGAAAGACGAATTTTTAGACAATATAAAAGAATTACCTAAATGGGTTGAGCTTTACGGCATCAACCATCACTCCCCTTCTCAAATAAATTCCAATGATGATATTTGGAGTTACAAATATTTATACCTATCCCAAGAAGAACGAAGAGAGCTGCCTATTAATTCTAAAATGTTTTCTGGAGTGTGCCTTGGCGATATGGCGCAATTACAATTTGGTAATTATGTTTGGGAATATGTTAAAGGAAAAGGTTTAACCAGAAAAGAAATTCCACCACAAAGAAAAGTTTTTGAAAAAATTATAGAAAAATTTAATTTGTATGATCCCGCAGATGATAAAGACAGGGAGCAACACGATATAAATAGACAAGGTTTAGCTTTAACATTCCAACAATTAAAATATGGTTTAAAAGAAGTAGGATTAAAAGCTCCAATAGATTGTGAGAGATCTGTTAGCCTGGAGCTGCCTAATTGCCTTCTACCCTGTATTGGTAGAATAGATATAGAAGATGAAAATAAATTTGTTGAAATAAAAACTAAATGGCGAAAGAAAAACAGACCAAGAAAAGATGGTACATCTAATTATTCTATACCAAAAATAGATGAAGGTTATTTAGGTTGGCAAGACCATATTCTGCAAGTTGCTTTCTATTGGTTAGCTTGCAATAAAAAAAAGAAACCTCACTTATTAGTAATTAATGAAAAAGATTATAATGTTTTTACTCCAGATAATTGCGATGATTTAAAACCAGAAAATTTAGAACTTCAATTAAATAAAATGGCAATAGTTGCCAAACGCAGAGAAAGAGTAATGGAAAACCATGCTGGTAAAACTACTTGGTTCCAAGATATTCCATGTGATTTCGACCACTTCTTTTGGAACGGTTTAGGAGATCACAAACAAGCAGCAATGAAACTATGGGGTTTACTATGAGAGAAGATAACTCAATGATTAATCCTCAAATATGGCTGCTGAAAAAAGAATTAGTAAAGAAAAAAAACAAATCAAAAGGTATGCTCCTTATATTGATTGTTTTTCTTATCTCCCTGTTAGTTATAAGTCGCTTTACTAATAACGGTAGCCAGATGAGTTCAGCCGAGAGGTTTAACAAGGGTTTTATAACAGGCAGTTATCTTTCCCCTTTTTCATACATCTGGCTATCAGAAAGTTATTATGGGTAAAGTTATTAATATCAATAAAATAGAAAACGAAATAACAAAATTAAAAGCTAATGGCGGTATGTGGGAGATTGGCAATGGTAAATTTGCTATCAAACATTTAGAATTAGAAAAATTAGCCAACACTTATAATATTGAAACTAATGTTGAATTAAAACATTGTGATTTAAACAAAGGTTGTGCAGTAGTTAAAGCTGTTGCAACATTTAACGGTAAAAACTTTTATACACTTGGAGAAGTTTCCCCTCTTAATAATGATTTTATATTTCCTGTAGCTGTAGCAGAAAAGAGAGCTGCGGATCGAGCTATTCTTAAAGCTCTTGGTATCCATGGTAATATTTATAGTTCAGAAGAATTATCAAATATAAAAAATAATAATAATCAAAATACTGGCATAGACTTAAACCAGGAAACAATCATTTTAGAACGAATTAAAAACGCAAGTCATCAAGCAAACTTGGAACAAATTAAAAGTCAAAATAAAGATTTCTTAACAGAGCTAAAGAAACAAGATTTAAAAAGGTACGAAAAATTAAAACAAGCCTTTTTAAATAGAAACCAGCAATTCATAGGAGGATAATATATATGGCTGATTTTCAAAAACCAAAAGACCCAAACTGGATGTGTACCTTTTCATTAAAAAGAAACGCAGATAAAAAACCTGGCGATAATAAACCAGATCTAGTTTTGGTGGATAGTGAAAAGATAAATCAAAAATCTGGGAAACCTTATCGTAAGAACTTTACGATTAATGGTACTTGGTGCGAGGCATCTTGTTATATCCAAGAAAATAAGGATCTAAAAATTACCATTAAGAAAACTGGTGGAGATAAGCCAGCTTCTAATGATGGATTTAACGATCAATTTTAGGGGAAACAAATGCAATATGGCTTAACTGAAAAGCAACTAAAACTTTTTAAGTTTATTAAGAGCTATATTTCTAAAAAAAACATATCGCCATCTTACGATGAAATGAAGGTGGCGATAGGTGCAAAATCCAAATGTGGAATTTATGCTAGAATTAAACAATTAGAGGAAAGAGGATGGATAAAAAAACTACCAGGAAAAGCGAGAAGTATCCAAATAATCCGATAGATCTTTCTCCAGATGCTAATACTAACGAGTTAATATCTCGAATATTAGATAGGGATAAAGAAGGTATGGATAAATTTAAAATTACCATGCAAGACAAAATGTTGAAGGATCCCACCAATGCAAAGTTCTGGTTGCAAGAAGGATTAGAAGAGAGTATAGATTTATGTAGATATTTAATAAATTCTATTCATTCTTACAATCTCCTCAACGAAAAATATAAGAAACTTCTCAAAGAAAACAAAGAATTAAAAGAACATAATAAAATGATGTATGAGTATCCATAAGAAATTTGAAAAATTCTGGTCTGGTTCTGTTTCATTTACAGCTACAGAAACCTTTAAAGATCTGGATACTGCGGTTAAAGCTAGTGTGCCAAGTACCGCAGCTAAAATAGTAATTGATGAAAAAACTATCAGTTACGATTTCAATAGGATGAAGGAGGTTAGTAATCCAAATGATAACACACTACCAACACCTGGGAACAAAGATCCAGGAGAAAGAAAAGGAGAGAAAAAAGTTGAACAGACAAATAAATAAGTTGTTAAAAGACGATACTGTTCATCCAGCTATTGCTGCTCTTTCTAAACAAAGTCATTCAAAGCTGATTGATATAATTACTTTGAAAGACGAACAAAGTAAATTACCAGGTTAAACTGGTACTTTAGAACTATTCTAAACTAATTAAATATTAGTAATACCCTTCCTACGCCTAAATTAATTTGCTTAATTGTCAATTAATTAATTTTAAGGCATTGACAAATTGACAAATATACCTATATTAATAATGTATGGTAAAAAACTTAAAAAGATACAAGTTCGCTACTTTCTCTGCTTTAGAGAAATACTTTACAAAAATAATCCTTCCACAAAAAAATAAATCTTCAAAAGTTATCGGTAAGGTTTTGCTTGTGTGGGATAAAACAAAAAAGGAGGCTGCTTAATGTACGACACTAAATTTTCTAACAAAGGTAAAGGTAGATTATTAACTTTTAAATTTGATGATGAGAAATTCCAAATGACAGATACCGTCAATGAGCATGGTTGCCCAGATAAAGCTATGTGTGCTGCCAATGATTACTTCTTACTTCCAGAGGGTGCTTGGTTTGGTCCAGAAGATGGATCTCCAAAAGATACTTGGGTTTGGAAAAAAGGAAATTTTTTTGATTAACAATAATAATAAAGGAGGCTGCGTGAATAATATAACTGTCTATTATCAAAATAGAAAAAATCATCTTGCTTGTACTATGTTTCATCCAAAGTACACAAATGACTTTAGTAAAACTCACACTAAAGTTTATGAGGGTATGTTAGGAAAAGATGAAAATTTAGAGGATGTCTTTTCAACATTTAACAACGACCAGGTAAACCCATTATCAAATTCTAACGATTGGAATAAAGTTTGTGTGATCGGAGATGGCGTTGGTACTGGTAAAGATTTCCAGGCTGCTATGAGAAATAAAAATTTTAAAGTGGGTCATACTTCAATGAGCGTTGGAGATATAGTTTCTCTTAATGGAGTTAATTATCTTTGTGCTGATGTTGGATGGAAAAAATTAAAAAAGGAGGCTGCTTAATGAAATTAAAAATTATGTATAAAACAAAAGATGGTTCTTTAATGACATTACAACAATTTCAAAGGTTAAATAATGGGAAAAAATTATCTAAATCACAAGAAAAATTATTAGGATTAAAAAAAGTTAAAATAAAGGAGGCTGCTTAATGAATAAACTATATCAAAAATGCAAAGCTAAATATGATGCAGAAGTTTCCCAGGGAGATAAAAATCCCTATGTTTCAATTTCTGCTACAGAGTTAGCAACTTTAATTCTTGAAGGTATTAAAAAGAAATATCCTCAATACAAGTTTGCAAAAAAGAGCGCATATTTTGCGGGAGGCTGTTCTGTAGATATTTATTTACAAGATGGTTGGAAAAAAGGAGTTACCAAAGAGCAAACAGATGAAATGAATAAGTTTGTTGATACTTATTCTGGTGCTGGTTTTGATGGCATGGTTGATTACAAATACTATGAAGATATTTGGTTAATGCCAGATGGATCTGTTGCTGCTGCTGATAACTCTGGCGGTGGAGCTGTTACTGGTGGAGTTGTTCAAGGTTACGATTATCCAAAACCAGTAGAGCAAGCAGTTAAAGTTTCTTCTGGAGCCTGGGTAACTTTCAGTAAAGATCCAAAATATGGCAGCAAAGACTATGCGCCATGGTGGGAGCAGAAGAAAAAAGAATATGCAGAAAAAGAAAAACAAAAACAACAAGGAGCTGTTTAAATGAAATTTCAAGTTCAAAGAGTTAATAACTCCAAGGGTCATCTTATTTATTGGAAGGTTGTTGGTTATGAAGGTAAACAAAAAATTACCGTTAAAGAAAATGGAGAAACAGTTAAGTTTCAACCAAATCAAAAAAGACAAGCTAATATATATAAAGATAGTTTAAAACCAGAAGAAATTAGTTTACCTGGTGGAAGAGTTAAATTTGAAAATGCTTTTTCAGATTATTTTAAGTATTTAAAAAACGATAAACTTAACCAAGAAGAGAGTAACCATGTTAAAATTAGCGTGTTAAAGCTCCATATCCAGCCGTATATTAACAAAGTTTGGGTTAATGAGTATATCTTAGCAGATTTTTTAAAGTATACCCTTCCAAGAGTTAATAGCAGTAAAAAATGGGTTAATAGAAATAAAGGAACTTTAATTCAATTAAATAAAACCATTGGTAAAAAAACTATTAAATATGCTGTTGCAGAATTTAAGTTATTTTTAAAATACTGCAAAGCAAATAAATGGCATATAGACGAAAGTATCTTAGACTTTCAATTCCACAAAAATTTCTTTCAACAGGTTCCAAAAGATTATTGGATCCCACAATATGCAAATGTTGTTAGATTATGTAATGAAGAACACGATATAAAAATGAAAGCTCTTTATAGATTGGCAGCTGAGACAGGTGCTAGACCAAATGAAGTTGTTGCAATCTGTTATAATGATGTAGATTTTGATAAAGGATTAATTCACTTTAGACATTCTTTAGGTAAAAAAAGTAATTTTAGAGAAAACTTTTTAAAGACCGACAGCTCCAGAAGATCCGTTGAGGTGTCAGATCTTTGTTTAAATATATTAAAATTACATATGCAGAACCAGATTTTTCCTAAAAAAGAAGGTTTATTAAAAAGAGTATTTAATATTACTAAAGGAAGAGCTTATAAAAAAATTAAACAATCTACTAAAAAACTGGGTATTGATTGGCAAGAAGGATTTGCTGTGTTTAGACCGTTCAATAGTTCTTTAGTTAGAGACATGAAAATTCTTACTGATAAACAATTCCAAGATAGATATGGCTGGACTAATCTAAAAACATTTGGAAAGTTTTATCAAAAGGATCTTAATATGAATAAGAAAAAAAGACTAGCTGCCATAAACAATCTAATAAAAGGATAAAATATGGATGCACTACACTATAAAGGAAGAATTGCAAAGTTTCTCTTTGCATTTAGGTATCTTGATAAAATAGTTGATAACGGTAACGGTACACAATCAAGATTACCAAAGCGTAAGAACCAAACGGTTCATGCTAAAGCGCAAGGTAAAACTTTTCAGCAAGTACAAAAACAAGAGAAGGGATTAAATGGAATACCAGCTCACGACTTGTTTTTATTATTAAAAAAGGAAGGTTACGATATAAACTTAATGTATCAAAGTAATCCAGAAGAGGTATTGCAAAAGATAAATAAGAAATATCATCCTTTAATATTAAAGCATTTTGCTAAAGTAGATGAAAATATGGAACAGGAAAGAAAGCTACAGGAGCAATATAAAAATATGCTGCCAAAGTTAGAACGGGAGCTTGCATATCAATCAACATGGGAAGGAGGTAAATAAATAATAAGTTAAGAAAGATTGGCGGGGATCCATACTCCCCGCCTATAATAATTCACTCCCCACTTTACTCCCCACTTAAAAAAAAATATTAATTATCAACACTTTTATTAGAGGAGCGATAGCATTTGAACCTACCGTTAAAATCTCCGATTTGTATTGTTATATAACAGTTTCTTTCTTAAATTGTATAAAAAGTATTAACAAATATACCTATAAAATAACCTTTTAAAATAGTGAAGTTTCTATTTGATACCACCTTTTACTCCCCATATACTCCCCAATTTAAAATTGTCTGGGTGTAGCGAAGCCTGGTATCGCATCTGCTTTGGGAGCAGAGGATCGGAGGTTCAAATCCTCCCACCCAGACCACTATTCAAAAGTCTTATCCAAAGCTCTCTGGTTATCATCTTCTTTCATACATTGATAATGAGCTTTAGTCTTATCTGCAAAGGCTACAAAGCTCTCAGTATTTTCCATTTCCTTTTTGCAATACCTACATGGTCCAATATTCATTACATATTGAACTGGTTTTACCCACGTTTTTTGTTTCTTTTGCATTTGCATCTAGGAGCTTGCCAGGCAAAGAGCCATTCATTAAATTTATCTATACCGCCAAAAAATTTTAATAAAATTTTATCAATCATTGCTTATTCCATTTAAAAGTTTGTTTAATACTTTTACTTGTTTTATCTTTACCATTTTCAGAAGTACCATATTCAACAGTAGTTTGATTTGGCTCTAACTTATAAACACAAGCTGTTAAAAATAATAAAGTATAGACTATAACTATTATCCAATACTTCATTTTTTCTTTTTAACTTTTTTTAAAACTTTATTCATTTTCTTGTGTAAGACTTTTTGGTCTTGTTGAATTTTCATTAATTCAGATTTTAAATCCCAAGTAGCGTGAAGGTTCCAACCAATAAGTGAAACCAAAGCTACTAAAGCTAATCCAACTATTTTATCTTTTATATCCATTATTCCATTATTAATTTAGTTATTTTTTTTTCTCCCATATAAACTTCTATCTCTGCTTTAGATTTAATACATTTATATTGAACTCTATTGCCAGATTTTAACTGCCTCTCGGCTACCCTCTTCCCTTTTAAGCATTTGCTTAAACTATCTTGTATTCTGTGTTCTTTTATTTCGTGATCTACAATTAATAAAAGAGCTATTACTGTTTCTATCATTAGTTATAACTATACCCTGTGTTTGAATTTTCTAATTTTTTAAATAAATCTTCGTGTTGTTTCATAATCTCCTCATCCATATCAAACATTTCATCCATCTTCTCATCCATTAATCTTACTTGTAATTCTAATCTTTCAACTTTATCTTCAAGAACTGCTTGACCCGTAGATAGTTCAAATGTTCTGGAAAGCGACCAGCCTCCTAAAGCAATTAATAATCCAACCAATAATGTTAATATTTTTTCCATCATTGGTGGTTACCATTATCTCTTACTTTGTCTTTTAGGATTTCTAAAGTTTGTTCAATTTGTTTTATATCTTCCATAGCTCTATTAAGATTTACAGTATTGTTTCTCATACCCTCCATCTCTTTTTCTATATTTTCTACTTGACCCGCTATGTGTTCAAGCAGCATAAACTGTTCTTGATCTGTTGGTAGCTGCTCGCTCTTCTTTAATAAATCTGCTTGGTGTAATTCTCTTGATGTTTCTAAGCTCGTAATCCTGGCTGTTATTTCTGTATATGCGAAAATTCCAGTTGCGATTGCTGCGCATAAAAATAAAAGGTTACGAACTGGGAGAGAAATATTTGTGTTTTCGTTGATCTTCATCTGCCTTGCCTATTGTATTTCTTAAAGCTACGAGCTTCAGATTTGTTTAATTTTTTCTTGTGCCTTCGTGGTCTTTTTGGTGGTTTATCCCTTGGTACAAAGTGAGTAAACTTAACTCTAGCCATTCAATCCCGCTTGTTCCGAATGATTTTTACCCATAGATTTTCCATCCCAATTTGAACTAACATGAGTTGGATCTACATCATTTAACCAATGCTGAATTGATATAAAAGCTCCACCATATTTTGATGCAGTTCCACCATGAGGATCGTTTGGTTTAACTCTTATGGTTTGATAAGCATTAATTGGATAACCATTTTGTTCCTCTAATGCTTGTTCAATATCAATAGCTGTATTACCAGAATGAGTAAATTTCATTCCATACAAAAAACATTCGTAACTATCTACGTCTGGATGTGTATGCTCTGGTATAACTAGATTAGGTTGACAAATAAAAAGCTCAACTTGAAAAGGTTTATTTCTATATAAAACAATTCCACTTACACCTTCTATAAATAATAAACCATTTTTTATAGGTGTATAAACTTTATCAACTTCTCCAGATGTTAAATACCAATGTGCAAAATGAGATAACTCATCTTCTTTTGGGTCAATCATTAAAAAAAAATATTTTTTATCTTATCTATTAAAGTTGGTTTTACTTCCTCTGTTAAAACTAAAGGTAAGTAACTAGCAGCTATCTCTTTTCCAGATTTGTCTTTTTCTTCCTCTGTCTTTTTACTTCTTGCATCAATCTTATTGGGTCTAAACTTGTCAACTAATATATACCGGTAGACATAGTTATCACATCTAACACCTTCAAACTGAAAGTGTAAAGTATCTGGTGGTTCTTGATAATGACCGCCAAAGCAATGCGGATCAAAGTCTGATTTAGTTATTGTCATTTCTTCCCTCCCTTAAATATTTGTGTTCCTTTAATTCCGTATATGCTTGCAACGACAAGTATCCAAAGATTAGTGAACCAGGATGGAAGTTGTTGGAACTGTTCAAAGAACTCTTTTATCTTTTCCGCTGCACCAGGATCGTCTGAGAATACCCCGTAGGCGATGACTAAAATTGGCAGCGTTAATACGACCAATACAAATTCGTCTTTCCAGTCTGATTGTCTAGCCTCTAATAGTTTACCTTGATACTCAGTTTCCCCACGAGCCATCTTAGTAGCCGCCATATGCTGTGCATCAGCCATAGCCATTTTAGTTTCTTGTTTCTTTTTGTATATATGCGTTCCAGCATTTAACGCTAATTTAATTGCACTTAACCACATACTATTTATTTGAACTCCTTATTTTAGCAGCAGCTTTCTCACACCTACTAGGTGTTTGTTTGTGCCATCTGCTATCTATCATTTCATCGGCAGCTTTTTCCATATCGCCATCTTTCATTGCTTGCCAAAACTTTTTAAATTTTGAAAACCTTGGTCCACCAAGTTGATATACACACTCAATGATTACACATTTCTGAATATGATTAACTTCTATGTCGCCAATTAACTTCTCAGCACTTTGTAGAGCAATATTAAAATCTTTATTAAAACACTTCTCAGCATCTTCAATACTGTAATTAACACCTTCAACATAATCATCGGTAGGTAAAACCATATGACCCCAAAAGATAGTAGGAATACCCAGGCTATCTTTGTATATATGATCTCTGTAACCCTCGTGGGTTTTAATGTCTTGTTTAAGCTCGTTATATGTATCCATAACTCTTCAATCCTTTTCTGGGTTAAAATTAAGAATTTTAACACCTAGTCTTTTTTGTTCCCCAGTTTTTGGTCTATTAATCTTGGAACCATCTTTACGGTAGTTTCTTGTCTTGACATCATAACCTTGGTACTCCCCTGTTTTAATATTCAAAGTTAATATATCTATTGGTCCAGCACCAACTGGTGTGAACACAATTAAATTTGGATCTTTTGCAAATTTAGCAGCAGCTAATAGTTCATTAGATAAACCTTTAGCAGCTGTAATTCTATTTCGTAAAGAAGTAGAAGATTGAGCCAAGTAAACCCCCAATAAAGATTATTATTGCGGCAGCACCTTTTCCTCTATTCATATCTTGTTTTAAACTTTTAATATCTCCACGCATTTCATCTATTGCTTTAAACAAAGTTTTCATCCTCTCTGCACAAACCTTTTCATGGTATGATATTCTTATTCCATTACGATCTTCAAGGTTAGATAAAACTGGATTTTTTTTTACGTTTCATAAGCTCCCTTACAAGTGAACCTAACAAATATTTTATGTTCGTTAGTATCCTCTCTACCTATTTCAGTTTGTTTTAAAATTGCCTCCTGGTAGCCAGCTTGTAAACAGTCATAGTAGCTGTCATAAGTTGTTGGCATTTGGTGTGGAGGTAGGCACTCATTCTGAACTGCGCTACACATAATCATAATTAGTAGCACCTTCATAGTGTACTTCTCCTTAATTAATTTTGTTATCTTGCGTTACAAGGTACTCCATTAGAATTTACGAATGGTGCTTCTGCAAACGCCATGTAGATGTATGTAGCACTTGATGTATTAGTACCACCTGAATTTGTTCTAGGTTTAAATCCATTTGATAAAAAATCTACTGCAAAACTAGAATCTGTTTCTGCAACATCAGTATTTGCTATCAAATAATTTGTTGCACCATCATTAAAAGTTTCTCTTTTGTTATCCATTAAAACCCAGCCTGTTGATGATGATGATGTTCTTTTTGTCATAAGAAAAGCTGGTCGAAATCCTGTATAAACAAATGGTCCATCAGCATTTCCATTTCCTGTGTATGTTCCAAACTTGCTGAAGCCTTGTTTTTCACTCCATAAATAAGCTATATTATCTTCATTATTTTTATTACATCTATCGGCAGTTCCAATGCTAAACACAGAAGATGTTGGATCGGTATCTTGAAAATAAGTAGCATCATCACTTTTAGCATCTGTTTGATTTAATAACAATCCATGAGTATTACCAATACCTTTATGATAAACTAACCAATGTTCAGCAGATGAACTTGTACTTTCTAAATTTTTAATAATAATCCAATGAGGAACTGCTGAAAGTGAATGAGATATTGTTCTGTTAGTTGCGTTTCCCTCATATTTAAGTATATCGAACCCAGCAGTTGCAGATTCTTTCCAACACCAAGCTACATACGTAGTAGAGCTATCATTAACACCACCAGCACTTCCTACTGTAAATCCATCTGTACCAAAAGTAGTTAAGCCATTTGCATTAGTTCCCTCTGCATCATTTAAATCTGAATATAATTCTTTAGTTGCACCTCTAACAGAATCATAAAATCTATGATTTGAAACATCTCCCCCAGCTCTACTTTTTATCCAAACCAAATCAGGTTGCATATCTTCATCACCATCTAAGGTACGAGCATTAGAACTTCCTGTTCCACTATACAGCTCAACCTGAAAATATAATTCTGGATTGTCTATTGTTGTATAAGCCATTATCCAAACTCCGCTAAGTTGGCACTATTGATTGAATAGTGACCAGATTTTACTGGATATTCAAAATTTCCATATCCATTTGCATCTGTATTACCTGATGAAATACTATAACTTGGTGAACCGAAATTATATTCCATTGTTGATGTATTGTCTGAAGCAAAATCTCCAGCACCAACAAAATAGCCACCTGTTAATGTGCTAGTAGGATCAGTTATACTATAAGCAGTTCCGCTATTTTGAATTGTACCATTTTTGTAAAAAAATAATTCATTATTATCTAAATCAAAAGCACAACCTATTATATCTCCATTTGTAAAAGACGATCCCCAGCTTCCTGTTGATGAACCAGAGTGTCTAAATTCACCAGAAGCAGTATAAGAATATTCATTTGCACTATCTCCAAATGCAAGTGTACTATCTCCAGAAACATGAGGTGTTGTAGCACCAGCAATACCTATACAATTTTTTCCATTACTATCTCCAACCTTAACCTCAAAATGCCATTTACCTTTTGTTAAATTAAATGTTGATGTATTCGTACAATATAAAGATGATGATGTTACTATTTTTAAATTGCCTTCTGAAAAAGTTCCTTGTCCATAAGTATTATCAAGAGGATTAAATGTAGAATAATTTAGTGTTGGTGTATCTGTGCTTTGATCTGTTGCGGCTAGATTAACTTCTGTTAAATCTGTTCCACCATTTGCATCGTTGCCAAGATTAGCACTATCTTCAAAGTCTAAATAAAAACCATTCGTACCAAATGTTAATCCTGATACATTTTTCGGTTTCCAAATTGTTGGACTATCTTCGTCAAATTCTCCGAAATCACTTGCAGCATAAGCTGTTCCGTCTATAAAACAAACTTCAGCCATATAGCCATCAAGATAATATGTACTACTATCTTTTGTTGTTCTTCCTATTACAATAGGATTGCCAGAATTAGGTATTTTAGTATCAGCATTTTGAGATGGATATACTGAAGCCGCAAAACTTGTTTCTTTTACTCCATTAACCCAAAGCGATGCTCTATTAGATGATGATGCTTGACCACTATCATACTGAAAAACTATATGATACCAAGCACTATTATCTCTATAAACAGCATTAGGAATTAATTCTGTTGTCCAAGAACCACCATCTTTATTACCAAACGCAAGTAAATCATCACTTCTAAATCTACCAACAAAATAATTCGAACTATCTACCCAAAAACCTAAAAATCCTTGATCTAAACCATTACTGCATTTTTTAATCCAAGCAGAGAAAGTCCATCTATCTAGGTTTCCAGCACTTCCAGGTGTCTTGTGCATATAAGCACTATCACCATCATTAAACCTACATGAGTTGGCTACTTCATAGCCGCCAGATAAAGTATTAGCTGGTATAATTAAAGGCATTAACTCTCCAATCTTGGCAGTTCGCCTAATGGTCTTTCCATTACAGGAGGATCTCCTTCATCCGCTGTGTTTACATAAGCATATAAAGTTTCAAGAGCTGGTGTGTCAGCTGCGTTTGTAATTTGAGTTTCTTGTTCAGCGGCTTTTGTTCTAACTGCTGCTCTATGAGTAGTAATAGCTGATGGTACTGATGTTCCAGCATCAGCTTTTCTAACTATATACCAATCGGTTTTAGATAATTCTCCAGCAGCTTGAGATTTAATATTTTCAATTAAAACTGTTTTTAATCCTTTAACAGCAACATCGCCTACATCTTTATCATCTGGTATTTCACCATCTGTTTTATTCTGTTCTGTATATAAAGTATCAGCATGAGCTTTAGCTGTAGCTGAACCATAACTTGCTGTAATTTTTCCATCAGCAAAAGCAAAAGATTGATTGGTGTTAATATACCATTGTTCATCTTTTTTATTAGAATTATCAAATTCTACTTCATAAATACCAATAGCTTCTAGTTCTGACTTACTCCATAATTCAAATATTTTTCTTGAATGACGAGTATCGCCAATAACCATAGCTTTTGGATTATTAATTATTTTTGTAATTGATCCTGATTGTACTAATCCCCACATATATTTTATCTCCTATTAACTCTCTGGAATGTTTAATGTTCTTCCTACTTCTTGCCAAATTGCTCCATTGTATCTGAATACAAAAATGTCAGTCTTGCCATCTGTATCTGTTGTCGTAGGAGCGGTATCAGAAGCAAAATTAAATATTGAGTTCCATGAAAAAGTATGACTTCCATTAAAATTAATTTCTAAACAAATAAATGCTCCTTCAACTGCATTAGTTGGAGCAGATAAAGTTGTATTTTCTGTTGTTTGATGATAAGCATTTGGTTTAGCAGAAGCATCCCAGGCAACTGCATTTGATGAAGATGTAATTGCTTGTTGTGTTACATTAGCAGCATTAAAAGTAACTACTCCAGCACTACTGCCTTCAATCCAAGTTGTAGTTGTTGAACCATCATAACCAGCAATTTTTAATTGTCTATCTCCTGTCGCACTATCTGCTAAAACTTTTCCAATAATTACATTACCATTGCCAGATGTTATATTTTCTCCAGCTCCACCACCAATTCCAGTATTATATTTTCCAGTAGTTAATTGTAATGCACTTCTTCCAAAAGCTGCGTTATATCCAACTGTACTATCACCTGTTATTTGACTTGCTAATGCAGAAGATCCAACTGCTGTATTATATCTTGATGTAGTAATTGCTGTTCCAGTGTTATATCCAATTGCTGTATTTTCATCGCCACTTGTTATTGCATCTAAAGCTGCAATACCAACTCCAGTATTTTGATTAGCAGAACTTAAAGTTCCTGTTGTTGAATGACCAATTAATAAAGAATTACTAAAATTAGTACCTTCTAATTTATAAGCTAAAGAAGTATCAGCACCAGAAAAACCAAAGTGAACTCCAACTCCATCTGTATTAGAAAATGAACCATTAGATACAACATGAGTTACTGGAACTTTTGTATAACCAGAAGCATCTGTTACAGCACCGCTTACTTTAAAGATTGCATAAGTAGACGCAGTTCCTTCTTTAGTTATAGTTACAATTCCTCTTGCTGTTGAGTTAGATACATCATCCCAAGATTGAACATAACCAGAAATATCAGCAGAGGCATCGTCTGCATCATCTACATATAAAATTGAAACACTAGATAAAGTTCCATTATTAAAAGCAATTTTACCAGAACCAGGATCAGCATCACTCGTTGATGAACTCCAAGTCATTGAAAGTTGTGAGTTAGTTCCCGAAGCTCCCGTACTTCCCGTTGACCCCGTGCTTCCAGTAGAACCAGTTGCACCAGTATCTCCTTTATCTCCTTGTCTTGTAAAATGAACTGAAAGCTCATCGTCAGCAGAAAAGGTATTATTTGAAACCAAATGAGTAACAGCTAATTTATTATATCCAGAAGCATCTGTAGAAGCACCAGTTATAGAAAATCTTGCGTATGTTGAGCTGTCGTTAATATCTACTATGTGAAGATAACCTTTAATTGCAGATCCGCTATCATCCCAAGTAATAGTGTCAGTTTGTGTTGTTGCTCCATTTGCATCAGCGTCATCAATATAGATTGCTGTTGCTGAAGCATAAGTTCCGTTATTAAATCTTAAATATCCTCCACCTGGATCACTATCAGTTGTTGATGTTGCAAATTTATAATAGTAACCAGGTATTGCTCCATCTTCTCCACTAGGTACAAAAGATAAAAATACCTTATCATCATTTGCTATACTTCCAGAGCCATCAATATAAGTTAAAGCTAATTTTGTATAACCAGATGCGTCAGTAACGGCTCCAGAAATTTTCCAAACGTGCCATACATCTAATGTATTTGATTTAGTTACTCTTATTCTTCCTCTGTTAGTAGCATTGCCAGTTACATCATCAAAACTTTGCACCCATGCGGATACATCAGTTCCATTAACTTCATTATCATCTACATAAGCAATAGTCGCAGATGAAAGAGTTGCGTTGTTAAATCTTATATAACCACTTCCAGGATCACTATCTGTTGTAGTTGTTGAATATGTAAATTGTGCGCTGTCTCCTCCAGCTGGCAAGAAGTCTGAAACTGTCGTTAAATTACCATCACTATCAAATCCTAAAGTTTTACTAGCTCTGTCTGTTGCAGATGTTGTAAATTCAGCTGAAGTAATAGTATTTGTTTTTGAAACTTTAAATGATCTATCTAATTCTTCTTGTAATTCTTGGTTTTGCATTTGGAGTTTATCCAAAGCGTCTTCATGCGTTTCAGCTGGAAAAGGATCATTTGCAACATAATCTGTTTCTTGCGTTAAAGTTGTGTTTCTTAAAAGAACCAAAGTAGTTCCCAATGCGGGAGCTGTAACCATAGTTACCGTTCCACCGCTAGCTCCATTGTCAACTATTGAATAGTTAGTAGAACCAGATCCTTCTGATTTAACTGTTTCTGTTCCAGTAGCCGATCTTTCAATTACAGAAATTTCTGAAGTTGAATTAATCGGAAATGTGTACGCAAACGCAGTCGTGGATCCATTACCACTATATGAGTTACGCAAAGTTGTACTTGATATTGTCATAATTTTTATATTTAGGTTGTGAGAAAGTGATTTGTAGGCACTAAAATCCTACACTATGTTTCTCTTTATTAAAATTTATCCATAGTGTCTATAATTAATTTGGTGTTATTTCTCCTGGTTTCCACCAATATTCTTGTCCAGTTCGAGACTTTAATTTTTTAATATTTCTTCTATTATCTTTGTCAAAATTAGGATTTATTAACTTTTCAAGTGTATCCATTATAAGTCTTTCATAAGCTAATCTTGTATACCAAAGGGATGATCCAGGAGTATATCTTTGAATAAATGCTGCAAGCTCTTTACCAGCATTAGTTTTTTCTCCAGTTAAAAGTTGAGCTGCATTACCAAATGTTAAATTGATAGCATCCCCAATAAAAGATGCTACTGGTCCAGCTAATGTTTTACTAAAAGATCCACCATATCTATTTTGATCTGAAAATAAGAAATCACCAAATATTCCTAATCCACCACCATAAACCATAGCATTCATCCAATATCTAGTATTCATATTTTCTGGAGAAGTTGGTTTTTTACCAGCTGCAACTTGTTTTATTTCATAAGCTAAAGAACCCATAACAGCACCACCAATAATCATAGGTACTAAATATTTAGCTTTACCCATTAATCCTTTTTGTTGAAACCCTCTATTCAAATGTGTCATTCCTAATGTTATTGGAAAGTTTTTATACATTAAAACAGAGTTCATTAATTCGCCTTTAAGTGTACCTGGTTGAGAAGATCCAGCTAAAGTTACTCTACCTTTTGCAGACGAAGAAGGTACAGCAAAGTTAGTTTCATTAGTAACATAAGTCATTAACCTTGTAGTTAAAAATTCTCTTGTTGCCTCATCTAAATCAGCTCTAGCATGAATATCGTCTGGTCTTAAAAAAGTTGCACCTTTACCAATCATTGTTGGTTCATCTGCACCAGCATCATATAATTTTGTTGTTCTAATAATTTCCCATTCATCAGCTCCTATGCCATATTTTTTTAATTGTGCTGATAATTTTGGATCTAATTTATTAAATGATTTTCCGCTTTGTTCTGCAAGCTCTCCCATTACTGTCATACCAAACGCCCATTTACCAGATTGAGTTATGTGTGATAATCCAGATCCTCTTAATACAAAATCAGAAACTCTTTTAGACCAAACTGGAGCCTCTACATCATTTAAGTATCTAGTTTGAACACCAGCAATAGTATTCCAACTTTCAGTTATTAATCCAAGTCTAATTGCTGTTCTTGCTAGAGCTTTATCTTTTTTAATCCCTTCAGCTAGTAATTTTACGGCTGTTGCATTAGCTTTAGTTGCTGGTAAACCGTTAAATTTAGCAGTCATTCTCGACCAATGAAAATCAGTAATTGCCATAATTGCAGCACCTCCTAATTGTGCAGAAGTTAATAACTGCCTTAAAGCCGCAAAAGTTCTTCCAAAAAATCCATCAATAGGTTTGTGTAAAGTTCCTTTATGGTGTGCGTATAAATTATTTATATTTTCTATAATCCAATTAGTTCTATCTTCTTCATTTCTAAATTTATTTAATTTTTTTCTTTTAAATTTACCTTGTGCCTCCGCAGCTGCATCAATTTTCATTTGTTTTTTAATCATACCTAACGCCCAAGTATGCGTTGCGTCTGGGTTTGGTCCAAGTATTTTAAGCATAGCAATATCTCTCGACATACCGTTGATATGCTCTAGCATTGTTTTAAATGGATCTGGAGAACCAAATCTTGTTTGGTATTCCATCCAATCATCAGCACTTTTAAAAGCTAAAAATCTATGATCTAATCTTCTATTATGTAAAGCTCTACCATAAGCAGATGTTCCTGGTTTAAAGGTTGCCATTCCTTCTGTTGAAATATTATCATAAACTCCACTTAATGCTTGTCTAATTGTTTTATCATTAAAAGGTAAACCAGTTGTTTCATTAACCATTTTATCTAAATCTAATTTAGGTAAAATAAAATCAATCCAATCTTCTTTAGAAACGGATTTAACTAATAATGTGTCGTGTAATTGTGGTAATCCCCAATCTTTTCTTGATAATATTTTCATACCAAAACTATTGGCTCTTTTTCTTAAATGTTCAGCTGTTTGTCTCCAGGCATCCGCTAATTGTTTAGCATTTACATTTCCAGTATTTTCTCCCATTAGCTCTTTAACCACTAATCTTAAAGTAGCTTTTTGAAGTTTGGTTTGCCTACCACCTAATTTATATCTCATTTGCTCTAAAACATTTACCATAAATTTATTTGCTTTATTTCCCTCATTAATAATTTGATTTTCTATATTTGGAGTTAAAGCGTGTTGATCTACGGCATAAAGAGATCTATAAGCATTAGCCATGTCTATTTCACCATTTGCATTTCTATAGGTTGCAAATAAAGTAGTTATTTCATCAATCTTTGCTTTTTGTAATAAGGTAATTCTTAATTTGTTAGCTTCTTCTATTTTTAATTCATCGTATGTTTTTTTAGCAGCTGCTCTTTCCGCCTCTGATTTGCTTAACCCTTTTCTAAATTGATAAAATTCGGTAACTTCGTCTAAATTTTTATTTAATTTATCAGCTTGTTCAGCACTAATTAAACCTTCTTTAAAACCATTAATAATACATTGTTTAAAACTACTCATACGCAATCTTTCAATCTTTCTAACATTGTTTTAGTTTTGCCTTCTTCTTCAAATAATTCTCTTGCTGTTTTAGTTAGAGCTACTTTTTCGCCTGTAGCCTCATCTACTCTTTGACCGATAGGTATTGGAAAATCTAAAGGATCATCGCTATTTAATTTAATAAATTCTTTATCTTTTATTTCAAAATATTTAGCTTTTAATTTTTTATTTATTTCCGCCTCTTCTTTTACAATTTTATTATATTCTGCGTCTGTGTATTCTTTTTCCGCCCATGTTTTCTTTTTATAAATAGTGTGAGATTGTTCTGTTAATGGGTCTAAATCTTTTACTCTAATTTGTATTTCAAATGTAAAACCATCATTAGTTAAAGCCTGGATATGAACAGCTCTATACTCAGTACCAGCTCTGCCAGCATCAGTTAAAAAATCATCAATACCACCAATAATTTTATATTTTTTATTAATTTCTGCTACTGCTAGTTTAGCCTCTAATATTGTATCTGTTGATATTCTAGCACCCAAATAATCAGAAATATGCTCTGCTTTTATTCCTTTATTTATTTTTTTATTCAAGTCTTTTAACTTTTTTATTCTTGCCTTTAAATCGCCATTATATTTTGTTGCTATAGGTTGTAATTCTTTCTTAACATCCTCAATTTTTTTAGATAATGTATTGTAGATCGTATTGAAATCATCTGATTTATGATATATTACCTTTTTAGTTATGGCACTTTTATCACCAACTTTATTAGTTTTAGAACCACGAAATAGTGGTGGAACAGTATTAGCTTTGGCTAAAACTGATACTGGAGTTGCGTCTGTTTTTTGGGATCCTTTAGTTAAATCTTGGAGTTTATCAGATAATACTGTTGGCGATGTTTTGGCAGCAGCACCAGCCTCGGCTCCACTTTTAATGGAAGAAGAAGTAGATGTGTCAAACATAGATACTTCATTATTTAAGGCTTGATTTCTGTAAGCTGCTTCACTTGGTACATCAAAATCTTTAACATTTTCTAAATCTTCAGCTAACTTACTTTCATTTTTATTAAAATTAGCTTTATTAATATTTGGAGAGTTTGTTTCGTTTGTAGCTTTATTGATGTTAAAATCTATAGAGTTTAAATCTTCCAATGTATCTCTATAAGCACCTTGATTAGTCGTGCCTTCAGTTTCCATTTGATTTTTTCTATCTTGTAATTTTTTTCTTAATTGTGTTAATTCTTTTTTTTTTAATTGAGAAACTGTCTTACCTTGTGCATTTAAACCAGTAGATCTAATAACATAATTAGGATTTCTAATACTTTGAAAAGCAGAAGATTTTGGATCTATAGATATAACTCTTTCAGAACCATCGGCTAATTTTATTTTAATACTTCCTGTTTTTTTACTTATTGCAACAGCTTGAACATTAACAATATTTCCATCATTATCAAAAATATCAAAAAATTCTCCAGGTTTAATTTTTCCTGGAGGAACTAAATTATCTGGAACTGTTTGGTTTCTAGGAGCTGTTAAATTTACATCTTCTCCATTTTGAATTGCTTTTAAAGTATCGTTTAATCTTTCGTTATGTTCTGTTCTGCCAGCTCTATTGTCTGGAAAAGGATTATCTTTTTCTGGTAATTTATGATTATCTAAAGTTTCATCTTTAAATTTAGGATTAATTTCTCCCATTTCTTTTGAAACAGTATTTAACTCTTCATCAGATAGTTTAAATAAATGTTTTTTACCAACCTCAATACCTTTACCAAATGCTCTAAATACTCCTAACAAAGCTGGTGAAATTGTACCAGCTGCAAGAGAAACCATTGCAATATTTTTTAATCCAGTTTCTAAACCAGCATCTTCAAAACCAAGTTCTTTTCTATAAGGTTGAGATTTTAATTGTATAGCAGTCTCGGCAATTCCAGTTAATACTGTTTCTATTTTTGCAACTTTCCAGGCAGCTTTACTAAGATTAGCTGGAACAGAATACATCATAGATATTGGTAGTGTTGCAAGCATTACTGGATCTGTAAATGCTCCAGAGGCTATACCAGTAAATCCACCGACTTTACCCATTGTTGTAGCTCTTTCAGAAATATCTGCAAAATTTTCCCAAGCACTATGACTTTGTTCTGCAATAAGTTTGTGCATATTTTCTTGGGTATCTAAACCAGCTTCAACTAAAAGATTTTTTAAATTTTCATCTTGTGCAGAAACTTCAGCAATTTGTTTCCAATATGCTTCTTCTAAAGATCTTCTTGAAGGTGGTACTTCTGTATCATCCACCATATAATTACTTGGATCAGTTGGAGATATAAAAAAATGACCCGCTTTAGTTAATATTTCATTCATATTACCATAAGCCTCATCTAAATTGTTTATTTCAGATAAGATCATTTCAGTTTTTGTAAAAGCATCCCAAGCAGATGAAAAGTTATCTCTAAAATCTGTTCTTTTGCCTTTAGCTAAACTTTCGTATGGTTGTATTGTTTCTGTGTTTTTTGTATCGTAAAATATACTCATTATTGTATATAAGGTTGTAGATCCCCTTTAATTTTATTGAGATCAAGTTTGAAATATCCACCATCACTATTTAATAAATATTCTGGTTCACCAGTAACATCTTTGGGATTATCACCAACACCTATTAAATAAACTCCATCACCTACACTAATAAAATATGGAGCATCACCCGCAAATACATCTATTAGTTCTCCATTAATATCAACAGGAGCCTTACCATTGGTTGAACCCATATCTATTAATTCTGGATGATCTTTTAATGTTTTAACAACATCATCAAATTTACCTTCTTGTAACCATCCTGGAATATAAACTTTATTATCGTTATGTTCATCAAAGCCACCGTAAAAATTATCAAAATTTGTAGATCCCATAACTCCAGCTACATAAGTTGCACCCGCTGCCATTTTAAATGCTTTCTCATAAGCAAATTTGTCAAAACTATCAAAACCAGATTTACCAGCATTTTTTAATTGAGCTGCATAAATATAATTTGCAGCCTCTATTGTTGAATTTTGAGTATCTCGGTTCATTAAAAAAGCAGAGCTGTATTCATCGACAACACTTGCTCTATCTTCGTTTTTAACAGAATATATTTTTTTATTTTCTTCACCTTGCATTAATAAAAATCCTTCAACAGCTAACTTAACATTATCTCCAGCTCCGCCTGTTTGCATAACCAATCCTCCAATATGTGCAAAAAAACTATCTTCTTTACTAAATTGTGCAAAAGCCTTATCGCTTTCCATACCAAAAGATTGAACTAATGCCGTTGTTAATTTAATGATTTGATCTGGTGTATCTGCTTGTTGATATGCTGCTTGGATTGCTTTTTTTTCATTATTAGTAAAAAAAACAACATCCCTTTTATAATGATTTGCTACGGCATAAGCATTTCCAATTCTTTGTTTTACTTTTTCTGTAAAATCTTCTGGCTTTAATTCTCCTGTTAATAATTTTTCAAATCCAATATCTTGAATAGATACACCAATATTTCTTTCATTGGCTGTCATTAGTTGATCTTTGTTTAAATCACTTGTTAATTTTGATAAATATTCAGTTGTAATTCTTAAATTATTTGTATCATCTAAACTTAAAGATCCCTTTGTTTTTTGAAATTCAAGTAAAATATTTTTTCTATTTTCAATTTCACCAACACTCATGGTTGCTAACTGAGCGTAAATATTTGCATCTTTTGCAAGTTGTTCTAATTTATTTAAAGTTATTTGATCTTCTGTATTAATTGCAATATTAACAGCATTCTCATAATCAGCTTGACTTAAAGGAAATCCTTTTTTAACATTTTCTACCATAGTAGTAACATTAGATCTATTCTTATGATCTATGGATGTTTTTTTAACATTAAAAGAAGTTATTAATTTTTGAACATCATCTATTTGTAATCTTGTATCTTTTTTTGCTTCTTCTAATGCTTTGTCTCTTTGATCTAGCGGTACATTTTTATATCCATAAAAAGCAATATCTCTTTGAGTAGATCTAATCATATCATCTAATTTATCACCAAAAATTTCTACTGTTTTTGCATCTTTATATATTGCCTCTAATTCATTCGTTGCTATTTTACTTTCTAATTCATTACCCCAAATTATAGATTTAACTTTGGTATTTATTTCATCTAATTTATTGGCACGGAGATTTTCAATCATATTACTTGTTGCTGATAATTTAATTGAATTACCATCTTTAATATTTTGTTTAGTCATAAAATCTTTAAATTTTCTTTGCGCCATTTTGTTAGACAAAGATCCATTGACACTATCAAATATTTTTTGCCATTCTGTATTGTAGTATTGAAGAGCTTTATCTGGGTCGCTCATTTGTTTAGCTTTTAATTCTATTGAACTTAAACCTTCGTAACTATCAGTACCATTCATAACCTCTTTAGATTTTTCTAAAATTTCATTATCGGTTTTATAATCTTGGTGTTTTACATAAAGTTTTTCTCCAGATTGAACCATACCTTTAAAAGCTCTGCCAATAGAACCAGCTTCACTCATACTTGCAAAAGCTCTGTTTTCTACATTAGAAGATTTAGCTGTTGGTTCTAATTGTGATTTGTATAATTTAATTGCCATATTTAAGCTCCGTAAAACATTGATCCAGTTGATAATAAACTTTGACCCGCTGCAAAGTAACTAGCTTTTTTGGCAACTGATCCTCGCCATCTTTGAAGATCTGCGTCTGCTTGCATCATAATTGCCTCATTTTCTTTTGTTGCTTTTGCATTTTCTGCATTAAAAGTTAAAATATCTCTATCTGTTTCTAATTCTAATGCTTGTGCATAAAGAGTATCAAGTACAGTACCTTCTAAGGCAGCTCCACTAGAAAGATACGCAACTCTAGTTTCGCCTTGTATTTGTTCAACTGTCTTATCAAATTTTGGAAGAGTAAAATTATTATGAACAGACATAATCTGAACTGCCTCTTGCTCTTTAATTTTTTTATTATTTTCTATAATCTTTGCATTATATTCAGATGCTTTTTTTTCAGCTTTACCAGCAAATATATCTCCAAAAAAACTCATTTTATAATCCTCGCAAATCTATAAAAGTCAGAACCATCTGGTCCATAACCCTTCATTAAACCTTCTTCTTTCAATCCTAAAAATTTTGCAAACTTTAACGCAACTAAACAATCGGCTTTAACTGATGTTTGTAATCTTCTAATAAAATTATTTTTTAACATCATGTCAGTTCTTTGTTTAATAACCTTTGCAAATGTTATTGGATAGTTATTTATTTCTTTTGTAGCCAAGACCCACCCCTCGGCACAGCCATCCCAGAGGGGAAAGATCCCTCCAGCCGCTATAGGTTTGTTATTTAATAACCCTGTAAACGACATTCCAACTTCTTTTAGATAATAAGCATATTTTCTATGCTCTGGTTTCATTTCTAGTAATTCACTATTTAAACCTTGATCTAAAATATATTGTGCGTGTTCGTTTTCAAAAGGTACAAATTTAATATTAGACACTCTCTGTCTCCAATCTTGGATAAATACCAAGGATAGTCATTGGTAGAGCTTGTGGTTGTTGAACATAAACTAAACCTTCCGTGCCATAGCCTGTATCAAATTCAACAGATTTATCTCCAGTAAATAATGGAATAGGTAAGTTCATTGGAGATCCACTAGCTCTAAAATCTATTGATGTTAAGTTTGCTGCGTTGGGTCCAACTTTAGCTCCAACGGTATCTTGAAACCTAACAGATAAATCATAAATTCTTTTTGTTTTAGTTTGAGTTGTTTCTGTATAACCTTCGTCTAATCTCATTGTTTGTAAATCAGATGTATATAGTAAGCCAACTTTAGCTTGTTCAGTTGCATTGTCGATTGAAATTGCTCCACTTGAAACTGTTTTTGAGGTTTGGGTTGAACCTTCGCCAATAACATCTACAACTTCTCCTTCTAAATGATCTAATCCAGTAAGACTAGATGTTTCATCGCCAACATAACTTAATCCACTATCTAAATAATGAAATGCAGTAACATCTTTGTTAAAATCAAATGGAGTAAAATATTCTACATATCTTCTTACAGCACCATTAATCCATCTTTGAACTATAACCCAAACTTGATCTTCGTCTGCATCGCCATCTATTACCGCAACACTTTCTACTATAGCATGAGTTAAAATATTATCAGTTTGCTCTGATGTGTGAGCTGAAGTTAAACTAACAACGGTGTCTAAAGTTTTATCCGAATAAAGTTTAAATTGGTTGTTATCAATTTTTTCAATATAATATTTTGTATTTTCAGATAAACCACCAATAGCTGTTCCTGTGTTATCGTAATAAAAAATATCTCCAGTAACAAAACCATGAGATACTGAATAAATAAAATTAGATGAAATGTTTACACCTTGATAAATGTATTGAGTTGTGTCTGAACTAGGAGCTGAAGTAAAAGATATAGCCGTTCCAGCAGTAGCATTCGATGCTGTTGTGGCTAGTTTAATAGTATTACTATCTGATGCAATAGCATAATATAATGTTGAATTATTTAATCCACCAATAGCATTAGAACCAGCATAATAATAAACTGGATCAGCAGTTGATAAACCGTGTGATGATAAAGTTATTGTGTTGTTGGTTGTATTAACAACTGTTGTATTTGATGTAAAAGAAATTGATTGTTGAATAATATTTTTTGTAGTGTCTGATTTACCACCTATAATATGTCTGTGCCAGGCTACGACATTCTCTAATCTATTGTAAGTTAAACCAGCTAATACTCCATCTGTTCTTGCTCCCCATACTATTGAGTATGGCTCTTGTTGGTAATCCATTTGAGTAATACCACTATCAGTTATATGTTCTGCAAGAATAGTTAAGTCTGGAGCAACATAACCATCTGTATCAAAGTTATAAGCAAGTTCTCTCATTTTTCTTTTTGCTCTTTGTAAAAAGATAGTTGCGTTACCAATAGATAAAGCATCTACTCCAGCTGAACCATAATTAGATTGTTTAACGATTGAAATATTTGTTGGTGTGATTGCAGATGCGGTTCCAGCAGAGACAGCATATTCTCCACCCGTTGTCATTACAATTAAAGTTCTTGTTGCCTTCATAGCTTTAATTGCATTAACCTGGTTGGATGCAATAGTATATACCATAGCATCGTCAGCATCAGTTCCAGTTGTCATATTCTCATAGTCTCCAGACTTTGAAAAAAACATTGTTTGTGGTTGATCGGATGTTCCAGCAAAAACTAATCTTTGTTCAAAAAAAGTAACTACCGATGGATGACCCGTGGTATCTGAAAAAGAACCAAGTTGAAAAGATGCTGTGGCATCGGTATTAGTAAATGCTTTAGTAATTGTGCAGACTACAACTGTGGTATTTGTTCTTGCTGTAATTACTGCCTCGCCACTATTAAATTTTAAAATTCTTCCAACATCTGTTGTTTGCCAACCATTACCACCATTTATTCCTGTAGTTGAGCTAGCAGTTATATTAACACCCGTTCCAGTTCCAGAGGATGCTGGAGTTAAAGTTGTCGCTGTAGTATTAGCATCCATATAGGGTCCAGTTTCAGCAAAGTCTACTTCTGAAAGTGTCCAGGATGTATGCCCAGTTCTGGATAATTTTGATGCTTCGTGGCTAGGATGGCAAATATACATCACATCTGCGGATTGTGCGAATTTTAAATCAAATAATTGTGCTGTCGTATAATTGGTTGTAATTTGATAAATTCTATTGGCTACACCAGCAGATGAATAAGCAGTATAACCAGAAGAGTTTATATCGTTACCATCAACATCTTGTAATTCAAAAGTATTAGTAGTTTTATCTGCTACTTTAAAAGTTTTACCATTTACTTCTGTCATTCCAACAACAGATGAAATAGTTACAAAATCTCCATTATTATAACCATGTGAGTTAGATGTAACTACAGCTGGATTAGCGGCAGTAATTCCAGTAATAGTTTTATTAGCCTCTACAATTTGACCATCATCTTTAAAGAAACGAATATATTGATTGCCAAATTCTAAAATGTAAGTTTGTTCAGTTGAAAATGTAAAAGGAATAAGTCTTGTTTTATTTGCAGATGTTTTTATTTCAGATACAAAATAAGTTCCTGGTCGTCTTGTTATTGGTCCATGTGGCATAACCACAAAGTTTTCAATATTCGTTGCACCATTAAAGTATTTTGCAAAATCTGTTCTTCCCTCCATAGAAGAGGAAAGTTCCCCAGCGGTAAAGCTAGGGATACTTAAAAGTTGTTTTCCCATATTTAATATCTACTGTTTATAAAATCTTCAGTTATGATTTGATCTGTTGGAGCTAACTCTGGATTAGTATTGTAACCTTCGCTAGCGTCTGCGTGTCTTGCCTCTGATAATTTAGCTTGATATTTTTCTGCCATTAGATTTGCAACTTGCATATTAGCAGTTATAGCATAAGCAATATCTTGCGCTAAATGTGCAGAGATAGTTTCTCTTAATAAAACATCTAATTCATTAACATCAGTTATTTGTGCTAAATAAATTAAATATACTTCACTTTCACTAATTAATAATTTTCTACCTTCAACTTTGTAATCTGCGTTGTAATCTTTAATTCCTAAAATTCTTAAACAATCTGCGGGTAAAGTATATTGATAATCAAAACCCCAAGCTGGAGTATCGCTATCTTGCGCTAATTGAACTCTTTTAATTAAACAATTCCAAGGATGCGCTCTAAATACTGCATCCCTAATTGTTGTATATCTTTCATTACATAATCTAGCATTTTTACTATCATCTGTAAGAGCTGTAATTGAACTTGCGCCTAATTGATTTAATGCTGAATTACAAATTTGAACTACTGATGCCATGTTAATCCTTTTTAATTATATATTTTCTTCTTAATGTTCTTGGTTTTACCAAAGCAAATATTTCAGCTTCAGTTAATTCTTCTTTAGTATCAAAACCATAATGATACTTGCTATCGTTTTTAAATCTGTCTACCAAAACATATCGGTAAATATGATTTCCACTTTTAAAGTGTAAGACAAGTTTTGGTTTATCTATTTTTTTTGTCATGCATCCTAGGCGGGATCCACTCTCGCTTCCCCCGCCTAAAATTCTATTTGCTAGTTACAAACATAGTTAATGCAGAACGACATATCGCCTTCAGTTCCACCCGCAGCAGCCATAGTAGCCGCTATGTAGTAGTAACCTCCAGGATCGCTTGACGCTCCAGCCATTTCCCACATTGCTTTTCCAGCAGTATTGATGTCAGCAGCTTCGTGTCTTACATCAGCCATTGCAGCAGCATCAGCTACCGCAGTTGCGAAGTAATCTTCGTCTACTACTGTTCCATCACTTTGATAAATTCCAACATTGAAAGTACATGAACCGCCAAATGTATCTGATCCTACCCATATTTGAGGTACAACCGCATTACTTGGTATCGGTGCAAGCATAACAATATCGTTATCGTCACTATCACCAGCTGCTACAACTATAGTACCTTGTGCAACACGAAGAACTCCGTGTAAAAGGCTGCTATCTGTAAGAACTGGTGGCGTAGCTTCAAAATTTGCTACTAAGTCTGAGTTTTTAGTTCCCATTGTGATTTTCTCCTATTCTATTGATTATGCTTCATGACAAGGAATTTGAACAACTTTTTCTTCTTCCATACGAGTTGCGCCCAAACTCATCGCATAATAAACTTGCGTTGAGTAAGATTTGTCAGCTCTTTCAGAAATTTTTGCAGAAATATCCTTACCGATACCTAACTTGATAGCATCTTCAGTATATGCAAAAACTAATCTGTCAGTAGTGTTAGTTGCATCCTTGTTCAATCTTGTTGACATTATGAACTCAAATCCTAAGTAGGAATTGATACTACCTTCAGCAAGAGCTTTAACTGTATTATAGTCAGAGCTAGTTACTTGTGTAGTTCCTAATAGATCCGAGATCTGTTGTGGTCCACAAACGACATATCTCTTCAATGAAGGGTCAACATCGTTGTTATCTAGGATTTTCTTCGCAGACAAAAGTTTAGCAATCGTCAAACCATCTGATTGGTCTGAAGTTGCAGTCTTTTGGCTTGAAGGTAAAGCCGTAGATGTACCACCAGCAACACCAGTATTCGCAGATGCGTTGAACGCTGTTATAATAACATCATCCATTGCTCTGTTCATAGCTGCTGCCGCTGCTCTTGCGTATGAACTTGTCGGGTCTACAAGCATTCTAACTTTGTCGACATCGTCAACTAAGTCAGCCCATTCGTAGTCAGCCAAGCTCAATCTTCTTCTGCTGTGAGGAGTGTCTATTTGAGGTGTATCGCCATGTCTGCTCGTTCTTAATTGAGCAGCTGTTACTCCGACTTGGTCGAAGAAAGCATTTTTTCCTCTAACAGTTTCCACATCAACAGAACCTCTTAATTTACTTCCCATTTGTTGAGAAAGCATAGCAACATTTGAGCTATACTGTTCAACGAAAGAAGTAGTTATTTGTGAACTCATAATAAGTTCCTCCTTGGGTTGTTGTTAATGTTAAGCGGCTGATTATCCTTACGGGTCGAAACCTCGATTTTAGTTCTCCTGGAACCTATACTTTCATAGTGTCAACTAGGGTCTTTCGATTATCCCAATATATTTCGGCTATACAGAATTTTTTTGTTCTCGTAAAGCCAAAACTTCTTTAACAGCTAGTTCATGGTTAGGATGTCTTTTATCCCAATAAGCTGAACCTTGTTGTGTTAATTCTCCAATTTGTTTTTCTATTTGAGCTGGTGTTTGATAAGCTGGTCCAGATGCTTGTGTTATAGTATCTTCTACCATCTTATCTGCTAAATTTGCAAATGCTTTAATAAAACTTGGATGGTCGCCAATTTTAGTTCCGTCTGCTAAATTTGAATTTAAAAAATCAGCATCTAAAACTTGTTTAGCAACAGTTGCCGCCTTATTAATTTGCTGGTCGTATGCTTGACCCCATTCTTTTTTAAGAGATGTTTCGCTTTGCTCTCTAGCACCCATAGCAGTTGTGTCCGCATCTTGTTGCTGTTGAGCTGCCATATCATTATACCATTTTACAACACCATTAGCTTGTGTTGGTAATAATCCCAACTTATGCGCTTGGTCTGAAAAAGTTTTTAAAGCCTCTTCATTAATTTTAGTATTTTCTCCTAACTCATATTTATATCCAGTTGCATCCTTTGGTCTACCTAGTTTTTCATAAACTGCATCCCAATCTTTTTCTGTTGCAAATTTATTAGGTACAGGAATTTTATCTGAACCTACTAGCTTTTGTGCGTGGACATAACTTTTTGCTAGGCTTTCAATATCTTTAATATTTTCTAAAGATTTGTCTGCTTTTATTTCATCAGAAAGACTTGCTTTCCAATCTGTATTTGTTGGAGTTTCTGTTTTAGGATCTCCAGATAACACCGTATTATCAGTTTGAACTTCTGGTGTTACTACCTCTTGATTTTCGCTTGACATTTTTATTCTCCTTTTTTGTTAAGCATATTTTTAATGAACAAGACTACTGCTCTTGAACCTTCTAAAAATGCGCTTTCGTGGCTATCTCCTTTAACATGAGTAGTTGCGTGAAAGCTGCATCTTTTTTCCAAATCAGAAAGCACTCGTTCTCCCGCTTCCGATTTAAAAACTGTTTTATAATCTATTCCTAATTGTTTAAGTTCTTTTTGATCCATTATTCAACCGCCTTTAGAGCTGGTGCTATTTTACCAGCACTCTCTGCAACTGCTTGCGCTTGTTGTAATTGTTGCATTTCCATTTCGGCTTGTTGTTTTTGTTGTTGGATTTGTTGAACCTCTGCTTTTGATCTCATAATTTTAGCTGGTAAACCTAAAACATTTTTAATGTGATCGACTAAACCATCTATATCTATGTAATCAAATACTGGTGCAATATTTTGCATTGAGCCAAATATTTCTATTCCTCTCATAACAGATGATAGCTCTTGTGTCTTTTGAGCTTTGGCTAATGGAGATACATATTCTATCTCAACATCTTGGTCGCCAATCTCTTCTGGTATTGGAGGAAGTTTATTATTTTTTAATAATAAATTAAAAGCTCTAGTTATTAATGGTTGTAGTAATTCACTTTGTAATCTTCCTAATACTGGACCAAGTAATCTCATCTTCTCTTCAGTTCTTTGCATAACTTCTGTTGCTGTCATGTTTTGACCCTGTATCATCATTAACTGGTCGACAAAGAAATTTTCTCTAATTGCTTTTCTTCTTTGCTCTTCCATTTGAATACCAACAGGCGCATTAGAACCAACTTGTAATGGTTCAATTCTATCTCTAGTTCCAGATCTATAAAAATTTAATCCACCTGGTACAGTTCTAATTGGTAAAATAAAACCATCATCAGGAACCATTAAAGGTGGGTCAATTTGTTTTTGTGCAGCTTTAATAGATGTTTTAGACATTGTGTTTAACATCTTAGTATCTGGTAAAGCATTCATTGCTGGAGATCTGCCAAAAATTTCATTAGATGAAGATTTTAAATAACGTGGCACTACATAAGGAAATTCTCTAAATCCACTTTCTCTTAAAATAGCTCCTGTCTCTTGATGAATATGGCATGAGATATAATCCATGTTATCTTTGTTTTGATAACCCATTGGAGTATCAGATTTATGTACTGAGTGAAGTATAACGCTATCTTCAAAAGGTTTGTTTTTAACTGCGTCTTGTAATCCTCTTGGTAATACTGCATCTGGATACATTAAAGGAATATTTTTATTTTTAAGATGAAATCTTCTAAGTAAGCTATCGACAAAACCTTTTTCATTTTCAGTAATAAATATTTCTGAAATATGAATTGTTTTAAATCTTAGATCATCTTTAACATCATCTGTAATAAACATAGCAGATGTACCAAAGGCTAATAGTTCATGGTAAAGTTCAAAAATTTCTTGTTGAAAATTTGAACGAGCAAATACTTGCTGCATAATTTTAGCGCAGCTCTCTAACCATTCTACTGCTGTATCATCTTGGTTAGTTGCCTCATTTCTAAATTTTAAAACGAACCACGGAGAAATCGTATTGGTTAGCATACCATTTAAGCTAGCGGATAATAATTCTAATGCGTGAGTAGCTGTACCATCATATATCTGGTCGTGTCGTTTATCGCCTTTAGTTCTTTTAATAGTTATATTAGATTTTCTTGGTAAAAAATAATCTGCAATCTCTTGCCAATGTTCTTCCCAAGTAACTCTTTGTGTTTTTAAAGTATTATATTTGTCAATTATTTGTTGTGCTTTTTTTTCTACTGCCATTTTTTATCCTAATTTTTTTCTTTTAATTGTTAAATTTGTATCTCCTAATCCTTTTGCAGAAGTTAAAATATTTTCCGATCTACCTTTTTTATTTGTTGCAAGTAAATTTTCATCAGCAGACATTGTAGTTGCTGTTGCTTGGGATAATTCTGCTTTTGTTGGAGCTACCGCAGATGCACCCACTCCTTCAACATAAGTAGTTTTTGCTTGTGATAAAATAGGTTGGTTGTTATTTCCGCCACCCATAGGATTTCCATAAGCATCTGTTTTACCAGATTGTCTACCTTTCATATAATCGCCATATATGCTTTCTTGTTGACTTACACTCATACTTAAAAATTCTTCTTTAGAAGTACCTTTATAATTTTTAGATCCTAAAACTTTATTTGTAAAAAAATCTCTATTAACTTTTGATCCAGCTTTAAATGGTGCGGTTAAAATTGCTGTAACTGGAGTTTTAAATTGTTGATCCATTTTTACTGCTCCACGATCTTTAAAAGATGCGTCTACAAGAGCTTGATTTTTTTTTGTTAATTTAGATTTTTGTGTATTTTCAAAACCCGCATCTGATCCGCTTGCGCCACTATCGCTACTTGCTCCTCCCATTTATCCTCCTAACTTTTTCTTTTTAACTAATAAGCTATCGTCATCTTCTAAACCGTCAGCTCCAGTTAAAATTGTTTCTTTTCTACCTTTTCTATTTCTTCTTACTTTAGCTCTCTTTTCTTCAATCTCTTTTCTTCTTGCTTCATCATCATAGCTTGGTGGTTCTGGTAAAGGTTTTGGCTCTGGTATAGCTGGCATTTTTGGTGCTTTAAATATTGCTCCCATAATTATTCTCCGTGTATTCTATATTCGTTTACTGCTAAACTTTGTGCTGTTGCTTTTTGTCTAGGTAAATCAGTAATCGACAGAGCCATATATCTTGCGGCATCTGCTGCATGACTACTCCAATCCTTTACTGGTTTATTACTAAACATTTTCATCTTCTCGTTATATTTTCGATGATGGTGTCTTAAAGCATCTACTAATGGTTTTGTGTTTTCTCCGTCAAACCAACACTTAGGTAAAACCATCTTTAAGCTGTGGATACCATCTTCTAAATTTATTTTAGGTAAAATCTTAAACCTTATTCCTAATTGGTAAGCTACCTCTCTTCTGGTCTTACCAGTTGAAAATTCTGTTACTTCTATGTCATGTGGCGCAAAGTGTTCCCCATAGACATAATCTTTATCTTTTACGACTTGAACATAATGCGGCAATCCTTCTCGGTTGTTTTCATAATAATCAATTATTAAAATCTGGTTCCCCAGTAATTGATAGAAAACTATTGCTGTACTATCGTCAACTCCAAGATCCCAGGCTGTATGAACTTCTAAAGCTGGGTCGTATGCAATTCTAGTTATTTGTTTTTTTTCTTCTAAAGATTTTATAATTTCTCCATATACTGCTCCTTCGATATTTGCAATCCAATCGCACTCAAATTCTTGCTTATACTTTGCATCACCCATTTGAGCTTTAGCAGCATCTAATTCCTCTTGGTCGATAATTCCTGTCTCGCTGGCTTTTGCCGTATAAGCTAACCAGTTTGGATCTGATTGTGCGTGCTGGTATAAATCATAAAATATATTACTCATTCCAGCTGGTGTTGAAATAAAATAACAAAAACCTTTTCTATCTGATAGAGCGGGTCTAATAATTTCATTCCATAATATCGGGTTCATTTGGCTGCATTCGTCAATACAAACCCCGTCAGCATAAATTCCTCTAATCTTATCTGGATCTTCACTTGACAGTAAAGTTATCCTAGCACCATTAGGTAAATCGCACCTTAATTCAGTTTCGTTAAAAGTAGTTCCTGGTATACAGCTTGCGTACTGTTTTAAATAATCCCAGCATACCCTTTTAATAGATACGAATGTTGGTCCAATAAGATAATACCTTGGGTTCTTTTTATCATTTGTAAGAGCTTTCTTAATCAAATGTAAAATAATCAGTATAGTCTTGCCAAACCTCCTGTGGCAGTTTAGCACCGCAAATCTATGATTATCTAAATCATTATGCAGTTTTGCCTGTAGGGGTCTTGGAACATAAGGTATTTCTATGTGCATTATAAAATCGCTAATATAATAATTAAAGCTACAACACCAAGTACGACTTTTTTATGATCGTTCCAGTAGTGTTTCACTCCTTGAATAATTAAATCCATAATCCCTCCCTAGTGAATTGTTGGTAAATCAAATAACTCTTTAACCGACTTGTATTCAATGCCGCTATTCTTCATTAATCTTTTTAAAAACTTGTTAGCATGGGTTTGATCTTCAAAGCCGTTTAAGTG